>ERZ761602.7973-NODE-7973-length-10899-cov-4.204537_pt1 | contig 10899 bp, 12 predicted proteins | sample MGYA00512165_ERZ761602 | MGnify/ENA primary metagenome ERZ761602 (study PRJEB28899, sample SAMN02445085) | bioreactor sludge metagenome | biome: EBPR sludge; isolation source: Thorneside wastewater treatment plant | place: Australia: Brisbane, Thorneside...
GGGCGGGTGGCTTTGGCCGGTTCATCGCCGACTGGCCGGGCACCGATTACGCGGGCCTGCTGCAATGGCTGGCGAGCGAGGGCGCACGTCTGGGTGGCACGACGGGGGGCTGGGTGCTGCGCCAGATGGGGCGCGACGGCTATATCCTGTCGCAGGATGTGGTGGCGCGGCTGGTGGCCGAAGGGGTGGTGGACAAGGCGCCGGGATCGAAAAAGGGCTGGGCCGCCGTGCAGGCGGCGTTCAACCGGTGGCAGGCGGAAAGCGGATTGCCCCTGACCACGATCAGCCGGGTTCTGGCGCAGAGCATCGACGCGGAGGAGGCGCAGTGATCGAACATCTGGACACCAAACAGGGCCGCAGCCTGGCCTTTGAACAGACGCCCGGCGCGGGGCCGGGGGTGATGTTCCTTGGCGGGTTCAAGTCGGACATGAGCGGCACCAAGGCGCAATTCCTCAGCGACTGGGCCTATGAGCAGGGCCGCGCCTTTCTGCGGTTCGACTATTCCGGGCACGGGCAATCCTCGGGCGACTTCCTCGATGGCGCGATCGGCGACTGGTATCAGGACGCGCTGGCGGTGCTGGACGGGCTGACCGAGGGACCGCAGGTGCTGGTCGGCTCCAGCATGGGGGGCTGGATCGCGCTGCTCTTGGCGCGCGCGCGGCCTGAACGGGTGGCGGCGCTGGTCGGCATCGCCGCCGCGCCCGATTTCACCGAGGATTCGATGTGGGAGGGTTTCGACGAGACCCAGCGCGCCGATCTGGCCGGGCAGGGCTTTGTCGACCTGCCGTCCGATTATTCCGACGAGCCCTACCGCATCACCCGCCGCCTGATCGAGGACGGGCGCCGCCATCTGGTGCTGCGCGCGCCGCTGCGCCTGCCGTTTCCCGTGCGGCTGCTGCAAGGCACCGAGGACACCGATGTGCCGCTGGCCGTCGCGCTGCGCCTGATGGAGCACGCCGACAGCCCCGATCTGCGCCTGACGCTGGTCAAGGGCGCCGACCATCGGTTTTCCGAGCCCGAGAACCTCGCCCTGCTGGCGCAAACCCTTGAAGCGTTGGGGGTCTGACCCATGCGCCCCCTGACCATCGCCGCGATTGTCGTGCTGGACCTGTTTCTGGTGGCCACCGCGCTGTGGTATTTCGCCCCGCGCGAGACCTGGCCCCCGAATGCGCCGGTCGTCACGCCGGGCGATGACCTGGACCTGTGGCTGGCCGGGCGCGAGGGGGTGTTTGACGACATCACGCCGGGCGCGGAAAAGCGCATCCTCTGGGCCGGTGAGCCCGGGGCACGAACGCCGCTGGCGCTGGTCTATCTGCATGGCTTTTCCGCGACGCGCGCCGAAATCGCCCCGGTGCCCGAGGCCCTTGCCGCCACCCTTGGCGCGAACCTCTACGAGACCCGGCTTGCGGGCCACGGCCGCCCCGGCGAGGCGCTGGGCGCGGTCAGCGTCGAGGATTGGCGCACCGATCTGGCCGAGGCCATGGCCATCGCCCGGCGCCTGGGCGAGCGCGTGGTGCTGATCGGCACCTCGACCGGGGGCAGCTTGGCCGTTCTGGCGGCGCTCGATCCCCAGTATGCGCCGGACCTCGCCGGGCTGATCCTGGTCTCGCCGAATTTCGAGGTCGCCTCGTCGCAGGCCTTCATCCTGGACCTGCCCTTTGCGCGCCAATGGGCGCCGCCGCTGATGGGCCGCACCCGCAGCTGGGAGCCCGCGAACGAAGGTCAGGCGCGGTTCTGGACGCATTCCTATCCGACCACGGCCCTCTTTCCCATGCGCGCCCTGCAAACCGCCGCCCGCGACGCCGACCATGCGCGGGCGCGCGTTCCGGCGCTGGTGTTCTATGCCGAGGGCGACAGCGTGGTGCGCCCTGCGGCCACGCTAAGCGCCATGGCCCGCTGGGGCGCGCCGGTGGCGCTGCATGTGGTGACCAATGCCGAGGATGCCAGCCAGCATGTCATCGCCGGGGACATCCTGTCGCCCTCGGCCAATGCCGAGGTGATCGCCATCGCGCGCGACTGGCTGGCCGCGCTGTGACTTGACGGCAGCGCCCCGCCTGACGCATGACGGGGCCAGCGGTCCCGTAGCTCAGCTGGATAGAGCAGCTGCCTTCTAAGCAGCGGGTCAGGGGTTCGAGTCCTCTCGGGATCGCCAGTTGTCTGTGGTTTTGCCGGTCTGCGTCTCAGGGGCGGCCAAAGACCGACCAGGCCAGCGCGACCCGCTGCGCGGCGGTCAGCAGGCACAGGACGGCAAAGGTCCAGGCCAGCGGCACGAATCCTGCGGGCCAGAGGCAGAGCAGGACGAAGAAGGCGATCGTTTCCGTACCTTCCAGCAGGCCGACCGAATGATACCAGGCCTTTGGCCCGTTGGGCGCGCCGGTCAGCCCGCGTTTGGCGGCGAGGATGGCAAAGCCCAGAAAGGTCGCCGCGTTGACATAGAAGGCGGCCAGCAGCGCCGCCCCCGCCACCCCGTGCGCCGCCGGATCGCGCAGCACGAAGGCCAGCGGAATCGCGGCGTAAAAGACGAAATCCGCGACGATGTCGAGCAATCCGCCAAGATCGCGCGGCGGATTGGCCCCGGCCCCCGCTCGGGCCACCGCCCCGTCCAGCCCGTCCGCCAGCCGCGAGGCCAGGAGCAGCGCCAGCGCGGCCCAGAACCAGCCGGCAACGATGGCCGCGCCGGTCGCCAGCGCCAGCCCCAGCCCCGCCAGCGTCACCGCATCCGCGCCAATCCCGGCGCGCGCGAGACGCCACCCCAGCCGGTTCAGCGCGGGGTCGATCAGCAATCTTATGGGGCGATCCAGCATGCGGCACCTGTCTCGGCGCCGACCTGTGGCGCCCGTCCCCCGTTATACGGACACCTCCGTTATACGAACGCAGTGGCCCGCCTGTTACCCGGCCAGCGCGCGCAGCGCGACCCCCTCGCCCGAGAGCAGTTCCAGCGCGCCATCGGGGGCGATCCGCCAGCCGGTCAGCGTCGGCAGGGTGGCCAGCATCCGCGCCTCGACCTCGGCCGGGCGGCCCTGGCACAGCATGCGCGTCAGCGCAACGGGCCCCAGCGAGAACCCCGCATCCAGCGCATAGCGGGCCGAGAACCGGTTGCATCCCGCGCTGCCGCTGATCTGCCCGTCGGCGAGGGTAAAGACGACGTTGTCCCCGGGGTCGATGCCCAGATCGCCCAGCGCCACGACCCGCCATTCCCCGTCCGGGGAATTGACCTGACCCGTCACCGGACCCTGTGCCATGCCGACCAAAAGCAGGATCAGACCGAACAGCGCCCCCACGCGTCAGGCCCGTTCCGAGTATTCAAAGGTCTCGGTGTGGACGATGATGTCCTCGTCCGGGCCGACGAAGGGCGGCACCATCACGCGCAGGCCATTGTCCAGAATGGCCGGCTTGAAGCTGTTGGCCGCTGTCTGGCCGCGCTGCACCGGTTCGGTTTCCACGATGCGGCACCGCACCTTGGGCGGCAGGGCGACGTTCAGCGCCTCCTCGCCGAAATATTCGATCGTCACCTGCATCCCGTCCTGCAGGAAGGGGCGGCGATCCCCCAGAAGATCGGCGGGCAATTCGATCTGCTCGAAGGTTTCGCTGTCCATGAAGGTCAGCATGCCATCGGATTCGTAAAGAAACTGTTGATCCTTGCGCTCCAGCTTGACCTCGTCGACCTTGTCCTCGGAGCGGAAGCGCTCGTTCAGCTTTCGTCCGTCGCGCAGGTTCTTCAGTTCGACCTGCGCAAAGGCGCCGCCCTTGCCGGGCTTGACGTGGTTGACCTTGACCGCGGCCCAGAGGCCACCGTCGTGCTCCAGGATGGCGCCGGGGCGGATTTCGTTGCCGTTGATCTTGGCCATGGAAAAAACTCGTATGAGCAGGTTGAGATTGACTTGCCTCCGCCTATATCCACCGGGGTATGTCCATGCAAGCTGCGCCTTGGGCGCGCATGTCCGAAGGGTCGGCCCCGGCCCCCGTGCCATGTCAAATTTGCATGACAGACATGCATTAGATCGGTAGCGAATCGCTTACTTAACCCGCTAAAGAGGCGAACGCCCGAAAAGGCAAGAGCAAGAACAAGGACGGTAACATGTTCGACTCCGTGGATGGCACGGCCTATAACCACGAGCAGGGCCAGCGCGCGCGCAAGCTGTTCGCGGCTGTGGTATTGGCGGCGCTGGACGATGCCATCGCCGATGACAAGAAATATGGCAACGGCCCCGAGCAGATCGCCCGCTGGGCGCGTTCGCGCGATGGCCGCGAGGTGCTGAGCTGCGCCGGGATCGACCCGAACGAGCGCGTGGTGAATGGCCTGATGCAATTCGTCGCCGCCGGGGTTCGCACCTCGGTCGCGCTGTCGCGCGAGGAAAGCGAGCGCCGCATGGCTGCGCACGCCGAAGCCGCCTGACACCGACAAGCGCATGTCGTGTTTCGACCCCGCGCCCGATCCGGCGCGGGGTTTTGCGTCATGGCAAGCCATCGTAGGCGCGGCACGGGATTGCCCGGGGCCTGCGCCCCTACGGCGCGCCGATACCGGCCTCCGTCCCCTGACCGGTGCGCTCCAGCCAGTCGCGCAGGTGCCGCCCGGTTTCCTCGGGGTGGCTGATCGGCAGCATGTGCCCTGCCCCCTCGATCACCACCACCTCGGCATGCGGCAGGCGTGCGGCCAGCGCCCGGACGGTGGCGCGGAAGATCGGCGTCGTCTCGCTGCCCAGCATCAAGAGGACGGGTGCCGTGAAGCTTTCCAGCCCACCCGGCCGCGCCATCCCGCCACTGTCGCCAAAGAGCCCCTGCACCGTCGCCAGGGCCAGCCGCATCTGCTGGGCCATCTGCGCCTGCGCTGCGGGGGGGAGGCTGTCGAATTCGGGCGAACCGGGGTTCAGCGCCAGGAACTGGCGGGCGGCCTCGACCAGCCCGCCCTGCTCGATCACCCGGTGCAGGGCAAATTCCACCGGCGCATAGGCGGCGAATTCGGGCTCGTCCCGTGCGACGCAAAAGGCGACGGGCTCGATCAGGACCATCCCGGTGACCGTCTCCGGATGGTGCAGGGCATGGCGCAGGACCGAGGCCCCGCCAAAGGAATGGCCGATCATCAGCGAGGGACGCCGGACCAGATCGCCCACCACCCCGGCCACGAGGGCGTGGAAGTCGCCCGGGTCGGCGGGCATCGGGCTTTGGCCATGGCCCGGCATGTCGAAGGCCAGCGCATCCAAAGGCACGCCCATGGCCGCCAGCATCCGCCCCCAGGTCCCGCCATGGCCCAGAAAGCAATGCGCGAGCAACGCAGGCAGCCCCTGCGGATCGCCCAGCCGACGGGTTTTGACCATGTCGCGCAGGTCCTTCAAAGCTTGCCTGCCAGGAACAGGTCCAGATCCTCGACGCGGTCCTGACCCCAGAACCGTTCATCCCCGACGATGAAGAAGGGCACGCCGAACACCCCGGCCAGCACCCCCTCTTCGAGGTTGCGCGCATAGGTGTCCGCGCCCAGGAGCATCCCCGACATCGCCAGCGAGGCCTTGAACCCGGCGCGCGTCAGGCAGTCGACGATCACCTCGTCATCGGCGACGTTCCTCTCCTCGGCCCAGCAGGCGGCGCAGAGCGACTGCACCAGAGCGTGCAGATCCCCCCCGCCCGCCTGTTGCGCGGCGATGATCGCATAGGCGGCGGGGGCCGGATTGGCCGGAAAATAGGCCGGGCGCAGGGTCAGCGGCATGCCCGCCTTGATCGCCTGGCGGCGCAGGTCCTGCAAACGGTAGGCCTGCCGGGACTCGTGGCGCTGGGCCAGCGGCAACCCGCCGGTGCGCGCGAACAGCGCCACCGGATCGACCGGGCGATAGCGCAGGCTGGCCCCGTGGCGCGCCGCCACCGCAACCAGTCGCGGCAGGGCCAGATAGGTCCAGGGTGAAATCACGCTGATGTAGGTGTCGATCTGTCGCATTCGGCGCGTCCCCTTGGCACGGGCGGGTTTCAAAGACCCTAGCCCGGTGGTAAGCGGTGTCAACCGCCCGAATCCCCCCAGAGAGAGGTCGAGATGCCCGCCATGACCGAACCCAAACTGATTGCCGGCAACGCCAACCGGCCCCTCGCCAAGGCCATCGCCCGGCGCATGTCGCTGCACCGCGGCATGTCGGTCAATCTGGTCGACGCAAGGGTCGAGCGGTTCAACGACCAGGAAATCTTTGTCGAGGTCTTCGAGAATGTCCGGGGCGAGGACATGTACATCCTGCAATCCACCTCGCGCCCCGCGAACGACAACCTGATGGAATTGCTGATCATTGCCGACGCGCTCAAACGCTCGTCGGCGGCGCGCATCACCGCGGTGATCCCCTATTTCGGCTATGCCCGCCAGGACCGCCGCGCCAAGGCCCGCACGCCGATCTCGGCCAAGCTGGTGGCGAACCTGATCACCCGCGCCGGAGTCGACCGCATCCTGACGCTGGACCTGCACGCGACGCAGATCCAGGGCTTTTTCGACATCCCGGTGGACAACCTCTATGCCGCGCCGGTCTTTGCCATGGACGCGCTGCACCATTTCCGCGACCGGCTCGATGATCTGATGGTCGTCTCGCCCGACGTCGGCGGCGTGGCGCGCGCGCGCGAACTGGCCAAGCGGATCAACGCGCCGCTGTCGATCGTCGACAAGCGCCGCGAGAAGGCGGGCGAGGTCGCGGAAATGACGGTGATCGGCGATGTGCGCGGCAAGGCCTGCATCATCGTCGACGACATCTGCGACACCGCTGGCACCCTGTGCAAGGCCGCCGAAGTGCTGATGGAAGCAGGTGCCACCGAGGTGCACAGCTATATCACCCATGGCGTGCTGTCGGGCCCCGCCGTCGAGCGCATCAAGGGTTCGGTGATGAAATCGCTGGTCATCACCGATTCCATCGAGCCGACCGAGGCCGTCAGGGCGACGTCGAACATCCGCATCGTCCCCACGGCGCCGATGTTCGCGCAGGCGATCCTGAACACCTGGAACGGCACCTCGGTCTCGTCGCTTTTCGACATGGACACGCTGATGCCGATCTACGAAGGCTTCTACCCGCGCGCCTGAGGCCGCTGCGGGGGTCAGAATCGCACCCGCCGTTCTGACCGGCCAGCCCCGGGGCGCTCCCCCGGGATATTTGCCAGACAGAGGAAAGACCGGAAGGCCGCGCCCCTTCATCTGTCCTCAAATATCCTCAGGGGGTGAATTTCGCGCAGCGAAAGAGGGGGCAGAATGCCCCCTGCCTTGCGCGGTGGGGGACGCGCCGCGCCCTGTCCGGACCTGCGGCGTCTCGCCATGCAAAAGGCCCCGCCGGGGCGGGGCCTTGACGGGTTTCCGGCGAAGCGGTGTCAGCCGTTCGGCACCTGGGCCGTCAGGCCCAGCTGACTGCCCATGGCGACCATGTCGGCCACAAGCTTGCCCGCCTCGTCGCTGGCCGCAGCCTTTGACGCGCGGTGCGCCTCGGCCACCCAGCCGTCCAGCAGGGCCTGCGTCACGTCGGACTTGGCCACCGAGCGTTCGGCCAGCACCGACACGCCTTCGGGCGAGATTTCGGCAAAGCCGCCGGTCACCGCGTATTCGCTGACCGAACCGCCCACCACCACCTTCAGGACGCCGGGGCGCAGGGTGGTGATGGTCGGCGTGTGCCCGGGCATCGCGGTCAGGTCGCCCTCGGCGCCGGGGATCTGCACCTCGCTGGCCTGAGCGGACAGCAATTTCCGCTCAGGGGACACGAGATCGAACTGCATCGTATCGGCCATCAGGGCCTCCCGTTGTCAGATCAGGCGGCGGCCGCGAGGCGCTGGGCCTTGGCCTTGACCTCTTCGATGTCGCCCACCATCAGGAAGGCGGCTTCCGGCAGGTGATCGTATTCACCGGCCACGACGGCCTTGAACGAGGCGATGGTTTTCTCCAGCGGGACCTGTACGCCGTCCGAACCGGTGAAGACTTTCGCCACGTCGAAGGGCTGGCTGAGGAAACGCTCGACCTTGCGGGCGCGGGCGACGACGATCTTGTCCTCTTCCGACAGTTCGTCCATCCCCAGAATGGCGATGATGTCCTGCAGCGACTTGTAGCGCTGGAGCACCTTCTGCACGTCCGTCGCGACCTTGTAATGCTCTTCGCCGATGATCAGCGGGTCGAGCAGGCGCGAGGTGGAGCCCAGCGGGTCCACGGCCGGATAGATTCCCTTTTCCGAGATGCCACGGTCCAGAACGGTCGTCGCATCGAGGTGCGCGAACGAGGTGGCGGGCGCCGGGTCGGTCAGGTCGTCGGCGGGAACGTAGATGGCCTGCACCGAGGTGATCGAGCCGTTCTTCGTGGAGGTGATGCGTTCCTGCATCGCGCCCATGTCGGTGGCCAGCGTCGGCTGGTAACCCACGGCCGAAGGAATGCGGCCCAGGAGCGCCGACACTTCGGAACCCGCCTGCGTGAAGCGGAAGATGTTGTCGACGAAGAACAGCACGTCGGCGCCGGTTTCGTCGCGGAACTGCTCGGCCAGGGTCAGACCCGACAGGGCGATCCGCATCCGGGCTCCCGGAGGCTCGTTCATCTGGCCGTAAACCAGCGCGATCTTCGAGTTTTCCATGTTCTCGAGGTCGATAACGCCCGACTCGATCATTTCATGGTAAAGGTCGTTCCCCTCGCGGGTCCGTTCGCCCACACCGGCGAACACCGACACGCCCGAGTGCACCTTGGCGATGTTGTTGATCAGTTCCATGATGAGAACCGTCTTGCCCACGCCGGCGCCGCCAAAGAGACCGATCTTGCCGCCCTTGGTATAGGGGGCCAGAAGGTCGATCACCTTGATGCCGGTGACGAGGATCTGGCTTTCCGTCGCCTGCGCCGAGAATTCCGGGGCGGGCTGGTGGATGGCGCGGGTGGCGGTGGCGTTGACCGGGCCGCGTTCGTCCACGGGCTCGCCGATGACGTTCAGGATGCGGCCCAGCGTGGCGGTGCCCACGGGCACCGAGATCGGCGCGCCGGTGTCGCTCACGGCCTCACCGCGCACGAGGCCCTCGGTCGCGTCCATCGCCACGGCGCGAACGGTGTTCTCGCCGAGGTGCTGGGCGACTTCCAGAACCAGCCGCTTGCCGTTGTTGTTGGTCTCCAGCGCGTTCAGAATCGCGGGCAGCGCGCCTTCGAACTGCACGTCGACGACGGCGCCGATGACCTGCGTCACCTTGCCGGTAGCCTTCGCTTTTGCCATGTTCCTGTCTCCGGTTCGTCAGAGCGCTTCCGCGCCCGAGATGATTTCGATAAGCTCTTTGGTGATCGCAGCCTGACGCGAGCGGTTGTAGATCGTCGTGTATTTCGTGATCATGTCGCCTGCGTTGCGCGTCGCGTTATCCATCGCGGACATGCGCGCGCCTTGCTCCGATGCGCCGTTTTCCAAGAGGGCGGTGAAGATCTGCGTGGCCACCGAACGGGGCAGCAGGTCGGCCAGGATCGCCTCTTCGGACGGTTCGTAATCGTAGACCGCGCTGGTCTCGACGGCGGCGCCGGCCTTGGCCGGGATCACCTGCTGCGCGGTCGGGATCTGGCTGATCACCGACTGGAAGCGGTTGAAGAACAGCGTCGCCACGTCGAACTCGCCGCCCTCGAAGCGGGCCAGAACCTCGCTTGCGATGGCGCGGGCGTTGTCGTAGCCGATGCGCTTCACTTCGCTCAGGTCGATATGGCCGACAAGATGGGCGCTGAGATCGCGCTTCAACTGCTCGCGGCCCTTCTTGCCGACGGTCAGGATCTTGACCGTCTTGCCATTGGCCAGGAGTTCGTTGGCCCTGGCGCGCGCCAGCTTGACGATGGACGAGTTGAACCCGCCACACAGGCCACGTTCGGCGGTCATGACGACCAGAAGGTGCACCTTGTCGTTGCCGGTTCCGGCCAGAAGGCGCGGTGCGCTGTCCGACCCGGCGACCGAGGCCGCCAGACCGGTGACCACGGCCTCCATCCGCGCGGCATAGGGCCGCCCGGCTTCGGCCGCATCCTGGCCACGGCGCAGTTTTGCCGCCGCAACCATCTGCATGGCCTTCGTGATCTTGCGAGTGTTCTTGACACTCGTGATCCGGTTTTTCAGATCCTTGAGGCTAGGCATCTAACGATCCTCTCCCCGCCCTCAGGCGAAATCTTTGGCGTATTCGTTCAGGCACGCCTTGATCTTGTCGGCCAGCTCGCCCTTCACCGCGCGGTCATTCGTGGTGATGTCGGCCAGAAGCGCCGCATGCTTGCCACGCAGATGCGCCAAGAGGCCCTTTTCGAACCGGCCCACGTCCTTGACCGCGATGCCATCCAGATAGCCGTTGGTGCCGGCATAGATGATGACGACGATCTCGGCGTTGGTCAGCGGCGAATATTGCGCCTGCTTCATCAGTTCGGTCAGGCGCGCGCCACGGTTCAGCAGTTTCTGCGTCGCCGCGTCGAGGTCCGAGCCGAACTGCGCGAAGGCCGCCATTTCGCGGTACTGCGCCAGTTCCAGTTTCACCGGGCCAGCCACCGATTTCATCGCCTTGGTCTGGGCCGAGGACCCCACGCGCGACACCGAAAGACCGGTGTTCACGGCCGGGCGGATGCCCTGATAGAAGAGCTCGGTCTCGAGGAAGATCTGGCCGTCGGTGATCGAGATCACGTTGGTCGGGATGAAGGCCGACACGTCGCCGCCCTGGGTTTCGATGACCGGCAGCGCGGTCAGCGAACCGGCGCCGAAATCCGAGTTCAGCTTGGCCGAACGTTCCAGGAGGCGCGAGTGCAGATAGAACACGTCGCCCGGATAGGCCTCGCGTCCCGGGGGACGGCGCAGCAGGAGCGACATCTGGCGGTAAGCGACGGCCTGCTTCGAGAGGTCATCATAGATGATCAGCGCATGGCGGCCGTTGTCGCGGAAGAATTCCGCCATCGCGGTCGCGGCATAGGGCGCGAGGAATTGCAGC
>ERZ761602.7974-NODE-7974-length-10897-cov-8.583379_pt1 | contig 10897 bp, 10 predicted proteins | sample MGYA00512165_ERZ761602 | MGnify/ENA primary metagenome ERZ761602 (study PRJEB28899, sample SAMN02445085) | bioreactor sludge metagenome | biome: EBPR sludge; isolation source: Thorneside wastewater treatment plant | place: Australia: Brisbane, Thorneside...
TCGGCTTCGACGACGGCCGCAGTTTCCGCATCCCCTTCGAGCTGATGCGCGTCTATTCCCCCTCGGCCGAGGTGCAGGGCCACGGGCCCGGCCAGGAAACGCTGCAGACCGGCAAGCGCGACGTCGTCATCACCGAGATCGCCCCCGTCGGCCACTACGCGCTGCAGCCGCGCTTTTCCGACGGCCACGAAAGCGGCATCTTCAGCTGGGACTACCTGTATCACCTGGGCGCCGACGAGGCCGAGCTGTGGGCCCGCTACGAAGCCCGCCTGCAGGCGGCCGGCGTCGACCGCGACGCCCCGATGGCCGGCGCGCCGGCCGGCGGCAGCTGCGGCCACCACCACTGAAGGGCAGGCCATGGCGCAGACCCATTTCGGCTTCGAGACGGTCGACGAGCGCGAGAAGGCCGAGCGCGTGCGCGGCGTCTTCGATTCGGTGGCCCAGCGCTACGACCTGATGAACGACCTGCTGTCGTTCGGCATGCACCGGCTGTGGAAGTCCTACACGGTGGCGGTGGCCAACCTGCGCCCCGGCGACAAGGTGCTCGACATCGCCGGCGGCACCGGCGACCTGGCGCGCGCCTTCGCGCCCCGGGTCGGCGCCCAGGGCCTGGTGGTGCTGACCGACATCAACGAGTCCATGCTGCGTGTCGGCCGCGACCGGCTGCTCGACGAGGGCCTGGCGCCGCCCACGCTGACCTGCGACGCCGAACGGCTGCCCTTCGCCGGCGGCAGCTTCGACCTCGTGAGCGTGGCCTTCGGCCTGCGCAACATGACGCACAAGGACCGGGCGCTGGCCGAGATGGCCCGCGTGCTGAGGCCGGGCGGCCGGCTGATGGTGCTCGAGTTCTCGAAGATCGCCGCGCCGCTGCGCAAGCCCTACGACTGGTATTCGTTCCACGTCATGCCGCGCATCGGCAAGTGGGTGGCCAGGGACGACAGCAGCTACCGCTACCTGGCCGAATCGATCCGCATGCACCCCGACCAGGGCACGCTCAAGGCCATGATGAAGGACGCCGGCTTCGGCCATGTCGACGTGCACAACCTGGCCGCCGGTGCGGTGGCGCTGCACGTGGGGGTCAAGTGCTGAGCAGGCTGCGTCGCATGGCCGCCGCCCGCCGCCGGCCGGCCGCGGCGCCGTCGCCCTGGGATGTCGATGCCTTTCTCGACGTCGCGCGGCGCAGTTTCGTGTGCGTGCAGCAGGCCTGGGACCGCGCCGACCTGGCCGCCCTGTCGGCCTTTGCCACCGAGCCGCTGTTCGAGGAACTGCGCACCCAGCTGGCCGAGCGCGGCCCGCTGCCCAACCACACCGAGGTCATCCGCATCGAGGCCCGGCTGCTGGCGGTGGAGGACCTGCGCGAGGCGCAGGTGGCCAGCGTCGAATTCTCGGGCCTGATCCGCGAGCAGCAGGGTGCCAGGCCCACGCCCTTCCGCGAGCTGTGGATGCTGGCGCGGCTGCAGGGCAGCGAGCCGGGCTGGCGCGTGGCGCGCGTGCAGGCCCTGTCCTGAGCCCTCGACCGCCGGTCGGGCCGCCGTCCGGCGGGAGGCCCGCGGGTACACTGCCGTGCGCATGAATCCCGCCCCTCGCGTTGCCTCCCCTGTCGTGCGTCTGCCCTGGATGCTGGCCGTTGCCGCCGTCTTCGTCCTGGCGGCGGGTTGCGGCGAGAAGAAGAAGGAGCGCATCGAGACCCAGGTGGCGGCCTCCGTCGATGGCCACGACATCACCGCGGCGCAGATCAACCTGGTGCTGCAGCAGCAGCGCAACCTGCGGCCGGAACAGGCCGATGCCGCGAGCCGCCAGGTGCTGGAGCGGCTGATCGACCAGTCGCTGGCGGTCCGGCAGGCCGAACGGCTGGAACTCGACCGCGAGCCGCGCGTGCGCCAGCTGGTCGAGGCCGCCACGCGCGAGATCGTCGCGCGCGCCTACGCCGAGAAGGTGGGCGAGAAGGCGGTGCGGCCGACCCCCGAGGAGGTCGCCGCCTACTACCGCAGCAAGCCGGCGCTGTTTGCCGAGCGCCGCATCTACACCATTCAGGAACTGGCCATCGAGGCGCGGCCCGATCAGATGCCCGCGCTGCGCGAACGGCTCGAGGGCTCGAAGTCGATCGGCGAGTTCGTCGACCACCTCAAAGCCAACGACTTCCGCTTTGCCGGCAACCAGGCGGTGCGGGCGGCCGAGCAGCTGCCGCCCAACGTGCTGGATTCGCTGTCGCGGCTGAAGGACGGCCAGGCGACGATCAACCAGGGCGCCAACGGCGTGCTGGTCACGGTGCTGGCCGGCTCTCGCAGCCAGCCTGTCACCGAGGCGCAGGCGCGGTCGGCCATCGAGCTCTACCTGCTCAACGAGCGCAAGCGCAAGCTGGTGGAAGGCGAGATCAAGTCGCTGCGGGGCAGCGCCAAGGTCGACTACCACGGGCGCTTCGCCGACGGCCCGCGGCCGGGCTCGCCGGCCGCCGGCGATGCGGCCGAGGCCGCCTCGGCGCCCGGTCTGGGACTTAATTGACGCGGGGCGCCGCCGGCGCTCGGCTAAACTGCTCCTGACGGCTACATCTGGTTGCCGACCGGGGCCATGGCCCGCCACGCGGGTCGGGCCGGCCGACGGCGGCGCCGCTTGTCCCTGCCCCAGGCCCATGAATCCCTTCGGCGTTTCGATTCGATCGATCTTCCGCGGCTGCCTCGTGCTGCTGCTGGCTGCCCTGGCGGCCTGGCCGGCCCATGCCCGCCGCCTGGCCCTGGTGATCGGCAACGACGCCTACCAGAAGGTCACCCGGCTCGACCGCGCGGGTGCCGACGCCGAGGCGGTGGCGCGGGAACTGTCGGCCGCCGGCTTCGAGGTGTCGCTGCACCGCGACCTGAGCAACACCCGCTTTGCGGTGGCGGTGTCGGAGTTCTACGACAAGGTCAAGAAGGGTGACGACGTGGTCGTCTTCTACGCCGGCCACGGCGTGCAGACCGAGCGCGGCGCGCAGCTGCTGCCGGTGGACATCGAAGGCGACACCGAGTTCGTGGTCGAGCGCCTGTCGCAGCCGGTCAACGGCCTGCTCGACAGCCTGGAGCGGCTGCAGCCGCGCATGTCGCTGGTGATCATCGATGCCTGCCGCGACAACCCGCTGCGCGCCCAGGGGCGGCCGATCGGCGCGGCACGCGGGCTGTCGGGCCCCAACGTGGCGCGCGGGCAGATGCTGATGTTCTCGGCCGCCAGCCGCGAGCGCGCGCTGGACTCGCTGGGCAAGGACGACAAGCACCCCAACGGCGTCTTCACGCGCGAGCTGGTGGCCCGCATGCGCACGCCGGGCGTGCCCTTCGAACAGCTGGCGCGCGACGTGCAGAACGCGGTCGAGAAGCTGGCCGCCACCGTCAACCACAAGCAGCGGCCGCTGGTCGTCAACGACTCGATCGGCGATTTCGCCTTCTATCCCGCCGGCGGCGTGGCGGCCGCGCCGGCGCTGCCCCCGGCGGCACGCGCACCCGATGCGGCCCAGCTGTCGGCGGCACGAGAAGACCGCTTCTGGGACGGCGTGCTCAAGGCCGACAACATTGAAGCCTACCGCGGTTATCTCGAGCGCTACCCGCAAGGCGAATATGCGGTCATCGCGCGGGCCGCGGTGGCCAAGTTCGGCGAACGCCCGGCGGTGCTGGCCCAGAACACCCGGGGCGCGGCCTCGGAGCCGGCGACCACGTCGGTGCCCGCGGCCGCTCCCGCTTCGGCGCCGCGCCTGGATCCGACCCCGGCGGCTGCGCCCGCCGCGGCCCCGGTGGTGGCCCCCTCGCCGCCACCCGCATCCGCGCCGGCTGCGCCGCCCACGCCCCTGGCCGCGCCGGCTGCATCGCCCGCTGCGCCCGCCCCGCCGGTGCGCGGCCGAGCCGCCTATGCGCTGCCCAACGGCGACCGCTACGAAGGCGAGGTTCAGGGCAACCAGCGCACGGGCAAGGGTGTCTACCGCTTCGCCAATGGCGACCGCTACGAGGGCGACTTCGTGGCCGACCAGTTCATGGGCCAGGGCGTGATGGTGTTTGCCAACGGCGATCGCTACGAGGGCGGCTTCCGCGGCATCGCCAAGCAGGGTCGCGGCACCATGGTGTTCGCCAACGGCGACCGCTACGAAGGCGACTTCGTCGACAACGCCTACCACGGCCAGGGCCGCTTCAGCTTCGTCACCGGCGAGCGCTACACCGGCGGTTATCAGCGCGGGGTCAAGCACGGCCAGGGCGAGCAGGTCTTCGCCAACAAGGACCGCTACGTCGGACCGTTCGAGAACGACAAGCCGCATGGCAGGGGCGTGACCCACCATGCCAACGGCGACGTCTACGAGGGTGAGCACGTGCAGGGCACGAAGCAGGGCCAGGGCGTCTATCGGTTCGCCAACGGCGACCGCTACGAGGGCGAATTCGACGCCGGCCTGTTCAGCGGGCGTGGCCGGCTGCAACTGGCCAACGGCGACCGCTACGAGGGCCACTTTCGCAACAACGTCAAGGAAGGCGTCGGCGTCCACTATTTCGCCAACAAGGACCGCTACGAAGGCAACTTCCGCAACGGTGCCCAGCATGGCCAGGGCACGCACTATTTCGCCAACGGCGACCGCTTCGTCGGCAGCTTCGCCGCTGGCCTGCGCCACGGCAAGGGCCTGCACCACTTCGCCAGCGGCCAGTCGCGCGAGATCGAATACGTCAACGGCGTCGAGAAGGCGCCCTGAGGGCGACGCGGCGCCCTCAGGGCGACGGCAGGTCGACGTCGGCGTCGTGCAGGCGGGGGGCCGCGGCGTCCTTGGGCGCCACCCGCGGCGTGCCGCTGATGCGCGCCAGCGGCCAGGCGATGGCGACGGCCGGGTCGTCCCAGCGCAGCGAACGTTCGCAGTCGCGCGCATACACGTCGGTGGTCTTGTACAGGAAGTGCGTGTCGTCGGCCAGCGCCAGGAAGCCGTGTGCGAAGCCCTCGGGGATCCACAGCTGGCGGTGGTTGTCGGCCGTCAGTTCGACGCCGACCCAGCGACCGAAGTCCGGCGAGCCACGCCGGATGTCGACCGCCACGTCGAAGGCCGCGCCGCGCACCACGCGCACCAGCTTGCCCTGCGGATGCGGCGGCAGCTGGTAATGCAGGCCGCGCAGCACGCCGGCATGGCTGCACGAATGGTTGTCCTGCACGAAGGGCCTTGGTGCCGGCAGGCCGAGCGTGCGCAGCCCCTCGGTGAAGCGAGCATCGTTCCAGCTTTCCATGAACCAGCCGCGCTCGTCGACAAAGCGAGCCGGCTCGACGATCACCACGCCGGGCAGGTCGGTGGGCAGCAGCTTCATCGGAACACCTTCTCGCCCAGCACCTGCATCAGGTACTGGCCATAGCCGTTCTTGAGCATCGGGCGGGCCTGCGCCTCGAGCTCGGCGGCGCTGATCCAGCCGGCCCGGTAGGCGATCTCCTCCGGGCAGGCCACCTTCAGGCCCTGGCGCTTCTCGAGCGTGGCGATGAACTGGCTGGCGTCGAGCAGACTGTCGTGCGTGCCGGTGTCCAGCCAGGCATAGCCGCGACCCATGATCTCGACCTCGAGCTGGCCCTGGCGAAGGTAGCGTGCGTTGACCTCGGTGATCTCGAGTTCGCCGCGTGCGCTGGGCTTGATCTCGGCGGCGATGTCGCACACCTGCTCGTCGTAGAAATACAGCCCCGTCACCGCATAGTTGCTCTTGGGCTGGCGCGGCTTCTCCTCGATGCTGATGGCGCGGCGCTGCTGGTCGAACTCGACCACGCCGTAGCGCTCGGGGTCGTGCACGTGGTAGGCGAAGACCGAGGCGCCGCGGGTCCGCTCGTTGGCGCGCCGCAGCAGCGACTGGAAGTCGTGGCCGTAGAAGATGTTGTCGCCCAGCACCAGGGCGCTGGGCGCGCCGCCGATGAAGGACCGCCCCAGGATGAAGGCCTGCGCCAGGCCGTCGGGGCTGGGCTGCACGCAGTAGCTGAGGTTCATGCCCCAGCGGCTGCCGTCGCCCAGCAGGGCCTGGAAGCGCGGGGTGTCCTGCGGCGTGCTGATCACCAGCACGTCGCGCATGCCGGCCAGCATCAGCGTGGACAGCGGGTAGTACACCATGGGCTTGTCGTACACCGGCAGCAGCTGCTTGCTCATGGCCAGCGTGGCCGGGTGCAGCCGGGTGCCGGAACCCCCGGCCAGGATGATGCCTTTGCGATTCATGGGCGGCGGGACTCCTTTATCGTGACGGTTTCAGACGCCCAGCGCTTCGTGCAGCATGCGCTCCACACCCGGCTGCCAGTGCGGCAGCCGCAGGCCGAAGGCGCGCTGCAGCCGGTCGGTGGCCAGGCGCGAATTGAGCGGCCGCCGCGCCGGTGTCGGAAAGGCGGTGGTGGGCACGGCGGCGATGGCCTCGGGCGCCACCCTCACCGGCTGGCCGTGCGCGCGCGCCCATTCGATGACGAAGCGCGCATAGCCGTGCCAGCTGGTGTGGCCCCCGGCCACGCAGTGGTAGGTGCCGCCGAGCGCGGGGTTGGCCATGGCCGCGCGCAGCGCATGGGCCGAGACGTCGGCCAGCAGGTCGGCCCCGGTGGGTGCGCCGACCTGGTCGTCGATGACCTTCAGCGCGTCGCGTTCGGCCGCCAGCTTGAGCATGGTGCGCGCGAAGTTGCCGCCGCGCGCCGCATACACCCAGCTGGTGCGCAGGATCAGGTGGCGGCAGCCGCTGGCGCGGATGGCCTCTTCGCCCTCGAGCTTGGTGCGGCCATACACGCTCAGGGGGCCGGTCGGCGCGTCCTCGTCGCGCGGGGTGCTGCCGCTGCCGTCGAAGACATAGTCGGTGCTGTAGTGCAGCAGCCAGGCGCCGCGGGCCGCGGCCTCGCGCGCCAGCACGCCGGGGGCGGTGGCGTTGAGGGCGCGCGCGAGTTCCGGCTCGCCCTCGGCCTTGTCGACGGCGGTGTGCGCGGCGGCATTGGCGATCAGGTCGGGCTGCGTCAGTTCCACCAGCTCGGACAACGATCCGGGGTCGCTGAAATCGGCGCGCAGCGGGGTGTCGAAGTCGCAGGCCGTCAGCTCGCCCAGAGGCGCCAGCGCGCGCTGCAGTTCCCAGCCCACCTGGCCCTTGCAGCCCAGCAGCAGGATCCTCACGAGCGGCCGCCGTAGTTCGTGGCCACCCAGTCGCGGTAGCTGCCGCTTTGCACGGCGGCCACCCAGTCGGCATTCGACAGGTACCACTGCACCGTCTTGCGGATGCCGGTGTCGAAGGTCTCGGCGGGGCGCCAGCCCAGTTCGCGTTCGATCTTGCGCGCGTCGATGGCATAGCGCCGATCGTGGCCGGGGCGGTCCTTGACGTGGGTGATCAGCCGCGCGTAGGGGCCTGCGGGGTCGGGCCGCAGCTCGTCCAGCAGCCGGCAGACGGTGTGCACGATCTCGCGGTTGGGCTTTTCGTTCCAGCCGCCGACGTTGTAGACCTCGCCCGGCCGGCCCTTGGCCAGCACGGTGCGGATGGCGCTGCAGTGGTCGCCGACGTAGAGCCAGTCGCGCACCTGCAGGCCGTCGCCATAGACCGGCAGCGGCTTGGCCGCCAGGGCGTTGACGATCATCAGCGGGATCAGCTTCTCGGGGAAGTGGTAGGGCCCGTAGTTGTTGCTGCAATTGGTGGTGAGCACCGGCAGCCCGTAGGTGTGGTGCCAGGCGCGCACCAGGTGGTCGCTGGCCGCCTTGCTGGCCGAATACGGGCTGTTGGGTTCGTAGGCGTGGGTCTCGGTGAAGGCCGGCGCGTCGGGTGCCAGGCTGCCGTAGACCTCGTCGGTGCTGACGTGGTGGAAGCGGAAGCCGGCCCTGGCGTCGCCCTCGAGCCCGCTCCAGTGCGCGCGTGCCGCTTCCAGCAGCGTGAAGGTGCCCTCGACGTTGGTCTTGATGAAGGCGCCGGGGCCGTGGATGCTGCGGTCGACATGGCTCTCGGCGGCGAAGTGCACCACGGCGCGCGGCCGGTGGTCCGCGAACAGCCGGTCGAGCAGCGCGCGGTCGGTGATGTCGCCCTGCACGAAGACATGCCGCGCATCACCGGCCAGCGACGCCAGGTTCTGCCGGTTGCCGGCGTAGGTGAGGGCGTCGAGGTTGACGACGGGCTCGGCGGCCGGGTCGGCCAGCCAGTCGAGCACGAAGTTGCTGCCGATGAAGCCGGCGCCGCCGGTGACGAGAAGGGTCATGCTCTGCCGTAGGTGTCTTCGTAGCGGACGATGTCGTCCTCGCCCAGATAGCTGCCGGACTGTACTTCGATGATCTCCAGCGGCACCTTGCCCGGGTTGGCCAGGCGGTGCACCTGGCCCAGCGGGATGTAGGTGCTCTGGTTCTCGGTGAGCAGGATGACCTTGTCGCCGACGGTGACCTCGGCCGTGCCCGAGACCACGATCCAGTGCTCGGCGCGGTGGTGGTGCATCTGCAGGCTGAGGGCGGCGCCGGGCTTGACCAGGATGCGCTTGACCTGGTGGCGCGGTCCCTGGTCGATGCTGTCGTACCAGCCCCAGGGCCGGTGCACCTTGCGGTGCAGGGCGTGCTCGCCGCGCTGCTCGGCGCCCAGCTGCTGCACGATCTTCTTCACGTCCTGGCTCTTCTCGCGGTCGGCCACCAGCACGGCGTCGGCCGTCTCGACGACCACCACGTTGTCCAGGCCCACCACGCCGACCAGGCGGCTGGTGGCATGCACCAGGGTGTTGCGGCTGTCGTTGACGATGGCGTCGCCCACGCTGGCATTGCCCTGCGCATCCTTGTCGGCCACCTGCCACACGGCCTCCCAGGCGCCGAGGTCGTTCCAGCCGGCGTCGAGCGCGACCATGCGGATGTCGATGCCGCTGCCCGGGCAGTGCTCCATCACCGCATAGTCGACCGACTCGGCAGGAACGGCCGTGAATTCGGCCTTGCCCGGCCGCACGAAGGCGGCGTCGATGCTGCGTGGCGCCCAGGCGGCGCGGCAAGCGGCGGCGATGTCGGGGCGGAAGCGTTCCAGCGCCGCCATCCAGGTGGACGCGCGCAGCACGAACAGCCCGGCGTTCCAGCAATACCGCCCTTCGGCCAGATAGGCTTCGGCGGTGGCGAGGTCCGGCTTCTCGACGAAACGGGCCACCAGCGACACGCCGCCGTCGCCGGCGGGCTCGGTGCGGATGTAGCCGTAGCCGGTTTCCGGGCGGTCGGGCACCACGCCCAGGATGGCGATGCCGCCCCGCGCGGCCACCGCCACGGCACGCCGCATCGCGGTGGTGAAGGCCTCGGGGCGGGTGACGGTCTGGTCGGCCGGTGTCACCACCAGCACCGGGTCGCCGCCGCCGTCCAGCGCCTGCAGCGCGGCCAGCGTGAGGGCCGGCGCCGTGTTTCGGCCGGCGGGCTCCAGCACCACGGCGGCGGGCTCGGCGCCGATCTCGCGCAGCTGGTCCAGCACCAGGAAGCGGTGTTCCTCGTTGCCGACGACCAGTGGCGGCTGCACCGAGAGGGTGTCGTCGGCCAGGTCCTGCAGCCGCGCCACCGCCTGCTGGAACAGGCTGCGCTGCCCCGACAGCACCAGAAACTGCTTCGGGTAGCCGGCGCGCGACAGCGGCCACAGCCGCGTGCCGGAGCCGCCGGCCATGATCACCGGCAGCACCGGGGTCTTGTACTCGCTCATGCCTCGAATCCTTGCGGGTTCATCGATTGCCAGCGCCAGCTGTCGGTGCACATGCGGGCCAGGTCGTGCCGGGCCCGCCAGCCCAGCACCCGCTCGGCCTGCGACGGGTCGGCATAGCAGGCGGCCACGTCGCCCGGCCGGCGGGCCACGATGCGGTAAGGCACCGGCCGGCCGCTGGCGGCGGCGTAGGCGCGCACCACCTCCAGCACGCTGTGGCCCCGTCCGGTGCCGAGGTTGACGGTCAGCGAGCCCGGCGCGTCCAGCAGCCGGCGCAGCGCCGCCACATGGCCCTCGGCCAGGTCCACGACGTGGATGTAGTCGCGCACGCCGGTGCCGTCGGGCGTGGGGTAGTCGTCGCCGTAGACCGACAGCTCGGCCCGGCGCCCCACGGCCACCTGGGCCACGTAAGGCATCAGGTTGTTGGGCGTGCCGCGCGGGTCCTCGCCGATGCGGCCGCTCTCGTGCGCGCCCACGGGGTTGAAGTAGCGCAGGCAGGCGGTCTGCCAGTGGGCATCGGCCGCGCCCAGGTCGCGCAGGATCGCCTCGCCGATCAGCTTGGTCTGGCCGTAGGGGTTGGTGGCCGAAAGCGGCGCGTCCTCGGTGAGGGGCAGGCGCTGCGGATCGCCGTAGACCGTGGCGCTGGAGCTGAAGACGAAGCGGCGCACGCCATGGGCCTGCATGGCGCGGCAGGTGGCCAGCAGGCCGCCGAGGTTGTTGGCGTAGTAGTCGAGGGGCTTCTGGGTCGATTCGCCCACCGCCTTGAAGGCGGCGAAGTGCACCACGGCGTCGATGCGGTGGCGCTGGAACAGCGCGGCCAGTGCCGCCTCGTCGCAGACGCTGGCCTGCTCGAAGACCACCGGCCGGGGCGCCAGCTCGCGCAGCCGGTCGACCACGCGCGGCGAGCTGTTGCTGAAATCGTCGACGCCCACCACCTGGTAGCCGGCGGCCTGCAGCGCCAGCCAGGTGTGCGAGCCGATGTAGCCGGTGGCGCCGGTGAGCAGGATGGTGGTCATGCAAGGGACGTCCGGCACCCGGACCCAAAGCGCCGGATTCTGGCCCAGGGCCGTTGCCACGCGGTGCGGTGCCGCCCGCCCGGCCGCGGGTGCCTGCCTACAATCGTGCAATGCTGCATACCCTGCACCAGATGCTGGCGCCGGCCGTGATGGACCGGGTGACGCTGCTGCTCAACCATGTGCTGGGCAGCGAACCCGTGGCCACCGCGCGGTTGCTGCCTCATGCCGGCAAGGTGGTGCAGATCGAGGCCCAGGGCTGGCCCTCGCTGCTGCCGC
>ERZ761602.7975-NODE-7975-length-10897-cov-3.905645_pt1 | contig 10897 bp, 5 predicted proteins | sample MGYA00512165_ERZ761602 | MGnify/ENA primary metagenome ERZ761602 (study PRJEB28899, sample SAMN02445085) | bioreactor sludge metagenome | biome: EBPR sludge; isolation source: Thorneside wastewater treatment plant | place: Australia: Brisbane, Thorneside...
AGGCGATTGTATGGATCGCGATCAAGCAGTTCCCGGGTAACCTTGGACGATTGTTTGTACGTTGCGGAGTTGAGAATAAGCCGGTGCAAATGCTTAACGTCCCATCCGGACTCCATGAACTCAACCGCAAGCCAATCGAGCAGTTCAGGGTGGGTGGGCGCTTCCGCTTGCGTGCCAAGATCTGAAGACGTTGACGTGATGCCCTCGCCGAAATATTGCTGCCAGACACGGTTCACAAACGCGCGCGCCGTAGTCGGCGATTCGCGCGAAACAAGCCACTTCGCAAAGTCGAGCCGATCTGGTGAGCCGTCCGTATTCAACGCATGCAGAAACGCGGGCACCCCTGGCTTCACTTCTTCCGCGGGCGAGAGAAAATCGCCGCGTTCAAGCCGATGCGTGGGACGACGCAACTCCCGCTCGCGCAGCGCCAACTGCGTGGTGCCGGAAGGCGCTCCAAACAACAACGCATCGATGCGCGCGGTGTGCCCGGAAAAATCCGGCTGGGATGCGCGCCATTCCGTGAAAATCAGATCCTGCTCGACTTCCGTTCTCAATGCCGGCGCCTTCGCCACCGCGGCCTGCACGGTCAGCGGCACGGCCTTATCCGGTAGCACCTCGGAATCCGTAACCGACACGCGAATACGGCCAAGGTTGTTGTTCTGATTGTCGTCGCTGTTCCAACCGCCGTGAAGCTGCGAGAGCCGAAATGCCAATGCCGCGCCCTCCGGCACCGTCAGCGGCTCCGCAAGTTTGAAAATCGCGTAACGGGCCTGATTGCGGCGAACAGGATCAATGTCCGTCGTCCACGCCGTCTCGTTGTTCCCGTCTATCGCCATTTCGATCGGGCCGGTAACGCGCTTGCGTTGATCGCGCAGCGGAAACTCCGCGCCAACCGCGCGTGTCGGCGGATTGATATCAGCGATCGCGGACGCAACCTTGATTGGCGTCCACTTGTCGTAATCGGCAATGGGCGTGTCTGCCGGCGCATGTCGGAAGTCAAACTCCGACAGCGCGCCCGCGCCGTAGATCGATCTGCCTGGCCCGCCGCGCGGCAAGTTTGGATCCGGAAGCAACTCCAACCGCACCGCGGTGATCCGCTTGAGCGTCGTTTTCGCAGTCATCTTGGGGTGAAACTGCGTTGGGGCATATCCTTGCGCGAGATAGGAACCATCCTCTTGCAGCATCATCTTCTGACCACCGGCGGACGTATCATCGAACTCGAACCGCAGAACTTCCCAAGCCGGCTGCGGAATCGCCTTGACACTCGCCTCCCATGCGGCCATCCGGCTCTTCCAATCGGGATTGGCCGTCTTAATGTCGTTCTCAATATCTCTTACAAGGGAAAGTATCGTATCGCGCTGTTTAAGCTCCGCCGACGAGTACACTGTTTCGCAGGCTTCGTGCGCGTTGTTCAGAAAGGCCATCATGGCGTAGTACTCGGAATGGGAAAGGGGATCGTATTTGTGCGTATGGCACTGCGCGCAGTTGATGGTTAGCCCCAACACGCTCCTGCCGATGATGTCCATGCGGTTGAACTGGGCTTCCATCCTGAATTGCTCGGGATCAATGCCGCCTTCTTCATTGATCATGCTGTTGCGCAGAAACCCTGTCGCCGTCACCGTGTCCTGCGTCGCGTTGGGAAGCATGTCGCCGGCAACCTGCTGAATCACAAACTGATCGAAGGGAACGCCCTCGTTAAAGGATTTAATTACCCAATCGCGCCACGCCCATACGAACCGCGGTTTATCCTTTTCGAACCCGTCTGAATCCGCATACTGCGCAGCGTCCATCCAATGACGCGCCCACCGCTCCCCGTAATGCGGCGACGCCAGCAACCGCTCGACTTCTTCTTCGTACCAATTCTGGTTGCTGTTCGCATTCACCCGCGCAATGTCTTCCAGAGACGGCACCAACCCAGTCAAGTCAAGGCTCAGGCGACGCAACAGCGTCTCGCGATTCGCCTCCGCCGTCGGCGCCAAACCTTCCTTCTCTAATCGCTGAAGAACAAAAGCATCGATAGCGTTCCGGGGCCATGCGGCGTTTGTCACGGTCGGAACCGCTGGTCGTTGCGGCGGCATGAATGCCCAATGCGCGGACCACTCAGCCCCCTGGGAAATCCACGCGCGAATAAGCGCGATCTCTTCCGCCGTCAAGGCTTCGTCCGCTTCCGGCGGTGGCATTCTTTCGGCGGGATCCGCGCTCGTAATGCGGCGGAATAGCTCACTGTGTTCCGGGTTACCGCGGACTACCGGCGATTTCCCCTTTTCCACCTCAGCCGCCGTCGGCGCTTGATCCAGTCGTAAACCGGCCTTGCGCGATGAGTCATCCGGCCCGTGGCATGCAAAACATTTACTGCTCAGAATCGGCTGGATCTGTTTGTCATAGGAAATTCGCTCGCCCGCCTCGCCAATTGCCGAAGCAGCCAGCCAGGCGCCGAAAAATACCGTCGAAGCGCTCCGAAGGTCCACAGGCAAAAACCTCACAAAAGTAAATTGCGCAACCTCAACACTTCAGCCTAACGAACTCCGCGCCAGCCTGCAAACCGAAGAGGTGACACAATTCCCGGCAGGGGTCCCGCACGAACAGAGCAGCGCCCCGCTCTTGCTGGCGACTCGCCGGCGCACCACCCGGCCATCGCCCAAAGTAGGCCGTTTTTTGACGACCGGAATGCTGTTTTGTTACAATTTCGCCTTCATTTGTTAGTAAGCGGAACGTCCAGGCAGGGGATAGCCCCTGAACGACATCAGGCGCGCGGATTTCCACGTCGGTCGAGTGACTGGAAGCCCACCACGCCGCGCCTGCGGTTCCAAATTGACCCTGGGAGGGGACATTTTATGCCACGCATCCTCGCGCTTGACGGCGTCAGTGAGGAAGGAATCACGATCCTTCGCCAAGCCGGATTTGAGGTAGACGTGAAGCCCGCGCAGACACCCGCCGAGTTGGCAGCCATCATTGCGGATTATGATGGCCTTATCGTACGAAGCGGCACCAAAGTCACCGCCGAAGCGATTGAGAAGGCTACAAAATTGAAAGTGGTCGGTCGCGCGGGCGCCGGCACGGACAACGTAGACAAGGAAGCCTCCACCAAGCGCGGCATCGTTGTGATGAACGTCCCGGGCGGCAACACGATCTCGACGTGCGAACATACGTTCGCGCTGATGCTGTCTCTGTGCCGAAATGTGCCCGCGGCGCACCAGTCCATGATGGAAGGACGTTGGGACCGCAAGAAATTCAGCGGCGCGGAATTGTTTGGCAAGACCCTCGGCATCGTCGGCGCCGGGCGCATCGGCGGTGCAGTCGCCAAGCGCGCGCAAGCCTTCGAGATGAAGGTGCTGGTGTTCGACCCTATCCTTACGAAACTGAAGGCCGAAGCTCTCGGCGTAGAACTGGTAGAACTCGACGAGTTATACGAGCGTTCGGACTTCATCACCATCCACGCGCCGAAATCCGACAAAACGAACAACCTCATCCGCAAGGAACAACTCGCAAAAATGAAGCCGACCTGCCGCATCGTCAATTGCGCGCGCGGCGGCATCATCAATGAACAGGATCTCGCCGACGCTTTACGGGAAAAGCGCATCGCGGGCGCCGCGCTCGATGTATATACGTCTGAACCGATTGAGAATAATCCGTTCCTCGGATTAGACAACATTGTCACAACGCCACATCTCGCGGCGTCGACGGACGAGGCGCAACTCACGGTTTCCGTCGATATCGCGCACCAAATCGTCGATTACCTCACGACCGGCGCGGTGGTAAACGCGGTGAATGTGCCGAGCATGGACGCGGAGACGGCAAAGCAACTTAAACCGATGCTCGAACTCGCGGAGCGGCTGGGCAAGTTCGTCTCGCAATACGTGGATGGCAGACCGAATTCGCTGCAAATCGCATATGACGGCGACCTCATCGTGACGGACACGTACCCCATCACCGCCGCGATTCTCACCGGTTTTCTTGCGCCGCTTGTGGAAACCGTGAACGCGGTGAGCGCGCCGCACCTGCTGAAAGAATATGGCATCGAGTTCAGCGAAACGCGCAGCGCAGCGCACCCGAACTACGCGTTCCAGGTCCGTGTTAAAGCGGTAACAGACGTCGAAACGCACGAAATTGCGGGAACCTTGTTCAATAACAAGGAACCACGTATCTGCGGTATCGACGGCACGCGCGTGGACGTCGAACTCGTCTCCGGCATGCTCGTATGCATCAACGAGGACAAACCCGGCGCGCTCGGCCGCATCGCCCTCGCAATCGGCGAAGCGGGCGTCAACATCGCCAATCTTTCGCTCGGCCGACACGCCGCGGGAAAACACGCGACGACTGTTATCAATATCGATGGAACCATGGATCCGTCTGTGCTCGATATGCTCCGGAAGAATCCGGACGTGGTCGAAGCGCGACTTGTCGAAGTATAGGCCCAACGAAAATCGCGGCGCTTCCTGCCGCATCGAGGTAATTGTTTCATGCCAAATTACGAGTTCATCAAGGTCCCGAACGGCGAACGCATCACGCTGGATGCGAACGGCAAACTGAAGACGCCGGACAAACCTATTGTCGCGTTTATCGAAGGGGATGGCACAGGGCCGGATATTTGGCGCGCCTCCAAGGCGGTCTTCGACGCTGCCGTAAAGTTCTGCTATGGCGGCAAGCGTGAAGTCGCATGGATGGAAATCTACTCGGGCGAAAAAGCGCAGCAAGTCTGCAACAGCTACCTCCCCGACGAAACGCTGGATGCCATCGAGCATTTCAATGTCGCCATCAAGGGCCCCCTGACGACACCCGTCGGCGGTGGATTCCGCAGCTTGAACGTTACATTGCGCCAGAAACTGGACCTCTTCGCGTGCGTGCGTCCCGTTCGCTATTTCGATGGTGTGCCCAGCCCGGTGAAGGAGCCAGAACACGTCGATATGGTGATCTTCCGCGAGAACACCGAAGATGTCTACGCGGGCTTCGAACTGGAAGCGGGCAGCGAAGGCGCAAAAAAACTCACCGAATACCTCCACAAGGAATTCGGCTGGTCGATCCGCGAGGGCTCCGGCCTGGGTATCAAACCGACAAGTGAATTCGGATCGAAACGCCTGATCCGCGCGGCGCTGAATTACGCTGTCGAGCACAAGCGGAAGAGCGTGACGCTCGTGCACAAAGGCAACATCATGAAGTATACGGAGGGCGCGTTCCGCAAATGGGGCTATGAACTCGTGCGTGACGAGTTCTCCGACGTCGCCGTAGGATGGGACGATTGCGGCGGGAAGCCCGGCGACAAGATACTCGTGAAAGACGCCATCGCAGACATTTTCCTGCAGCAGGTTCTCACTCGCCCAACGGAATTCGACGTCGTCGCGACAATGAATCTGAACGGCGACTACATGAGCGACGCCCTCGCCGCGCAGGTCGGCGGCATCGGCATCGCCCCCGGCGCAAATATCAATTACGAAACGGGCGTGGCAATTTTCGAAGCAACCCACGGCACTGCGCCCAAGTATGCAAATCTCGACAAGGTCAACCCCAGCAGCGTAATCCTCTCCGGCGTGATGATGTTCGAGCACATGGGCTGGACCGAAGTTTCGGATGCAATTACGAACGCGATGGTAAAAACCATCGGCCAGAAGAAAGTAACCTACGATTTCGCGCGCCTCATGACCGGCGCGACGGAACTGAAATGCAGCGAGTTTGGACAGGCCTTGATCGACAACCTGAGCGCTGCTGGAAAGTAGCGCACGGCGCGGAGGCCCCATGGGCGGATCAATCGATCTGAATTCGGAAGATGCGCATGAACGGCTGTTGCGCATCTTTCGTCATGCTCAGGTGGGGCGCAGCGTAAGCAGCGTCACGCATGATCTGAACAATTATCTTGGCGCAATCATGGCATACGCCGAATTGGCCGCGATGGACGCTGGAATCGGACCGGATTCCGCGCGCATGCTGGGCGAAGTCAACAATGCCGTGCGCAAAGCCAGCAACCTCGTGGCGAGTCTTACCGACGTCGCCCGCAAGGAAAAGCCGGACGTTCGCCTGATGACGCCCGAGCAACTCGTCGAGCGCGTGCTGGATGTGCGCCGCTACGATTTGCGCGTCGCAAATGTCGCGCTCGAAACCTCGTACGACGAAAACCTGCCAACGCTGTCGATAAACCTGCCGCGCATTCAGCTCGCGTTCATGTATCTCGTATCCAACGCCATCGAAGCGCTGGATGGCGAAGAACGCAAGAAACTTTCGGTTTCCGCGAAAAAGAATGGTGACACGGTGGTAATCACATTCAAGGATTCCGCGCCCGCGATTCCCGATGCGGACCGCGAACGCATCTTCGATGCGTACTACACGACCAAATCCACGGATCACCTTGGGCTCGGCCTGAGCGTCGCGCGCGCGACGCTACAAGACCACGGCGGCACCTTGATGTATTCGCCGGAATCGGGCTTCGTCGCAACCTTGCCGCTACGCACGTCGTACGCGACGTAACGGAACTTGGCGCGCTAGAATCCGTCTTTGAGCTCCGGACGTTCCGGCCCATCATACGGGGCTGCGCCGTGACGCTCGTTGCGCTTCGACACCGTCGTCAATTCCGGGTCTTTCGTTTCCGGCGCGCCAATGAAACCGTAATACCGGCCCATCCAATACGCGTCCAGCCATCCCGCGGGATCAACTACATTCTGCCCCCCGCTGCCGCCATCCAGTTCCAGCGTGCTGTCCGTCCAACGGTGTGGCCCGCGCTCCCGAGGTGAAATTGCCTTGATGCCGCCTGAATAGGGCACGTACCCATGCGGCGTGTGCAGGTCTGTCCGGTGCGAATTCGTGAAAGAATAGTCGATCATGTCCAGAGGCCAATCGCGCAAGTGTTGCGTCGCCTTGTCGGCCTCGCAGTCGTTTCCAGTCATCGCGCCATAAATAAAATTGAACCACGGATTGTGCTCGATACGCTCGACTTCCCAACTCCGTTCGATGCTGCGCAGATAGATGGAACGCAGCGCGGGATCCGTCTCGTATTTCAGCAGCGAGTAATACGTGTAAAACGCAAGGCGATCATCGGAGTGAAAAATGAATCCAGGATGGAATGTCAGCTTCTGGCGCACCACCGCGCGTGGATAGCCGAGCTCGATAAGCGCCTGCTTGCCTTCGCTGAACTTGCTGTCCTTTGTAAATGCGTACGCGGTCTGCATGTAGGTCAGGATTTCCATGCCGTTCAATCCCTGCGCGTAGAATCCCGCCTTGCCATGCAGATACTCAGGATCCCAGCGCGCCCAGCGCGTGGGTTTGCCGTCGACGTCATGCAGTGTCCAACCGTGATCGACAATATGTGCGGCAATGCGGCGCAAATGCTCGACGCCGCGCGCGCGCTCTTTATCGTTTGCAACAAGCTCCATAAAGATGGGCGCCGCGTAGAAATGCGCGTCGGTTTCGTCGCTCGACGTATCGCCTTTCCATTGCCACTTGCCATCTTCGGTCGGGTGCCATTCCGCCGGCAACCCGCCGGACCCGTGCTGCGCCTGGTGTCCCCGCTCGCCTACAGCCCATACCGAACGCGCCGGAAAACCGGGGATGCCGGAGATCTCTTCACTCCACAACAGCGACTTGTAAAAGTCCAGTGCTTCTTTGCGGGCATCTGCATCTTTCGTAACCGCGTACTTGAAGCTCATCGCCGTAAGGTAGTGCGTGCTCCATCCAACATCGTTGTCGCTGACTTCACGCACCCAGGCGTTCTCGGCGCCGTTCCATTCCAGCTTGTGCGTAAATCCAAGCCGCTTCTGTCCCCATTCATCCAAATGACGCTCGATATAAGCCGCTTTTTTTGCAAGCGTGTAGGGCTCGAAACGAATTATCCCGATGCCGCCGTCCGTCGCGATGTACGCCGTATCCGAAGACACGGCAATATCATTCACCTTCGTATGCGGCAGCCACCGGTCGGCATTGAAGTAGTGAAAAGCCCCGTCCGTATGACGAATCGCGCCGCGCGTTGTGCCGATCCACAAATCGCCGTCAAAACCTTCCCGTAGACACACAACATCCTCAAAGGGCAGCCCGTCTTCGCCCTTAATCGTCGTCCAGGCCATACCGCGCAATTGGGCAAGCCCACGGTCCGTGCCTACAAGCAACCGGCTACCCTGCGCAAGCAGATCGCGCGTATCGCGTGAAATAGCCAATCCCCAATCGGCTACGTTTTCGCGGTCGAACCCTTTCTGAATGACGGGATCGAGCAGCGCGACGCTCCCAGGCCGCAACACATAGAGCGTGCCGCTATAAGAAGCAACTGCGAGTATGGGCTGGTTTGATTTGCTGAACTCAATCGGTGTGAGCGCATCGCCGGTAACCGTGAAGAGTTCGTCTTTCGTGGCAACGCAGACCTCGCCGAGGTGCTTGCAAAGGTCGACAAACGCGCCGGTGCCAAGTTGTTTCCACGCGTCGCCTTGCAATCGAAACAACGCCTCTCCCGCAATCGCGTAAAGCGCGCCATCGATGGCTTCCAAATGGCTAATCGCGCCAGTAAGCCCGTCTACGGATATCAGGCTGTCGCCGTCCACCCGGAAGAGCCCCTTGTGAGTCGCGGCATAAGCGCGGTCGTCCACGGCCGCAACAGAGGTTACCGGGTCCGCACTGTTTATCTTGTTTCCAATTTCTTGCAGGTAGACCGTGTCGGATATCGGAAGCGACGCTTGCGCGAATACCACGGCTGGAACGATACAAAGAAAAAAGCATGAGACATATTTCATGTGCTGCACCTCGTTTGCATCGCATCATAGCCAAAAGTCGCGCGACAAGAAAGAAGGGGCGCCGCGAAATACGCGGCGCCCCTTTCAACAATCCATCGTTTCTGCGAAAGCGTTTACTGCTCGAGCTTTATCGTTCCATCTTCGCCGCCGCCTGCCGCTGCGATTACTTCAAGCAGTTCAATGTCAAAAATGAGCGTTTCGTTCGGGCCAATGTCACCGCCCGCGCCACGCTCGCCATAGGCAAGTTCGGCGGGAATGAACAGCTTCCACTTGTCACCCACCTGCATGAGCTGCAACGCTTCGGTCCAACCTTTGATCACGCCGCCAACTGGAAACTCAGCGGGTTCGTTGCGCGCATAGGAACTGTCGAACTCGGTGCCGTCAAGCAAGGTGCCGCGGTAGTGCGTGCGCACGGTATCGGAAGCCTTTGGCGTCGCGCCTTTACCTTCTTCCACCACAAGATACTGCAATCCGCTCGCCGTCGTCTTCACGCCGGGCTTCGTGCCGTTCTCCGCGAGAAACGCCTTTCCTGCCGCAAGGTTCTTCTCCATCGCCGCCTTCATCTTCTCCATCTGCTTCGCGCGATGTGCCTCCGCAACGACTTTCATCTCGTCCATGCTCATGGCAAGCTGACGGCCGTTTGCGACGTCGTCAATCGCCCCATAGAAAATCTCCGGGGTCACTTCCAGCCCATTCTGCGCCAGTTTCGTGGCGATGTCAGCGCCAACGATATAGGAGAGCTGCCCCAGGAACTTCTCGTCGCCGGTAATTGGCTTCGGCGCGGCCAAATTCGGATCGGCAGCCTGCTGCTCAGCTATCTGTTTCTGATAACCCTGAATACACGTCATCATTTCTTCGTCCGTCATCGCCGGCTCTTTACCACCGGTGATATCGGAGAATCCCATCAAAAAACGTTCCTTTACCAGGGGGATGCCGTTGTTCTTGATATTGGTGCCCAAATCGGCGCCGATCATGTAAGAAAATTTGTCTTCATCGGATGCCAGCGTTACCTTAGACAATTCACCCCTCGCTTCCGCAGTTGCGCCTTCCGCCGGCTTTGCGGCTTCAGCTGGGGTTTTCGCAGTCTCTTTCTTCGCATCGTCCTGCGCAACGGCCGCTACAAGCGGCATGCAAGCCAGGATAGCGGCTGCAAACAAGGCACGAAGGCCTGCTTGAGTCTTCACGGGGAGTCTCCTTATGAGGGGGTTAGTTGGGACTGAATCCAAGCCTGATAGTGTCTCACACGCCCGCTAGAAAGCTCAAGATTCCCCGGGGGAGGGCGGTCGTCCTCGACCGCCAACCCTACCAATCAATCCCCGTCCTCCCTGCAATACCCCGAGAACGTGGCCACTCCCAATCGCTTTACCTGACGCCGAAATTTCGTTAGCGTAGTGGCTCGGTGCCAAATCGGGGAGTGGATGCATGCGGTGGTGGACCCTTGTCTTTTCAGGAATGCTGTGTCTTTGCGCCTACGCCGAGGAACCCGCTGCGCCCGCCCCGGCACCCGAAACCGCTGAAACCGTCAGCGCTGGCGAAGGCCCGGTGGTACTGCCACCACCGACTGACGAGGCCGTACGCTTCTACAAAACCGGAATCGTAGTCTGGCTTGTGAACCTGGCGTGGGGCATTGTACTTCCGGGAATCGTGCTCTTCACCGGATTTTCAGCGCGAATCCGCAACGTCGCGCAAGGCCTTGGCAAGAAATGGCCAATCGTCGTCGCGATCTACGCCATCCTGTTCTCGCTTGCAACCTATCTAATCGATTTGCCTTGGAGTTTCTACACCGATTACGTGCGCATGCACGATTTCGGCCTCTCGAACCAGACTTTCGGCAAGTGGGCCTACGATTCCGTAATGGGCCTGCTCGTAGGCACAATTGTCACCGCGTTGATACTTTGGGTTCCCTATTTGCTGCTTCGCAAGGCTCCCAAACGCTGGTGGCTATACACCGGATTGCTGATGTACCCATTTTTTATTTTCCAGATGCTGATTAGTCCCGTATGGATCGATCCCCTGTTCAACGAGTTTGGCGAGATGCAAGACAAGAACCTCGAAGCCAAGGTGCTCGAAATTGCCAGCCGCGCGGGAATCGAAGGCAGCCGGGTCTTTGAAGTGGACAAAAGCGTCGACACAAAAGCCTACAATGCCTATGTAACGGGCATTTTCAATACAAAACGGATTGTGCTGTGGGACAC
>ERZ761602.7976-NODE-7976-length-10896-cov-6.059127_pt1 | contig 10896 bp, 10 predicted proteins | sample MGYA00512165_ERZ761602 | MGnify/ENA primary metagenome ERZ761602 (study PRJEB28899, sample SAMN02445085) | bioreactor sludge metagenome | biome: EBPR sludge; isolation source: Thorneside wastewater treatment plant | place: Australia: Brisbane, Thorneside...
GGTGCAAGCCGGTGCCGTCGGACGTGTCGCCGATGTACATGCCGGGGCGCTTGCGCACCGCTTCCAGCCCCTCCAGGATCTGGATGGCGCCTTCGCCGTAGCCGTCGCTGGCGCCGGCCTGGTGCGCGTCAATGGCGGGCTGGGCGGTGGTGAAGGCTTCGCCGGCGGGCTTGTTTTCTTCGGTCATGGTCGGATTCTCTGTCGCTTGAATGGCCAGAACCCGCAGGGGCCTGCGGGTTCCGGTCGTGGTCTGCTACGGTTTTTGTTGCATCAGATGCGCATTGGCATCACCACATACTTGAAGGCGGTGTCGTCGGGAATGGTGATCAGCGCCGAGCTGTTGGCGTCCTGCAGCTCCAGTTTGACCATCTCCTGGCCCATGTTGCTGAGCACGTCGATCAGATAGGTGACGTTGAAGCCGATTTCAATGCTGTCGCCACCGTAGTCGATGTCGAGCTCGTCCACGGCTTCTTCCTGCTCGGCGTTGTTGCTGGCGACGCGCAGCGTGCCCGGGTCAATGTTCAGGCGCACACCCTTGAATTTGTCGCTGGTCAGGATGGCGGTACGTTGCAGGCTGGCCAGCAGCGGCGCGCGCCCCAGCGTGACACCGTTGCGGTGGTTGCGGGGGATGACGCGGTTGTAGTCGGGGAATTTGCCCTCGACCAGCTTGGTGACGAACTCCATGCCGCCGAAACTGAACTTGGCCTGGTTGTTGGCGAACTGCATCTCGATATGGGGCTGGTTGTCACCGCCCACGTCACTGAGCAGGCGTTGCAGCTCGATCACGGTCTTGCGCGGCAGGATGACCTCCTGCTTGGGCACGTCCACGTCCAGCGTGGCGCTGGCGAAGGCCAGGCGGTGGCCGTCGGTGGCCACCAGGCTGAGCTGTTTGCCCTCGGCCACAAAGAGGATGCCGTTGAGGTAGTAGCGGATGTCGTGCACTGCCATCGCAAACGACACCTGGGAGAGCAGGTTCTTGAGCGTTTTCTGCGGGACGCTGAATACCGGACCGAATGCCGCCGCTTCCTGCACCAGGGGAAAGTCTTCCGCCGGCAGGGTCTGCAGGGTGAACTTGCTCTTGCCGCCCTTGAGAATCAGCTTGGACTGCGACGATTCGAGGCTGACCGTCTGCTCGGCGGGCATGGTGCGCAGGATGTCGATCAGCTTGCGCGCGCCGACGGTGGTGGTGAAGCTGCCCTCGTCACCGCCCAGATCGGCGGCGGTGCGGATCTGGATTTCGAGGTCACTGGTGGTCAGCTGCAGGCTGGAGCCGGTCTTGCGGATCAACACATTGGCCAGGATGGGCAAGGTGTGCCGCCGCTCCACGATGCCGGCGACGGACTGCAGCACGGCGAGCAGCTTTTCCTGGGTGGCCTTGAGAACAATCATGTCTACCTCTTGTGGTTGGTCTGTGTGCGCCCGGCGCCGCCGGCTTGCCAAGTGGGACGCAATGGCGCATTTTCGCCGTTTTTGATGACGTTTTTCGTGCTTTGGACGGGTAAAACGCGTGATCAGCCTTTCAGGGTCTGCTCCAGAACATGCAGTTGCTGGTTCAGCTCGGTCAACTGCTGGCGCTCGGCACTGATCTTGCGCACGGCGTGCAGCACCGTGGTGTGGTCGCGCCCGCCGAACAGCTCGCCGATCTCGGGCAGGCTCTTTTGTGTCAGCTCCTTGGCCAGGTACATGGCAATCTGGCGCGGCCGCGCAATGCTGGCCGGGCGTTTTTTGCTGTACATGTCCGACACCTTGATCTTGTAGTAATCGGCCACCGTTTTCTGGATGTTCTCGACGCCGATCTGCCGGTTCTGTATGGTCAGCAGGTCGCGCAGCGCCTCGCGCGCGAGCTGGATGGAAACCTCGCGCTGGTTGAAGCGGCTGTAGGCCAGAACCTTGCGCAGCGCGCCTTCGAGTTCACGCACGTTCGAACGCACGTTCTTGGCGACGAAAAATGCCACCTCCTCCGGCATCGATGAGCCTTCGGCCAGCGCCTTGTTGATCAGAATGGCCACCCGCATTTCCAGCTCGGGCGGCTCGATGGCCACTGTCAGGCCCGAATCGAATCGCGACACCAGCCGCTCGTGGATGTCGGCCAGACCCTTGGGGTAGGTGTCCGAGGTCATCACGATGTGGCTCTTCTTGGCCAGCAGGGCTTCGAAGGCGTTGAAGAACTCTTCCTGGGTGCGTTCCTTGTTGGCGAAGAACTGCACGTCGTCGATCAGCAGCAGATCCAGGCTGTGATAGCGGGCCTTGAACTCGTCGAAAGTCTTGCGTTGATACGCCTTGACCACATCCGAAACAAATTGTTCCGCATGGATGTAGAGAACTTTGGCGTCCGGCCGGTCCGCCAGCAGGCGGGTGCCCACGGCATGGACCAGATGGGTCTTGCCCAGACCGACGCCGCCGTAAATGAAAAGCGGGTTGTACAGGTGCCCCGGTGTGCCCGCCACATGCATGGCTGCTGCGCGCGCCATGCGGTTGGCAGAACCCTCCACCAGGGTTTCGAACGTCAGCGCGGTGTTGAGCCGGGTTCGGGGCAGCGTGGCGGCGGTTTCCTCGGCGGTGGCCCCGGTTGTTGCCACCGCTTGGGGGCTGGCGGTGGATGGAGCAGATGGGGAAAATGAAGGCTTTACGGAGGCTTCTCGCGGAGCAAGCACTAACTCAATGAGTACTGGTGCGCCGGACAGATGCTCCAGCAACTGGCTCAGACGCGCACCATATTGGCTGCGCACCCAGTCGAGTTTGAAGCGGTTGGCCACTTCGATGGTGGCCTTGGACAAATCGGGCGCGACCCGGGCACCGAGGGGCCGGATCCAGGTGTTGAATTGCTGCTCCGGGATCTCCTGGGCGAGCTGTTCGAGGCAGGCCTGCCAGAGGCTGTGGCCCATGTCGGGGCCGGCGTCCAGGGCGGCGGTGGGGGGGTGTCCCTCGGTCATTCGGGTGGTTTCTTATTGTGGATAGCCGATGCGGCGCGAAGGGCGCGATTCTAGATTGTTCAGGGCTTATCCACAAATGCGGCCGATACGACCATCCGGGGATGCCGGGACGCCTTCTAAGGGCTTAGGTTGCCGAGGGGCGCGGATTTTGCGACAATCAGAGGTTTCCCTGAAACCAATCAGGGTGATCTGACCGGGTCCGGTCGATCGCGTGCGCCGACAACAGAGGTTGACGGGCATGTTTCGGTTGCATTGCACGGCTTGGCCGGCGCAAGCCATCGGGCCCACCGAACCCTCAAGGACTGCCAATCATGAAACGCACTTATCAGCCCTCCAAGACCCGCCGCGCCCGTACCCACGGCTTTCTGGTCCGCATGAAAACCCGCGGCGGCCGCGCGGTCATCAACGCCCGCCGCGCCAAGGGTCGCAAGCGCCTGGCCGTCTGAGCGGACTTTTGCAGCGGCTGCCGCCAGCGGCTACGGGCAAATGTCCATGCAGCGGCTGAAAACGCGCGCCCAATTCCAGGCTGTTCTCGCAGCGCCGGTGGTTTCCCGCACGGCGCATTTTGTGCTGCACCGGGCCGATCTGGCCTGTCTGCCGCCCGGGCCCTCGCCGGCTGGCGCCGGGGTCGACGGGCACTGGCTGGGTGCGCTCATTCCCAAACGCTGGGCGCGCCGCGCCGTGACCCGCAACGGCATCCGCCGGCAGATTTACGCTGCGGCCGCCGGGGTGACGCTGCGCCTGCCCGCGTCAGCCCATGTGGTGCGCCTGCGCGCTGCGTTCGACCGCCGTCAATTCGTCAGCGCCAGCTCGGATGCGCTCAAGCGCGCTGTCCGGCAGGAGCTGGACCAGCTGTTTGCCCGCATCGCCGGTGCGGCGGCGGGGGCTGCGCCATGATTGCGTCTTTCCTTGCCGCGCTGGTACGCGGCTATCAGCTGCTGCTCAGCCCCATGCTGGGCTCGTCGTGCCGGTTCACACCGTCCTGTTCGTCCTACTCCATCGAAGCCTTGCGCCACCACGGCGCGCTCGTTGGCAGCATCCTGACCGTGCGCCGGATTGGCCGTTGCCACCCGTGGTGCGACGGGGGCCATGACCCGGTACCGGTCGAACGACCCCGCCTGTTCACCGACCTGTTGCATTCCGCATCTTCGAAGAAGTCTTCATGAACGATATCCGCCGCACCATCCTGTGGGTGATCTTTGGGTTCTCGCTGGTCCTGTTGTGGGACCAATGGCAACTGCACAACGGTCGCCAGGCCACCTTCTTCCCGACGCCGGCCAAACCGGCGGCTACGGCCCCCGCCGCAACCGGTACCGCTGCCTCGGGTGCGGCCAGCACGCCTGCACCGTCTTCGCTGCCCGCGACCGCTGCCGCGCCGGCGGGCTCGGCCCAGGTACCGGCAGACAGTGCCCGGGTGCCGGTCGCCCGCGAGCGGGTGACGGTCACCACCGATGTGCTGCGGCTGACCTTCGACAGCGAGGGCGGATCGCTGGTGCGCAGCGAGTTCCTCAAGCACGTGGACATGGACGACAAGAATCGTCCGTTCGTGTTGCTCGAAGAAAGCCCGGATCGCGTCTATCTGGCGCAGACCGGTCTGATTGGCGGGAACTTCCCGACCCACAAGACGGCCATGACCTTCAGTGGCGACAAGACCCTCCCGGATGGCGCCAACCAGCTGGTGGCACGCTTCGAGTCGGCGGACATCGGTGGCGTGAAACTGGTCAAGACCTACACGGTCAAACGGGGGGACTACGCCATCGCCGTGCGGCATGAGGTCATCAACTCCGGCACCGCAGCCGTGACTCCGCAGTTGTACCTGCAGCTGCTGCGCGACGGCAACAAGCCCAAAGGCGAATCGGCGTTCTACATGACGTTCACCGGTCCGGCGGTCTATACCGACGCGGCCAAGTTCCAGAAAGTCGAATTCAGCGACATCGACAAAGGCAAAGCCAGCTTCCAGAAGACCGCCAGCGATGGCTACGTTGCCATGGTGCAGCACTATTTCGCTTCGGCCTGGCTGCTTCCGCAGGGCATGGCGCGTGAATTTTTCATGCGCAAGGTCGACAACAACCTGTATTCGGTTGGCGTGATTACCCCGCTCAAGCCGGTCGCCCCGGGGGCCAGCGTGTCGGCCGACGTGACGCTGTTTGTCGGTCCCCAGGAAGAAAAGCGCCTGGAGGCCCTGGCACCGGGACTGGACCTGATCAAGGACTACGGCTGGCTGACCATGCTGGCCAAGCCGCTGTACTGGCTGCTGGACCAGCTGCACAAGGTACTCGCCAACTGGGGCTGGTCGATTGTGGCGCTGGTGCTGCTGCTGAAGATTGCCTTCTACTGGCTCAACGCCAAAGCCTATGCCAGCATGGCCAAGATGAAGGCCATCAACCCCCGCATCATGGAGATGCGCGAGCGGCTGAAAGACAACCCGCAGCAGATGCAGCAGGAAATGATGCGCATCTACCGCGAGGAAAAGGTCAACCCCATGGGCGGGTGTTTCCCGATCCTCATCCAGATTCCGGTATTCATCGCGCTGTACTGGGTGCTGCTGTCCAGCGTGGAGATGCGCAACGCGCCCTGGATACTCTGGATCAAGGATCTTTCCACGCCGGACCCGTATTTCATTTTGCCGGTCGTGATGACACTGACCACGCTGCTGCAGACGGCCTTGAACCCCGCGCCGCCGGATCCCCTGCAGGCCAAGCTGATGTGGTTCATGCCGCTGATCTTCAGCGTGATGTTCTTCTTCTTCCCGGCCGGTCTGGTGCTGTACTGGATTACCAACAACATCCTGTCGATTGCACAGCAGTGGGTGATCAATACCCGCATGGGCGTGCCACCACAGTTCAACCTGCCCAAATTCAAATAACCCCCCGAGGCGCTGCGCGCCTCCCCCCTTGGGAAGGGGGGCGACACCGGTGGCCTGGCAAAGCCAGTTCCACGGTGTCTCTGGTTCACAGCCCCTCCTTCCAATGCTCTCCAAGAACCAAGATCCCATTGCCGCCATTGCCACCGCACCGGGTCGCGGCGCGGTGGGCATCGTGCGGGTGTCCGGACGGGGCCTGGGCGCGCTGGTGCAGGCCCTGTGCGGGCGTGACCTGAAGCCCCGGGAGGCCACCTACCTGCCGTTCCGCGATGCCGACGGCTCGGCCATCGACCACGGCCTGGCGCTGTACTTTCCGGCGCCGCATTCCTTCACCGGCGAAGATGTGCTGGAACTGCAGGCCCACGGCGGGCCGGTGGTGCTGCAGCTGCTGCTGGCGCGCTGCCTGGCCGCCGCCGCCGAAACCGACCCGACCCGCGGTGCCCCGCGGCTGCCGGGGCTGCGGGTGGCGCAGCCGGGCGAGTTCTCCGAGCGCGCCTTTCTGAACGACAAGATCGACCTGGCCCAGGCCGAAGCCATCGCCGACCTGATCGACGCCAGCACCGAAGCGGCGGCGCGCAGCGCCAGCCGCTCGCTGTCAGGGGCCTTTTCCGCCGAGATCCACGGCCTGCGCGACGCCCTGATCCACCTGCGCATGCTGGTCGAAGCCACGCTGGACTTTCCGGAAGAAGAGATCGACTTCCTGCGTCAGGCCGACGCGCAGGGCCAGCTGGACCGCCTGCAGGCCACGCTGGCCGCGGTGCTGGGCCACGCGCGCCAGGGCGCGCTGCTGCGCGAAGGCATCAAGGTGGTGATTGCCGGCCAGCCCAATGCCGGCAAAAGCTCGCTGCTCAATGCCTTGGCCGGTGCCGAGCTGGCCATCGTCACGCCGATCGCCGGCACCACCCGCGACGTGGTGCAGCAGACGATCCAGATCGACGGTGTGCCGCTGCATGTGGTGGACACCGCCGGGCTGCGCGAAAGCCACCTGCCCGGCGTGGACGCGGTCGAGCAGATCGGCATCGAACGGGCCTGGGGCCAGATCGAATCGGCCGATGCGGTGCTGTTCCTGCACGACCTGACGCGTCTGATTGCTCCTGATTACAGAGCAGAAGATGACCGGATCACGCTGGGTCTGGCCGGAAAAGTGGCCAAAAACGTGCCGGTGGTCCATGTCTGGAACAAATGCGATGCCGCCGGTGCCGCTCCAGCGCCCGCCGATGGGCTGGTGCTGTCGGCCAAAGCCGGCACCGGGCTGGAGGCGCTGCGCCGCCGTCTGCTGGAACTGGCCGGCTGGCAGGGCGCGACCGAGGGGCTGTACATCGCCCGCGAGCGCCACGTGCAGGCGCTGCGCCGGGTGCGCGCGCACCTGGATCAGGCGCAGGCGCAGCTGTCGGCCCGGGTGCCGCTGCTGGATCTGCTGGCCGAAGAGCTGCGGCTGGCACAGAACGCGCTGAACGACATCACCGGCGAATTCACCCCGGACGACCTGCTGGGGGTGATCTTCAGCCGCTTTTGTATCGGCAAGTGAGGCCCGGGCCGGCCGGGTGGCGTCGGAACGACCGTTTTGGCATGAAAAGTGCCGATACCCGGCTTGAAAACGTCGTTTCCAGCTATTGTTCAGATAGCTAAACGGGATTCCGCAGAAACTCCGCTGCCGCCGCCACCGCCGCCGCATCGGCCGCCACCGCACCGGGTGCGCCGCCTTTGCCCCAGAGTTCACCGCCCCAGGGCATGGCCAGAAAGGCGCCACACAGCTTGACGCTGTCGATCATCGGCTGGGCCTTGGTGCGGTCGCCGCTGGTGGTGATCAGGCGCAGCGTCTTGGCGCCCATCGCCTCCTTGAAGCCCAGGCCGGGGACCCGCAGCCAGGCGCTCCAGTGGTCCAGATAGGTTTTCAGGTGCGCGGGAATGCTGAACCAGTACACCGGTGCCACAAAAACCAGGTCGGTGGCCGCCAGGGTGGCGTCCAGCAGGCGGCGCAGATTGCCCTCGGGCATCGGGTACTGGCCGGTGGTGTGGCGCTGGTCCACAAACGGCGGCAGATCCAGCCGCGCCAGGTGCAGCCAGGTCTGGGGGGTGCCGGGTGGCAGGGCGGCCGCGGCCTGGCGGGCCAGCCATTCGGTGTTGCCGGGGTGGCCGTCTTCGCGGGCGGAGGCGACCAGGAACAGGACGTGTCGGGTGGGCGTGGTACTCATGCCGCCGATGGTAGCGGCGGGGCGGCACGCAGGCCGGGCGCGCGCGGCCCGGTGAAGCCGAAGTCCAGCGCGGGCTGTGTGCCGCTGATCAGCTCGGCCAGCGCCTTGCCGGAGCCGGCGCCGTGCGTCCAGCCCAGCGTGCCGTGGCCGGCGTTCACCCACAGCCGCCCGACGCGGGTGGCGCCGATGAACGGAATGTTGGTGGGGGTGGCGGGGCGCAGGCCGGCCCAGAAGTTGGGTTCGTCCAGTTCGCAGACGCCGGGGAAGACTTCTTCCACCCGGCGCACCAGCATGGCGCAGCGGGCGCGCGCCAGCGGCGTGTCCAGGGTCAGGTCCCAGCCGCCGACTTCGATGGTGCCGGCGATGCGCAGCGTGTCGCCCAGGCGGCTCATGGCGCATTTGACGCTGTCGTCCAGCAGGCTGACGCTGGGCGCGGCCTCGGGCCGGCGCAGGCGCAGCGTGGCGCTGTAGCCCTTGCCGGGGTAGATCGGCAGGTTCACGCCCACGGTGCGCAGCAGTGGCGCGCTGTAGCTGCCGCAGGCCACCACGGTGGCGTCGGCGCGCTCGGTCACCACCTCGCCGCTGGCGCGGTCGCGCAGTGCGGTGGCGGTGACCTGGCCGCCGGTGCGGATCAGCCGCAGCACGTCGTGGTTCCACAGGAAACGCACGCCGCGCGCCGCGCAGCGACGGGCCAGTTCCTGGGTGAAGACGCGGGCGTCGCCCGATTCGTCCGACGGGGTGTAGGTGCCGCCGACGATGCGCTCGCCGTAGGCCGCCAGCGCCGGCTCGATGCGCAGCAGCTCGTCGCGGTCCACCACGCGGCGCTGCACGCCATGGCGGCGCATCAGCGCGGCGGCGTCGGCCGCGCCGTCAAACGACTTCTGGTCGGTGTAGTAGTGGGCAATGCCGCGGGTCAGGCGCTGGTATTCGATGCCGGTGCTGGCCACCACGTCCTTGAGCGCCGCGTGGCTGTAGGCGCCCAGGGCCACCAGCTGGCGCACGTTGCGCTCGAAGGCGGCGTCATGGCACTGGCCGAGAAAGCGCAGGCCCCACAGCCACTGCTGGATGTCGAAGGTGGGGCGGAACAGCAGGGGCGCCTCCTTGCTGAACATCCATTTCAGCGCTTTCAGCGGCGCTTCGCGGTTGGCCCAGGGTTCACAATAGCTCACGGAAATCTGGGCGGCGTTGGCAAAACTGGTTTCCAGGGCAGCATCGGCCTGCCGGTCGACCACGGTCACGGTGTGGCCGCGCTCGGCCAGATGCCAGGCAGTGCTCACGCCGATGATGCCGGCTCCCAGAACGATGATGTGCATGATGTGTACTCGGTGAACAATCGATGGGCCGCAGTGTCCGGCAAACCCGGTCAAATTAAAAGACGAATTAACTAAAAGCGAAAATCATCAGTTAGACTAATTTAACGACAACCCCATCCTGTGATTTCGCCATGAACCCCTTTGATCCCGAAGCTCTGGAGTGTCTTGCTGCCATTGTCGAAGAGGGCGGCTTCGAGCGGGCGGCCCGGCGTCTTCACATCACGCAGTCGGCGGTATCGCAGCGCCTGCGCGGGCTGGAGGCCCAGGTGGGTACCGTACTGGTGGTGCGCAGCCGGCCGCTGAAAGTGACGCCCGCCGGGCAACTGCTGCTCAAACACACCCAGCAGCTGCGCCTGTTGCGGGCTGACCTGGAGCGTGACCTGCGCGAGTTTGCGCCCCGACTGGGGGGCGGCAGTCGCGAAGACGAACGGATCAGCATCGCCATCAACGCCGACAGCATTGCCAGCTGGGCGCTGGATGCGCTGGGCGACCTGGCCCGCCGCGGCGTGCCGCTGGAGGTCATTACCGACGACCAGGACTTCACCCACGAATGGCTGCGATCGGGCCAGGTGCTGGGCTGTGTCACCACCCAGCATCAGCCCCTGCGCGGCTGCAAGCTGGTAACCCTCGGCGCCATGCACTATGTGGCGGTGGCCAGTCCCGCCTGGGCCGCCGAACATCTGCCGGACGGGCTGACGCCCTACAACTTTCGCCATTTCCCTTTCGTCGCCTTCAACCGCAAGGACGACATGCAGACCGAGTTCGTGTCGCAATGTTTCGGCCTCAAGCAGGTCAGCCTGACCCAGCTGTACGTTCCGTCCAGCGAGGGGCAGGTGCGTGCCATCCGGGCGGGTTGGGGAATTGCCGTGGTGCCCGAGCAGATCGCCCGCGAGGATCTGCGATCGGGCGCTCTCGTCAATGTGGCGCCCGGACACCAGCTGTCCATCCAGTTGTTCTGGCATTGCTGGAATCTCCAGTCCGACGTGCTGGAGGCCTTGACCGACGCACTCACGCAGGCCGCAGAGCGCCACCTGAACTGACCGGGCATGACAGAGGCGCAGTTCGAACCCACCGTGGCCCAGCCGCTGCAGGCGCGTCCAGGGACCGCCAGGCGGCGCGGCACCCGTCTGGGGACCTTGTTGTTGCTGTTTGCCGCCCTGGCCACTTTGCCGTGGACCGTCTCCGAGTTGTTGCGCGCGCGTCAGGAGCGCCAGTTCGAGCGCGCCCGGAACGTTCAGACCCTGGAAGCTGAAACCCGTCTGGCTGCGGGCGCGCTGGAGGCGCAATTGCGCACCCTGGACAAGATGCTGGTCGCCGCTGCCCAGGCCGCGTTCGTAGCCTACCGGGACGCCCGGGCCTGCAACGCCTGGATGAAACCCCTTCCCGCGCAGTCCGTACCTGGCGTCCGCTTTGCCATCTTGCAAGCCGACGGACGACGCCTGTGCGAAGCCACGGAATACGCGACCCGCCCGATGGCAGCCAGCCTCGTGCGCCAGGCCCAGGCCCGGCCCGGCGAACTGGTGCTGACCGTGTTCCCGGCGGGCACCCTCAGTGACAGAACCGCGCTGGTGCTGGCTCGGGCGGTTCCGGCC
>ERZ761602.7977-NODE-7977-length-10896-cov-6.033300_pt1 | contig 10896 bp, 9 predicted proteins | sample MGYA00512165_ERZ761602 | MGnify/ENA primary metagenome ERZ761602 (study PRJEB28899, sample SAMN02445085) | bioreactor sludge metagenome | biome: EBPR sludge; isolation source: Thorneside wastewater treatment plant | place: Australia: Brisbane, Thorneside...
TAAGCGAGTGTGGGCGTGTCGAAATGCCACTGGGCGAGAGCCTGGGAAGGCGACAGGTCAAGACTCGCGAGCCCGGATACCGGCCCGCGCACAACACTGAACGGAAGTGCCGCGGGGAGGCGGACACCTGACGCCGTGCGTTTTCGCATGTTGTTCTCCCTTGCGCAGTTCCGCCTTAATGGCTCGCCGGTTTGCGGGGACGCTTGTCGGCAACAGGGAGAATCCATCATGCATCCAAAGAAGAGGCGTGCCCGCTCTGCCGTCACGCTCACCGTCGGCCTGGCCACGCTGTTCCCGGTGGCTTCGCACGCCGCCGATCAGTCACTCGACCCCATCGTGGTGACCGCCACCCGGCAGGCAACCCGCACCAACGAACTGACCAGCGATGTGTCGGTGATCACTCGTGAAGAGATCGAGCAGGCCGGGGAATCGACCCTGGCGCAACTGCTGGCGCGACAGCCGGGGATCCAGTATGTGGAGAACGGTGGCGCGGGAAGCAATGCCAGCATCTTCATTCGTGGTGCCAACAGCAATCAGTCGATCGTGCTGGTCGATGGCCAGCGGATCGGCTCGGCGACGACCGGCAGTCCGACGCTGTCGCGCATCCCGCTCGATCAGATCGAACGGATCGAGATCCTGCGTGGTCCCGCTTCATCGCTCTACGGGGCCGACGCCATCGGTGGCGTGATCCAGATCTTCACCCGACGGGGCGAAGGTCCGCCGCGTGTGAATGCGAGTACCGGTTACGGTTCGTACAATACCAGCGATACCACCGTCGGCATCGCGGGTGGTAGCGAGCTGGTTTCCTACAGCGTGCAGGCGGCCTACCTCAACACCGACGGTTTCAACACCATCCGCAACCGGAAGAATCTGTATTACAACGCCGATCGCGACGGCTACTGGAATCGCAACCTGAGCGCCAATTTTGCACTACGGCCGGCGAAAGGGCAGGAGATCGGGCTCAATCTGCTGGCCAGCAACGGCACCAACCAATATGACTCGAACGACTTCAGCGCACTCGGCGCGGCGAAGAACTACAATAGCGAACAAACGGTCTCGACCTATTCGATCTATACGCGCAACCGCTTGCTCGAGGCGTGGACCAGTACCCTGCGGGTGGGCCGCAGTATCGATGATCTGAAGGACTATGCCGGCAGCGAGCGTACCAGCACCTTTCGCACCAACATGGACCTGCTGTCCTGGCAGAACGACATCAGGCTGCCGATCGGCGAAGCGCTGCTCGCCTACGAGTACAACAAGCAGAGGGTCTCCAGCTCGACCGACTACACGGTCAGCGAGCGGACGATCAACTCGCTGCTCGCCGGCTGGAATGCCAGCATCGATCGGCACCGGCTGCAGCTCAACCTGCGACGCGACGACAATTCCCAGTTTGGCGGGGAAACCACCGGTTCGGCGGGCTATGGTTACCAGTTTACCCCGGAGTGGCGGGCGCACATCTCGTATGGCACGGCTTTCCGGGCCCCCACCTTCAACGAGCTGTACTTTCCCGCCAGTGGTTTTTTTGCCGGCGGCAATCCCGATCTGAAGCCGGAGACGGCCCGCAACACCGAGTTCGGCATCGACTGGGAACGGGCCGGCCAGCGTTTTGCCGCGGTGTTCTACGACAACCAGGTTTCCAACCTGATCGAGTACCGGCCGCCGACCTACGCCCCGGTCAATGTGAGCAAGGCTTCGCTGCGTGGCGCCACCTTGACCTACGACGGACGTTTCGCCGAGTGGGGGCTGGGCGTCGCGGTCGACTTTCTCGATCCACGCAACGAGGGGCAAGGCCCGAACCAGGGCAATCTGCTGGCCCGGCGGGCGGAGAATCAGATGAGCAGTTACCTGACGCGAACCCTGGGCGACTGGGACCTGCGCGCCGAGTGGAAACTGGTTGGCAGGCGTTACGACGACCCGGCCAACCTCATCGAACTGGGCGGTTACGGTCTGGTCAATCTTTATGCCGATTATCGGCTGCAGCGTGACTGGGCGCTTTTCGCCCGGGCCAACAACATCTTCAACAAGGACTACCAGACAGCCAACGACTACGCCACCGCCGGGGCCAACGTCTTTGTCGGGCTGCGTTACACGCCCAGGTAAGCGGAGCGCCGATGCCCACCCGCCGCCGTGCCTTGCTGATCCTCGCCGCCCTGCTCGGGCTGGCGCAGGCCAGCATCGTGCTGGCGTTGATGGTGGGCAGCCTTTCGCTCGCCCCCGGCGAGGTGTTGGCCGCCCTGTGGGGGAACGATTACGGCGTGGCCGGCGAGGTGGTACGCAGCCTGCGCCTGCCGCGCGCGCTGACCGGCTTTGCCTGTGGCGGCCTCCTGGCGCTGGCCGGCGCACTGCTCCAGGTGCTCTTGCGCAACCCGCTGGCCGATCCTTATGTACTCGGTATCTCGGGCGGTGCGGGTATCGGCGCGCTGCTGGCGATCGTCCTTGGCTGGGGGGCTGGCGGGGTCAATGGCCTGGCTTTCGTCGGCGCGCTGGGCGCGATGCTGCTGGTTTTCGGGCTGGCGCACGGGGAGGGCGGCTGGACGCAGTCGCGCCTGCTGCTTACCGGGGTCATCGTTGCCGCCGGCTGTGGTGCTGTGGTGACGCTGATGCTGGCGATTGCTCCCGATGATCGCCTGCGCGGCATGCTCTTCTGGCTGATGGGCGACCTGTCGCAGAGCGGTGAGCCGCAATTGGTGATGGTACTGCTCGTGGTCGTCCTGCTGGTCGCGCTGCCCTTTGCCCGCGAACTCAATCTGCTGGCGCGCGGCGCCGACCTCGCTCAGGCGCTGGGCGTCGAGGTGCGCCCGCTGCGCCGCGGCGTTTACCTGCTGGCTTCACTGGCGACTGCCGCCGCGGTCACCCATGCCGGCGCGATCGGCTTCGTCGGACTGATCGTGCCGCATCTCGTGCGCCTCGCCACCGGCAACGATCAGCGTCTGCTGTTGCCGGCCTCGGCACTCGCCGGCGGCAGCCTGCTGGTGGTGGCCGATACGCTGGCGCGCACCATCGTCGCACCGCAGCAACTGCCGGTGGGAGTGCTCACGGCGCTGATCGGGGTGCCGGTCTTCCTGTTTCTGCTGAGCCGTGCCGCCCCCGCCCGGCGTTGACATGAGCGAGCCCGCGCCCCTCCTGCGCACCCGCGCGCTCGGTGTCGGTCTGGCCGGCCGCAGCTTCTGTCGCGATCTCGAACTGACGGTGCGCGGCGGGGATCGGGTCGCCATCCTGGGCCGCAACGGGGCCGGCAAGTCGACCTTGCTGTCGGTGCTGGCGGGCTTGCGCCAGCCGCAGGCGGGCGAGGTGCTGGTCGATGGCGCGCGCTATGAGCAGCTCGGGGCGCGTGCCAGTGCGCGCCTGCGCGGCTGGCTGCCGCAGGACCGCAGCGAGACCTTCTCGTCAACCGTGCTCGAGACCGCGCTGGTCGGGCGTCATCCGCATCTGGCGCGCTGGGACTGGGAGTCGGAGCGGGATGTCCGCCTGGCGCGGCAGGCGCTGGCGGCGGTTGGCCTGACCGAGCTCGAACGGCGTGACGTGCAAACCCTTTCGGGGGGTGAGCGGCAAAGACTGTCGATTGCCACCCTGCTTGCCCAGGCGCCACGGCTTTACCTGCTCGACGAGCCGCTCGCGCACCTCGACCTCAATCACCAGATGGCGACGCTCGAACTGCTCGTGGCGCTGGCTCGCGAACGGCAGGTCGCCTGCGTGATGGTGCTGCACGAGCCCGGCCTGGCCTTGCGCTTCTGCACGCACGCGCTGCTCCTCTTCGACGACGGGCGCGTCGAGCAGGGCACGTGCGACGAGGCGATCAGCAGCGACTCGTTGAGCCGTCTTTACGGTTATCCGCTGCGTGAGGTGACCGATCAGGGCTTGCGCTGGTTCATGCCGGCCTAGCGCTGCCGGCGGCGGTTGCTCCCCACTGGTGGCCAGGTTGCCGTTCAGGGCGAGGGGTCGTCCGGCGCGGCCGCGATCATTGGCTGGCGAGCCTGCTTGCGGCGGTACATGTCGGCATCGGAGTGCTGGACGAGCGTTTCGACATCCTTTCCATCGTCCGGGTACAAGGCCAGACCGACCGCGGCGCCGGCGCTCGCTGCCAGCGATGCCGGATCGACCGCCAGCAGGGGGGTGCGCAGCAGTTGTTCGAGGTTGGCGCGGGCGCTTTCGGCGTCGTGGCGGTTGTGCACCGCATCGAGCATGACCACGAATTCGTCGCCGGCGTAGCGCGCCACCAGATCCCGGCTGCGCAGCCCGCCGAGCATGCGTTGCGCCATCTCCTGCAGCACCTTGTCGCCGACATCATGGCCGAAGCGGTCGTTGATGTGCTTGAAATCGTTGAGGTCGATGAACAGAATGGCAAACGGGTGCGGTTCGGTGAACGCCGCCTGCCGCGCCAGGCGGTCATCGACCCGGCGCAGGAAGGCTTCGCGGTTGGCCAGGCCGGTCAGCCGGTCGCGCAGCAGTTTGTTCTGCATGGCCCGGAAACTCTTGGCCAGGTCACCGATCTCGTCACTGCGCGCCACGTCGAAAGCCGCATTGAGGTCACCGTCACCGACGCTGCGCGCGGCGACCGCCAGTTGCCTGAGGTCGCCGGCCACCACCGAAAGAACCATGAAGCCGATCAGTACGGTCATCAGCGAGGCCAGCAGGGCGAGGATCACGGTGCGTTCGAAGTTCTGCGTCACGCCGGCCAGGAAGTCGGAACGCGGCACGGCGATGACGATGATCCAGTCCAGGCCGGCTGCATCCTGGATGTGGGCGTAGGCGGCTTCGACCGGTTGCCGGTCAGCCGTCTCGAAGACCGCGGTGCGCGGCTGCGAACCGTGATTCGAGGCGTGCAGCAGCTTGGCGATTTCCCGATAACTGGCCACTACCAGCGGGTCGTTGCTGGCTTCCACGTTGAGCCGGGCATTGCCTCCGGTGGCATCCTGGCGCAGGTGTGGGCCGCGCGAGGTGCCAATCAGATTGCCGTCGGTCTCGACGACATAGGCGATGCCGTTGGCCGACAGTTTGAGCGAACGCAGAAAGTCGTTGACGTGCTGTAGCGAGAGATCGGTGGCGACGACACCCTGGAATTCGCCCTTCGCGTTGTTGACCCGGCGGGCGCGCGTGGCGACCAGTTCCTCGGTCTTGAAGTCGATGTATACCGCAGTCCAGGTGTGCAGGGCGGTACGCTGACCGGCCTGGAACCACGGCCGCTCGCGCGGCTCGAAGATGCGTGCTTCCTGTGCCGGGGCGCGCAAGCTGCCGTCGATTCCGCTGAAGCGGTAGATCGTCCGTGGTCCGCCGCCGGTGGTGCGCAGGCGCAGTTCGGCCTCGCTGTCCGAGTGACGCCAGAGTCCGAAAAACTGGCCGTGACGGTCGCCGTAGTAGGCGTAGTTGTTCGGATCGCGATGTACCGAGGTGGCCAGCCAGAAGCGCGTGCGCAGATTATCGACGTCGTCATTGACGTTGTCGGGCGCCGGGATGCCGGCCGGAAAAGCGGTTTCGAGCACCGCACCGGAGCCGAACACGTGGCGCTCCACCGCTTGTGCCACGCGGTACACCATCTCCGACAACAACTGGTTCGACAGGGTGTCGACGGCGAGCCGTCCCGCCGAATACGACAAGGCGCCGATTGCCGCGGCCAGCAGCAAAACGAGAAGCACATACGGCACCGTGAGCATCTGCCGCAACGACAGGGATTGCAACAACTTCATAGGCCTTCGCCTTCAGCAGGGCGGCATGAAGCATGCCGGCGGGGGAGCAGGGCGTCGCTACGGTCTTGCGGCAGCGCGCGTCCCTGGGCGTCTCGGCGCCAGGACTGGGCGAAGCCCGATGCCGTGCATCCTAGTGCAGCAAGCGGTCAGTGATGGTGATGGAAGTCACGCGAGAAGCGCAGCGGCCATTGCTCGAGGGCCGATGGCCGGCGGTCATTCGGGCTGTGAAGCGGGGGCTGCAGCTTTCCTGACGCTCGGTACATAGTCGAAATCGGCGACCAGGATGTGGTTGTAGAACCACCCGTTGATCAGATACTGGACTTCGTCGGCAATCTCGTCGAGCGTCATCTGTTTGGCGTTCTCGAGCAGATCGAAGAGCATCCGGCGAAATTCCCCGTGCAGCCGCCGATGTGTCTCCAGGTCGGGGTAATGGCAGGCCGCCATCATTTCCTCTTCCTGACGGAAGTGCACCTTGACGTACTCGGTCAACATGGCGAGCGACTTGAGGATTCTGATCTGGTCGCCATCGCCACGGAAGGTGGCGGCAAGATCGAACAATTGCCGATGCTGGGCGTCGATCATCGGCAATCCCACCTCGATCTTGGCAGACCACTCGGCCAACTCAAATGTCATGATTCGCTCCATGTGAAACAACAAGGGGAGGCCGACCACCTCACGATGCGACCGGGCGGGCAACCGTGTCGATCTGTTCGGACAATGCCAGCCAGCGATCCTCAAGGGAGGACAGCTCGCCGCCGATCTGGTTCAGCCGCCGACCCAGAGCGGCCAGCTCCTGAGCCGGCAGCGGCGTCGACAGGCGCGCTTCGAGTGCCTGCTGTTCGCCCTGCAGGTCGAGCAGGTTCTTTTCGACGCGGCCCAGTTCGCGTTGCGCGTTTTTCAGCTCGTCCGCACTCTTGCGGGTCGCCGCACTTGGCGGTGGCTCGCGCCGGGCCTCCCGGCTGCCCCTGGTCGCTTCGCGCAGGCTTTCACGATGGCGCCGGGCTTCCTCGAGCAGGTAGCGCTGGTAGTCGTCGAGGTCGCCGGTGAAGTCCTGCAGACCACCGCGCGTCACCAGCCAGAACTCGTCGCACACCGAACGCAGCAGCGCGCGGTCGTGACTGACCAGCAGCACGCTGCCCTCGAATTCGTTGAGCGCCATGGCCAGTGCTTCGCGGGTCGTCAGGTCGAGGTGGTTGGTCGGTTCATCGAGCAGCAGCAGGTTGGGGCGCTGCCAGACGATCATGCACAGGACGAGGCGCGCCTTTTCGCCGCCGCTCAGGGTACCGACCACCTGTTTGACCATCTCGCCGCTGAAATTGAAGGTGCCGAGGAAACTGCGCAGGTCCTGCTCGCGGTCGCTCTGACCGGCCGCCGGGTGCTCCCTGGCCAGGCGGACCAGGTGCTGCAAGGGCGTCTCGTGCGGCCGCAGAACGTCGAGTTCCTGCTGCGCGAAATAGCCGATGTTCAGTCCCTTGCCTTCACTGAGACTGCCATCGACGCAGTGGAGCACGCGGGCAATGGTCTTGACCAGGGTCGACTTGCCCTGTCCGTTGGCGCCCAGGATGCCGATACGCTGGCCCGCCATGACCGACCTGCTGACTTGGCGAACGATGACGCTGGGCGGCGTACCGGCCGGCGCCGCGGCCGGCGGCGGATAGCCGAAGCTGGCATGGGTCATGACCAGCATCGGGTTGGGCAGGTTGACGGGTTCCTTGAACTCGAAGCTGAAATCGGCGCTAGTCAGCACGGGCGCCAGCCGCTCCATCCGTTCGAGTGCCTTGACCCGGCTCTGTGCCTGCCGGGCCTTGGTGGCCTTGGCCTTGAAGCGTGCAATGAAACCCTGCAGATGGGCGATCCGGTCCTGCTGCCTGAGGTAGGCGTTCTGCTGCAGTTCGATCTGCTGCGCCCGGGTTTCCTCGAAGGTACTGTAGTTGCCGCCATAACGCGTCAGCCTACCTTGCTCGAGGTGCAGGGTGACCGTGGTCACCGCGTCGAGGAATTCGCGGTCATGACTGATCACCAGCAAGGTGCCGGCATAACGCTTGAGCCAGCTCTCGAGCCAGACCAGGGCATCGAGGTCGAGGTGGTTGGTCGGTTCGTCGAGCAGCAGGAGGTCGGACGGGCACATCAGCGCGCGCGCCAGTTGCAGGCGCATCCGCCAGCCGCCCGAGAAACTGTCCACCGGCTGCTCGAGTTCTCCGGTCTTGAAACCAAGGCCGAGGATCAACGACTGGGCGCGCGCCTGTGCATCGTGCGCGCCGGCGTCGTGCAGGGCCAGATAGGCGTGCGCCAGGCGGTCGCCGTTGCCGTCCGCTTCGGCCATCTCCACTTCCCGGCGCGCAGCGCGCAGCGTGTTGTCGCCGGCGACGACGAAAGCGGTGGCAGTTTCACCGGTTGCCGGCATCTCCTGCAAAACCTGCGCCAGACGCCAGTCGAGGGGCCGCGCCAGTTCGCCGCTATCTTCGTGCAGGCTGCCGTCGAGCAGAGCAAAGAGGGTCGACTTGCCGGCGCCGTTGCGACCGACGAGGCCGACTCGATCGCCCTGATTGATCGTGACCGACGCGTTTTCCAGCAGAATCTTGCTGCCGCGGCGCAGGCCGACGTTTCTCAGCGTGATCATCGGGCCGGCGGTCGTCGCGCCGCGCCCGGCAGGCAGCCCGCCGGGCTGCCGGGATGGGTCGCGCTGCCCAGGTTCACCGGAAGATCACCGTCTTGTTGGCGTGTACCAGCACGCGGTCTTCGAGATGATAGCGCAGGCCGCGCGCCAGGACGGCCTTCTCGATGTCCTTGCCGTAGCGCACCATGTCTTCGACCGAATCGGAGTGGTCGATGCGGATCACGTCCTGTTCGATGATCGGGCCCTGATCGAGCTCCCTGGTGACGTAGTGGCAGGTCGCGCCGATCAGCTTGACGCCGCGCTGGTAGGCCTGATGATAGGGGCGGGCGCCGACAAAGCTGGGCAGGAAGGAATGGTGGATATTGATGATCTGGTTGGGGTAGCGCTCGCACAGCTCGGGTGGCAGGATCTGCATGTAGCGCGCGAGCACCATGGTGTCCCCCTTGACCTCCTCGTAGATGCGGCTAATCTCGGCGTGCGCGGCGGCCCGATGGTCGGGGTTGACGGGCACGTAGTGGAAGGGGATGCCATGCCACTCGACGAAAGCCTTGAAGACGTCGTGATTCGAGATGACGCAGGGGATTTCGATGTCGAGCTCGCGTGACTGCCAGCGCGAGAGCAGGTCGTAGAGGCAATGTTCCTGCTTGCTGACCATGATCACGACGCGCCGCTTGACCGCCGAATCACTGATCTTCCACTCCATCGACAGTTCTTCGGCGAGCGGCCGGAAGCGTTGGCGGAACTCGGCGAGGTGAAAGGGCAGTGAATCGGCCCGCACCTGCATGCGCATGAAATAGCGGCCGTCCTCCTCCCCGTCGCCGTCGTCGGCGTAGTAGCTCGATTCGAGAATCCAGCCGGAATGCTGGGCGATGAAGCCGGAGACGCGGGCGATGATGCCGATCTGGTCCGGGCAGGATCCCGACAGGGTATAGAAGCGCTTGGCGTACATCGTGCGTCAGCCGCCGCGGCGCACGGCGCAAGCGCCGAAGGCCCGGTCGATCGCGGCGCGCAGCTCGGCGTACGAGTGCGTTACCGGGAACTGCGGGAATTCGCTGATCACCCTGGCCGGCGGGTGGAAGAGGATGCCGGCATGGGCCTCGCCGAGCATCGCCGTGTCGTTGTACGAATCGCCGGCCGCCACCACGGTGAAGCACAGTTCCTTGAGCCGACGCACCGCTTCGCGCTTCTGGTCGGGCATGCGCAGATGGTGGCGTAGCAGCCGGCCGTCCGCGTCGGTCTGGAGGCTGTGACAGAACAGGGTCGGCCAGCCGAGCTGGCGCATCAGCGGATGCGCGAATTCGTAGAAGGTGTCGGACAGGATGATCAGTTGATAGTCCTCGCGCAATCCATCGACGAAGTCGCGCGCGCCGTCGAGCGGTCCCATGTCGGCGATCACCTGCTGAATGTCCGGCAGCCCGAGCCGATGCTCGGCGAGGATCGCCAAGCGGTAGTTCATCAGCTTGTCGTAGTCTGGCTCGTCACGAGTGGTGCGACGCAGCTCCGGGATGCCGGTGCGAGTGGCGAATTCGATCCAGATTTCGGGGACCAGTACGCCTTCCAGGTCGAGACAGACGATTTGCACGGCAAGCTCCCAGGGAATGAGGGGTGAACGGAAGGCGCGATTCTACCAAATCCGCCCGGCCTGCATCGCCGGATGCGGCTGGCCGGCGTTCGACGTTCAATATTCCGGCCCAGGGTCCCGGCACGCGGTCCGTCCTCACTGGAGCGATCACCGGGCCGTGCCCCGCTGCTCGCTCAGGACATAATTGCCGATCAGCACGCCAGCGCCCGCCGCCTGTGGCTCAGGTCGCTTATAGTGTACGGCTGTAAACGGGATCGGGTGGAGGCCGGACCATTGCCCGCTGCCGGCAGGGCGCTGGCGGGGACTGGCCCTGGGTGTCGGCAAGGAGAAGTGATGCGTGCTGTTGGTTTGCTGTTGGTTGTCCTGCTGATGGGGGACATGGCTCGGGCCGAAACGCCTGCGTCGCCGCTTGAAGTGCCGCAAACGCTGGAGGAGGCGAAGGCGCAGCGGGCGCGGGCCGAGTCGATGCGCACGGCGGCCGAGCGGGAATACAAGGCTGAGGAGAATCGCTGTTATGGCAAGTTTCTGGTCAATGATTGCCTCGAAGCAGCCAGGAAGCGGCGCACGGCAGCCATCGTCGAGGCGCGCCAGCTCGAGCAACCGGCCCGCGACTTCGAGCGGCAGGCGCGACACCAGGAACTCGAGGCCAGGGAGAAGCAGGGGCTGGCCGATCAGCCGCAGCGCGAGGCCGAGCAGCGCGAGCGCGGCGAGCGCTACCGCGCCGAGCAGGCCGCCAAGGCGGCCGAGCGCGAGCGCAAACTGGCCGACAAGGCCAGGCAGGCGGAAGAGGGCCGCCAGAAGACGGCCGCCGAGCAGGCGCGCCGGCAGGCCAAACTGGAAAAGCGTGCGCGGGCCGATGCCGAGCGTGCAGCCAAGAAGGTAACGCCGCAAGGCGACAAGCCGGCGGCCAGTTCGCTCAACTGAATCCGGTTCGACGCGCGGCTTGCCGGGCGCCCGTCGCGCTGCCGCTTGGTCTCAGGCGATGCCTTGGCTGGCGAGGTATTCTTCGTAGT
>ERZ761602.7980-NODE-7980-length-10895-cov-4.650738_pt1 | contig 10895 bp, 11 predicted proteins | sample MGYA00512165_ERZ761602 | MGnify/ENA primary metagenome ERZ761602 (study PRJEB28899, sample SAMN02445085) | bioreactor sludge metagenome | biome: EBPR sludge; isolation source: Thorneside wastewater treatment plant | place: Australia: Brisbane, Thorneside...
CAGCCAGACGACGCGGCCCGGATGGCTGTGCGTGAGCCGCGCGAAGAAGTTGGACCAGGCCAGCGAGCCGGCGTAGGCGTTGGTGACGTTGATCTTGAGCTGCGACACCACCACAAACAGCGCGGTGGCCGCCACCGCCCAGCCGTAGTGCGGGAACACATATTCATACGCCGCCAGATACATCTGGTTCGGGTCCACCGCGCGGTCCACCGGCACCATGTGGCTGATGGCCAGCCAGGCCAGCAACATGCCGCCCAGCATCTTGACCACCCCCAGCACCACCCAGCCGGGCCCGCCGGCCAGCACACCGGCCCACCAGCGCACCCGCGTGGAAGGGGTGACGGCCGGCATGAACCGCAGGTAGTCGGCCTGCTCACCCATCTGGGTGATCAGCGCAATGCCCACGGTCAGCGCCGCACCAAATGAAAGCATGTTGAAGCCATTGGGGGCGCCAGAATCACCACCGTAGTGCACCACGCCGGCAAACGCACCAGGATCGCGCACCAGCACCACCACAAACGGCACCACCAGCATCACCAGCCACAGCGGCTGCGTCCAGACCTGCAGCCGGCTGATGGCCGAAACCCCGTGGGTGACCAGCGGAATCACCACCAGCGCGCAGATTCCGTAGCCCCAGGCCGGCGGAATGCCCAGCGCCAGCTCCAGGGCGTAGGCCATGACAGCCGCTTCCAGCGCAAAGAAGATGAAGGTGAACGAGGCGTACAGCAGCGACGTGATGGTGGAGCCGATGTAGCCGAAACCCGCGCCCCGGGTCAGCAGGTCCATGTCCACCCCGTGGCGGGCCGCGCAGATGCTGATGGGCAGGCCCGCAAGAAAGATGATCAGCCCCGTGGCCAGCACGGCCCAGAAGGCGTTGACAAAACCGTACTGCACCAGCAGCGTGGCGCCCACCGCTTCCAGGATCAGGAACGAGGCGGCGCCGAAGGCGGTGTTGGCCACCCGCCACTCCGACCAGCGGCGCCCGCGCTGCGGCGTGTAGCGCAGCGCATAGTCTTCCAGTGTCTCGCTGGCCACCCAGCGGTTGTAGTCGCGCCGCACCTTGACCACCTGCTGCGGGGCTTCAAAGGGGCGCTCCACCGCCGGCGCGTCGGGTTCGGCCGGAAAAACAGGGCGGGGCTCGGCCGGGGAGGACATGGCGCCGTCGGCTGCAGGTTCCATGCCACGCCTGCGCCGGATGGCGTATGGCCGGGCACGGCCTTTGCTGGGATGATGATCACCTTCCCCGCTTTTGTGCCGACGTCATGGAACTCACCCCTCGCGAGAAAGACAAGCTGCTGATCTTCACCGCCGCGCTGCTGGCCGAGCGGCGCAAGGCGCGCGGCCTGAAGCTCAACTACCCCGAAGCGGTGGCACTGATCAGCGCCGCCGTGATGGAAGGCGCGCGCGACGGCCAGACTGTGGCTCAGCTGATGAGCGCCGGCCGCGAGGTGCTGACCCGCGCCGACGTCATGGACGGCATCGCCGAGATGATTCCCGACATCCAGGTCGAGGCCACCTTTCCGGACGGCACCAAGCTGGTCACCGTGCACCAGCCCATCGTCTGAGGCCTGCCGCGCCGCCGACAACCGCCCCGCCCACAGGATTTCAAGCTTTTTTTGCCCATACCCAGCGTCGAAAGGTCATTGTTTGCTATGAAAACAAGAGTAAAGATCACCCTGCTGACCGCCCTGCTGCTGCCGGTGGTCGCCCTGGCCCACACCGGGGGCGACGGCCACAGCCACACCGGCCTGCTGGCCGGCCTGCTGCACCCCTTCACCGGGGCGGACCACCTGGCGGCCATGCTGGCCGTGGGCCTGTGGAGCGCGCTGGCGGTGCGCCCGGTCTGGGTCGCGCCGCTGGCGTTTGTGCTGCTGCTGGCGGCGGGCGCGTTGGGCGGGTTTGCCGGGCTGTCCGTGCCGGGCGTGGAGCCGATGATTGCCGCCTCGCTGCTGGGGCTGGGCCTGCTGGTGGCCAACCGGCGCGGCCTGCCGCTGGCGGCCGCGGCCGCGCTGGCCGGCGGTTTTGCCTTTTTCCACGGCGCCGCACACGGCCAGGAGCTGGGCGGTGACGCCCAGTGGCTGGCGCTGGCGGGCATGGTGCTGTCCACCGCCGCGCTGCACCTGGCGGGCGTGGGCCTGGGCCACTGGCTGCAGGCCCGGCACCGCTTGGCCGGCACGGCCGCCGGTGGCGCCGTCGCGCTGCTGGGCGCCACGCTGCTGCTGCGCATGGCCTGAACAGAGGGGGCCTGAAGCCATGATCCCCGGCGAACTGCTCATCGACGAGGGCGAACACGCCCTCAACCCCGGCCGCCGCACCCTGACCTTGGTGGTGCGCAACACCGGTGACCGACCCATCCAGGTGGGCTCGCACTACCACTTCGCCGAAACCAACGCGGCGCTGGGCTTTGACCGCGACGCCGCGCGCGGCATGCGGCTGAACATCGCCTCCGGCACCGCCGTGCGCTTCGAGCCCGGCCAGCAGCGCACGGTGGAGCTGGTGGACTACGCCGGCGACCGCGCCGTCTACGGTTTTCGCGGCCTGGTGCAGGGCGCACTCTGAAAGAAGCACACAACATGGCAAGCATCGGACGACGCGCCTACGCCGAAATGTTCGGCCCCACCACCGGTGACCGGGTTCGGCTGGCAGACACCCAACTCGTCATCGAGGTCGAAGAGGACTACACGCTGCGCGCCGGCGGCTACGGCGAGGAAGTGAAATTTGGCGGCGGCAAGACCATCCGCGACGGCATGGCCCAGAGCCAGCGCACCCGCAGCGCCGGCGCGGTGGACACGGTGCTGACCAACGCCCTCATCCTGGACCACTGGGGCATCGTCAAGGCCGACATCGGCCTCAAGGGCGGGCGCATCGTGGCCATCGGCAAGGCGGGCAATCCCGACACCCAGCCCGGCGTGGAGATCGTCATCGGCCCGGGCACCGAGGTCATCAGCTGCGAAGGCAGCATCGTCACCGCCGGCGGCATCGACACCCACATCCATTTCATCGCACCGCAGCAGATCGAAGAGGCCCTGTGCAGCGGCGTCACCACGATGATCGGCGGCGGCACCGGCCCGGCCACCGGCACGTTCGCCACCACCTGCACACCCGGCGCCTGGAACATCGAGCGCATGCTGCAGGCCGCCGACGCCTTTCCGATGAACCTGGGATTTCTGGGCAAGGGCAACGCCAGCCTGCCCGGTGCGCTGCGCGAGCAGATCGACGCCGGCGCCATCGGCCTCAAGCTTCATGAGGACTGGGGCACCACCCCCGCCGCCATCGACAACTGCCTGAACGTGGCGGAAGAAACCGACACCCAGGTCGCCATCCACACCGACACGCTGAACGAATCCGGGTTTGTGGAAGACACGGTGGCGGCGTTCAAGGGCCGCACCATCCACACCTTCCACACCGAAGGCGCCGGCGGCGGTCACGCGCCCGACATCCTGAAGGTGGTCGGCGAGGCCAATGTGCTGCCCTCCTCCACCAACCCGACGCGGCCCTACACCGTCAACACGCTGGACGAACACGTCGACATGCTGATGGTCTGCCACCACCTGGATCCGGCCATCGCCGAAGACCTGGCGTTTGCCGAAAGCCGCATCCGCAAGGAAACCATTGCGGCCGAAGACATCCTGCACGACCTGGGTGCCATCAGCATGTTCAGCTCGGACAGCCAGGCCATGGGCCGGGTGGGCGAGGTCATCCTGCGCTGCTGGCAGACCGCACACAAGATGAAGCTGCAGCGCGGCACCCTGCCCGGCGACACCGACCGCCACGACAACGCCCGCGTCAAACGCTACCTGGCCAAGCTGACCATCAACCCCGCCATCGCCCACGGCATCAGCCACGAGGTGGGCAGCATCGAAGTCGGCAAATGGGCCGACCTGGTGGTGTGGAAGCCCGCCTTTTTTGGCGTCAAGCCCTCGCTGATCCTCAAGGGCGGCTTCATCGCCATGGCCGCCATGGGCGACCCGAACGCCTCCATCCCCACCCCCCAGCCGGTGCATTACCGGCCCATGTTCGGCGCCTTCGGTGGCGCGCTGGCGCGCGGTTCGCTGACGTTCGTGTCCCAGGCCGGCCTGGCCGCCGACATCCAGGAGCGCTTCGGCCTGGCCAAGCCAGTGTCGGCGGTGCGCGGCATCCGCGGGGTGGGCAAGCGCGACATGGTCCACAACGGCTACGCCCCGCGCATGGAGGTGGATGCCCAGACCTACGCGGTGCGCGCCGACGGCCAGCTGCTGACCTGCGAGCCCGCCAGCAGCCTGCCGATGACGCAGCGATACTTCCTGTTTTGAACCGAACCGGCGCCCCCGACGGCGCCGCCCTTTCGCCATGCAACAGGTCGTCAAGATTCTTCCCCGGGGCCAGGGCCTCGCCGCCGCACTGGTGCGCCGCGCCCCCACCGTCGAGCTCGACTGGGACGTGCGCCAGAAAAGCCGCTTTTCCGCCACCGACTCGTCGGGCCGCTCGCTGGGCATCTTCCTGCCCCGTGGCACGGTGGTGCGCGGGGGTGACGTGCTGGTGGCCGAGGACGGCTCGCTGATCCGTGTCGTTGCCGCGCCGCAGCCGGTGCTGCGCATCACCGCCTGCGCCGAACACGGCAGCCCGTTCGACCTGACCCGCGCGGCTTATCACCTGGGCAACCGCCACGTGCCGATCGAACTGGCCCCCGATCACCTGAAGATCGAACCCGACCATGTGCTGGCCGACCTGCTGCGCGCCATGCACCTCACCGTCGTGGAGACCCAGGAGGCGTTCGAGCCGGAAGGGGGGGCCTACGCCGCCGGCGGCCACGGGCATCACGGACACACGCACCACCCACACGGTCATGAGGGCCACGACCACAGCCCTGCCCACGGCCACGACGGCCACGCGCACCACCACGCCGCAGCGCCCGGACCCGCTTCCGGAGCGTCCGCGCGCCCGGTCGGGATCCCGGTGGTGGCCGCCACACCGGTCCATGTCCACGGCCCCGGCTGTGGCCACCACCACGAATGACCACGCCGCCCGGCCCCCTGCCGGCCGCCAGCCTGCTGCAGCTGATCTGGCTGGCCTCCCCCGCGCTGCCCATCGGCGGCTTTTCCTACTCGGAAGGGCTGGAAGCCAGCGTGGAAAGGTCATTGGTTGCTACTGAAACTGAAGCAGCCGACTGGCTGTCGCACCAGCTGCACCTGACCCTGGCGCGGGGCGACCTGGCCGTGCTGGTGCAGGCCGTGGCGGCCTGGCGCGCCGGCGACCTGGCGCGGGTGCAGGCCCTCAACCGCTGGGTGCTCTCGACGCGCGAAACCGCCGAGCTGCGGCTGCAGACCGAACAGATGGGCCGCTCGCTGCTCGACTGGCTGCGCAACCAGGACGGCGCCGACGCGGCCCGACGTGCCCAGACCGACGCCCTGGCCGCCATGGACCCCAGCTACCCCGTGGCCTGCGCCCTGGCCGCCGCCCGCACCGAGGCCGGCGCGCGCGACATCGCGCTGGCCCACGCCTTCGGCTGGGCGGAAAACATGGTCCAGGCCGCACTCAAGGCGGTGCCGCTGGGTCAGAACGCCGGCCAGCGGGTGCTGGCGCGCCTGGCGGCCGAGATTCCGGCGGCCGTCGACACCGCGCTGGCGCTGCCGGCCGGCGCGCCCCAGGCGTTTTCGCCCATGCTGGCCATCCTGTCCGCGCAGCACGAAACCCAGTATTCCCGCCTGTTCCGTTCCTGACGCCCGTTTTTCCACCGAGATCCGACACCCATGAGCACCCTGCACCACATCCCGAACCGCACCAAACCCCTGCCGCCGCTGCGGGTGGGCATCGGTGGCCCCGTCGGCTCCGGCAAGACCACGCTGCTGGAGATGCTGTGCAAAACCATGCGCGAGCGCTACGACCTGGTGGCCATCACCAACGACATCTACACCAAGGAAGACCAGCGGCTGCTCACCGTCAGCGGCGCGCTGCCGGCCGAGCGCATCATGGGCGTGGAAACCGGCGGCTGCCCGCACACCGCCATCCGCGAAGACTGCTCCATCAACCTGGAAGCCATCGACCGCATGCTGGCCGAGCACCCGAACGCCGACATCGTGTTCGTGGAAAGCGGCGGCGACAACCTGGCCGCCACCTTCAGCCCCGAGCTCTCCGACCTGACGATCTACGTCATCGACGTGGCGGCCGGCGAAAAAATCCCCCGCAAGGGCGGCCCCGGCATCACCAAGAGCGACCTGTTCGTCATCAACAAAACCGACCTGGCGCCCCATGTGGGCGCCGATCTGACGGTCATGGAAGCGGACACCCGGCGCATGCGCACCACACCCAAAGGCCTCAAACCCTTTGTGATGACCAACCTGAAAACCCGCGACGGGCTGCAAGCCGTGGTCCGGTTCATCGAAGAACGCGGCATGCTGGCGGCGACGGCCTGAACGCAGCCAAAAAAAAGCGCCCGGAGGGCGCTTTTGGACGTTTGATCTGGCGGAAGCGGTGAGATTCGAACTCACGGACCCTTTCGGGTCGCCGGTTTTCAAGACCGGTGCAATCGACCACTCTGCCACACTTCCGAAGGCGGGGATTCTAACCGGCCGCGGCTGTGACACGATGGCAACACACCACAAAACGCAGAGACCGGCCGTAGCGGAATGGCGTGCTTTGCGCGCATACTGAACGCTGAAATTCGTAAGCGATGCGAGGACAAAAAATGAATACAAAGCACTTCAATCGCCGCCAGGTTGCGGCGGTACTCGGGGCGGGACTGCTGCTTCCCGTTGCGGCAGTGGCGCAGTCGGGCGTGGCAGGAGACAGCATCGTGCTGGGCCAAAGCACGACCTTGACCGGCCCTTTGGGCGACTTGGGCCAGGAGGTTCTGAAAGGTTCCAAGGTCTATTTTGACGCTCTGAATGCCAAAGGAGGGGTCAACGGTCGCAAGGTCGTTCTTGACAGCAAGGACGACGCCTATGACGCCAAAAAGACCATCGAGAACGTCGAGGGGTTCATCAGCGCCGATGTGCTGGCCCTGTTTGGCACCTTTGGCACACCCAACAACGAAGCGCTGATCCCGGTTGCCCAGAAAGCCGGCCTGCCGCTGCTCATGCCGTTTACCGGCGCCCCGTCGATCCGAAAGCCGGAGTATCGGAACGTATTCAACCTGCGCGCCAGCTATGCCGATGAGGCCGACAAGCTGATCCAGCACCTGACCACCATCGGTTTCAAGCGCATCGGCATCGCGTACCAGAACAACAGTTTCGGCAAGGAGGTGCTCGCGGCGGCAAACGAATCACTTGAGCAACGCAAGCTCAAGGCGGTCGCCGTCGCGTCGGTCGAGAACAACGCCAGTGATGCAGCCGCCGCCGTCACCAAATTGCTGGCGGCGCAACCCGATGCGCTGGTTCTGGGTCTGGCGGGGAAGCCGACCATAGAAACGATCAAGATGGTCAACAAAAACCGAAAAGGTTTGCAGATGTACGCCCTGTCGGTGCTCGCCACGGCTGGTAACCTGAAAGCGCTGGGCGACGACGGAACCGGTGTTGCCATCGCACAGGTCGTGCCTTTCCCCAACAACGCGGTCCTGCCGATCGTGCGCGAATACCAACAGGCCATGAAGGCAGCCGGACATTCCGAGTTTTCCCATCTCAGCCTCGAAGGCTATATCAATGCCAAGGTCGCGGCCGAGGGCTTGCGCCGTGCAGGCAGAGGTCTGACTCGGGAGAGCCTTGTGACAGCGATGCAGTCCCTGAAGAACTATGACGTTGGCGGCATGGAAGTGAGCTTCTCCCGGGGTGGCGCCAGTGCGTCCCGGTTCGTGGAACTGACCGTGATCAACAGCCAGGGCAAACTGGTGAAGTAATCCGCCGCAGGGTTGCCGCCCGTTCGCCCGCCCGAAAGAAGAAAAGCCCGGAGGGAATCCGGGCTCCTGAAGGTGGTGGAGCTGGGGGGAGTTGAACCCCCGTCCGTCAATCTTCCTCGTACAGATCTACATGTTTAGCGGTCTGGTTTGAGTCTCGCCACCGGTGTCGCGCAGTCGCACGCTACACCGGACGCCAGCATCCTTGGATCTCGCCCCCGGTCAAGATGCCCGACCGGGAGCCAGCCGATGTGAATAACTTTACAGCCTGGACAGCCCGACCTTTCGATCAGTCCACCCTTGCCCAGCCCATCGGCCTGCTGTTGTAAAGCTCACTGGTGTTTAAGCAGCGAGTGCGAAACGTTCGTCGTTTGCAGTTAGTTTGTTTGAATCTGTTTAACGAGCGCATTCAGCTCGACATGCACCGCTACGATTCCAACCCACGTCGAAACCAATGCAGCCCCTCAGCGGCTATTTTAGGCTGCTTCGAGCAAATTCAAGAGTTGGTCGGGAAAATCAATGACCGCGTGCGGCTGCCAGGACTGCACGTCACCTTCGACCCCCAGGTAACCGTAAGTCGCCGCCACCGTGATCATGCCGGCTGCCTTGCCCGCCACAATGTCGCGCGCGTCGTCGCCCACGTAAAGGCAGCGCTCGGGTGCTACGCCCAGTCGGCGCGCAGCCTCCAGCAACGGTGCGGGATGGGGCTTGGCATGGGGAGTGGTGCCACCACTGATGACGGTGGCCGCGGTTGCGAACAGCGGCATGGCACGGGTGATCGGATCGGTGAATCGGGCCATCTTGTTGGTCACAACCCCCCAGCGCAGCCCCCGAGAATCCAGTTCGCCAATCAGGGTCGCAACGCCGTCAAACACCTGGGTTCGTTCATTCAGGCAGGCTTCGTAATTGGCAAAGAATTCTTCCCGCAAAGCGCCAAAGTCCGGGTGCTCAGGAACAAGCCCGAATGCCACACCGATCATGCCGCGTGCACCCGCGCCCGCCATGGGCCGGTAATCCGCCAGCGGCAGCGACGACAACCCCCTTGACGTGCGCATCCGGTCCGCAGCAGCCCCCAGGTCGGGAGCGCTGTCGATCAGTGTGCCGTCCAGATCGAACAACACGGCCTGGATTTCTCCATAACGGCTCACGCGGCACTCCTGTTGATGGCCGGCCGGCGAACCGCCATCAGGTAATTGACACTGATGTCATCACTGAGCCAGTAGCGCCGGGTCAGCGGGTTGTACTCCATGCCCCGAGTGCCATGGAGATCCAACCCCGCCGACCGGCAGAAGGCCGCAAGCTCGCTGGGACGAATCATTCGTTGAAAGTCGTGGGTTCCCCGGGGAAGCAGATTGAGGATGTATTCGGCGCCGACTACGGCAAACAGGAATGACTTGGCGTTGCGGTTCAGCGTGGAGAAAAACACCCAGCCGCCCGGTTTTACCAGCGCTGCGCAAGCATTTACAACCGAGGACGGCGCCGGCACGTGCTCCAGCATTTCCATACAGGTCACCACATCGAACGTGCCAGGCGACTCGATCGCGAGGTCTTCGGCACTGACTTCACGGTATCGCAGCTTGGCAACCGCTGCTTCCAAGGCATGCAACTGGGCGACTTTGAGCGACTTCGATGCCAGATCAATGCCCAGCACGTCCGCGCCTTTGCGGGCCATCGCCTCGGACAGAATGCCGCCACCACAACCGATATCGAGCACCGTCTTGCCGGCCAGTGGGATCTGAGCATTGATCCACTCAAGGCGCAAAGGGTTGATCTGGTGCAGGGGTCGGAATTCGCTTTCTGGATCCCACCAGCGGTGGGCTAGTTCCGAAAACTTGGCCAGTTCGGCCGGGTCGACGTTCGGCGTGGAGTTCATGGGACGATTTTCCTCAAAACCATAAAAAAAGCCCCGTTGCCGGGGCTTTTCGCAAGCAATTCGGGAGAATTACTTGTTGGGGCGGGTACCCACCACCTCGATTTCAACCCGGCGGTTCTTGGCCTGGCCTTCTTTGGTCTTGTTGTCGGCGACGGGCTGCTTCTCGCCCTTGCCTTCGGTGTAGACGCGGTTCTTCTCGATACCTTTGGACACCAGATAGGCCTTGACCGCTTCGGCGCGCTTGACCGACAGCTTCTGGTTGTAGGCGTCAGAACCCACCGAGTCCGTGTGACCGACAGCGATGATGACTTCCAGGTTGATGCCCTTGACCTTGCCAACCAGATCGTCCAGCTTGGCTTTGCCTTCCGGTTTCAGGACGGCCTTGTCGAAATCAAAGAAGGCGTCTGCTGCGTAGGTGACCTTGGTTGCAGCGGCGGGAGCGGGAGCCGCCGGGCGTGCAGCAGCAGCCGGAGCAGCGGCCGGTGCAGGCGCAGGGGCCGGAGCCGCCGTCGCCGGACCCGCCGGGCGCGCCGCCGCCGGGGCAGGAGCAGGGGCAGGAGCAGGAGCGGCAGCCTTGATCGCGCCATCGCAATTGGCGGCGGCCGTGGCAGGGGTCCAGGCAGCATCACGCCAGCACAGTTCGTTCGAGCCGTTTTTCCACACGGTTCCGTCGGAGGCACGCCAGTTGTCGATCGTCTGGGCACCGGCGGCGGTAGCGAGGGCGGCGGAGGCAAACAACATCGCCACTTTGTTCAGTTTCTTCATGGTTCTCCTCATGGGGAAAAAAGCCGCAGCCTCGCTGCGAGAGATTGGACGCTGATAGTGACCACCACCAACAACGTTGAAGACCATTGTGCCATACGTCGGCCGGCGCCTGCGGCCACAACGGCGCCAAAGCCGTGGTTTTGCCTGCGGAGACCCGTCAGGATGTTGCGACTGAGCCACAGGCGAGTGCCCGTAAAATGGCCAGCCCTTCGCGTCGCCCGCCCTCCTCATGACCTCATTCGCCAAAGAAACCCTGCCCATCAGTCTGGAAGAGGAGATGCGGCGCAGCTATCTCGATTACGCCATGAGCGTCATCGTCGGGCGGGCCTTGCCCGACGCGCGGGACGGCCTGAAACCGGTGCACCGGCGGGTGTTGTTCGCCATGCACGAACTCAACAACGACTGGAACCGGCCTTACAAGAAATCGGCGCGTATCGTCGGAGACGTGAT
>ERZ761602.7981-NODE-7981-length-10894-cov-3.520066_pt1 | contig 10894 bp, 7 predicted proteins | sample MGYA00512165_ERZ761602 | MGnify/ENA primary metagenome ERZ761602 (study PRJEB28899, sample SAMN02445085) | bioreactor sludge metagenome | biome: EBPR sludge; isolation source: Thorneside wastewater treatment plant | place: Australia: Brisbane, Thorneside...
GTTCAAGACGCTATCGAGGCTGAAAAGATGGCTTTTGATATTATTCAGGCGGGGCGGGATACGCAATTTTCCGAAGAACTGGCGCACCTGGAGCGTATGAAGTCGATAAAACTAAAGTACAAACGTGATACCGCACAGGAAGAATACGCCATCGCTGTTCTCAACGCCGAACGTGAACGCGAACTGCAAAAACAAATGCAGCAGCTCATTTTCGACGCAATGTCAACTGGCTTAGCGATTGTTCAGGACCAATTCAATGCTCGTTTTGAAGAACGAATCAGTAAGCTGGAAGCGGAGAAACAGAAGGAGCTTGAGTTGGCAGGTAATAACGCTGCAGCGAAGGAGATAATTGAGGCTAATTATAATAGAAAAATTGCTCAGGAAAAAAGAAAGCAGGCGAGATCTGACAAGGCTTTTAGTCTTTTCAATGTTGCCATAAACACCGCATCGGGCATCATGACAACTGTAAAGCAGTGGGGTATGCCCGCTGCGATCCCATTTATTGCTATGGTGGCCGCTACCGGCATCTTGCAGGCCGCTGCAATTGCCGCTAAACCTATTCCGGCATTTAAAAAAGGAAAGGGAAAAGACGGGTATAAAGGTCCCGGGTTGTGGGGTGAGGCCGGCTACGAAATAATGGAAAAGAAAGAGAAAATGTACCTGGCCGATAAGCCTACCCTTACGCAGATGGAAGGCGATGAAAAGATCTACTCGCACCAGGCTTCCAAAAAGCTCATTGAGGAGTTTACCCGCACCGAAGAGGTTAACAGGATCATCAACGCCAATATGCTTCAGTCTAAGCTCGCAAAAGATATCCGCGAAGGCGCTGTGCGCTATCGCATCAGCGAGCTGGGGGCAGCAATGAAGTCCGGAGGAATAAGCGAGAGCTCTATGCGTGCGATCATGAAGGACGCTGTGCGTAGTATACCTGTGCAGGAGAACCATTACAACGAACGAGGTTATATAAAGCGTACCCGGGAGTTGAATGCCCGAAAAACATACCTAGATGCCCGTTAAACAACTATACCATTTTACATCCAATACCGGACTGACCTATTACGTGCAGTATGATTCTGACACGCAGACGGTTTTTACCGAGGTAGATCCGCCCGGATCTACTCCGCAACTGGCTGTTGGTATCCTGGAACTGGGCAAGTCTGTAAATGCGGTTATTTACCATGAATGCGTAGGTACAACCCAAATCAAAATCATGCCCTGGGTTAAGTTTCCGTTTGCGGTACTGTCAAAAACGCCGAACAGCAGGTCATGCGGATATGTTGCACCTGGCGGTTTTGATTGCCAGTTCACCGTACTACCTCCGATTCTGGAGCATGAAACCATACAGGGCGAGAGAGACGGAACAGCAACATTGCAGGTTTTCCTGATAGGCCGGGCTCTTGAATATTCCCTTGATAACCGGCACTGGCAAACCAGCAAAACGTTTTCCAACCTGGGCCCCGGCAATTATAAATGGTATGTGAGAGCTGGCGAGTGTAAGAAGAGCGGGACCTTTACGATAAACGTCGGAGCCCCTTCCGATACTTTCATTTTCCCGTGGACACAGAAATACTGTCAGTATTTCCGGCTGGTAAGAAACGGCGTGCAGACCGATATCGCTGAACCGGCAAAATGGGATAGTGTAAACATTAAAGGAAAGCGGGATCCTGAATGGCATGGCTGGAAAGATCAATATTCCGATGAGGTTATTGAGCTGGAGTTTGATTGCCCCGCAGGTAAAGAAATCCTCCAGGCCGAATACAATGAAAACGGTTCCGACGGTACTGTCGGCTTCCAATATGGTATTCGTACCCAGAATGGCAGTGAATATAGCCTGTTTGATGGTAAGATAAACTTCAATACCTATAAGCGATACCCCAACAAGGTGGCCGCCTCCGTTGAAAGCGTGAAGTACAATCCAATGATCAAAACCCGCATCGATACAAAAGTGTCGATGACCGATAAAAAGAGTATCGACGGAATGGATATTGCTGCGCCGCCGGTGCGGGAGTTCAGGCTGCATTCTAAAGAGTTGGCCAGGCAGTTCATCTGCGTTAACAACTCGTGGTCGGAAACAATGGAGTCCTTCCAGACAACGAAAAAGGTATTTATTATTCCGAATACTTCGGAAGCGTCTGCTACGGAAATTGAGGATACCTACACATATGGTTTAGAGCAAATACCGGATGCCCCGTACGATATCGATCTGTACAATCACCTGGTAAAATATGAAGGCGAATACAATTTCCACATTGAATATTCCATCGCTTTAAAGATCCGCGCATTTGGTTCCACGGGGTCTTTTGTTGCTCGCAGCTACATAATGTTTAACGATGAAAAAATACAGATCGGCGGTGGCGTTACAGGGGATATGGATAGCGGTCTACAGGTGTTTAACATAAATGTCAATGGGGATTTTACAAGGCAGTTGAAACCTAATGATGAGGTTTATTTTTTCACGGAAGTGAATTTAAATATTGCCCTTGGCGCCTACCTCTTGACTGTTACACAAAACTCCATAAACGTGACCGTAGCCGCCCTGGAGCGGGCTGAAGCGTCGAATTGCAAAGGCTGGTTCTTGTTCGACGCAATTAACCATGTTGTCAAGTCCATCACCAATGACCAGACTTATTTAAAATCATCTTTCCTCTCTAAAAGCTCTGCCCAGCAGCCTGTCGACGGTCCTGGCTCGCTGTATATAACCACAAATGGCAAACAGATCAGGCGTTTTGATGTGGCCAATAACCCGCTGGTGATCTCGGCCAAGGATTTACTGGAAAGTGTTCGCGCCCTGTTCTGCCTGGGCTATGGATTTGAAACAGTCGCCGGTATTGATGTGATGCGCATCGAAAGGGTGAATTATTTCTACCAGAACAAAGAGATGATGGTTATTGAAGAATGCTGGGATTATGTTGACGACGAGGTTGCAAAGGAGCTTCTATATAACGAGTTTGAAGTAGGGTACGAAATATTCCAGGACGAAGGAAACAATACCCTTGATGAGTTCAATACAAAAAGCGAGGGAACGACAGCTATAAAAACCAACAAATTGAAGTTGGTAGCAAAATCCAAGGCGATCACTTCCGGGTACTCCCTGGAATCTTCCCGCAGGATGCAGTTTGATGCTACGCCTACAAATTCTTACCAGAACGACGATAATAGCTTCATTATCGCAATGCGGAGAAATGGAAGCGATTATGCTACGGAAAGATCGGAGGCCTTTGATACCGTCACTGGCGTGATCAGTCCGGATACAGCTTACAATCTTCGCCTGAGCCCTAAACGCATGTTGCTAAACTGGGCTGTATGGTTAAAAAATATCTTCCATTATAAAAAGGATACAGAGGTAATAAAACCCACGCTGGTTGTGCAGAATGGTGAATTGACCACGCGGTTTAAACCGACTGAGCCCAACCCAATCGGCGATATAAACAAGGAGCTGATAAAGGAGAACGAGGAAGTATCCCTGGCTAATTATGCTGTTGAGGAAAGAATCTTCCGGCCTGAATGGATAAGCTTTAAAACCAAGATCACCCCGGACAAAATACAGCTCATCAACCGCGCAATGAAGGGATCGGCTCATGATTCTGTGAACTACGGCTATATAGCTGTAAAGGATAAAGACGGCCTGTATCAGGCTGGTTACCTCTATGAGCTTGATTATAATTTTCATACTGAACAAGCGACAATGAAGCTTTTAAAGAAGCACGACAGCCCTGTTACGCCCGGGGAGGTTTGCTGCGATTACCTGGCAGTGAATGGTTGTAGATTATTGGTTAATGGCAATAAAATAATTATCTAATGGCATGCGAAAAAAATATACTCGAAGTCCCTTTGTCGCCAACATCTCCGGCGCCAACAGATTTATTAATGTTCACGCTTCCGGATGGATCCAGCTTTCTGCGAGACTGGGCGCACGTTAAACAAGATTCCACGCCCGATGATATAGAAACGGAAGTGGCTGAATCGGACGGTATGATCAATAATGGCGACGGTACCGTGATTATCACCGAGCATATTGGATGGCGCGTAAGAGTGTTCAGGAACAGTGTTCCGATGACAACGATAAACACCAGGGAAAGCTATTATTCATTCGACATCAATACCGGAGAATACACATTTGTTCCAGCGGCCACAACAAGAGAATTATTTCAATTTCAAGCGTATTAATATGAAGAACCTTTTTTTATGCCTTGCTTTGCTAAGTATTTTAGCATGTTCCGCTCAGGACCATCCGCAGCCTATCGGTTCGCCGCGGACAAACGTGAAGGCGCTCGGCGGTCTGTACGTAGATAGCGTGCTGTATCTGCCGCTTACATTTCTTTCCTCTGAGCTTTACCGCCCTGGCGCTCTTATGTACCAACAGTCGGATTCAACCCTGTATACCTGGACCGGTTATCAATGGCTTAAGCAGGCAGGCGGCGGTGAAGGAGGGGCATCTAATCTTAGTCGGTCGATTACTTCAAACAGCATCGCGATTAACAACGATAACGGTTCAGGGGTGATCCTTCCTGCAGGAGACGGAATAAATGCAGGTTTGGTATCCGCGACAAAATATAATCAGTGGGACAACAAGCTATCTTCTGTTAGCGTATCGGCTACACCTAACGCTTCCGGGATTTTTATAGGATCCTCGGCAGGATCCGGCGCTACTCTATCGCTCGTTGACGGCGTAAATGCAGGATTATTATCTGCGGCTATGAAAGCATACTGGGATGGAAAGTTGTCTAGCGTGTCTGTTTTCGGATCAATTCAAGGCAACGGAATCGCTCCACTACAACTAAAGGGCGATGTGACAAGTCCAGGCGCTAATATGGTCTACGGGACAAATGGCGCGGGCGTACATGTGTGGAAACCTGATACCGCCAGCGGCGGCAGCGGAGAAAGCGAATGGGTTAAGATTTCTATTGCTGATCTGGATGCTTCCAGCGGTCTTGATACAAGCAAGGTTTACTGGATATCCGATTCGTACAAACAAGGCCCTTTTGTTTGGGAAAAGAAAGCCGTTAACCAAACCGACGATGATTCGGCAACGATTATAATAACAGAAGACCTTAACCAGTATCGCCGGGCATATTCCGGGGGGCTTGATGGTAAGTGGTTTGGGATTATACCAGATGACGAGACAAAGGCTGCAAGCAACTTTGCGGCCTGGGAAAGAGCAATTGCCGCAAGAAAATCAGGACAAACGCTTTTTCTCTCCGGTGGTACGAATTGGTGGTTTGATAATACGCTCTCGATCGTTAATTACAATTTCAATTTCAAAAGCTTTGTCGTCATTGAGGGTAATTTAAGGCAAGCGGATCCCACAAAAGACGCAATCCATATTGAAGGTTGGGCGCCACAGGCCTGGCGGATTACCGGAAGAATACAAGGAGCAAATACAGGCGCAAACGATTCGCTTTCATACGCCGCGTACACAGGTAACGGTGTGACTATAAAGAATGCGTATGGCGGAGTTCTTCAGTTTCACGAGATCACGAATTTCAAACGCGGCATTCATATGATCGGCAACGATGGCGATGGCACGCAGTATTTTTTAGTGGAGGGCGTGAATGGGGCGGGAAGCGGAAAGATATACGACAACGAGTATCAGATCTTAATGGAAGCCCAACCTGGCGAAGCTGGGTATAGCTGGGTTAATGAAAACAATTTTCGGAACATCCAGCTTGGAAATGGAACACAGCCTGGTCCGCGTGGCACCTTCGGCGTAGTAATGACCGGGCCGGAAGGGACCTCCGCCAGAACCTTCGAAAGTAACGACTTTTGGTATGTCAGCTTTGAAGGTGTGCGCCACGGACTCATAATAGATTACGGCAGCAGCACCAATTTTTATAATAGTCGTTTTGAAGAAGGTCCCGGCCCCGCTATACTCTACCCGATCCGGATAAACAACTCAACCGGGGTGCATACAAAATTTTTTGGCGCCGGTCCCTTTACGGATGACTTTTTTGTGGAAGGGCAACGCGGGCTTTACACGGAGCTGATAGGCGGCCAGTTGTGGGGCGAAGTGGATGCGAGAAGCGCATCTACCACAAGCCATACGCTTAGTACAGGTTCTAAGACTTTTACGGTGTCAACTGGAAACGTATTTGCTGCCGCTAAACCTGTAACTGTCAAGTATGATGATGCAAATTACATGACCGGGACGGTAACATCTTACAATTCCGGGACAGGAGCGTTAGTTGTAAGCATCAATAGTGTTGTCGGCTCTGGCACATATACGTCATGGGCTATAACTTCTAATATCGGGCAAGAAAGATTGGGGCTTGGGTTTGAAACATTGCCTAATTCTCCGGCTCTGATGGGGGTAGAAAACCAGCGCGGTAAAATAGTCGTAAAGGGGACATCTTGGCCAGGGAACACAGCAATGGGGAGCATGTCGAATCATCGGAACATGATTCAGTTGTATAATCTCGCCCAACGACCATCGACTGAAAACGGAATTATAAAGATTGATACGCTGATCAGGTGGGGGGCGTATAAAAAAACATACGCGAACATCACCTCCCAAACAAGCTACCGATTGCCTGCAAATATTGGATATATAAGATTCGCTCCAACAGCAGGGAACGTGACTGCATATCTTTATGCAGGAGATTTGACTACCTCTCAATTCGAAGAGTTTAAAGTTGAAGTAGTAAATACCAACTACACGTTAGAGATCAGGAACTCTGCTACAAACGATCTTTTGCTCAGCTCCAGCAATTTTACTGCGACCGGGGTTTATAAATGCGTTTACCGCAGCGGATCGTTCGTCGTCTACAAAGATGATGGAAGCGGCGGTGGTGGAGGCGGCAACCCTACTGCCGGCAATTTCAACAATACGCCTACGGCTAAAGGGTTAAGCACATCCGGAAGCGATGTTATTTTACACGCGGCGGATAGCACAAATCCAGGCGGCGTTTCTACCGGTAACCAGAAATGGCAAGGCGGTAAGCAGATGGATTCTGTTATCACGCCTAAGCTGTCAATGTGGACTTACGACTTTGGCAAACTTGACATTATTCGTCGCAAAAATGGTCTTTCGTTTGGTGAAAATAGTACGCCGAATGTGAACAGCACAACCCTTACAGCGTACAACTTCGGAAGCGGCTCTTCTAGTAAAGATGTAATGTTTGGTTTCGGCAAAACCGGGATTAATTGGGTGGGTATGGGTAACGATGGGACGGACATGATCTTTGTTACAGAAAAAAATACAGGTGGCTTTGAATTTCGAAAGAACGTAGGTTATTCTTCCGCTACGCTGCAAGCAGGTTCTGCGCTTGCAAAAATATTCGGATCTACAGGAAATGTGTTGATTCAAACCGGGGGAACGTTTACAGATGCTGGTTACAAGCTCGATCTTAAAGGAACACTTCGGACATCGGGGGTGAATAGACTGGAAAACCTTGCCGGTACAGGAACTCGGATGGTTGTAGCTAATGCGAACGGAGATCTCTCTACGCAAGCAATCCCCTCCGGCGGCGGAGGTGGTTCATCGATCTTCAACTCCGGATCTGGAACAGGATCTCCTTATTACCACGATGCAGGCCCCGTAAACATCGGCGTTAACCCTGCGCAGTCGTACGCCTGGACGCATTGGGGCGCATCGACAGCAACGCGCGGGTTGTGGGAATTCGACGACGAATCAGTGTGGCCAACGGTGCCGCGCGCGCATACGATTTCGTATGATGCTGTTTCGGGTCGGTTTTTATATACAAACGGAAGCAACCTGCCTGAAATACTCGCGACGGACATAAATGTAATGACCCTCAAAAATAAAACTTGGGAGGGTTCAAAAATAGGAAAGTCTTACATCGACGCTACGGGCATGGCTGCGGGTGATGTGCTGGTGAGCGATGGGAATGATATTGTAAGCAGAAGGCCTCCTTACACTTTAGCGTTTTCGCAAGCAGATGATGTAAGTTTTAATAACACTGCTACCGCAACGTCAATTTTAGACGGCGGAGCGCAAAGTTTACCTGCGGTGTTGAAGGGCGACATAATCGAAGTGAAGGGGTCTGGTACATTCGGCACAACATCAGGGGCCAACACCCTAACATTCACTTTTACATTTAACGGTGTAACAGAGACGATCACATCAGCCGCCCTAATTCCATCTCAATCAGATCAGGATTACAATTATACAGTCCGGTTGACGCCGAGGGGGTCTGTCAACAATGTAGGGGTTTATATAGAATCAGAAGTGAATTTCAACGGAGCAAAAATATTCAACTCATTACACTTTGCTAACTCCTTCAACGCTCTTTCGCCGACAGTGAATGTGACGGCGAAGTTTAATACGGCAGCAGTTAACAATGCGGTTTCAGCGCGAATGAACACAATTGAAATTAAAAGAAAATGAGAGCCTTATTTTTAATATTATCCCTTTGTTGGCTGTCTGCTTCTGCGCAGATGACGTCGCACATGACGCCGCCCAGCGCGGGGTATGCGGGCTACCACGCCAGTTATAAGATTCCGTTTTTGTTACACACGCCCCCGGATGCAGAGGCGTCGCTTGCGAATAACGACAAAAAGAAATATCCGATTATCATACATTTTCACGGCATCGGGGAGAGAACGACGAGCTACGCTTCAATGTCGGCAATGAGCACGGGAGATTTAAGTAAGCTGTACGCGACAACGCCTGCAAGTTTGTTGCGGTATTCTTATTCTTCGCTCGTCGGTAAGCGATATGCTGCGCCGGGCAGAACAGACAGTACGCAGTTCTTTTACATGTTCCCGCAGACATGGGGCGCAGCGCAGTACACCTGGTTGGTATATCCGCATGAATCGATTAAATGGATAAAGGCAAACCTTTCGCACATCGTAGATACCAACCGTATTTATCTAGCCGGACTGAGCTTCGGCGGCGGCGCGGTCTGGTGTGCGATACAGGATAGTTTGATTAATATCCAGGTCGCGGCTGCGTCTCCGTGTTGCCCGGGCTACAACGAATATAGCGGCTTTCGACCACACGGCACACCGGTGCCGAACCAGGAACGCAATTGGGATTTCCTTGCGCGTAGCGGTATGCCTATTTACGCCCTACATGCTGCCAATGATGGTAGCACGCCTTCTTGCTTCGGAACGGGCGCATGTATATCGGATAGGTCGATAGATTCTATTCGGAAGTACCGGCCGCTGACATACCCTATCTATCGAAGATATTCCTCGGGCGGACATAACATCTGGGATCGCGTGTGGTCGCCAGCACTCCAGATGACAGCGTACGCAAATACAAACGGCAATGCGACAACATTTGAAATTTCGCTGCAATCCTGGTTTTTGCAATTCAGCACAGCGGGGCCGCGCAGGCCGGATTTAGCTTGGCAATACCCTATGCGATACGACCCGCCGTTGGCGAGAATATTTTCAATAACCCCTTTTAAAATCGCGGCATGATGCACGGACACAACAACAGCAACAATATTATAGGCTTTGCGATTGGCGCAATATCCGGGTTCTGGAAATACCTGGCCAGCATCAATATGGACCTGATTGGAAGAATGGCAGAAGCAGGAGCGACGGCTTTGGTGTGCGGTTTTTTAGGGATGGCTGGAAAGGAGGCTTTGGTGGCCACCGTGAAATATTTAAAGAAAAAATTTACACATAAAAACAACAACGATGGAAACACTAATTGAATTACTCAACTCTTTAGGAATAGAATGGGCCGTAGTGCTTATCTATATCTGCGCGGGGCTGCTTGTTAAAGCTTTTTTACCCAACACTATCAACATTCCCTTTACGAGGGTGAATATTACTGTTCCCTGGCGCGTGTTGATCCTGGGTACATTCCTAGTCGCGGTATATGTGTTTATCGAATACCAGTATCCTACGGAGTTCACAAGGGCAACGCTAAAGCGGCTGTTCGTGTCGTACATCTTTACTACTTCGTTCTATGAGATTGTACTGAAAGACACAATAGCGAAGTGGATTGTCGATGCAATAAAATCAAAGAAGGATGCGTAATCTGATAATTGTACTGGTCGTCCTGCTGGCCTCCTGCAAGATCAACCGCAATGTTCAGAAGTTCACCCGAACAGTTGACAGTACCGGCTTCTTTAAAAAGGATTCTATTGTTGTCAAGCGGGTTGATAGTTCTTTCGCTTCCGGGACAGTGAAGGTTTCGGAAGTAGAAAAGAAAAACGACTATCAAAAGGTTACTGTCATTGAGGAATTTAAAAGGGTTGATTCTGTCTCGCCCATCAAGCGTATAACGATTACGGAGACGGACAGAGGGGTAAAAAAAGTAACCGTACAGACGGTTAGCAAGGACAGCACGGGCTTAAAAAAGGTGGATAGTATTTCGTTTAACAGCCGCGATACCGTTACGGTTCAATTAACGGAAACCGGCAAAGATGTTCAGGTAAAGAAAACCCAGGGTGGCGCATGGATCAATATCGGTCTTGCGTTACTCGGCATCTTGCTGATTGCTGCGGGAGGTTATTATTTGTATAAAAAATATTGGCGATGAACAAACCTAAGTTAACCGAAGCCGAGGCCCGCGCGATGATTGCAGGATATAATATTACAGACAAGGTGTGTCTATTGGGCATTCGCGGGTATTATAAAAATACAATGGGCAAACCCGGGGTAAATGATCGCGGAATATATGACGATGCCGTATTTATTATCTCACCTGATAAGTTCATTTCGTTTAACTACAATACCGACCCATCTAATTATAAGGATGGTATTGCCGTATTAAAGACAGGCGTATGGAGATACCGACCAGGGAAGCATAAGATCAATAGTCCGCATGGATATCCGGCGTTTGTGCAGGCTGGTCCCGTAACCGTCATCCGCGATAAAAAAGGCCCAGATACTGGTTGGTTTGGTATAAACATTCACCGTGGAGGAATTGGCACAGGATCATTAGGCTGCCAGACCTTGCCGATTGATCAATGGGATG
>ERZ761602.7983-NODE-7983-length-10892-cov-5.789886_pt1 | contig 10892 bp, 10 predicted proteins | sample MGYA00512165_ERZ761602 | MGnify/ENA primary metagenome ERZ761602 (study PRJEB28899, sample SAMN02445085) | bioreactor sludge metagenome | biome: EBPR sludge; isolation source: Thorneside wastewater treatment plant | place: Australia: Brisbane, Thorneside...
ATCCTCAAATACTTTATATAGTACAGCAGCTTGGGAATTGTGGGGAATCGGGTGGTTTTCAATGACCGCTTGGAAACGCTGTCTCGAAATGTTGAGCTGTTGCTCCAACAGCTTTTTATCCGTGATTTCGATACAGGTGTTGATCACGCGAGCATAGCCTTGGCTGATCGGCAACACCGGCGAAGTCACCACGCGCCACCACCTGGTAAAGCCGTCTCGCTCGATCACCATTTCGATCTCGTGCGAGGTTTGCTCGTTCAAGCAATCCTGAAGACAAGCCCGCAGTTGCTTTTCCACATACCGCGGCAGAATTTCAATAACGGTTTTACCGATGCAATCGCCGATCGGTTTTTCGGTGATATCTTCATAGAGCGTGTTCGCGCTGATGAGCCTGAAATTGGTCATTCCCGATTGCAGTTCAAAGATCGCAAAGCTGGCGCCTATGGTCTCTAGCGATTTGTACAACTCTGAATGCGTACCCTGCCTAAACATGCTTTATACCCTAAAGTAGGCTTGCCATTTCCAAACCACTATTAATAAAAATTTCCGACATCTAAAAGAAATATTAAGGGAATCGCGATTCGCGCTCGCCAAGCTCTCTCGGAATGCTCCGCGCCCTCGAACTTGCGGGTCAGCCAATCCCGGCCGGCCTCGTAGCCCGCGCTCCGCACGGATTCATCCATCAGTCGCTGATAGGGCTCATATTCTTCGTCCAAAGTCTCGGTGCCATGATCAAAGTATAGCCTATTCTGGCCCGGTTTTGGCAATAAATTGCCTAAAAATGTTACCATCATCTCGCCCATGATCGGCCAGTGCGTCGATAAACAGCCCGCTCTGCCGAAGATTTCAGGATATTCGATCAGCGCGTAGAGCGATATCAACCCTCCCATGCTGGAGCCCATGACCAAGGTGTGCGCCGGCTCGGGCAAAGTCGGGTAGTTTCGGTCGATGAAGGGTTTGAGTTCATCGACGATGAAATGAAGGTACTCCGACGACAGGGGCTCGCCGCCCGCCTGCTCGACAAATCGGGGCAACAACCGCTGTCCCCCACGGGCGGAAAAAGGTTTGCAGGGCATGTATTCCCGCCAGCGGAGCGGGCTGTTCCAGATGCCGACGACGATCGCGCCCGGATGGCCGGTGGCGCGGATCAGGTGGTTGATGGCCTCGTCCATGCCCCAATCGACGCCGATGAAGGACAGGGCGGGATCGAACAGATTTTGCCCGTCGTGCATGTAGATGACGGGGTAGCGAGTCACCGAGATCGCGCTGGCGCCGGGCGGACACCAAACATCGACATGTCGGGGCGCCACGTGGCGCGAGGAAAAATCGGCGTGTCGGGTGACAAAACCCGTTCCATCGGAGAACGGCACGGCGATCATGCGAGGCAACGCCGAGTCAAGGCGCTCGGGCGCGCGGGTCGTCGCGCCGATCCCGACCTGTTCCGCCCTGATCGGCGCTCGGTCTCTCCACACAGTCCCCCTCAATGCTTTCGATCAAGGTTCTCACGGGTGAGGTTTCCGGTCGGCGTCGGCCATTTCCGATACGCCATTTCACCACATCGAGCGGTATTTGGGCTACGCTTTTCCCCGCTGATCCCCTCGACCGAGGGCAATTCCACGCTGTCACTCCAGAGTCTACATGAACCGTCTCTACATTATCGGCACCGGCCCTGGCGGGTTGGAGCATCTCAGTCCCGCCGCCCGCGCGGCGCTGGAATCCTGCACCGACCTGGCCGGACACGGCTTGTATCTGAACCTGCTCGGCCCGTTGACCGAGGGTAAAACCCGCCACAAAACGCCGATGGGCGAAGAGTTGGCGCGAGCGGCCCTGGCGCTGGACCTCGCCGCCAGCGGGCGAACCACGGCTCTGATTTCCAGCGGCGACGCCGGCATTTACGGCATGGCGACGGTGGTGTTCGAGCTGTTGGCGCGCAAGCCGAAACCGGAATGGGCGGCGGTCGACATCGAGGTCATTCCCGGCATCTCGGCGATGCAGGCCACCGCGGCACGGGTCGGCGCACCGCTGGCGCACGATTTTTGCGTGATCTCCCTCTCCGATCTGCTGACGCCGTGGGAGCTGATCGCCAAGCGCATCGACCTGGCCGGACAGGGCGATTTCGCCATCGCCTTCTACAACGCGGTGTCCAACAAACGCTCCTGGCAACTGCTGGAAGCCCGACAGACCCTGCTGCGCTACCGCCGGCCGGAAACGCCGGTCGTCATCGCCTTCAACGTCACCCGCAAGGGCGAGCAGATCACCGTCACCACTTTGGGCGAACTGGACCCGGAACCGCTGAACATGCTGTCGCTGGTCATGGTCGGCAACAGCGAAACCCGGCGGGCCGGCCAATGGGTCTACACCCCGCGCGGCTATCACACCAAGCCGGAACTGGCCCACACCGATCAATAGAGCAACGCTTCCCGGCGCACCGCCTCGAACTCGGCCCGCTCTCGCGCCCAATCGGCAGCGAGCCCGGTCAGGTCCGCGCCGGCTTCCAGCGCCGAGCGCAGCCGGTCATCCCCCGCCAGCAAGTCGATGGCGGGAATGTCGGCCACGAATTCGTAAGGTTTGGCGCGCCAAGCAAAAGCGTCCGGCGCGACCCGCTTGACGCTTTGCAGGAAGGCGACCGCCACCGCATACGAATCGAAGCAGCGCCGGTCGGTGACGTGAATTTGCACGCCCCCGCAAGTGCCGCTGACGTGTTTCTGAAACCTGGGCCGGAAATAGAGCGGACGAAACCGGCAGCCGGTCAGATTTTTCCGGCTCAAGTCAGCGGCCAGCGTTTCGGGATCGATGCCGGGCGCTCCGGCCACCTCGAACGGCCGACAGGTGCCGCGCCCTTCCGACAATTCGGTCGCTTCCACCAGACACATGCCGGGATAGACCAAGGCGGTATCGAGCGTGGGCATGTTGGGCGAGGGATAAACCCAGGGCAATCCGGTATCCTCGAAATACATCTCGCGCCGCCAGCCGCGCATCGGGATCACCTCCAGCTCGCACCGGACGCCCCGGCAGCGCTGGACGTAGCGCGCGATCTCGCCGGGCGTCAGCCCGTGCCGGTTGGGCAAGGGATGCAGGCCGACGAACGATTCGAAGCCCGGTTTGAGCACATTGCCTTCGGTCGTCAGCCCGTCGATAGGGTTGGGGCGATCGCAGACCAGCACCCGCACGCCGACCTTGCCGGCCGCTTCCATGCACAGCGCCATGGTCCAGACAAAGGTGTAATAGCGCGCTCCCACATCTTGCAGGTCGATCACCAGCGCATCCAGACCCTCAAGCTGTTCCCGGCGCGGGGTCAAGCTCTCGAAGGTCGCGCCGTACAGACTGTGCACCGGCACGCCGAGCCGGGGATCGAGCGGCACGTCATCGACATCCTCCATGTCCTGCGCTTCGCCGCGAGCGCCGTGCTCGGGGCCGAAAATGGCGACGATTCGGGCGCCGGCCGCCTGCAACAGATCGAGCGCGTGGCGCAGCTCCGCATCGACGCTGGCGGGATGGCACACCACCCCGATCCGGGCGCCGCGAATTTTTTGAGGGAACTCGTCGATGAGGGTTTCGAGGCCGGTCTGAACGCGGGACATGGGCGATATCGCTCTTCTCGTTGCATTGATCGCGAGGATTCTAACCCATGCGGAAACGGGTCCGGGAAATGATCGAAGCCGCTCACACGCCCAGATAGCGGCTCCACAGGCCCCGATCTGCGTCCAATTCTGCGGAACCGCCGCTCCAGGCGATGCGGCCGCGTTCGAGGATGAAATGGCGGTCGGCCAGTTCGATCAACCGCTCGACGTACTTGTCCACCACCAGCGTGGTCTGGCCGGCCGCTTTCAGCCGATCAAGACAGCGCCAAATTTCCTCGCGGATCACCGGCGCCAAACCCTCGGTCGCCTCGTCGAGAATCAGCAGACGGGGATTGGTGGACAAAGCGCGGGCGATGGCGAGCATTTGCTGTTCCCCGCCGGAAAGCTGACCGCCCAAGTGATCGGATCGCGCTTTCAAGCCCGGAAACAGGGCATAAAGCCGTTCCGGCGTCCACGGCTCGGCCAAACCGCCGCGATTGGCGGCGAAGGCGATCAGATGCTCGCGCACGGTCAGATTGGAAAAGCACTGCCGGCCTTCAGGCACGACGGCCATGCCCAGCCGGGCGATGGCGTCGGGTCGCGCGCCCTGGATGGCGCGTCCGCCGAAACGGATTTCGCCGCGACGGGCGCGCAGGCCGCCGATCAGGGTTTTGATCGCGGTGCTCTTGCCCATGCCGTTGCGGCCCAGCAAGGTGACCACCTCGCCGGCCCGGATGTCCAGATCCAGCCCGAACAGCACCTGACTGGCGCCGTAGCCCGCTTCCAGGCCGCGACAGCTCAACAGCGGTTCCGGCCTCACGCGGCGGTCTCCGCGCCCAGATACGCCGCCCGCACCTCCGGATGATCCCGAATCCAGGCGGCATCGCCCGAGGTCAACAGCCGACCGTAGTCCAGCACCGAGATGCGGTCGGCGAGCCGGAACACCGCGTCCATGTCGTGCTCGACCAGCAGGATCGCGGTCTCGGCGCGCAGCCGCCGGATCAAGGCCACCATTTGCAGCGAATCCTCCGGCCCCATGCCGGCCAGCGGCTCGTCGAGCAGCAGCAATTTGGGCCGCGTCGCCAGCGCGAGGGCGACATCGAGCTTGCGCTGCGCGCCGTGCGGCAGGGCACCGGCCGCCCGGTCGAGCACATCGGCGAGGCCGACTTTCTCCGCCAGCGCCAGCGCGTGCTCGCGCAACGCCGTTTCGTCCGCGCGGCGGCGCAGGCAATGGAAGCTGGAGCCGGTTCCCGCCTGCGCGGCCAGCAGCAGGTTATCCAGCACGCTGTCGCCCCCGAACACGCTGGTGATCTGAAAGCAGCGCGACAGGCCGTGCCGCACGCGCCGGTGGGGCGGCAGCGCGGTCAGATCGACGCCATCCAGCATCAGGCGACCGGCATCCAGCGGCAACAGGCCGGAAATCAGGTTCAACAGCGTGGTCTTGCCCGCGCCGTTGGGACCGATCAGCGCGTGAATCTCGCCGGTTTCGACCGCGAGACCAACGCGATCGACGGCGATCAGACCGTCGAAATGCTTGAACAGATTCTCGGCCGCGAACAGGCTCACGCGGACCTCCGGCGACCCTCGAACGGCGCCGCTATCCCCTCGGGCGCCAGAAACACGATCAGGATCAGCGACAGGCCCAGCGGCCAATGCCAGTAGTCGGTGTACAGTTTCAGGATCTCGGTCAGGGTCAACCAGAGCGCCGCACCCAGCGGTGCGCCCCAGCGCCGGCCCAGACCGCCGATCACCACGATCACCAGCAAGGTGGCCGATTCGGTCCAGTGCATCAGCGAGGGGCTGACGAATTTGTGGTGACAGGCCAGCAGCGCGCCCGCCAGCCCGGCCACCGCGCCGGCCCCGACGAAAGCGGCCAGCTTGATCCGGTAAACCGGGTAGCCGAGCGCCGCCATGCGGGTCTCGTTGTCCCGGATGCCGCGCAGAGCGTAGCCGAAGCGGGAAACGGCGAGGCGGTTGAGGAACGCGAACAGCAGCGCGGCGATGCCGAGCACCGCCCAGTACAGGCCCCGCCCTTGCGCGCCGCCGAGCCCGATACCCAGCTCCAGCGGCGCGTGCAGCCCGTAACCGTCGTCGCCGCCCCAGATTCGCAGCGAGACCGCCAAATGGTGCAGCATCTGGGAAAAGGCCAGCGTGATCATGAGAAAGTACACGCCACGGGTGCGCAGCGAGACCGCGCCAATCGCCGCCGCGACCGCCGCCGCGACCGCGACCGCCGCCGCCCACGCGCCCCAAGCCGAGGTGAAACCGGCGTCCACCAGCGCCACGACCGTGTAGGCGCCGACCCCGATGAAGCCCGCCTGGCCGAGCGCGGCCATGCCGCCGTAGCCGAGAATGAAGTTGAGGCTGGTGGCGGCGATCATGACGATCAGCGCGTGGCGCACGAAACCGACGTAGTAGTCGAGGCCGAAACCTGGCGCGAGCAGCGGGAACGACGCGAGCGCGAGCAGCAGCGCCCACGGCAAAACGCGCGCCGCCCGGCTCGGGGTGGAATGCGAGGCCATCCTCAGGCGCGGGCCGGAAACAGCCCGGCCGGCTTGAAAATCAGCACGGCGGCCATCAGCGCATACACGGCGATGCCGGCCAGCGCCGGACCCAGATCGGCGGCCAGCGCCGGGGGCAACACCGCCCGCAGCAGCGGCGGCAGAAACGCGCGACCGGCGGTATCCACCAGGCCGACCAGCACGGCCGCGACAAACGCCCCGCGCACCGAGCCGATGCCACCGATCACGATCACCACCAGCGCCGGGATCAGGATCGCTTCGCCCATGCCGACCTGCACCGCGCTGATCGGCCCCATCAGCGCCCCGGCCAGCGCCGCCAGCGCCGCGCCGAGGGCGAACACGAACGAGAACACCCGATCCACCCGGACGCCCATGAACTCGGCCATCGCCCGGTTCGAGGCACCGGCGCGCACCAACATGCCGACCCGGGTATGGTTGACCAGCAGGTAAAGGCCGACCGCCACCAGCAACCCGACCCCGAGCAACACGAGGCGATAGGCGGGATAAGGCAATTCCACCAACAACTGGACCGGCCCGGCCAGCGCGGCGGGCGTCGGAGCCAGGATCGGCGACGGCCCCCAGATGGCTTTCACCGCGTCGTCGGCGATCAGAATGAGGCCGAAGGTGGCGATGACCTGGGCGAGATGATCGCGGTGATAAAGCCGGCGCACGATGAGCAGCTCGACGATGAACGCGACCAGCGCCGTCGCCGCCATCGCGATCAGCACCGCCCCGACAAAGCTGCCAGCCACCTGATGCACCCGGGCGGCGATGTAAGCGCCGGCCATGTATAGCGAGCCGTGGGCGAGATTCATGGTGTCCATGATGCCGAACACCAGAGTCAACCCGGCGGCGAGCAGGAACAGCATCAGCCCTTGACCGAGACCGTTGAGAAGCTGCTCGACAACGAAAATGGCATCCATCGGGACGAGTTCGGGCTCGCTCGGAACACTACGCCGGCAGCGGGTCGGCCGGATCGTTCGGCCCCCGCGCCCGCTCGCGGGGGCGCAGAAGCCGGATCGGCCGAGAAAACTGGCCGCTCACATCTTGCATTCGCCCACGTAAGCGTCCTGATGGTTTTTCATCACCGCGCCGACCAGCTTGTTGGCGAGCTGACCGCCGGCGTCTTTTTCCACCGCGCGCAGGTAATAGTTCTGCACCGGAAACTGGTTGGGGCCGTAGCGGAACTCGCCCCGCACCGACTTGAAATCGGCCTTCTTCAGCGCCGCGACGACCGCCTCGCGGTCGCCGAACTTGCCCCCGACCTCGCGCACCGCCGCGTCCATCGCCATGAGCACGTCGTAAGCCTGAGACGCGTACACGGTGGGATAGCGACCGCCGTATTTTTTGCGGAAGGCGGCGACGAATTCCACGTTGGCGGGCACATCCAGATCGTGCGCCCAGTGGGCGGTGTTGAGGATGCCCAGCATCGGCTCGCCGACCGCCGCGATCACGTCCTGGTCGGCGGAAAAACCGGGGGCGATCAGCGGAATACCCTTGAGGCCCCCGCCGACGAACTGCTTGACGAAGTTGATGCCCATCGCGGCGGGCAGAAAGAAAAACACCGCGTCCGGCTTGGCGGCCCGGATTTGGGCGATTTCGGCGGCGTAGTCGATCTGGCCGACTTTGGTGTAAATCTCCTCTTTCACCGCGCCTTTATAAAACCGCTTGAAGCCGTTGAGGTGGTCCTTGCCCGCCGGATAGTTGGGGGCGATCAGCACCATGTTCCGGTAGCCTTTCTCGTTGGCGACCTTGCCGGCGGCCTCGTCGTAGGTGTCGTTCTGGTAGGAAACCCCGAAGAAATAGCGATTGCACTGCTTGCCGGCGTACTGGCTCGGCCCCGGATTGCTGGACAGGTACGGCACTTTGGCGGCGAACAGCGCCGGGCCGACGGCGAGCGCCGCATTGGAGGCGACCGGGCCGGTGAAAAAGTCGATCTTGTCGCGCTCCAGATAGCGGTTCACCAACTGGTTGGCCTGCTCCGGATTGCCGGCGAAATCGGTTTGCAGAAACTCCGCCGGCACCCCGCCGAGCTTGCCGTCGAGCCGCTCGATGGCGAGGTTGAACCCGTCGCGGATTTCCGCGCCGATGGTGGCGAAAGGCCCGGAGATGTCGAGCGCCATGCCGACCTTGACGGTGTCGGCGGCGCGAGCGCCGGGCGCGACGCACAAGGCCAGGGCCAGCGCGGCAGGGATGAGCTTGACCATCGATGCTCCTGAAGTCGTTCTGGAAACGGAAGACGGCGGCGGAGGTCGTCGCGGCGCGCGACCGGGCAAACTGCGGCGCTAAGTCGCCGGAACGGTTGCGATGTTAGCGCAAACCGCCGCGCATTTCCCGAAACCGTTGCCGTGCCGCCGCACCGGCAGCGAATCCGGGCCGCTCTCCGAATTTCTTTGCCGAGCAGCCCGAAAACGCACGGCGCCGGTCAGCCGCCGACCAGCAACCGCCGAGCGAAAAGCCGCCGCTCGCTGGCCAGGGTCGCCAGGATGGCCGCGTCCACGCGCAGCACCATGGCGAAGCGCGACCTTCGCAAGGCCAGCGGGAACGGCGATTCCAACCCCGAACTCGCTCCTGCCGCAGCGTCACCGGATCAGAACCGAACGTCGCGCACGGCTTAGGTCGCCCCGCCATTCGCCGAGCGAGTTCGAGCCTTTTTGGCCCGGTTCAATTTGATCGATTGCCTCGGTCATATCGGTTCATTTTGAAATCACATTTTCCAATAACGGCTTTAAAATCAAAAAATATTAACAAGAGATCGATATTAATTGTTTGGCACTGAACATGCTTATCAGACTTGCGGCGCAAAGGGATTTCAAGGCTTCAGGACCATCGAAAACTCACTTTCAAAGCACGATCAATCCCATGAAAAAAGACAAGCACGGCAACCAATGCAACAAGCTCTTGCCGGTCAACATCTTCACGCTCGCGCCCCCGAAGTTCGACTACGCCAAGGCGATCACCTACGCCGAAAAACTTTACGGCTCGAACGGCATCTACTTCGATATCCGCCAAGCGCTATGCCTCGCGCTCACCGATGCGCAGCAAACCAAGCTGGCGGTGATCGACGGTCAGTGCAAATGGGATCAGAACAACGCCGAGCAGGACGATCTTTTCGCGCTGGTGAAAGGGCGAGTGGGCACCGGCATCTCGATCTTTATCGTGGGAGGCATCAACACCGACGGCACCAACACGCTGGCCGGCTGCGCCGGACACGATCCGGCGAAACCGGCGGCGGTGGTGTCGGCGACCGGCACCATGTACACGCTGGCTCACGAACTGGGGCATGTGCTGCTGACCTCCACCTACGCGCCGGTTCATGAAACGGTCAATACCAACATCATGATCAACGGGACTCACAACATCCCTGCGGGTAGTTTTCCCACGTTCAACGCCAAGCAAATCAAGCAAATCGTGAAAAGCACTCACCTCAAAGACTGCTGAGCCATGACACCGACCAAACAGCGGCGCACGAAAACCGAACGGTACGGGTTGGCCGCAGCGTTCACCGCCATCTCGCTCGGAGCGACGCTCGCGGTTATCGCAGGGTTACCCACGCTCTCTCACGCGGAGACCACAATGGCTGAAATGACGGAAGAACAAATCAAATCGCAGGTCGCGGAGCGTTATCGGGCAGTGTTCCAGAAACTCTATATCCAAAACCCCATCGATCATTCCTACGTGCCCATGACCCCTATTCCCGCCAAGGATTTCAAAATCACGGGGGAAACCGAAACCGGTTGGAGCGTGGCGCACGATCCGCTGGCCGGAGTGATCGTGCGAGCCACCGTGTCCAAGGGAACGGGATTTGTGCAATTCGACGCGGTCGATCTCGCGGTCGAATAGCTCGTCGCCGATCTCGGTCAGCACGCCCATCAGCGCCTGGAGAGGCTGCAAATGAAGGCCAGAAATGAGGGCCAGTTTTATTGGCGGGAAAACCTCTAAACGCGCGCGATGAGCTGCCGCAGTTCCGGCACGCAGGAACCGCAGTTGGTTCCGGCTTTCAGCGTCGCGCCGATGGCCTCCGGTGTCGTCAATCCCCGCTCGCGGATGGCGGCGGTCAAGGTGTTCAAGCCGACTCCGAAACAGGCGCAGACGATCCGCCCGCAATCGCGCTGTCCTCCTCCCGGACGCCCGGCCAGCAAACTGGCGCGCGCGGCGGGATCGAGTTCCGGCCGGGCGAACAGTCCGGCCAGCCAGCCGCGCGGCGGCAGCTCGTGCGTCGGGGCCACGAACAGGCAGGCCCGCAGACGGCCCTCGACCAGCACCGCGCCCCGATAGCGGCCGGTGCCGGCATCGGCGAACTCCAGCCATTCCCGCGTCGGATCGTCGCCGAGAACGCTGCGCGCCCAAACCGCCCAGTCGTCCGCCGCCGTTTCTCCCGCCAGCTCGTGGCGCCAGCAGGTCGGCTCGCGCACGGTGACCCGGTACTCGACCGCCGGCGGTTCGATGGCGCCACGCGATAACAGGAATCCGTGCCAGCGGGGCCGGTAAGCCTGCACCCGCACCGGGGTATGCTTCGATTCCGGCTGGCCGGACAGCGGATCGACCGCCGGATTGACCGCCGCGTTGACCCGGCCGCGCGGCGCCAGCGGCGAGCCCCAGTGCATCGGCACGAACACGCTGCCGGGCCGCTGCTCGGAACTGGTGCGGACCCGGACGATGACCTCGCCCCAGCGGCTGTGCACGCGCGCCAGCATGTTTTCGCCGACGCCGCAGGCCAGCGCATCGACCGGATGAATTTCGACATAGGGTTCCGGGATATGGCCGGTCAACCGCGCGGTCTTGCCGGTGCGGGTCATGGTGTGCCACT
>ERZ761602.7984-NODE-7984-length-10891-cov-5.983573_pt1 | contig 10891 bp, 8 predicted proteins | sample MGYA00512165_ERZ761602 | MGnify/ENA primary metagenome ERZ761602 (study PRJEB28899, sample SAMN02445085) | bioreactor sludge metagenome | biome: EBPR sludge; isolation source: Thorneside wastewater treatment plant | place: Australia: Brisbane, Thorneside...
TTCAGGGAGAGCGCCAGGTCACCAATTCCGTGCTGCGCGGCGGCAGGATCATCTTCACCACCTTGATCCCGATCAATACCGATCCCTGCAACCCCGGCGGCGAAAGTTGGCTGATGGAGTTGGACGCGCAAACGGGATCTCGCCTGAGCTTCTCGCCGTTCGATCTGAACCGGGACAAGCAATTTACTGCCGGCGATTATATCGCCTTGAACGACTTGCAGGCGCCGGTGTCCGGCCAGAAATTGCAGGGCGGGGCGGCGACCACTTCCAATCCCATGGCGGCGGACGTGATCGAAGTGAAATATATTTCGACCGCCGATGGCCTTGAGACCGTCGTGGAAAATCCGGGTCCGAACGACACCGGACGGCAAACTTGGCAGCAGATCGACCAATAACCATGGCAGGGGAGAGCAAGATGCGACTCAAGCTCCAATCGGTCATCGTTCTCGCGGGTATCTCGCTGGCGGGCTCGCTCTCCGCGATGGCGACCGAAGCGTCAGGCCCGGTTTCGGGCCCTGTGAAGGGGACGGGGCGAATTACTCGGATCCAGGCCGCGCCGTCGGTTATCGTGGTTGACAAAGCCGAGTATGCGCTGCCAGGGACCGCCGTTGTGCTGGGTCCCGACAAGCGTCCGATCGGCGTCGAGAAACTGGATGTCGGTATGGCCATCGGGTTTACCGCTCGACAGCCGTCTACTCCGGGGAATCGGCCGGCAATGGTCAGCATCCGCATTTTGACCGATTGAAAGGGATTCAGAATAGCCGCGAGCAGGGCTACCGAGCGGCTTTATCTTGGCGCGAGATGCGGGCTTGATCTCTGATCTCTATCCTGTCCGCGATCGCTGTGCGCGATGGTGGCGAGCGGATGCCGGAGGCGCGTTTCGGCCGAGAGGCGGCGGCGCGCTGCCGATGAAGCGAGCGGGAATCAGCGCAACTCCCTCGGCAGCGCGAACACCACGCTTTCTTCTCGTCCCTCGCTTTCCGTGACTTGAGCGGCGCCCAGCTCCCGCAAGCGGGCGATCACCTGTTGCACCAGCACTTCGGGCGCCGAGGCGCCGGCGGTGACGCCGATGGCGGTTTTGCCCGCCAGCCAAGCGGGATCGATATCGGCCGGCCCGTCGATCAGATAGGCCGGCGTCCCCGCTTTCTCCGCCAGTTCCCGCAGCCGGTTGGAATTGGAGCTGCTGCGCGAGCCGACCACCAACAGCAGCTCGCAACGCCCCGACAGTTCCTTGACCGCATCCTGCCGGTTTTGGGTGGCGTAGCAGATGTCGTCCTTGCGCGGCCCCTGAATGGCCGGAAAGCGTTCGCGCAGGGCTTCCACGATCCGGGCCGTGTCGTCCACCGAGAGGGTGGTTTGGGTGACGTAGGCCAATTCGGCGGGATCGCGCACCGCCAGCGCCCGAACATCCTCGACCGTTTCCACCAGATACATCCGCCCCCCTTGGCTTTCGTCGTACTGGCCCATGGTCCCTTTGACTTCGGGATGGCCGGCGTGGCCGATCAGGATCACCTCGCGCCCGGCGCGGGCGTGGCGGCTGACCTCCATGTGGACCTTGGTCACCAGCGGACAGGTGGCGTCGAACACCTTCAGCCCGCGCTGTTCCGCCCGCTCCCGCACCGTCCGCGCCACGCCGTGGGCGCTGAAAATGACCGTCGCCTCGTCGGGGATCTCGTCCAGCTCCTCGACGAACACCGCGCCACGCTCGCGCAGATTTTCGACCACGAACCGGTTGTGCACCACCTCGTGACGGACGTAGATCGGCGCCCCGAACAGGTCCAGCGCCCGCTCGACGATGCCGATGGCCCGATCCACTCCCGCGCAAAAACCGCGCGGATTGGCCAGATGGATGTGTACGTTCATGCGAGTTCTCCCGTACAGCCGAAGAGCGGCGTTCAAGAACGGTCGTCGGCCGGATGGTCGGTCGGGCCAGTTTCTTTGGCGAACAGGCTATCCGCCACCAGCAGGACCGCGCCGACGGTGATGGCCGAATCGGCGACGTTGAAAGCGGGCCAGTACCAGCGGTCGTAATAGAGCTGGATGAAGTCGATCACTTGCCCCAGCCAGGCCCGGTCGATCAGATTGCCGACCGCCCCGCCCAGAATCAGCGCCAGCGCCGCAGCCAGACGCCCGTCGCTTGGCTTGAGCCGCCACAGCCAGACGATCAGGCCAAGGCTGACGAGAGCGCTCAAACCGAGGAAAAACCACCGCTGCCAGCCGCCGGCATCGGCCAGAAAGCTGAAGGCCGCGCCGGTGTTGTAGGTCAACATCAGGTTGAATGACGGCAGCACCGGTACCGGCTGATGCAGGTCCAGCAACACTCCTGCCAGATATTTGGTGGCCTGGTCGAGCGCGATCACCAGAACGCTGAGCCAGATCCAGCGTTTCAGCATGAGCCGGCCGTTATCCGGATCGAGGGCTTGCGGCGTGGGGGTCAATCGAACACCGTCTCCAGATGAGTGGCGTCGAGCGCGCGGTCGGCCCAGCTTTCCAACTGGGCCGGCGTCGCCTCGCGCAAGCGGAGTTCGACCCATTCGGGCAAGTCGCCGAAGCGTCGCCGCAGAATGCGCGCCAACAGCTCGGCCCGGCCTTCGGCCCGGCCTTCGGCCCGGCCTTCGGCCCGGCCTTCGGCCCGGCCTTCGGCAAGACCCTTGGTCCGGCCTTCGGCTAAGCCTTTGGCTTTGCCTTCATCGAGGCCCTTTTGAAATCCCCGGTCGATAGCCATTCGTTCGATAGCGGACAGATAACGCATTTTTTGCACCTCTTCGCTGGTCTGCACCTCGTCCCACAACCGCTGTTCCAACGCATCGGGCAATTCCAGCACCCAATCGATGAACCGGAATAACTCCTGAACATCTTGGCGCTGCCAGCCGCGCCGGTACAGGCTTTTGACCAGATGCAGCTTGGCCTGATAGCGGGCGGTCACGTCATTTCGCGTTTCTCGCGCCTTGAGATCGGCTTGCACGGCAACCGCGAACGGGTTGGCGGATCGCTCCAGCTCGTCCCAGCGCTCCCGGTAGTCGCCGAGGCAGGCCACCGGAAATTCCAGGCTCACCGCGCAACCCCAGCGCCGGTAACCGAAATGGCCCAGCGTTTCGCCGACCGAATCGCCCAGCACCGCCAAGCTGACCACCGGCCGGTCGTAGCGGTCGAACAGCCGGTAGTTGTAGACGTACATCCGCTTGGCGAAGTCGCTTTCCGGCTGGCCCTGCACCTCGATATGGACCAACACGCGGTCGTCTTGGCCATCCAGACCCCGCACCTGCACCAGTTTGTCCGCCAGTCGCCGGCCCAGTTTCGCGTCTCGCGCCACCTTCTGCAACTCCTTGTCGAGAAAGGTATGGCCTTGGCTCCAGTCGATCCCGGCATGCGCCTCCGGAAAGAACAGGGCCATGAATTGCGGGAAGTACCGCTCCAGCGCGGTTTTCCAGGGGCTGTCGTAATCGGTCACGATCAGGCGAATCGCCGCGCTTCGCCCGCACCGAACGCATTGGCCACGCAGCGCCCGCACAGTTCCGGGTGCTCGGCGTTCCGGCCGACATCCTCGCGGTGATGCCAGCAGCGCACGCATTTGCCGTGAGCGCTGGGCGACACCCGAACCGCCAGCGATTGGCCGTTGACCTGAACTTCGACCGACTCCACCGGTCGCGCCGCCAGCGGATGAACGCGGGCATAAGAGGCGATCAGGAAAAACCGCAGCTCATCCTCCAGCGTACCCAAATCGGCCGCCAGCGCGCCATCGCAGTGCAAATCCACCTCGGCGTCCAGCCCCGAGCCGATACCGCCGGCCACCCGCAGTTTTTCCAGCTCTTTGCTGACCGCCTCGCGGACGGCGAGCAGTCGATCCCAGTAAGCCGCATTGAGCGGATCGCCGTCGCCGACCGCGAACAGCCCGCCGTACCAGGTGGTCAGGAACACCGACGGGCCACGCTCGCCGGGCAGATTTCGCCAGATTTCCTCGGCGGTGAAGCTCAAAATCGGCGCCAGCCAGCGGGTCATCGCTTCCAGGATGTGATGCATCGCGGTCTGCGCCGAGCGGCGAGCGATGCTGTCCCGCCCGGTGGTGTACTGGCGATCCTTGATGATGTCCAGATACAGGCTGCCCATGTCCACCGAGCAGAAATTGTGGATCTTCTGATAGATCAGGTGGAACAGGTATTGGTCGTAAGCCTCCAGAATTTCCTCCTGCAGGCGGCGGGCGCGGTCCACCGCCCAGCGATCCAGCGCCAGCATCCGCTCCGGTGGCACCGCGTGTTGCGCGGGATCGAAGCCGTCGAGGTTGGCCAACAGGAAGCGGGCGGTGTTGCGCATCCGCCGGTAGGAATCCGCCATGCGCTTGAGGATTTCGTCGGAGACGCCCATCTCGCCGCGATAGTCGGTCGCCGCCACCCACAGCCGCAGCACGTCGGCGCCCAGCGAGTTGACCACCTTCTGCGGCGCGACCACGTTGCCCTGCGATTTCGACATCTTGCGGCCCTGGGCGTCCACGGTGAAGCCGTGGGTCAGCAGTCCCTTGTAGGGCGCGACGCCGCGCATCGCCACCGACGCCAGCAGCGAGGACTGGAACCAGCCGCGATGCTGGTCCGATCCTTCCAGATACAGGTCGGCGGGGAAGTGCAGTTCGGGACGACGCTCCAGCACCGACAGATGCGTCGTGCCGGAATCGAACCACACGTCCAGGGTGTCCTTGGCCTTGTCGTAATCCGCCGCGTCCGCGCCCAGCAATTCCGCCGGTTCCAGCTCGAACCAGGCGTCGATGCCGCCCCGCTCGATGCGCAGCGCCGCTCGCTCCATCAAGTCCAGCGTGTTCGGGTGCAGTTCACCGGTTTTCTTGTGGGTGAACAGGGTGATCGGTACGCCCCAGTACCGCTGTCGGGACACGCACCAGTCGGGACGGTTTTCCACCATGCCGTGCAGCCGTGCTTCGCCCCAGTCCGGGGTGAAGCGCAGTTTCTTGATTTCGCTCAGGGCGTGGGCGCGCAAGCCGTGATGGTCCATGCCGATGAACCACTGCGGGGTGGCGCGGAAGATGATCGGCGTCTTGTGCCGCCAGCAGTGCGGATAGCTGTGCTTGAGCCGAGCGACCCGCAACAGCGTCCCGTGAGCCTTGAGCGCGTCGATCACCCGGTCGTTGGCGGCGAAAACGTGCAATCCGGCAAAGAGCGGGGTATCGGGCAGAAACTTGCCGTCCGGCCCCACCGGATTGTCCACCGGCAGGCCGTAGCGCGAGCCGACCACGTAGTCTTCCTGGCCGTGGGCGGGCGCGGTGTGCACCAGCCCGGTGCCGGCCTCGGTGGTGACGTGATCGCCGAGAATGATCGGCACTTCGCGGTCGTAAAACGGATGGCGCAGCGCCAAGCCTTCCAGCTCGGCGCCCGGCCCGTAGGCGATCACCCGGTAGTCGTCGATCCGCCAGCGCGCCAGCGAGTCTTTCAGCAGCGGCTCGGCGACCAGCAGGCGCTCCTGGCCCCGGTCGGTCTCGACCTGGACCACCACGTACTCGAAACCGGGATTGACCGCCACTGCCCGGTTGGCCGGCAGGGTCCACGGCGTGGTGGTCCAGATGACCACCGCCAGCGGTCCCTTGCCCTCGCGGCCTTCGACATGGCGGCAACGGGCCAGCAGCGCCTCGGGGTTCGCCACCGGAAAGCGCACGTCGATGGCCGGAGAATCGCGATCCTCGTATTCGACCTCGGCTTCGGCCAGCGCGGAGCCGCAATCGATGCACCAGTACACCGGCTTGGAGCCGCGATAGAGATGGCCGTTGGCGACGATCCGCGCCAGCGAGCGCACGATGTCGGCCTCGGCGCGGAAATCCATGGTCAGGTAAGGCCGCTCCCAGTCGCCCAGCACGCCCAGCCGCTGAAAGTCGGTGCTCTGGCTGGCCACCTGTTCGGCGGCGAAGGCCCGGCAGGCGGTGCGGAATTCGCGGGCATCCACCTTGACGCCGACCTTGCCCAGCTTCTTTTCCACCACCTGCTCGATGGGCAGGCCGTGGCAGTCCCAGCCCGGCACGTAGGGCGCATCGAAGCCGCTCAAGGTCCGCGATTTGACGATGATGTCCTTGAGCACCTTGTTGACGGCGTGGCCGATGTGAATCACCCCGTTGGCGTAAGGCGGCCCGTCGTGTAGCACGAATTGCGGGCGGCCGGCGAACTCGGCGCGCTGGCGCCGGTACAGGTCCAGCTCCCGCCAATAGCGCAGCAGATCCGGCTCGCGCTTGGCGAGATCGGCTTTCATCGGGAAGGCGGTTCGGGGAAGGTTGAGGGTGTCTTTGTAATCGGCCACGGTAAAACCTCTCGGTACATCGAACGCGGGCGAACGGCTGATCCAGCTAAGTCGGCATCGCGCTGGGGGATGGTGAGCGGATGATGCCTCGCGCGGAAAAATAGGCCCGGGCGGCTTGCTCGTCCTGCTGGATTTGCCGGCGCAGAGCATCCAGGGACTCGAAGCGCTGCTCCGGGCGGAGATAGTGCAGGAAATCGACCTTGACGTGCCGGCCGTACAAGTCGCCCCGGTAATCGAGCAGGTGGACTTCGAGTTGTTCGCGAGTGCCTCGCACGGTGGGGCGGCGGCCGACGTTGGCCACGCCGGGCCAGGGCCGTAGCTCGGGGCCGCTCAGCAGCACGGCGTAGACGCCATAGACCGGGGTGACGCGGCGGTGCAGGTGGATGTTGGCGGTCGGAAAACCGATGGTGCGCCCGCGCCGGTCGCCGTGCGCCACCCGCCCGCACATGTCGTAGGGTCGGCCCAACAGCCGCGCCGCCAGTTCCAGATCGCCCTGGCCGAGGGCCTGCCGGATGCGGGTGCTGCTCACCCGCTCGCCGTCCAGGATGTAGCTGTGATTGTCGGCGACCGCGAAACCGTGGCGTTGCCCGGCCTCGACCAGCATGGCGAAATCGCCGGCGCGGCGATGGCCGAAGCGGAAGTCGTCGCCGACCACCAGATAGTGGATGCCGAGCCGATCGACCAGCAAGGTTTCGATGAAGGTCGGCGCCGGCATGGCCGCCAGCCGCTGATCGAATTCCAGGCACAGCACCCGCTCGATGCCCAGGCCATCCAGCGCCTGCAACTTTTCCCGCAAGCGCATCAAGCGGGCCGGCGGCGCGCTGGGACCGGCGAAAAACTCCTGCGGTTGCGGCTCGAAGGTGATGACCAGTCGCGGCAGGCGCAAGCGCGCGGCTTGCTCGGCCAGTTGCGCGAGAATGGTCTGGTGGCCGAGGTGCACCCCGTCGAAATTGCCGATGGTGGCGACGCAACCCCGGTGGCGGGGGCGCAGGTTGTGCTGGCCGCGAATCAGTTCCATGCTGGTGGTCGGATCGTGGGGCCGGGTGTCCGGCGAAAACCGCCATTATAGGGACAATCGCCGGATTCTTAACACACGGATATCCTGGCTGATCCCGTCCGCTCGCGCGCTGTTGCGCGCCACCGCGTTCGAGCCGTCAGGCGGACAAGGCGACGCGGCTGCCCGGCCAGTCCCACAGTTCGCGCGGAAAGTCCCGATACAGTTCCCGGAACGCATGGTCATAGCGCCGTTCGGCGGCGATGGCCCGCGCCAGCTCCCAGGGACGGATGGGGTGGCGCTCGACCCGCAGCGGGTTGCGGCGGGACGCCTCGCGCACCTGGCGGGCGAACAGTTCGCTGAACTCGCGCAACGGCAGCGTCGTCGGCGTCAGCGGGTGCATGCAGTCGTGCAGGTCGTAGGCGTCGCCGGCCCAGAACGAGGGCCGGGCGGCTTCGTAGTCGGCGGTGCCGGGCGAGGGGGTGCAGACCGTGAAGCTGCACTGCACCGGCGGCAGGGCGTTGACGTAATCGCGCAGATGCTCGAATTCGGCGTGGCCGTACTCGGGCCGGACCATGAAAGCGGCGTGACAGGCGATCCCCAGTTTGCGCAAGGTTTCGTGGGCGCGCTCGTTGTGCGAGACGGTGCCGCCCTTGCGGACCGCTTTCAATTCCCGATTGGTGGTGAACTCGAAGCCGACGAACACGCCGTCCAGGCCGATGTCCTTCCAGCGACGCATCAACTCCGGATAGCGCAGGATGGTGGTGGCCCGCGCCCAGGCAAAATAGCGTTTCCTGATCCCCCGCTTTTCGATGGCCTCGGCCAGCTCGAAGCCGTAGGTTTCGTCGATGAAATTCTCGTCGTCGGCGAAATAGACGTGATCGACCTCGATCCGGGATAAATCCTCGGCCACCACGTCCGCCAGTCTCGGCATGTGGGTGGTGCCGCTCAAGAACGGCACGATGCAGAACGAGCAGGTCATCTTACAGCCGTAGGAGGTGCGCGCCATCGCCACGCGCGGGTACAGCACCTGCCAGTCGCGCGGTTTCTCGCAGACCCAGACGCAGTAATACGAGCGGCTGTCCCACAGGTCGCGGCGCGGGATCGGGATGGTGCGCGGGTCGGGATAGCGCGGCCACACGTTGGCGGCCCGCTCGTCGAAACGGTCGCCGGTGAACAGCAGGTTGTTGATGCCTTCCGGTTCTTCGCCCTTGTCGAGCGCCGTCACCAGTGCGCCGAACGGCCCGCTGCCTTCGCCGCGCACGATGTAGTCGATGTCCGGAATGTTGCAATCGCCCGGCGCCACGGTGGCGTGATGGCCGCCGACCACGATCCGCGTTTTCGGCGCCAGCCGCCGCACGGTGCCGGCCAACCGCTTCATGCGGCCCGATTCGTGGCTGTAGGCGGTGAAGCCGACCAGATCGGGCCGGAAGCGCGCCAGCTCGCGCTCGAACGCGGATTCGGCGAAGCGGTACAGCCGCAAATCCAGCACCCGCACTTCGTGTTCGGGCGGGATGGCGGCGGCCAGATAGCCGAATTCCAGCGGCTCCAGACACTGGAAGCGCTGGAGGCCGAGCACGGTCTTGAGATGGGCGTGGGGCTTGACGAACAGAATCCGCATCGGTCGTCCTCGGGGCTGGAAGTACCGTTCGCGACTATAACCGATTTCCGAGCGGGCTTGTCGGAATTCGCGCCGTGTTCGTCGCCGCTTTCAGTCCTGCCGCAGCACCAGATGGCGCGGCCGGATGCCCACCGCCAGCACCGCCAGCAGATAGCTCCCCCCGCCGGCCGCGATCAACCAGGCGAGATGCCACAATCGTTCGCGGGCGCTGGCGCCAATCCAGCTTTCGAGATCGCCCACACCGAACCAGAGCACCGAACCCATGACCAGATTGGCGATGATCAGTTGCGCCAGAAACATCGGCCAGCCGGCGCGAGGCCGATAAATCGCGCGCCGTCGCAGATTGAAAAACAGCAGCCCCGCGTTGAGATAAGCGGCCAACGAAGTGGCGAGCGCCAGCCCGGCATGGGCCAGCGGCCAGATCAGGACCAGCACCAGCGCGGTGTTGGCGCCCATCGCGATCAGCCCGTACTTGACCGGACTGCGGGTGTCTTTGCGGGCGTAGAAGCCGGGCGCCAGTACCTTGATCAGCATGAACGCGACCAAGCCCAAGGAAAACGCCATCAGGCTGCGGGCGGACATGGCCACGTCGCGGGCGTCGAACGCGCCGTACTGGAACAGCGCCGACAGCATCGGCCCGGACAGCAGGATCAGCGCGACGGTGGCCGGAACGCCGATCAGCAACGCCCAGCGCAGCGCCCAGTCCAGCGTGTGCGAAAAGCCGTCAGCCTCCGCGCCGGCGTGCTGGCGCGACAGCTTGGGCAAGATCACCGTCCCCAGCGCCACGCCGAAGATGCCGAGCGGAAACTCCACCAACCGGTCCGAGTAATACAGCCAACTGACGCTGCCCGAGACCAGAAAGGAGGCCAGCAGGGTATCGATCAGCAGATTGACCTGCGCCACCGAGGAGCCGAAGATCGCCGGCAGCATCAGCTTCAATACCTGCTGAACTCCGCGGGACGCCCAGCCCCAGCGCGGGCGCGGCAATAGCTTGACTTGCCTTAAAAAGGGAATCTGGAAACCCAACTGGATGATCCCGGCGATGAACACGCCCCAGGCCAATCCCACCACCGGCTGTTCCATGTTGGGCGCGAGCCAAATGGCGGCGGCGATCATGGTCAGGTTCAGCAGCACCGGCGTGACGGCTGGAATCGCGAACTTGCCGCAACTGTTCAGCACGCCGCCGGCGAAAGCGGTCAAGGAGATGAACAGCAGGTAGGGAAAGGTGATGCGCAGCATCTCCACCGTCAGCTCGTACTTGCCGGCGTCGGCGGTGAAGCCGGGCGCGAACAGCAGAATCAGCACCGGCGCCGCCAGCACGCCGACGGCAGAAATCAGCAGCAGAATCGCGCCGAGCGTGCCGGCCACTCGATCGACCAGCTCCTCCAGTTCGGCCCGCGACCGCTGGGTCTGGTATTCCGAAAACACCGGCACGAAGGCTTGCGAAAAGGCACCTTCTGCGAACAGCCGGCGCAAGAAATTGGGGATGCGGAAAGCCACGAAGAAAGCGTCGGTGCCGGCCCCCGCCCCGAACATCTGCGCGTACACCATGTCGCGGACGAAGCCGGTGACCCGCGACAGCGAGGTCATGGCGCTGACGATGCCGGTGGATTTGAGAAGAGCCTTGCTCATGAGGGTGCGATCCCGCGCTGCTCGGTTTGGAAGGCGCGGATGATAGCGGGATTGGCCGGGGCTGTCAGCGATAACGCGGGGCGGGGATTGACAGAACGGCGGGAGCTGTCATCATTATCACCCTTTTTTGAGCCCGAATTTTGTCACGTTTATCCTGTTGTGTTGTAAGGAGTCTTGATTTTGGCCAACACCGCTCAAGCGAAAAAGCGCGCCCGTCAGGCGGAAAAGCACCGCCAGCACAACGCCAGCATGCGCTCCATGCTGCGCACTTACGTCAAACGGGTGATCAAAGCCATCCAGGCCGGCGACAAGACCAAAGCCGAGTCCGAATATCAGACCGCCGTGCCGGTGATCGA
>ERZ761602.7985-NODE-7985-length-10889-cov-3.758353_pt1 | contig 10889 bp, 10 predicted proteins | sample MGYA00512165_ERZ761602 | MGnify/ENA primary metagenome ERZ761602 (study PRJEB28899, sample SAMN02445085) | bioreactor sludge metagenome | biome: EBPR sludge; isolation source: Thorneside wastewater treatment plant | place: Australia: Brisbane, Thorneside...
AGCAGCGGAATCATAATCCGCGTGTCGGGGGTTCAAGTCCCTCCTCCGCTACCATCTCAACAGTCCCTTTTGTGAAACTTCGACCGGTGTCGAGGGTCTTTTCGTGGGCCACGCCTAAGCAACGTGAAGGCTTGGAAGCATCGCGGCTTTCGACAGAGACGTACCGTCGGAAATCTTTACACATTCGTTTCTGTAACGTTACGGTTAACCATTTGACTTCTGGTTTTCGCTGAGAATCAGAGAATTGGCACGCGCGTTGCTTATTGTTTTCGCAATGTAAGGATCAGGAGTTGTGTTGCGATGAACATCAAGATGATCGGTGGAGCAGCTCTTCTGCTTGCGGCGTCGACCGCGCAGGCTGCAACGATGAGCGTATCCTACGAAGCGGCGGGTGCGACGACCACGACGGCGACGTTTGACTATTATGGCGTCGAGACGTTCGACGGGAAGGCCGGACAGACGGACTTCACCTCGTCGTTCACCTATGACGGCAACACCATCGAGCTGACCTATAAGGACGTGAAGGTCATCGGCGCGAACCAGTATGGCGGTGACGGCGGTTCGGACTATGCGGTTGCCGGCCTCGGCTACGGCACGCTGAGCTACTCGATCGACATCACCCAGTCGGGCAGCACCGGCGTCAACTATTTCGGCTACTGGCTGTCGGCGCTCGATGCCGGCAACACGGTGAAGTTCTACAGCGGCGGTTCGGAGGTCTTCTCCTTCGCCCCCGTGAACGTCCTCGCGCTCGTCAGCGGCCAGCCCGACTACTGGGGCCACCCGGTGACGGGCCAGAATTCGGGCGAACCCTACGTTTTCCTGAACTTCTTCTATGACGGCGGCACGTTCGACCGCATCGAGTTCATCCAAGCGCCGGGCGGTGCCGGGTATGAATCCGACAACCACACGGTCGGCTTCTTCAAGGACAAGGGTGACGGCACGCCGGTGACGGACGTTCCGGAGCCGGGTGCGCTCGGCCTGCTCGGCCTTGGTCTCGCGCTCGCCGCGGTGGCGCGTCGCCGCAAGGCCTGAAGCGTCGCTTGATCGCTGAGTTTCGCGCTGGGGTGGCTAGTCCATCCCGGCGCGATGCTATTTGGCGAGCCAGTCCGTGATGGCGGCGAACAGCGCCTGCCGTGCCTCCGGCCGGGTCAGCGTGTGATCGGCATTTTCAAGCCATGCGGGATGGACGTGCGCGCCGAGCGCGGGGAGCAGCGCCGCGAAAGCCTCTGCCGTTGCGTCGCCGCGTGAGAGCGGCACGAGGACGGGCCCCGGAAACGCATTGATCGCGGCGACGAGGCGCGCGGACAGGGCGCTTTCCGGTACGGTGTTCTTGCTGAACAGGGTTTTCAGCGCACCCTTCACATCGATCCCGCCCGAGAGGATACGCAGCCAGTTGCGTGGATTGAGAAGGCGCCTCAGCGTGCGGTCGCGCTGTGCGGCGGCGGGCATTTCGGCGACGTCGCTGTCGAAGCTCCACGGATTGAGCAGAACGAGGCGCTGGATGCCGTTTGCAGCGCCGAACAGCGCAAGCGCCGCCGCGCCGTCGCAAAGGCCAATGCCGACGATATCCGGGCCGCGGTCACGACGAAGTGCCGATACGGCAGCGGCGATGTCGTCCGCACTGCCTAGAAAGCCCGTGTCCTCGCCCTCGCTGTCTCCGACGCCGCGCCGATCGAAGCGCAGGGCGGCGATCCCGTGGCTGCCGAGCGTCTCCGCAAGCGCGGTGAACAGACGATGCGGCCCGGCCCTGGTCTGTACGCCGCCCGAGACGATGAGCGCGGCGAGCGGACCTTCGCCGGGGTGCAGCGTGGCGGCGAGGGGTGTTTCCCCGCAAGGAATGGCGAGCGGGCGGATCATCGCATCCACGCTGCGATATCTTCAGCGAGCGCGGCGGCGAACGCCGGAGCCGGGGCGGGTTCGACCTGCCGCCACACCGGTGGGCCTTCCACCGTGGACACGCGCAGCGGCACGGCGGCGTCCGGCAGCGTCAGGGCGGTGAGGTCCGCGGCAAGCCCGGGCGTGACGTCATAGCCGGTGAGTGCGACCGTTTCGCCGCGCGCGAAGCGCGTTTCGTAAGTCGATGGGGAGACGCGGGCACCTTCGCGCTCCTGATCCGCGATCGCCTGCGCGCGCATCATTTCGCGGAGGAGGCTGGTGCCGGAAGCGACGGGATACACGCGGTAGAGGCCTTCGCTTCCGGAACCGTCCGTGAGCAGCGCACCGCCGCGCATGGTGAGCACGCGAAGCGGGCGCCCCGCCAGCCTTTCGATCAGATGTGCGGTCGCCTGCCGCCACGTAGCGATATCGGGCACGCCGGTCGCATCGCCCGTGCCCGGAAGATCAGCGAGGACGCTGCCGATGCCCTTCGCAGCGAGCGTGCGGCCGAGATCGGCGAGAAGCCGCCGCGTGCGGTTCATCTCCTCGAACAGCGGCGCTAAGAACAGCACGCACGGCCCGGTTTCGGGGCCGCGCAGGATGGTCGGCAGGTCGTAGGGCCCGGCGCTGAGCAGCGTGAACCGGAACGGCTCCACCTAGGCGGCAGCCTTCCGCGCGATGAAATCGACGAGGTTGCCGAACGTCGCGAACAGGTCGGCATCGACCTCGTCGTCGTCGATCACGATGCCGAAGCGGTCCTCCATCTCGGTGAGGAGGCCCGCGACGGCCATCGAATCGATCTCGGGCAGCGCGCCGAACAGCGGCGAGGCGGCGTCGAGCCCGGCGGCGGTGGCTTCGGGAACGCCCAGCACCTCGACGAGAATGCGCCGCATCTGGTCGGCGCGGGAAGCGGTGTCTGCGGTCATCTCCACCCTGTATGCACTGTCGTTGCCCGCGGGCGGTATACTGGCGCCGTTTGCAGAGGTAAATGCAGGCGAGACGGCAGAGCGGACAAGGGCGGACAAAGGGGCGGATGTCGTTTCGTGAAACATGGCGGACGCTGGGTGCTGCAACGACGCTGTCCTATGCGATCGGGCGCATGGCGGCGCGGATTCCGGGCGTTTCCTGGCATCGCTACCGGCTGATCGCGGTGCCGCTTTCGGGGATGCCGAAGATGCCGCGCGGTCATGCCGTGCGTGAACTTTCCTCGGGCGAACTCAAGACTTTAGTCATTGATGCGCCCCTAGACGTACAGACGGATCGGTTTGTGCGCGGGCTTATCTGCCTCGGTGCGTTCGACGGTGAGGTGCTGGTCGGGGTCAACTGGCTGGCGCGGGGTCAATACGATGAGGACGAGGTGGACGTGCGGTTTCTGCTTCCCGACGACGCGGCCTGGGATACGGGCTTATGGATTCGCGAGGACCGGCGGCTCGGCCGGGCGTTCGCGGCGCTGTGGGCGGGGACGGGCGCGTGGCTGGCGGCGCATGGCCTCAAACGCTCGCTGAGCCGCATTGCCGACTACAACCTCGGCTCGCTGCGCCCGCATGAGCGCATGGGCGGCAGAACGCTCGGTATGCTCGCTGCGATGCGGCTCGGGTCACTGCAGATCGCGACGGGCGTGCGGCCGGCGGCTGTACATGCCGGGGCGGGAACGCCTGCGGTCTGCGATCTGAGAGGCTGCTGAACCATGCGGGTCGATGCGCTTCATCTTGGCCACGACGGTGCGCGCGCGGCGCTTATCGAAGGCGCACATACAACGACCTACGCCGAACTCGAGGCGCTCGTCAGCCGGATGGCGAGCGGGCTTGCAGCGATTGGCGTGCGCCCCGGCGATCGGGTCGCGGTGTGGCTCAGCAAGACCACAGGCAACATTGCCGCGCTGCTCGGGGCGATGCGCGCGGGCGCGGTCGCGATTCCCGTCAATCCGGTGCTGAAGGCGCCGCAGGTCGAACACATCATCGCCGACAGCGGCGCAACGGTGCTGCTGACCAACAATGCCCGCGCCGAGACGCTGCGCAACACGCCGCGGACCTGCCGGGTGCTGCGCGCGGAAAAGGATTGGGGTGCGCTGATGACGGGCGCGCCTGTGGCCGTGGACCGCACGCCGGACGATCTTGCCGCGATTCTCTACACCTCGGGCAGCACCGGGCGTCCCAAGGGCGTGATGCTTTCGCACGCCAATCTCGTGCTCGGTGCAGAAAGCGTTTCCGAATATCTCGGTATCGGCGCCGAGGAGCGAATCCTCTGCGTGTTGCCGCTCGCGTTCGACTACGGCCTCAATCAGGTGCTGACGGCGCTGAAACAGGGCGGCGCGGCGATCCTGCTTGACTATCTGTTGCCGCGCGACGTCGTGAAGGCCGTGATTCGCCACAAAGCGACCGCTCTTGCGGGGGTACCGCCGCTCTGGATGCAGCTTGCCGAGGTGGAATGGCCCGCCGAGGCGCGCGGCCTGCGCTACATCACGAACTCCGGCGGGCGGATGCCTGCAGCACTGACGAAACGACTGCGCACGCTTCTGCCCAATACGAAGATCTACCTGATGTACGGCCTCACCGAAGCGTTCCGCTCGACGTACCTCGACCCGGCACTCGTCGACGCCCACCCCGATTCGATTGGGCGCGCGATTCCGCGTGCGGAGCTGCACGTGCTGCGTGCCGACGGAACACCCGCAGCGCCGGGCGAGCCGGGCGAGCTTGTCCATGCCGGGCCGCTCGTCGCGAAGGGCTACTGGAACGATCCGGACCGGACCGCCGTGCGTTTCCGCCCCGCGCCCGCGTTTTTCGAACATTCGGGCATGGCCGTGTGGTCGGGCGACACGGTGATGCAGGATGATAAGGGGCTGCTCTATTTCGTCGGCCGTGACGACGAGATGATGAAGATTTCGGGCAACCGTGTGAGCCCCACCGAGGTGGAGGAAGCGATCTTCGCGACCGGCGCAGTGAGCGCGGTCGCGGTGTTCGGCGTGGCGGACGATCGGCTGGGGCAGGCGATCGTTGCGGTCGGCGTGCGGGCCGCGGGGCTCGGTGAGATGGAAGCGGAAGCGCTTGCGCGGCGGGAGCTTGCCGGACTAGTGCCTGCCTACATGGTGCCGCGCCATTTCATCTGGGAAACCGAGCTGCCGCGCAATCCGAACGGTAAGATCGACCGCGCCGTGCTGCGCGCGAGGCACGTACAATGAGCCGCGATCACCGTATCCACCCGCTGTTCCGCGAACAGGACGGCGAGCTCGCGATCGCGGGCCGGACGGCGACCGAATGGATCGCCGCTGCGGGCGGGCGCACGCCGCTGTTCGTCTACGACCGCGCCGTGATCGCCGCGAAAATCGCGGAACTGCGCGCAGCGCTACCCGCAGAGCTTGGCATCCACTACGCGATGAAGGCGAATCCGATGCCGCAGCTCGTCGCGTGGATGGCGGGGCAGGTGGACGGGCTCGATGTCGCCTCGGCAGGCGAACTGCGCGTCGCGCTCGCCGCCGGTGCCGATCCCGCGCACATCAGCTTCGCAGGGCCGGGGAAGCGCGATTTCGAGCTGGAGCTGGCGATCGGCGCCGGTGTCACGCTCAACATCGAATCCGCGCGGGAGTTCGCGCGTGCCGCAGCGATCGGCGACAGGCTTGGAAAGCGCGTGCGCGCCGCCGTGCGCGTCAATCCGCCGTTCGACCTCAAGGCCTCCGGGATGCGGATGGGCGGCGGGGCCAAGCCATTCGGTGTCGATGCCGATAAGGTGCCGGCGCTGCTCGCCGAGATCACGGCCGAGGGCGCGGATTTTCGTGGGTTTCACGTTTTCGCCGGTTCGCAGAACCTCTCCGCGGAAGCGATCATCGACGCGCAGAGGAAGACGCTCGATCTGGTGGCGGACCTTGCGGAGCACGCGGCCGTGCCGCCGCCGCTCATCAATCTGGGGGGCGGCTTCGGTCTGCCGTATTTTCCGGGCGATCAGCCGCTTGATCTCGCCGCCGTGGGCCAGGCGCTCGGCAAGGCGGTCGCGGCACGAGACCCCATCTTGGCGGAGACACGGTTCGTCGTGGAACTCGGTCGCTATCTCGTGGGCGAAAGCGGCGTGTATCTGACGCGCGCCATCGACCGGAAGATGAGCCAGGACGAGGTGTTCATCATCACCGATGGCGGCCTGCATCATCAGCTGGCGGCAAGCGGCAACTTCGGCACGGTGATCCGGCGCAACTATCCCCTTGTGAACGCAAGCCGTTTCGGTGCGGCGGACGCCGAGAGCCTGAACGTTGTGGGCTGCCTTTGCACGCCGCTCGACAGGCTTGGCGACAAGGTCATGCTTCCTGCCACCGAAGTGGGTGACGTCATTGCGGTTTTCATGGCGGGCGCCTATGGCCTTACGGCCAGTCCAACAGCCTTCCTGAGCCACGACCCTCCCGCCGAAATGCTTGCGTAAATTGCAAAATTTGCTATTGGAAAGGTAGGGAAACGAACGATGCCGTAACCTTTAGACGGTATCGGGTTCAGGGGCGGAAAGGCGGCCAGCCGGCACGCATAGGGCGTGTCGGCCTGATTTTGTCTCCCGCGGACGCGGGGGCGTTTGAAGAGGGGACTCATCTCAGATGGCGAAATCTTTTAATGTGGTCGTTCCGGCCCTGGCGACGGCCCTGGCGCTTTCCGCCTGCGCCTCGAACAGTGGGCTGCCGACTTTGCCGCCCGCGCAATTCCAGGCTTCGGAGGATGGTCCCGGCGCCGAATACGTGGTCGGTCCGCTCGATTCCCTCAGCATCTTCGTGTGGCGCAACCCGGAGCTTTCGACGTCGGTGACGGTGCGTCCTGATGGCCGCTTCACAACGCCGCTGATCGAAGACATGGTAGCTACGGGCAAGACGCCCTCTGCGCTCGCCCGCGAGGTCGAGCAGAAGCTTGCGACCTACATTCAGGAACCGATCGTTTCGGTGATCGTGAACAATTTCAACGGGCCGCTTTCGCAACAGGTTCGTGTCGTCGGCGAAGCGGCGCGCCCGCAGGCGATCCCGTTTCGTTCGAACATGACGCTGCTCGACGTGATGATCGCGGTCGGCGGTCTTACCGAATATGCCTCCGGCGACAGTGCCCGCCTCATCCGCTACGACAAGGCGAGCAATACGCAGAAGGAATATGCGGTCAAGATCGAAAGCCTGCTGAAAGGCGGCAAGACCAACGCGAACGTGGCCGTGCAGCCGGGTGACGTCATCATCATTCCGGAAAGCTTTTTCTAAGCTTTCCGGAATAGGTACGGAGATCGGCCCCAGGCCATTCATCCTTGTCAGGCAGGCGGTCCGCGAAAGCCATGAATTCGATCCAGGAAGAAGTGATGACGACCCTTTACGGGGTCTGGCGCAAGCGCTGGTACGGGCTTGCGCTGATGTGGGCCGTGTGCCTCATCGGCTGGGTGTTCGTGGCAACGATCCCCAATACCTATGAATCGCGCGCACGCGTCTATGTCGACTGGGCATCGCTGATCCCGGAAAAGCTCGGCTATCAGGGCACCAACCTGTTGCGGCAGGTGGACGTCGTTCGGCGCACGCTGACGTCGCGCGTGAACATGGAGAAGGTCGTTCGCCGCACCGAGCTTGATGTCGGCCTCGACAGCGACAAGGAGCTCGACGAGCTAATTGCCCGGATGACGAACAACATCTCGGTGCAGAGCCAGCAGGCCGACCTGTTCACCATCGTCTACAAGTCGGATGATCCTGACCGCAGCAACGCCCAGAACGCCAATCTCGCGCGGCGCGTCGTCGACAACCTCATCCAGATCTTCATGGAAGAGAACGTCGCGTCCGACCGCGACGACATCAACGAGGCGATCCGTTTCTTCGAGGACCAGCTCGCCGAGCGCGAGCGTCAGCTCGAGGAGGCCGAGCGTCGCAAGGCGGAGTTCGAGGAGAAATACCTCGGAATGCTCCCCGGCGAGGGGAATATCTCGACGCGGCTGTCGCAGTCGCGCAACAATCTGGACAATGTCGAGATCGAGCTTGCGCAGGCGCGGAACTCGCTTCAGGCCTTGCAGCGTCAGATCGGTGGCACGCCTTCGACCATCAATGCGCCGTCGTTCGTGATCGAAAGTTCGTCAATGGGCGCCAGCCCGACGCAGCAGCAGATCGCGGCGCTGGGCCGCAGCCTCAGCGACATGTATGCACGCGGCTGGACCGATCAGCACCCCGATGTCGTCGCCACGAAGGCGCAGGTGCGCCGTCTTGAGCAGCAGGCGGCGCGCGAGGCGAAAGACCCTGCGCTTCGCCAGCAGGCCGCGCAGGCGAACCCCGTCTACGTCAATCTCAGAAGCATGGTTTTCGAGCGCCAGTCCGCCGTCGCGGCACTGGAAGCACGGCGCGCGCAGCTGCAGAGCGCGATCTCCCAGATGTCGTCACGGCAGGTCCAGCAGCCCGGCATCGTTGCCGAGCAGGCCAAGCTGAACCGCGATTACGAGGTGCTGCAGTCGCAGTACAACCAGCTGCTGAAATCGCGTGAGGAAATCCGCCTCCGCAGCGATGTCGAGACCAAGACGCAGCAGGTGAAGTTCCGCGTCGTCGATCCGCCCTCGCAGCCGCGCGAGCCGATCGCGCCGAACCGTCCACTCTACCTCAGCCTGGTGCTGTTGGTCGGGCTCGGTGCAGGGGCCGCGCTGTCGTTCCTGCTGAGCCAGCTGCACACGACCTACATCACGGCGGCACAGCTCGAAAAGCGCTTCGACTATCCGGTGCTGGGTTCGGTCACGGAGATCGTTTCGGACAACCAGCGCGCCCAGAACAGGGTGTGGCTGTGGGGGTTCGGCGTGCTCAGCCTTGGGCTCATCGTGATCTATCTTGCCCTGCTGCTGTATGAACTCGTTTAACGCCCTGGCCCTGGCTGTGTGTGCGGAAGGTAATGAAGATGAGTGAAGAGAAACCGTCCGGAACGCCGCGCGCCTCTCTGCTTGAGCGGGCCGCCGGACGGCTTGATCAGGGTGTGCCTGCGAAACCCGCGTCGCCGCGTTCCACGGTGACGCCGGCGGCGGCTCCCGCACCAGCCCCTGCTCCTACGCCGCGCGCGCCTGCGCCGGTGGCCCCTGCCGCGGCGGTGCCGGCCCCGCAGCCGCAGTTCGCAACGCCGGAAACGCCCGTGGTGCACCTGCCCGCGGACGACAGCAATCGCACCAGCCGCCGCGGCGTTATCGATCTCGCTGAACTCCGTGATCTCGGCTACGTGGTGCCCGATGCGCCCGCAACGGCCACCGCGGAAGAGTTCCGCATCGTGAAGCGGCAGCTCCTTATCAACGCCATGGCACGCGGCGAGAACGAGATCCGCAACGGTAACCTCATTCTCGTGTGCTCGGCGCAGCCGAACGAGGGCAAGACCTTCTGCGCGACGAACCTTGCGCTTTCGATCGCCTCGGAGCGCGACCTCACCGTTCTGCTCGTCGATGCCGACTTCGCGAAGCCCGAGATTCTCTCGACGCTTGGCCTTGAAGGCGGCAAGGGCCTGATCGATGTGATCGCAGACCCGACGCTCGACCTTTCGGATTGCCTCATTCGCACCAACATCGAGAATCTCTCGGTGCTGCCCGCCGGGCGCCAGCACAACCTGACGACCGAACTGCTCGCGTCGGAACGCATGGGCGACATGGTCGAGGAAATCGCCAAGCGCTACAGCGACCGCATCGTAATCTTCGATTCCCCGCCAGCGCTGGCATCATCCGCCGCCTCGGTGCTCGCGATGCACGTGGGCCAGGTGATGTTCGTGGTCGAAGCCGAAAACACGCGCGAGACCGAGCTTCGCGACGGTCTTTCGATGATGAACGGCTGCGAGCACGTCCAGATGCTGCTCAACAAGGTGCGCTATGCCGGTGTCGGCAGGCGCTTCGGGACCTATTACGGCTATGGAAGCTGACATGGGCGCGACGATGAACGGCAGGAGCCGGGAGACAGGCCGCTGCCGTACGCTCGCAGCCACAGGCGTGGTCGTGTCCATGTTGACAGCGATGGTGCCTTCCTCCGCGTATGCTGACGTCGAGGTCAATCCCTTCGTGTCGCTCCGGCAGGTAGTGGCGGACGGGACGCGCCGGGAAGGGCGAGGATGGCTGGAAGCGGGTGCAGGCTTTGCTGCGCTACTCGATACCAACCGGGTCGATGGTAACATCAGCTATCGCTACAACCGCCGGATTCCCGAGTTCGGCAATATCAAAACCCGCAATCGCCACAACGCGAACGCGAACGTGCGAGCGGAACTGATCGACGATTTCCTGATGCTGAATGCCGGGGGCACGGCGTCGCAGTATACGACCGACGCGCGCGGCTTCAACGCGACCAACCCCGACGATGAGAGCAGCAACCAGACGCAGATATTCTCGGGCTATGTCGAGCCGAGCGTGCTGCAGCGCATCGGGGATTTCGCAACCTTCCAAAGCCGCTACCGGCTTGGCGCTGTTTCCGCGGATTCGCCACGCGAGGGGCTCACAAGTCCCGGCAGCATTGGGCTCGATCCGAGTGATGGCATCGGCTCCCGGCTCAGCGATTCGATTACGCAAACCGCGAGTGCGACGCTCGCCTCTACGCGTGCAACCAACACAATCAACTGGTCGCTCACAGCGCAGGGTACGCACGAGGACGTCGATCAGCTCAACCAGAAGTACCGCGGCTACAGCGCAGGCGGCGAACTCAGCTTCCGTGTGTCTCGAAAGCTCGAGCTGATTGGTAGCGGTGGCTACGAAGATATTGAAAATACACAGGATAGCATTCTTTTCGATGAAGAAACAGGCTTGCCTGATCTTGATGAAAATGGTCATTTCCAGATCGATCCGGAGATGCCGCGCCGCACGGCCTATGATTTCAGCGGTGCGTACTGGAATGCGGGTTTCCGCTACACGCCGTCTCGCCGGACTTCGTTCGAATTCCGCGCCGGTGAACGCTACGGCTCGGCAAATTTCTTCCTCGATTTCAACCACCGCTCACGCGGTGGCATGAGCGTTCGCGCCAACTTCCAGCAGACGCTGAACAGCTTCAGTCGCCTGCTGACGCTTTATGAGAACGGTATACCCGTTGGCAT
>ERZ761602.7986-NODE-7986-length-10885-cov-4.774792_pt1 | contig 10885 bp, 11 predicted proteins | sample MGYA00512165_ERZ761602 | MGnify/ENA primary metagenome ERZ761602 (study PRJEB28899, sample SAMN02445085) | bioreactor sludge metagenome | biome: EBPR sludge; isolation source: Thorneside wastewater treatment plant | place: Australia: Brisbane, Thorneside...
GTTTCAAGCTGGGGAGAGTTTCCAAGTATCCAATAGGCCGAATTCCATAGGGATGTCCGTTATAAAGTGCTTTTGAGGTAATGAGCCCAATGATCCCGTCGGGATTCTCCCATTCATTCTTCAGTTCTGCCGTCTGACGTTTTCGGGACAGCTCCACTTCATCCGGGGTGAGAAGTGGAACGCGAATCATTTCAGAAACGACGGGCAAAATGGTCGGTAAAAATTTCTTTAAGCATTTAACGGTGACTTCGATTTGATCTCCTCGAGGCTCAATGCCAAAGCTCGCGCCATTTTCCACGAAGATTTGATCAATTTGATCCTTAGTATAAGAAGGCGTGCCTGAGGGGAGAGTTTTGGTCAGGAGCTCCAAAAGACCTGGGCGATTCGTTACCGCAGCGCCAGCTTTGATCGACATTTGAAAGGCTATAATCTCCTGAAAATCAGGCGTGGATTTCAAAATTACTTTGGATCCTCCAACGTCAAACGTTTGGATATCGCTCAGGTCAAATGCCATGGCTGAATTCTCCACATGCAAAAAAATGAACGTTAAAAAAATTCCAAGATTGCGCCCATTGAGCCATCGCATACGTCGAATCCTTTCCAAAAGTAGAGTCTAATCTCATTGAATTGCCGTCTTTGATCCCATCACCTGAATGGGCTTTGTCCCTTGAGGCATGAGAACGCCTAACACATAATTCGTGCTGAGATAGCGTTGTAAAGCCTGATCAATATCTGCAAGCGTGAGTTTTTTGATCTCATCGACGTAGGACAGATAAAAATTGAGACTGTCCGTGCTCGTCCAAATACTTGCAAGTCCCATCGCGTAACGCTGACCGCTTTCTCTGTCGTAGGCAGAGCTTACTTCGATGGAATTCTTTGCCACCTGCAAATCACGCTCCGTGAAAAATTTGCCGAGGCGGATCTTCTCAACGAGTCCTTTGAGCTTTCCATACACCTCCTGCGCATGTTCCTCCGTCGTCTCCACACTAAAGAGAAGTGGAGAGGTGTAGCGCTGCGACCATGCATAGAACGAGGCCTGTGAAGCCAATCCACTTTGCACCAACTCCTTCTGAAAGGGAGAGGATTCAAAGCCGAGCATGTGGGAAGCGAGGTCCATAGCAAGAATGTCCTTATTATTTCGAGTAAGCGATGGCCCGTGAAATCCTTGAACCATGGAGACCGTTTGAACCGAGGCATTTTCCACGAATTCCAGATTTGCAGAAATGGGCGGGTGTTCGGGAACGGGATACTTCACGAAGGGGTCATCACCTTTCGCCCAAGATCCAAAGCCTCTTTCGATCCACTGTCGGACAGACGCTTCGTCGAAATCTCCCACGATCATAAGAGCTGAATTGTTCGGAATATAATATTGATGCTGAATATCATGCATCTGTTGTTGAGAAGCATTAAGGATGACGTTGCGATCTCCGATCGTGTTTTTTCGAACGAAGTACTGGTTAAACATTTTTCCAAAAATGCTTTTCTGAAAAAAAACATCCGAAGGAGAGGCTTCGTAGCGATCGAACTCGCCAATGACAACCTTTCGCTCTTTTTCCAGCTCATCTTGTAGGAATTTAGGAGAAATGAGTGCATCGGCCATAAACTGAATGCCTCGTTCCAGATACTGCGATTGCAGCGTGAAATAATAGCGCACAAACTCTGTCGAGGTTTGCGCATTCATATTGGGACCAAGTTCGATTCCCATTTCATCGAGCGCTCTTAAAAATTGCGGCTGCGAAGGAACCTTTTCATTCGCTTTAAAAAACATATGTTCGTAAAGGTGGGCCAAACCGTTGTTGGAAGGATTCTCCGCAAAGGCCCCATTTTTCACCGCAATCAAAACGGTGGCCATGGGGATGGACTTTTTTTCTACCAGATACACTTCCAAGCCGTTCGAAAGACGATAAGCGGTCATGGGATTCTCGGAGGAATGAGTAAGGGCAATGGGGGTGTCGGGGGCTACAGTTTCACTCGGCGTCATGACGGCTTCGGACTCCTTTTTTTGAGGGGCATCGACCGATGCCTGCTTTTTAGAAGAACAGCCTGTAGCTGCGATCAGGGCTACCAAGGCTGTAATGAACAAAGGCTTGATAAATTTCGAAGAATTGCCAAAAGGGAACTCTTTCGAACGCAGCCCGGCGTAGGCTGCAAACGGGATGAAGTGCATGAGCGAAGTGTTTGGAAAAAAGACTATCACGTCAAGCGAATTCCCCCTCATCGTCTTTGACGCGCAAGGCACATTGCTCCATTCACTGCCTTCGATAGAGAAATTTTTAGAACATCAATTACGAGAAAGAAATATAGGAATTTCAGCGGATGAAATCGAGGGGGCGCGGCTTCGCACGTCGCGACATTTCATTGCGGTGGCGGAACGTGACACGAATGCCGAAATTCGGATTGACGATTGGTGGGTTCAGATTCTGAAGGAGTTGAAAATTGAAGAACTGACTTTGGGGAAGCGCTTGCTCGATTCTTTTCGAATGGGGGTTAAATATGCCTTTCCTCAACTTACGCTTTCGGTATGCGAGGCTTTGAGTGATCGCGGATATCGACTCGCCGTAGCGGATGACGAAGGAGTTGAGCTCGCGGAGACATTGCGACTTCAAGGAGTCATTGATCTTTTCGAAAGCGTTCAAACATCGAAAGACGTGGGAGTAACAAAACCCCTCGCAAAGTTTTTTACGAATGTTTTGGAAGATCTCGATGTTGCTCCGGCGCAGGCGATTTACGTGGGAGATTGCTACGCCACGGATATTGTGGGTGCGCGGAGGGCGGGTCTGTCCGCTCTCTTATACGATCCCACACATCGGGAATTGAAAGCTCTTCATAGCGATGAGGAAATTGCGGCGAAGCGCGTGGTATCCATTGAGGCGCTTCGAGATCATCGGCGATTACAGGGGGTGAAGATTTTATCGCGTTTGGATGAGATGCTGGATTTCTGCCTATGAAGAATGGGATTTCCGAATTGAGCGTGATTCTTGTTTCTCCGAAAGGAGCCTTGAATGTGGGGGGGATCGCGCGACTGATGGGGAATTTTGGTCTATCCGATCTTCGACTTGTGGATCCTCGATGCGATTTGGAGTCGGTCGAATGCAAACAGATGGCGATGCATGCGATGCCCATTGTAAGGGCCGCCAAACGATATGAAACCTTAAAGGATGCACAAGCCGATTTGAATTTTTCAATCGCATTGTCGGGTCGAAGTTTGCAAGACAATCGTCCCGCCTGTTCTCATTTTGAATTTGCGCGATCGAAATGGAGAGCGTTTCCGGCTGGATCGAAGGTGGGTTTGGTATTTGGTCGAGAGGAAACGGGACTTCGATTGGAAGAACTCGATCTTTGTAATTATCAGCTTTGGATCCCGACGGTTGGAATGCCATCCATCAATCTCACTTCCGCAGTGGGAATTGTATTGGCGGAATTGTTTCGATCCGAATTGGAAGCGGAGCAATCTTCTCGTGCTTACCTTCAAGTGGGAGAGATGCCGACAAAAGGACAGGAAGAAATTTTTTTCCGTCGAATCTCGCAACTTCTTTGGGATATTCGTTTTTCAAATCCTCAGAATCCCGAGCTCACAGTGAGTGATTTGCGAAGACTCTTTCATCGCGCTCAAGTAGAAGAACGCGATCTTCGGATTCTCTTTGGAATTCTTTCCCAAATTGAGGCCAGCGTTCAGGTGGCGCTCAAAGTTAATCCACACACGCGCACTCGACCTTCGAGCCAATCACCACATACTTGCAATTAAGTTGATTGTTGCAGGTACAGAAATTCTCCGGAACGTTCTCGGCTTGCATACACTCGTCAATGCTTGGACAAAAAATGTCCTTACCATCCGTGCCGGTGGGGCAGCACTCGACCGAATACATTTGAGGCCGCGATCCGTCTTTGCAAAACGGCACGGCGGAATTCACCTCGGGAGGAATGATATCCGAATTTTCGCACGAGTAGCAGGAGTCGGGATATTCACAGCGTACAGGATTCTTATCTTTCGTGACGATCGTAGATCGGCACCAGTAGTCTCGCCCCTCGAGTCGACTCGTGAAATCGACTGAATTGGGTACGGCAGCTGTTTCTTTTTTCTGTACTGGGGGTGGCGGTGGCGGAGGTTCCTCTGGAATTTTATCACTCAGAACTTTTTGACTCCAAATGTCTGGCTTCGGATCCGTTCGTGCCTTTTTCTTTTGAGTCTGCGCCGTTTTGAAACTTTCCTTTTCAATGGTCGTTCGAGCTTCACTCAGATCGTCGCTGAAACCTGTGAGCATAAAATAAAGAAGGGCGATAATGGCGGCAAGAAGCCCTCCGGCGAGAAGATGAAACTTCATTTTGGCTGATCAGTCCTTTTTATGACTTCGTTAAAGTGATGGGCAAGATCGCCAAATAGATCGCCCTTACGAAGAGAAAATGGTTTGAGTTCGTCGGCTTGAATGCATTTTTCTAAATGACGATTAAATGCAAACAGAGGGCCTGCAATTCGTCGGCTGAAAATCGTTGCAACGGCTATGGATAAGACCACCAGAGCGAAGAGGAGTCCGCCTAAAATCAAAATACTATGCCACTGATTTTCTTCAATGTGTGTCACAAAGTCTTTTCGAAAGAGACCCGCTAAATTCAGCAGCTCCGAGGTAATCAATCGATACCAAATGATCACACCTGCAAATAACGAGAGAAGGTAGATCGTCACGTAGGCGGAGAACCTCGTGATAAACCAAAATTGGAACTCGCGAAAAAAGACGAGTTGGATTCGACTCGAACGTTCTTTTTGAGGCATAGATTACGTCCATTTTGCACAAAGTGTGCCGCTGAGACGATCATCCCCTGCAAAAAAAGTTACTCCTGTTTCTCGGGGCATAGCGTTGAAGGCGTTTAAGTTCACTTCATGCCACTGTAAACGAAAATTCCACTCCGTTGTGCGTTGAGTTACCGCGATGTTACGATGAATTCAGCTCACGATATTCCACAATTGTGACGACGAAGTTCTAGTAGCGGGGATAACGACGAAATGACTGAATGGATAAAGCTTACGCTGAGAATTCTTTCTTTCCTTTCCCCGCTCATTCTAGGATTTGCAACGACCTTAGAAGCGACCTCACTGGTTTCACAATCCGTAGAAGAGCTCACTCACCAATCTGAGTATGTGGTTGAAGGCTGTGTGGTCGAACAAAAGAACGTCATCTTGAGCGGAACGCCTGTCACTCGTCATTCGATATCCGTACGCCAGTCCCTTAGTGGTCCGTGGGCAGCGGATGAAATCATGTATGTCTATTCCGTCGGTGGAAAAATCGGTGATCAGGAAGTTCGCGTGGCAGGCAATGAACATCTCATCGGAATGGGAAAGAATCCTTGTTACTTTTTGTGGTTCAATTCCGATCATTTCATTCAATGGGTGACTTATCAGCTGGTGAAGAATGAAGGCGGTCAAGAAGTCGCCGTTCGACGAGGCGACGAGATCTCATTGAAAAGTCGTAATTCCGGGAATCATGCTACGGCTTGGTCCCGTCAGGTAGCAACGCCGGATGATTTGCGAAGCAAAGTTTTTCGAGCGTTGAACGACCGATAATTGAACGCGGAATCAATTCGGAGAGGGAATGTCTTTGGCATCTGGAGGAGTAAAAATTCAAAGCAAGCAAGTCCGGCGAAGGGACCTAGTCGCCGGACTTGTTTTCTTTTCTGCTCTTTTGGTTCATGCCGGAGTTGCTCACGCCTTTGCTCTCATTTCCAATCGGGGAAAAATTGCCTACTGGAATGGAAATTCCGCGACCTATAAGTTGCACAGCAATACGTCGGGAAATTTTTCTGGGGGTCAGGATGCATCGGGTACTGTCGGAGACGAATTTCAACCGATTCGAAATGCGTTTAATACATGGGTGGGAACCGGCGTATCCTTGAGCATCACGGACGGAGGGACGACCAATGCTTCTCCAAGTTCCTCTGATGGAGTGAACACCGTCATGTGGGTGCAATCAAATTGGAGGAATTTGAGTTTTCGTCCTCCGGGAAATGCGTTGGCCGTCACTTTGCTTTCCTTTGATTCGGGGTCTGGAAGAATTTCAAATGCCGATATCTATTTCAACGCGGAAACTTTTAACTGGGCGATTGTCGATTCCGGTTCCGAGTCGGGATACGTCGATATTCAGAATATAGCGACTCATGAGACGGGTCATTTTTTAGGACTCGACCATTCTTCAGAAAGTATTTTTGAAGAAAATCCTGAATTGGAAGATGCAACGATGTATTACGCTTCGGGTCCGGGTGAAGTGATGCGTCGTGATCTGAATGACGATGATATCAACGGCATCACGAATCTCTATGGGAATGGCAGCGCATCGCAGCCCTCCATTTCATCCGTGGACACCATTGATAGCGGCTCCGGACTTCTTTCTCTTCGGATCAGCGGTTCAAACTATAACGAGTACACGCACTTCGTGATTGTTCCCGGCGATGATGATATTTACGACACGGTAGGTCGTTACATGACCGTGAATTCCAGCGGTGAAGTCGAGGTGGATTTTGACGTTAGCGACTTTCCTCAAGAGAGATCGCGGGCGACCCTTTACGCATTCAATGGACCGACGGTGTTTTCATCAAAATCCATTGAGGTCACGGGCGGTTTGTATGCTGCCACGAGCTCCGGCGGAGGTGGAGGATGCCAGTTGGACCTTCAGGGGAGTTCGCGATCGCTTGAGATGGGAATGTGGATCTTTGTGTTACTCGCCGCGCTCAGTCTTACTTTGGCCACTCGCCATTGCGTGAAAGTGCCCGCAAAAAAATCAATCAAAAAGAATTTTTAAATTCCGTGCGATGCCCTTCAGCTTGATTTTCTCGATTTGAGGCCGATACCCTTATCTATATGTTTGGAAATTCGGAGTGGAAAAAGCGAGTGGCGACCAGTCTTCGCGAGTTGGAGAGTCAAATCGCGGATCTTAAGCGCGGTGAAGGAGAGTTGCGCTCTCAAAATGCCAAGCTGTCATTCATGTTGAAAAATCTGGGAAGAAAAATCGTCGCTCGTCTTCCGATCTCTCTTGAGTCCCTGGATAAGGGTCTCGTTTACGATCTGATTTTTGCAGAAGAAATTCCCGCTTGGTCGCAGGCTACTCAGCAGGGCTATATCTTGGATCTTCGTCCTGCGCATGAAACATTGAAGCTTATGATCCCAGGCGCGGTGAATATTCCCTTCGAACAATTGGCATTGCGTCTCGACAGCATACCCAAAGATCATCCTCTCCTGTTGGTTTGCGAAAATGGGATTAAGAGCGTTTCTGCGTCCGAGTTGCTGAGCTCCAAGGGCTATATGTTTTTGTATGTCTTGAAGGGCGGTATGGCGCTCTATCGGGAGCAAGTTGAAGGGAGTGCAGCGTCGCTCTCCGAAGGTCGTGACTCCGATCGCCATGATGTGGATTCGGAATCCATCGCTACCGTCTAAGCGAATGAGGTCTCATTGGGGACAGTCTACTTATTTCAACTGCAATAAGTAGACTGTCTCTAATTTCGTAAACGCTCTCTCAAAATTTTTCCAATTTGCTCGATCGGGTGTAAGCGTTCGCGATTTTCTAATTCCTTGAACCGATTTGAATTTACCTCTGCGAGAAATTCTTTCGAGAATGCGCCCGTTTGAATCTCTTTCAGCGCTTCACGAAGACGGTCCTTCGTCGCGGCATTGATGACTCGCGGCCCTCTCGTCAATCCGCCATAACGGGCGGTGGGAGAAATACGACTTTGCATTCCAGAAATTCCCTCTCTCCATATGAGATCGACGATGAGCTTAAGTTCAAAGAGCGATTCAAAGTAAGCAGTTTCTGGATTGTAACCGGCTTCCACCATGACCTCGTACGCCTGCTTTAAAAGCTCCGGCACACCTCCGCAAAGAAATGCCTGTTCGGAAAACAAGTCACATTCGGTCTCGTCCGCAAATGTTGCCCAGATCAATCCTTTGGGATGACAGCCAATGGCGAGCGCATAAGCTTCCGCCCATTTTTTTTCTTCCTCCAATACTTTCTCTGCCGATTCCTTCGATTGAATCCCTAAGATGGCGGGCAGTGCTTGAGGCGTTTTGTAGTATTCGACAAGTCCACTCGCCGCTCCTTTCGGAGCCACTAAAAGATGATGCGCGTTTTGAACGGGTATCAGTTTGAAGTGGGTATTGAAGCCGTGGGCAAAAACAATACGTCGAATGTGTGATGCGGGCTCGATGCATTCTTTATAGATAGAAGCTTGAATGTGATCCGGTAAATTGAGGGCTATGGAATCGGCCCATTCGACGGCTTCCCGCATGGAGACCACCCGATAGCCCTCCGCTCTGGCTCGTTCGGCAGATGCTCCGTCTGGGCGCACCCCGACGACGAAGTCGATGTTAGAACGGCTAAGATTCTTGCATTCGGCCTTTCCTTGAGCCCCAAAGCCGAGAACGGCAATTCTTGAATTTTTGAGCATAGGGCTGTATATCGACTTTCCGAAGGTTCGTCATGAATGAGAATGCCCCCCATAAAGCCCCCCGAGTAACGTCGTCGCTGATTTTTAGTCTTCCGGATTTGCCGCTCGAGGGCGTAAAGGTCGAGAGCGTCGTGCCCTTCTCTGAACTGTACGACGCAGCCGAGGTGAAAGATATAGAGGAGCGCGTTCGCGAATGCTTCTCGCACCCCATTCAGATTCAAGCCCACGTGTTACCTGTCGGATCAAAAGTCGATATTCGGGGTGAGTTTCAGACCCAGATTTCCGGCCAATGCGACCGATGTAGCCGTGATACGGTGGAGACCTTCCAGGACTCATTTTCGACCTTTCTCATGCCCCGAAGCCAGTTTTCGGAACATGATAAACCCGGTGGAAAGGTGATTCATCCGCCCACTCGGGGAGGAAAATCGTCACGCCATCACTCTCGGTCGAAAGCGCCTATTTTGTCGGATGCAGAAGGCGAACATGAAGACATCAATTTTGGGGCCTTTGACGGGGAACGTGTCGACCTCCGAAAGATTCTTCGGGAATTGCTCATTCTGCAGATTCCCATGAGCACGCTCTGCAGAGCGAATTGCCACGGCCTTTGCCTTCGCTGCGGTGAAAATGTCGATGATGAGCGATGTCGTTGCTCGGAAGGCCCGCTTCTCGTTGGCCAGGATCAGCCAGAGTTGGAGACCCCCAGGGCAGGTAAGCCTCTTTCACAATCGATTTCCCCTTTAGCTCAAGCCCTCCAGTCCAGGCTGGCTAAATCCTAATTCTGCTTTTGGTTTTGACACCTTTTAGGGGTTGGGACTAGTTTTGTCCGTCTATGGCGGTACCAAAGAAAAAAGTCTCGCGCTCTCGTAGTAAGATGCGTCGGGCACACATTAAGTGCGCGAAACCTTCTCTTAGCAAATGCTCTCATTGCAAAGCTTTGATTGCCTCCCACGCGGCATGTCCGATGTGTGGCTATTACAAAGGTAAAGAAGTCATTTCTTTAGGCTAAGCATCACGACTAAGCTCGGACCTGAAGGATGAAGACGCAGATCGCACTCGATGCGATGGGGGGAGACTTCCTCGCAATTCCAAATCTCCAAGGTGCATTCACGGCTGTTGACCAATCTGTTCGACAGGGGTTAGCCCCGCTCAAGGTTTATCTGTGTGGTCCTAAGGATAAGGTTCTGGGTTCGTTGGAGGAAGCGGTCAGCGATAAGACAGTTCACCCTGATTACGCCATCCAACCCGATCGATTTCAAAAATATTTAAGTGAAGGTCTACTCGAAGTGGCGGACTGCACGCAGATCGTCGACATGGACGAGAGCCCTGCGGCGGTCGTGCGTTCAAAACGAGATTCCTCTCTCGCGAAAGCTTTTCAACTGGTGAAAGAGGGTAAGGCAGGAGCAGCTATTTCTGCAGGAAACTCCGGCGCGGTGATGGCCTACGGGATTGCATTGCTCGGAAGAATTTCTGAAGTGAAACGCCCCGCGATTTTGTGTCACTTTCCATCGAAAACAGGAGTGACAGCTTTGCTGGATGCCGGAGCCAATGTGGATTGCTCGCCGGAAATCCTGCTTCAATTTGGCGTCATGGGCCTCATTTACTTTCAAAGTATCTTCGATAAGCCCAGCGCCAAGGTTGCGCTGCTTAACATCGGCTCGGAGGAGGGCAAGGGGAATGAAGCGGTCAAAGCGACGGCCCCTCTTTTAAAGGAGCGAATTGGCGAACATTATTTTGGCTACGTAGAAGGCCGCGACATTATGAAGGGCACGGTGGACGTCATCGTCTGTGATGGTTTTGTCGGCAATGTAGTTTTGAAAACAGCCGAAGGCGTCGCGCAAGTAGTGAAGGAAACGTTGAAAGAAGAGTTTTCCCGAAATCCCATTTGGGGATTGGGCGCTTGGCTTGCGAAGGGCGGATTTGTCGCCATGAAAAATAAATTGGACTATCGAGAGTATGGGGCTGCTCCGTTGATCGGATTGAATGGTTTGGGACTAGTGGCGCACGGATCTTCCGATGGAAAAGCCATCACGAACGCGATCAAGCTAGGCGAGCGATATTGTCAGCAAGGATTAATGGAAAAACTGCATGTGGCATTTTCTTCCCCGACGGCGGCGGGAAAAGTGGGATGACGGCATTTTCTTTGCAAGGGCAAACGGCGTTGGTGACTGGCGGCAGTCGCGGAATTGGTGCGGCCATCGCGAAGACATTGGCGACCGCGGGTGCGACAGTGTTGATCAACTACCGTTCCAATAAAGAAGCGGCGGAAAAAATTTTAGCGGAGATTCAAAAGATTTCCCCGAAATCAGAATTGTTGCCCTTCGATATTTCAAATGAAACGGAAGTGGAAAATGCGCTTGGCGAAGTGTCTAAGCGGTTCCCTCAAATCGATATTTTAGTTTGCAATGCAGGGATCAGTAAGGATGTGCTTTTCCCGCGCGCAACGGGAGATGTGTTCCAC
>ERZ761602.7989-NODE-7989-length-10881-cov-6.266580_pt1 | contig 10881 bp, 12 predicted proteins | sample MGYA00512165_ERZ761602 | MGnify/ENA primary metagenome ERZ761602 (study PRJEB28899, sample SAMN02445085) | bioreactor sludge metagenome | biome: EBPR sludge; isolation source: Thorneside wastewater treatment plant | place: Australia: Brisbane, Thorneside...
GAGAAAAACGATGTTCACCTTCCAGAATTTCCCGCTCGCCATCATCATCGCGCTGATCGTCATTTCCTACTTGAGCTTTTTCTCGGCCGTGCCGTGGGACAAGCTGTTCTGAGTCTCGCGCGGGTTTTCGCCGTTGACAGGGATTTTCGTTTCCCTGTTCGCCCGGCGTTTCCCCCCTTGGCCGCAACCGTCTTTTCCCTTGCGGGGGAAGGCGGTTTCGTCGTTTCTGCGGCGAGTTCGACTCGGTGAGCGTCGCGCTGGAGCCGCTGGACCGGGATCGCATTCTGGCGGATCTGCCGGAAAAGGCTCGCGTCCGCTTGAGCCGGCTGGAGGTGTATCCGACCCTGGATTCCACCAACAGCCATTTGTTGGTGGGCGCACGCGCCGGCTGGCCCGGTGGCGCGGTTTGCCTGGCCGATCAGCAGACCGCCGGACGAGGTCGGCACGGGCGCAACTGGCTGACGCCGCTTGGCGCCAGCTTGGCCCTTTCGCTGCTCTGGCGGTTCGATGCGCCGCCCGAGGCGCTCAGCGGTTTGAGCCTCGCGACCGGTATCGCCGTGGCGCGAGCCTTGCGGGAGTCGGGGGCGGCGGAACTGGGCTTGAAATGGCCGAACGACGTGTGGTGGCGCGAGCGAAAACTGGGCGGGATCTTGCTGGAGTCCGGCGGGAGCGCACAAGAGTTTTACGTGGTGGCCGGCATCGGTTTGAACGTGGCTTTGCCGGTTGAAGACGCGGTGGCCATCGACCAGCCTTGGGTCGATTTGCGGGAAATATCGGGGGCGGCTCCGATCGACCGCAACCGGTTGGCCGCCGGGCTGATCGGCGAATTGATCGCCGTCCACACCCGGTTCGAGGCGGTCGGTTTCGCCGGTTTTATCGATGAGTGGGCGAGCGTTGATCGGGTGCGGGGGCGGCGGGTTCGCCTGCAATTGCCCAATACGTCCGTGAGCGGGGTCGCCCGAGGCGTGGACGCGACCGGCGCGCTGTTGCTGGAAAGCGCAGATGGTCTGATCCGCCCTTATCTGGGCGGGGAAATCAGCTTGCGAGTGGAGCCGTGATCCTGCTGGCGGATGTCGGCAACAGCCGGATCAAATGGGTCACGCTCGACAACGGCGAGCTTCGGCGGCGCGGTCGAGCCGATCACGGCGCGACGGACTGGGCCGAACTCGCCGCCGGGCAATGGAGCGAGTTGCCGCGCCCGTCCCGCGCGCTGCTCGTCAGCGTCGCCGGGCCCGGCGCCAGAGCGGCGCTGGCCGGATGGATCGAGCGAACGTGGGCCATCGAAGTGGAGTTCGCCGATTCGGCGGCGGCGGCGCACGGTGTCCGCAATTCCTACGCGAAACCGGAACGGATGGGCGCGGATCGCTGGGTGGCGATGATCGCGGCGCGGGCTTTGACCCAAAAGACCTGCTATGTGGTGGATTGCGGCACGGCGGTCACCGTCGATGCCCTGGCGGCGGATGGCCGGCATCTCGGCGGGGTGATCGTGCCGGGGATGCGGCTGATGCGCGAGGCGCTGTATCGGGAAACCCGGCAGATTCCGCCGGAAGCGGGCGAAATCCGGCTGTTCGGCCAAAGCACCCGGGATTGCGTGTGGGGTGGGGCGGCCCACGCGGTCGCCGCCGCCATCGACGGCATTACCGAGCGCATGATGGCGGTCGGCGGTCGGGGCGTGCGGCTGCTGACCGGCGGCGACGCCGAAACGATCTCCCCCTTTCTGCTGGGCCGCTATCGGCTGGAGCCCGACCTGATTTTTCTCGGCCTGCGAGCTATCGCCGAGGGGAGTTGACGCGCCGCGATCCGATGGCGAGTTATTTCCCGTTCCAGCTATCGCCGCTGTCGATTCCGCCGTCGCTCGGAAAGCTGTAATCCGCTCCCTGGTTGCCGAAATCGCTATTGTCCATTCCGTCGAGGTCGGACCCGCTGTTGTCCGCCTGGCCTTGATACGGGCGGCTGTTGTACGCCGGCCCTTGGTACTGGCCGCTGTTGTCCGCTCGGCCTTGGCGCGATCCGCTTGTTGAGCCGGCATTGTCGTAATCGCGTTCGCCGCAATTGTAGTAGGTGACGCCCCGCACGATGATCGAGCGGCAGCCTTCTCGTGGAGGCGCCGACGCGGAGGGCTCGATGTAGTCATCCTGGTCATAATCTTCGGCTGGCGGTGGCGCCGAGTTGGCGATGGCGGAGCCGAGGATGGTGCCGAAAGCCAAGCCGGCCACGGCCGCGCCCGCCGTGTCGCAATCCCGGCATCCGCCACCCCAATAACCCCACGGAGCGCCCCAGTAGTAGCGTGGCGCCCGCCAATAAGGGCCGCGCGGACCGCCCCAATAGTATCCGCCCCAATACCTGCGGCCACCCCAATAGCCATGGGGGCGGCTTCCGTGCCAATAACTGCCATGCCCGCCGCTCCAGTAGCCTCGGTGGCTGGCGCCGCTGCTGCGATCCCAAGCGTTGGCGCTGTAAAACGGCGCCAGCACGGTCGCCACCAGCGCCGCGCCCAACAATAGCCGTTTGATCGATTTCATGGATTTTACCTCTTGGAGGCCCTAAAACCCGATCTCATACCCCGTATTAGACCTCGTCAAACCTGTAAATTAGCTGAACGAGAAGCCGATTATCCGCGATCCGGTATCACGCCGATCTGAGCAATCACGGCTGGAGAAAAACGGCCTGTCTTGTCAGTATTGGCTGACGGATCGGATCGGATCGGATCGGAATCGCGCCGATGCGATCACCGCACCGCCCGGCGCGCAGGGCGAAATCGAGCAGATCCCGCTGGAGGCATAAATCGATATCCTCCTTGGGTGGGTAAGGGTTATCGGCATCCGGCTAATGGATTGAATATATTCGCTATCATCGGATAGCGCTATCCCGGTGCTTACAACCTGCCGGCCGAATGCGCTAAGCTTTCCCGGTTTCAATATCGGAGTGGATGGCCGTCATGGATTTGCTCGCGCGAGTGGATCGGCACTTCGCCGCCAGTCTCGAAGCCAAAACGCGCACGCTGGCGGCGACGGGTCCGCGCATCGTGCGGGCCGCCGAACTTATGGCGGAACGGCTGGTGCAAGGTCATAAAGTCCTGGCCTGCGGCAACGGGGGTTCGGCGGCCGATGCCCAGCACTTCGCCGCCGAGCTGGTCAACCGGTTCGAGATCGAACGTCCGGGATTGGCGGCCATCGCCTTGACCACCGACAGCTCCGCGCTGACCTCCATTGCCAACGATGACGCTTTCGAGCGGGTGTTCGCCCGGCAGGTGCGGGCTCTGGGGCAGCGCGGCGACGCGCTGCTGGCGATTTCGACCAGCGGCAACTCGCCCAACGTCTTGGCCGCCATGGTCGCCGCTCGGGAGCGCGGCATGAGCACCGTGGCGTTGACCGGGCGTGGCGGCGGACGCATGGCTGCGGAGTTGGGCGGCGACGATATCGAACTTCGGGTGGAGGCGGCGGCGACGGCGCGGATTCAGGAAGTTCACATCCTGATCATCCATTGCCTTTGCGATTTGGTGGACCAGATCCTGTTTGGGGAGGAGCGAGCATGATGAGGTGGATGCGATTGGCGAGCGCCCTGCTGGCGGCGCTGCTGCTGAGCGGTTGCGCGGGACTCTTGCTGGGCGGCGCTGCGGTCGGGGTCAGCGTGGCGCACGACCGGCGAACGACCGGCACCGTGGTGGACGACCAGACCATCGAGCTGAAGGTGTTCGACGCGCTCAACCGGCAGTTGCCACCCGGCAACCGGATCAGTGCCACCTGCTATAACGGCGCGGTTTTGCTGACCGGGGAAGTGGTGTCCGAGGCGATCAAGCAGAGGGCCGAAGCCGTCGTGCGGGGCGTTACGCCGCCGATCCGCGAAGTGTACAACGAGCTGGCGGTCGCTTCCCCCAGGCCGTTCACCGAGCGCAGCAACGACGGCTTGCTGACCGCCAAGGTCAAGAGCGCGCTCTTTCAAGTCAGGATCGCCGATTTCGATCCCACCCGCGTCAAGGTGGTCACGGAGCGCGGCGTGGTGTACCTGATGGGGTTGGTGCGGCCGAACGAAGCGGACGCCGCAGCCAACGTCGCCAGCCAAGTCGGTGGCGTGCGTCAGGTCGTGACTCTGTTCGAGTACATCAACTGACGCTATTTCACGATCTTGAGCGTCGGCCTCCCTTCGGGCCGGCCGGCCGGCTTATCCGGTTGCGGGGTGCCGGGAGGAGGTGGCGGGGTCGGCTCTTCGCCCTGCTCTTCGCCGAACGCCATGCCTTGGCCGTTCTCGCGCGCATAGATCGCCAGGACGGCGCTCACGGGAATCCGCACGGTGCGGGCGATGCCGCCGAACCGGGCGCTGAATTCGATCCACTCGTTGCCCAGTTGCAGGTTGCGCACGGCGGCGGCGGTGACGTTGAGCACGATGCGCCCGTCCTGGACATGCTGTTTGGGCACTTCAACGCCCGGCGATTCCGCGTTGACCAGGATGTGCGGGGTCAGGCTGTTGTCTTCGATCCATTCGTACAAGGCGCGGATCAAATAAGGGCGAGTTGAAGTCATGGCCGCCGGGCTAGCAGGACAAAAAACGGATTTCGCCTGAAAGGCGTCCATCGACGATGAATCGCCCCCGATTTCGGCGGAGGGCGCCGACCGAGCGGCGATCCCCCGACCGAAACCGCAGCGTCAATGCACGTCCTTCCAGTACTCTTTCTTGAGCAGGTAAAACACCACGCACGCCAGCGCGAGGAACAGCACCACCCAAATGCCGATTCTCTGCCGCTCCAACTGGATGGGCTCGGCGGCGTAGGACAGGAAATTCACCAGATCCGCCATCGCTTCGCGAAATTCGGGCGGGCTCATGCTGCCGGGCTGCACCAGCTCGAACCCGGTCAGCACCTTGGTTTCCGGCGCGCCCTTCTCCTTGGCTTTATGAACCTCGTAAACCGGTTTCTGCCAACCCTGTAGCTCCCACAGCACATGCGGCATCCCGGCGTTGGGAAACGCCGCGTTGTTCACGCCGAACGGCCGGGTCGGGTCCAGGTAGAAGGTTTGCAGGTAGGTGAACAGGTAATTCTCACCGCGCGAGCGGGCGATCAGGGTCAGGTCGGGCGGGACGACCCCGAACCATTGCTTGGCGTCCAGTTTGGGCATCGCGTTCTTCATCAGGTCGCCGACCTTGGCGCCGGTGAAAATCAGGTTGGCCTTGACCTGCTCGTCGGTCAGGCCGATGTCGCGGGCCATCCGGTTGTAGCGCTGGTGCTCCAGCGAATGGCAGCCCATGCAGTAGTTGACGTACAGCTTGGCGCCCTTTTGCAGCGAAGCCTTGTTGTGCGGATCGATCGGCGCTCTCTGCAGCGGATAGTCTCCTCCGGCGGCGATGCTCGCGGCCGGCAGCGCCAGAAAAACGAGTGCGGCGATTATTTTTTTCATTTCCAGGTCACCCTTTCCGGAACCGGCTTGGTTTTTTCGAAGGCGGGCAAGATCGGTAGCACGAAGAAGAAAGCGAAGTAGATGATCGAGCAGATTTGAGCCAAAGCGGTGCGGGCCGGGGTGGTCGGCAGCGCGCCCAGATAGCCCAGAATCAGGAACGAGATCACGAACGCCGCCAGAACCAGCTTGAACGAGAAGCCGCGATAGCGGATCGACTTCACCGGGCTGCGGTCCAGCCACGGCAGGAAAAACAGCAGGACGATCGAGGCGCCCATGGCCAGCACGCCCCAGACCTGGGTGCCGGCGAACGACGGCACCGCCCGCAAGATGGCGTAGAACGGGGTGAAGTACCAGACCGGGGCGATGTGCGGCGGGGTCTTGAGCGGGTCGGCCGGATCGAAGTTCGGGTGTTCGAGGAAGTAGCCGCCCATTTCGGGCATGAAGAAGATCACCACCGCGAAGAACAGCAGGAACACCATCACGCCCACCAGGTCCTTGACGGTGTAGTAGGGATGGAAGGGAATGCCGTCCAGGGGAATCCCTTTTTCATCTTTCAGTTTCTTGATTTCCACGCCGTCGGGGTTGTTGGAGCCGACCTCGTGCAAGGCCAGGATGTGGGCGACCACCAAGCCCAGCAGCACCAGCGGCAGGGCGATGACGTGCAGGGAGAAGAAGCGGTTGAGGGTGGCGTCCGAGATCACGTAATCGCCGCGGATCCACACCGACAGATCCGGGCCGATCACGGGCAGCGCGCTGAACAGGTTGATGATCACCTGCGCGCCCCAGTAGGACATCTGGCCCCAGGGCAACAGATAACCCATGAAGGCTTCCGCCATCAGGCACAGGAAGATCAGCACCCCGAAGATCCAAATCAGCTCGCGCGGTTTCTTGTACGAACCGTAGATCAGGGCGCGGTACATGTGCAGGTAAACCATCAGAAAGAAAGCCGAGGCACCGGTGGAGTGCATGTAGCGGATCAGCCAGCCCCACTCCACGTCGCGCATGATGTATTCCACCGAGGCGAAGGCGTCGGCGGCGGAGGGTTTGTAGCTCATGGTCAGCCAGATGCCGGTCAGGATCTGGTTGACCAGCACCAGCAGCGCCAGCGAGCCGAAGTAGTACCAGACGTTGAAGTTCTTCGGCGCGTAGTATTCGGTCAGGTGTTCCCGGATGGACTTGGTCAGCGGAAAGCGCTCGTCGATCCAGCCGATAAAGCCGGTCGTGCCTTGTGTGTTTGCCATTATGCGGTCTCCGGATCAACGCCAATCAATACGCGGGTATCGCTCAGGTACCGATAGGAGGGCACCTCCAGGTTCGACGGGGCGGGAACGCCTTTGTAGACTCGCCCGGCCAAATCGAAACTGGATCCGTGGCAGGGGCAGAAGAAGCCGCCTTTCCAGGCTGGCCCGAGATCGGCCGGCGCCACGTCGGGCCGGAAGGTGGGAGAGCAACCGAGGTGGGTGCAGATGCCGACCAGGACCAGAATTTCGGGCTTGATGGAGCGATAAGCGTTCTGGGCATACTTGGGTTGCTGGCTGGCCATCTCCGAATTGGGATCGAGCAACGAACCTTTGAGGCTGGGTAGGTCGTCCAGCATCACTTTGCTGCGCTTCAGCAGCCAGACGGGTTTGCCGCGCCATTCGACGGTCATCATGGCGCCATCTTCCAGTTTGCTGATATCGGCTTCCACCGGGGCGCCGGCGGCCTGGGCGCGCTCGCTGGGCGACCAGGACTTCAAAAATGGAACGGCGACGAACGCCACGCCAACGCCGCCGACCACGGTAGCCGTCGCGGTCAGAAAGCGGCGCCTGCCGAGATCGACGTCATCTACCGTACTCATACGCAGTCTCCTGTGTGGATTTATTGTTGATAATGGGTTGTTCGCGAATCGTTATGCGCAGTTTCTTGTTCGTTGGAGCCGCGCCGAGAACCAAGTTCGCGCCGAGTCCGACGGGACATGAGGTGGGCGCCAGCGGTGCGCGGCGTCCGTCGAAGCGATCTTCCCGGGTTCCCGCAGCATACTAAAACTATAACTCACGGCGGGTATTTGGGTCTATGTGCGCGTCGCGCAAAGCTGTGGCTCGGCGGGGTTAGAAAGCCATCGGAGGTCCAGCCCTCAAACCGGGTTGTCGATGTCGATGAACGCGAATTCCAGCCCAAATCGTTCCGCCAGATGCGCGCCGAGGGCTTGAACGCCGTAACGTTCGGTGGCGTGATGGCCGGCGGCGAAGAAATGCAAGCCGTTTTCGCGGGCGAAATGGACGGTCTGCTCGGACGCCTCGCCGGTCAGAAAGGCGTCCGCTCCAGCGTCGAAAGCCAGTTCGATGTAGGACTGCGCGGCGCCGGTACACCAGGCCAGCCGGCGAATGGGGGCTTCGCTGCCGGCGATGTGCAGCGGCGGTCGGCCCAGCCGGTCAGCGAGATGGGCGGTGAAAGCGCCTCCGTCCATCGACGTGGCCGGCTCGCCCAGCATGACCAGCCCCGGCGTTCGTCCGTTACCGCCGACGGTGCCCGTGACGGTCAAATCCAGCGCGCGGGCGAGCTGGGCGTTGTTGCCGAGTTCCGGATGGGCGTCCAGCGGCAAGTGATAGGCGATCAGATTGATATCGTGTCGGAGCAGGGCGGCGAGGCGTCGGCGCTTCATCCCGACGATGCGGGAGTCTTCACCCTTCCAAAAGTAACCGTGATGCACCAGCACGGCATCCGCTCGGTGCTCGACTGCCGCGTCCAGCAGTCGTTGACAGGCGGTGACGCCACCGATCAGCGCTCCGACCTCCGGCCGCCCCTGCACCTGCAAGCCGTTCGGGCAATAATCGCTGAAATTGCCGATTCCGAGCAGTTCGTCGGCGTAAGCCACCAGTTCGCTCAATCGCGCCATTCGCCAGATCCCAATGCCTCGCCGAGCGTAGCCAGCAGCGCGGCGTTCTGCTCCGGGTCGCCGACCGTGATCCGCAAAAATTGCTCGATGCGCGGCTGGCGGAAATGGCGGACGATGACGCCGTGCTGGCGCAAGGCAGCGGCCAACTCGGCGGCGTCGTGGTCGGGATGGCGAACGAACACGAAGTTGGCCGCCGAAGGCAGCACCTCGAAACCGAGCGCTCGCAGCGCCGCGCCCAGCCGTTCGCGCTCGGCGATCACCGCGCGCCGGGTGCGCTCGAAGTGGTCGCGGTCCTCAAACGCCGCCACCGCGCCAGCGATGGCTAGCCGGTCGAGCGGGTAGGAGTTGAAACTGTTTTTCACCCGCTCCAGCGCTTCGATCAAGCCGGGATGGCCGACCGCCAATCCGACCCGGAGACCGGCCAGCGAGCGGGATTTGGACAGCGTTTGGGTGACCAGCAGGTTCGGGTAGCGGTCTACGAGAGCTATCGCCGTTTCGCCGCCGAAATCGATGTAGGCTTCGTCCACGACCACCGCCGAATCCCGATTGTGCGCCAGCAACCACCCGATATCGGCGAGCGACAACAGGCAGCCCGTCGGGGCGTTCGGATTGGCGAAAATGATGCCGCCGTTCGGGCGCAAATAATCGGTGACGCGCAGGGCGAAATCTTCGGCCAAGGGCACGGTGATGTACTCGACGCCGTACAGGCCGCAGTAGACCGGGTAGAAGCTGTAAGTGATATCCGGGAAGAGCAGCGGCGCGGGGTGTTGAAACAGGGCTTGAAAAACGTGGGCCAACACCTCGTCCGAGCCGTTGCCGACGAACACCTGCGCCGGTGTGACCCCGTAATAGTCGGCGATGGCCTGTTTCAGGCGCTCGGCGTTGGGGTCCGGATATAACCGCAGAGCGTCGGACAATTCGGCTTGGATCGCTTCCAGCACCTTGGGCGAAGGGCCGTAAGGGTTTTCGTTGGTGTTGAGCTTGACCAGCTTGTCGAGCTTGGACTGCTCGCCCGGCACGTAGGGCGTGAGCCGATGAACGACCGGACTCCAGTAGGGATTACTCATGAGCTATTCCGCAACTGCCGCAGTTCGTCAACGCGCAAACCGGTCTTGGCGCTGATGGTCTCCAGATCCAGCACGTCCAGCAGGGCGCGGGCAATGTCCAATGCTTTTTCCCGCGCGCCTTCGGCGTGACCCTGTCGTTGAGCTTTACGCAGGGCGTTGCGCTGGTCGGCGATGAAAATTTCCCGCCGCTCCAAATCCTCCAATTCTTCCGGTTCCAGATTGATCCGATTTGCCAGATCGAACGCCTGCCGCAAGACGGGCACGGCGGCCCAGTTGGGCGGGATCATGGTTAAGTCCGGGGCGTGCTTGATGAAATACAGCCATTGCTCCAGCCGGCCATCGAGTTCTTCCAGCGGCTTTTCGAACTTGGGCAGTTCGACGAACACCAGTTCCAGATCCTCCACCGGATAATCCATCAGATAGTCCCGCTCACGCAGAACGAAGCGGCTCAGGCAAGAGGGATGGGATTCGAACATCACGAAATCGGTCAGGGTCAGGGCGATGACCGGATGCAGGTCGAGGTAGTCTTCCCCACTCCGCAATTGGTTGGAGTAGGTCTTGGCGGCATTGTAGAGAATGCGCTTTTCGAAGCCCTCCACGTTCAGGACCTGCATTTCGATGATGACGACTCGACCATCGGTCAAGCGGGCGCGCACGTCGAGGTAGGTATCCTTCATGCCGCGAATGCGGGGGGCGAGCCAAGGATTCAGTATTTCCAGATCGGCGATCAGTCCCCGGCTGCCGTAGAGCACGGCATCGAGAAAGTCGATGAGCACTTCCCGGCTCTGTTCCGAGCCGAAGATGCGCTTGAAAGCGAAATCGGTTTTCGGGTTGATGAAGCGCATGACGAGCCAACCTCGGGTTTGACCATTGCCCATTGCCCATTGCGGAGGCTAATGCTGCGGCAATACGCCGCGAATCCGCAATTCCGCCGACCGCGCATGAGCGGTCAAGCCCTCGCCGCGCGCCAGAATCGACGCCGTGCGGCCCAGCGTCGTGGCGCCGGCTGACGAGCAGTGAATCAGACTGGTGCGCTTCTGGAAATCGTAGACGCCGAGCGGCGAGGAAAACCGTGCGGTTCTCGATGTCGGCAAAACGTGATTCGGACCGGCGCAGTAATCGCCCAGCGCCTCGGCGGTATGGCGGCCCATGAAGATCGCGCCGGCATGACGAATCAGCGGCAGCAATTCCTCCGGCTTCTCAACCGACAGCTCCAGATGTTCCGGCGCGATGAAGTTGACCACTTGCGCCGCTTCGGCGAGATCGAGCGTCTGAATCAGTGCCGCCCGTCGGGTCAGCGATGCCTCGATGATCGCCCGCCGCTCCAGGCCGGGCAGCAGCCGCTCGACGCTGGCCGCGACCCGATCCAGAAACGCAGCGTCCGGGCTGATCAGGATCGGCTGGGCGTCCTCGTCGTGCTCGGCTTGCGAAAACAAATCCATCGCGATCCAGTCGGGATCGGTCAGCCCGTCGCAGACCACCAGAATTTCGGACGGGCCGGCGATCATGTCGATGCCGACCGCGCCGAACACCTGCCGCTTGGCGG
>ERZ761602.7990-NODE-7990-length-10881-cov-6.071033_pt1 | contig 10881 bp, 13 predicted proteins | sample MGYA00512165_ERZ761602 | MGnify/ENA primary metagenome ERZ761602 (study PRJEB28899, sample SAMN02445085) | bioreactor sludge metagenome | biome: EBPR sludge; isolation source: Thorneside wastewater treatment plant | place: Australia: Brisbane, Thorneside...
GACCTGCTCGCGGCCCGGCCCGCGCCACGGCCCAGCCCGCTGCAGCCCGGCCCTGGCCGCGAGCAGGTCCAAGCGCATGCCGAGCGAGGACGGCAAAGCCGTCAGGCCACGCCGCCGCCGAGTCGCCCGACGACCGCCAGGCCCGCACCGACGCGTCCGGCGCCGGCCGCCCCGCCGCGCTTGCCCGCCGCCGCCCCGACCCGCTGAACCGCGAGGCCACCTGCATGCGAATCGATCGACTCTTGCCCTGCGCCACCTTGGCGATGATCGCCCTGGTCGGCGTGCTCGTCGCCGGATGGCCGCCGCCCGTCCACGCGCAGGCCGCGGCGCCCGCCACTCGCCAGCCGGCCTCCGCCGGCGACGTCGGAAGGTCCGGCCCGCCTGCACAGCTGCGCTTCGATTCGGCGCAAGCCGCGGTGTCGGCGCTGGTGGAGGCCGCGCGCGCCGACGACCGAAAGCGTGTTCTCGCCGTGCTCGGCGCCGGTGGCCGTCGGGTCGTGGAATCGGGCGACTCGCAGATCGATGCCCAGACGCGCGCCCGGTTCCTGGCCGCCTACGAGCGGCGACACGAGATCGAAGCCGAGGGACCGCGGCGCGCGACGCTGCTGCTGGGCGAGGAGCAGTGGCCGCTGCCGTTTCCCCTGGTGAAGGACAAGCACAGCCGCTGGCGTTTCGACACCGCCGCAGGCGTGCAGGAGTATCTCGACCGCCAGGTGGGAGAGAACGAGCTGGACGTGCTCAAGGTGATGGACGCCTACGTGCAGGCGCAACGCGAATATGCGCAGCGCGATTACACCCACAACGGCCTGCTCGAATATGCGCAGCGCATCGTCAGCAGCGAAGGCCAGCGCGACGGCCTTTACTGGCCGGTGGCCGCTGGCGAGAAACCGTCGCCGATGGGCGCGCGCTTCGCGCTGGCGGCGCTCGGACACTGGCGAGGCAGCGACGACGCGCCGCAGCCCTTTCACGGCTACTACTTCCGCCCGTTGACGGCGCAAGGCCCGCACGCCCGGGGCGGGGCCTACGACTACCTCGTCAACGGCCACCAGATCGGCGGATTCGCCCTGCTGGCCTGGCCCGCGCAATGGGGCGTCTCAGGCATCATGAGCTTCGTCGTCAACCACGACGGCGTCGTCTATCAACGCAACTTCGGCCCGCAGACACAGCACCGCGTCGAACGCATCGAGCGATTCGACCCGGGGGCGGGGTGGGTGCGAGAGTCCGCGTTGCCCTGATGCCCTCGCGGGCACGCGACGGGCGTCGGCGGCACGGGGCCAGCTCGGCCGTATTCCAGGGTGACCCGCAGAGACTGTTCAGGCTCCCATCCAGCGGAGCACAGATTCCGCCGGACTGTCGGTATCGCGGTTTCGCCTGTCTGTCCGCACCGAAGGCGCCAGGCGCAGGTCAGTGGTCGTCGTCTTCACGCTGGTGGCGCACGGCCAGCACCGCAACGTTCGCGTCGTCCTCGATCTCGAACAACGCGACACAGCCCGATCGTCCAAACGGGACGATCAATTCGCGCAAGAACGGGCTCTGCCCGGCCTTGCGGCACGTGAATGGCGATGTCTTCGGCATCGCGAGTCCCGACCGCAACGCGGCGATGGCCTGTGTCGGCAAGCCGAGGTCACCGCCATCGGGTGACAACTCACGCTCCAGCAGGAAATCGAAGAGCCGGACAAGGTCCGCCTCGGCGTCCCGTGTCAGGCGAACCTTGAACGTCACTTGCCCTTCTTCGCCAGGCGCGTGCGCGCGGCATCGAGCTTGCGCTGCAGGCCGTCGATCACCGAGTCGGCATCGACGTAGTCGTCCGCGTGCCGAGCCTCATCGCGCGAACGAAGTCCGCGCGCGATGAACTCCGCCTGCATGCTTCGGCGTTCGACACTGGCACGCACCGACGCTTCGACGAACTGGGAGAGTGTCTCGCCCTCGGCCAGCACCGCCTCGACCTCGGCACGGAAGTCGGGCTCGACGCGGATCGACGGGATGGTGGTCGTCTTCACGCCTTCGGTGTATCGCAATTGCGCCACATTCGAGACTGCAGTCAACGCTCGTCCGAAGCGAAGATCAGCTGAATGCGCAAAGTGTGCATACCCGGACACTCCGATCCCACTGCCTGTCGCAGGCCCGGGATTCCGTCATGAAGGCTGACGGTATCGCCGCAGGCCTGCCGGCGTAGGTGCCCGGATACCGTCCAATCAACCGTCAGGACGCCTGGGACGGCGCTGGATCGGGTGGCACGCCCTTGGACGCCAAGTTCCTCCCGCCAAGCCGGGACCTGCAGAGCGGCAGTGGTCGTCTGGGACTGAACGGGACGACGCTGACGGTATCGACGTGGATGATCAGCGCCTGGGTGACGGTAGTTTCGCTCACCTTGACGGTATCGCAGGCTGGCCTGCGCTCAACCCTTGCACCTGCCTTACAATTCGCACCTTTGTAAGGAGCGAGGGCATGGCTGAATCCACCATCACCGCGAAAGGCCAGACCACCGTGCCCGCCGACATCAGGGCGCTCGTGGACGCCAAGCCTGGCACGCGTCTGGTCTGGTCAGCGATGCCCGACGGCACCATCATCGTCAGGGCCAAGACCAAGTCGATCCTGGACATGGCCGGCCTGCTGAAGGCGCCGAAAGCCAAGAATGGCAAGCCTGTCAGCGTCGACGACATGAATCCCTGGCGCTGACTACGGCACCGGCATGCCGGCACTCGACACCAACGTCCTGGTGCGCTACCTCGTCCAGGACGATTCCTCGCAGCTGGCCACTGCCAAGCGCCTCATCGGTCGCTGCGTCGCCGAAGGCTCGGCACTGTTTGTCCCCGTGACCGTCGTGCTCGAGTTGGAATGGGTGCTGCGATCCAGCTTCGCATTCGGCAAAGACGTCGTGCTGATGACCCTGTCCTGTCTCTTCTCGACGGCCGAATTGACCTTTGAATCCGAGCGCGCGCTCGAGGTCGCGCTGCAGTTGTACCGCAAGGGATCGGCCGACTTCGCGGACTGCCTGCACGTTGCGTTGGCCACGCAGGCCGGCGAGCAGCCGCTGTGGACCTTCGACAAGGGGGCAGCCAAGGTCAGCGGGGCTCGACTGTTGGCCAAGGCCTGATTGGGGATTGAAGCCAGCCGCGCGTTTCGTCCGCGCCGCGTAGCTGGCCGACGAGCAGATCCACTTGGATCTGCGACTGGCCAGCGCTCCGCATTGCGTTTGGCGGTCCGCTAGCGAGTTGATGCCGGAGTGGAGGCTCGTGTTTAGGGTTGTCGGACACCTGCCCGCGTGTGCCGCGAAGTGTCAATCCGCACCGGTCTGAGGGCAGGTGTCCGGCTACCCCAAAAGAACAGTTCCGCCCGAAGGCGCGTGCAAGAGCAGTCGTTTGATGCGGTGCCAAGCCAGGCTCCCTCAACTGCAGCATCATGCGGTGCGCGGCGCGACGGCTGCGGACTGACACGACGCGGAGGTCGGTCGAGTGGCCGGCAAAGTCCTCGCGCCGCCTACTCGCGACGCCCGCTGCGCCGTGAGGTTGCCGACGCTGATCGATGATCCAGCCACGGCATCAACGCGAACCGCAACTCACGGGTCCATAGGGCCTGTTTGCCCGACCCGTCACTCCCACTCGATCGTCAACAGGCCGGCGCTATGCATAGGTAATTCCTGCTCCTCCGAAGCCCCCAGCAGGCACGATACCGACAAGAGTACCGTCGTCGCTCTTGCCCACTGTGCACCCACTCCGTCCGGACTCGGCTCGCCAACCCTGGACTGGCGGAGCGACAGTGATCGCCTGGGGCGGAATGGGACGACGTTGACGGTATCGACATCCCCGACGAACGGCCCCATGACGGTAGATTCGACCGGGCTGTCGGTATCGCGATTTCGCCTGCCTGTCCACACCGAAGGTGCCAGGCGCAGGTCAGTGGTAATCGTCTTCGAGTTGATGGCGCACAGCCAGCACCGCGACATTCGCGTTGTCCTCAATCTCTAACAACACGACATAGCCCGACCGTCCAAACGGGACGATGAGTTCCCGCAGGAACGGGCTCGCCCCGGCCTTGCGGCACGTGAACGGCGACGTCTTCAACGTCGCAATACCCGATCGCAACCCGGCGATGGCCTGTGTCGGCAAGCTGAGATCACCGCCATCGCGGGACAACTCACGGTCCAGAAGGAAATCGAAGAGCCGATCCAGGTCCGCCTCGGCGTCCCGGGTCAGGCGAACCTTGAACGTCACTTGCCCTGCTTCGCCAGGCGCGTGCGCGCGGCATCAAGCTTGCGCTGCAGGCCGTCGATCACCGAGTCGGCATCGACGTAGTCGCCCGTGCGCCGAGCCTCATCGCGCGAACGGAGTCCGCGCGCGATGAACTCCCCCTGCATGCGACGGCGTTCGACACTGGCGCGCACCGAGGCTTCGACGAACTGGGAGAGCGTCTCGCCCTCGGCCAGCACCGCCTCGACCTCGGCACGGAATTCGGACTCGACGCGGATGGACGGGATGGTGGTCGTCTTCATCCCTTCAATGTATCGCAATTGCGCCACATTCGATGGTGATCTGGACATCGAGTCGATTACCCCGCCAGCCAACGTCAGCTGCTCGTTCGAGGCGCGAGTCCCCGGACTCGGCCATCAAGCGACAGTCGAGGCGGGTGTCAGCAAGCAGTCATGCGGGGGGCTGATGCAGACACCCAGCCTCGGGGCTCCGCGAACAAGGGGTCGCCACGCAAAGGTGTTCACCAGGGCAACCACAGCTCACACCAATCGCGCGCAGCCTCGTAGCATGCCGGTGCCAAGGATGGGGACCTCCGCGTCGGGACTCGCTGGCCGATGCCCGCGCGCTCCGGCGACGAACTTCGGCTACCTTTCGCGAATGCCGTTTGCTCCCAATGACATCGTTTACTTGCTCGAAGCGGCCCGTCAGCAGCACTTTGGACGTGCAGCGCGTCAGGCGGGAATCACCCAGTCGGCCATGACCAAGGCCGTTCGTCGCCTGGAAGAGGCGGTAGGGGTGCCGTTGTTCGAGCGTGGCGCGGGTGGAGCGCGCCTCACGGCGGAAGGTCAGCTGTTTGTGGAAGCTGCGCGCCGCTTCGCGGCGCAGCATCACGGGCTGGAGCGCCTCGCCGACGATCTGCGCGCGCAGAACACCGGCCTGCTCCGCGTGGGCATGACCAATCCCGAGGCGCCTTCGCTGGTCGTGTCCGCGCTCGCTGACCTGGTGCAGCTGCGTCCCGGCATGCGAGTGTCGCTGCGCATCGACACCTCCGATCTCCTGAACGACGCGGTGGAGCGGGGCGACCTTGACGTCGCACTCGCGCCTTCGTACCCGGGCCACAGCTTCACCTGCAGTCAACTCGTAGTAGGCGAAGACGTGGTGCGCGTCGCAGCGCGCGCCGACCATCCTTTGACGACCGGGCGCGCGCATGCGCTCCGGGACCTGGTGCCGTACGGTTGGGTGATGCCACCGCCCCGAAGCGCGTCGCGTCGCCTGCTGACCCAGACGTTCGAGACCGCGGGCCTGCCGGCACCGCAGGCGGTGATCGAGGCCGAGTACATCTCGGCAGCCGTGCTGGACATCATGGGCTGCACCGACCTGTTGGCAGCCGTACCGACCTCCGTGCTGCAGGCATGGGCGGGCAAGGTGCAGGCATTGCCTCTGGCCGCTCTGGAGTTCCGTCGCACGCTCGTGCTGCTCACCCGCCCCGAAGCGCGTTGGACTCCGCTGATGGAGGCCTTCCGCGACGGGTTGCTGGCGCACCGGCCATCGCGCCGCCCGGCGCGTCGGTAGGCTGCCGCGCGGCTCGGAGCATCGCGGTAGGCATGCCGGATAGGCATGGATATGTTCCTGTCGGGAAAGCGATCCACGCTGCATACAGCCTAAAGTGAAAGTCGGATCAGCTGCGCCGGCCACCGACATGCCTTTGCCTCACATCGTCCTCATCGTCGCCGACAACCTGGGCTGGGGTGAGCTGGGCTGTTATGGTGGAGGCGCGCTGCGCGGTGCCCCTACTCCCCGCATCGACCAGCTGGCGCGCGAGGGCTTGCTGCTGCACAACTTCAATGTCGAGAGCGACTGCGTACCTACTCGGTCGGCGCTGATGAGCGGTCGCCACCCCATCCGCACCGGCTGCCTGCAGTCGGTGCCACCGGGCCTGCCGCAGGGCCTGGCACGGCGCGAGGTGACACTGCCCCAGCTGCTGTCTGCGCAGGGTTATGCCACCGCGCACTATGGCAAATGGCATCTGGGAGACGTGCCTGGCCGCTATCCGTCGGACCGCGGCTTCGACGAGTGGTACGGCATTCCGCGCACCACCGACGAGAGCCAGTTCACCTCCACCGTGGGGTACGACCCGACAGTGGCCGACATCCCGCAGATCATGCAGGGCCGGCGCGGCGAGGTTTCGTCGCCGGTCAAGGTCTACGACCTCGAGTCGCGCCGCGGCATCGATGCCGAACTGGTGGACCTGGCCCTCGCATTCATGCAGCGGGAGCACGCGGCCGGTCGACCGTTCTTCCTGTACCTGCCGCTCGTGCACCTGCACTTCCCCACTTTGCCGCATCGCGACTTTGCGGGTCGCACGGGACACGGCGACTTCGCAGACGCCATGGTCGAACTGGACCACCGCGTGGGCCAGGTGGTCGACGCCGTGGATGCGCTTGGCATCGCCGATCGGACCGCATTCATCTTCTGCAGCGACAACGGGCCGGAGTTCCGAGCGCCCTACCGCGGGACCGCTGGCCCCTGGCGCGGCACCTACCACACGGCGATGGAAGGCAGCCTGCGCGTGCCCTGCATCGTGCGTTGGCCGGGCCGGGTACAGCCGGGCCGCGTCAGCAACGAGATGGTCCACGTGACCGACCTGTTCTCCACGCTGGCGCGCCTGGGTGGCGCCACGCTTCCCGCCGACCGCCCGATCGATGGCCTGGACCAGCGCGACTTCCTGTTCGGCAATGCGGCCCAGTCGGTGCGCGAAGGCTTCCTCTTCCACATCAAGAACGAGCTGCGCGCACTGAAGTGGCGCGACTGGAAGCTGCACTACCACTGGGAGCCCGAGGTCAACGAAGGCAAAGGCAAGCTCGAGTCGCCGTATCTCTTCAACCTCACACGCGACCCGAAGGAAAAGACCGATGTGCTGGTGCACAACACCTGGGTGCTGGGCCCGATGCTTCGCATGGTGCGCGACTTCCAGTTGAGCGCCCAGCGCCACCCGCACACGGCCCCGGGCCAGGCCGACTGACCCCTCTACCGCCATGACCGAACACGCCTTCGCCTCGATCCCGGTCCCGGACCGCCAGGCCAAGCCGCGCACGCGCGGCCTGAACATGATGATCGACTGGGGCATGGGGCTGTCCCGCCAGGCCGATACGCTGGAAACCGCCGGCGCGTACATCGACAACGCCAAGATCGCCGCCTCGATCCCGCGCGTGATGCCGCGTGACGTTCTCGAACGCAAGCTCGGCCTGTACCGCGCGCACGGCATTGCACCCATGATCGGCGGCCTCTTCACCGAGCTGGCCTACCTGCAAGGCAACGCCGAGAAGCTGCTCGACGAAGCGCTCGCGGTGGGCTTTGGTGCGCTGGAGGTGTCGGACAACCTCATCACCTACCCCAAAGGCGAGAAGGCGCGGCTGATCCGCGCCTGCCGAGCCGCAGGCCTGAAGGCCTATGGCGAAGTGGGCCGCAAGGAAGGCGCGCTGGACGACGACGACTTCATCGCCGACATCGCCGAATGCCTGGACGCCGGGGCGGCCGGCGTGTACCTCGAGGCCTGCGAACTGTTTGCGCAGGGGCAGACCCGCACGGAGCTGATCGAGCGGATCTGCAAGCGCTTCGCGCCCGAGCAAGTGATCTATGAACTGCCCGTGGTCATCCTTCCAGGTGTGCATCGCGAGTTCAAGCATCGCATCGCCACCTGGCTGGTGCGCACGCTGGGCACCGAAGTCAACCTCGCCAACATCGAGTGGGACGAGATCTACATCACCGAGATCGTGCGCCGCGGCATGGCGGGCGACGCTTCTCACCCCCAGGGCGCGTACCGGCTTGCCGGGTTCGCGGCATCCGAAGAGCATTCGTGAAAGGAGACCGTATCATGACCCCGGCATTCCCCTCGCGCCGCGCGGCACTGCTTGCGCTGACCGGCTTGAGCTTGGCTGGCCGCACGCCCGCGCAGGCATATCCCGCCAAGCCGGTGCGCATCGTCGTCTCGTTCGCGGCCGGCGGCGGTGTGGACATGATGGCGCGCGTGCTGGCCGAGCAACTGGGCAAGCAGATGGGGCAGACCTTCGTGGTCGAGAACAAGCCCGGCGCCAGCGGCACCATAGGCGCCGACGCCGTGGCCAAGAGCGCCCCGGACGGCTACACGCTGCTGGCCGGCGGCAATCCCGAGCTGACGTTCATGCAGGCGGTAAACGAGAAGCTGGCCTACCAGCCATTGCGCGACCTGGCACCCCTGATGCTGGTGGCCAATGTGCCGTCGGTGCTGGTGGTCAACGCCACAAGCCCCATCCGCACGATAGCGCAGTTCATGGAGCGTGCGCGCGACAGCCAGGGCCTGCCCTACGGCACCCCCGGCCGCGGCACGCCGATGCACCTGGCCTTCGAGATGATGAACCAGCTGCACGGCACGCGCCTCATCCACGTGCCCTACAAGGGTGGTGGGCCAGCCACGGCCGACGTAGTGGGCGGGCAGATCGAGGTGGCCGTCATCAACGCCCCGCCGCTGCTGCCGCACATCCGCGCCGGCAAGCTGCGGGCGCTGGCGGTGCTGCAGAACGACCGCTCGCCCCAGCTGCCCGACGTACCGACCTTGAAAGAAGCCTCAGGCATCAGCGACGTGCAGGCGCCGGCCTGGTTTGCGCTCTCCATGCCCGCGGGCACGCCCGCCGACATCCGCGCCCGACTGGAGGGCGAGTTGCGAAAGGCGCTCGACCAGACCGAGGTCAAGGCCACGCTGGCCAGGGCCGGGCTCGACGTGGTGGCTTTGCCGGGCGCGCGCATGGGCGAGGTGATGGCGGCCGAGGCAGCCTACAACGCGGCCGCCGTCAAGCGCCTGGCGTACAAACTGGACTGATAGGGCCCTGCGAGATGCCGCGTCGCAACGTCGTCGTCATCATGTCCGACGAGCACGACCCACGGGTAATGGGCTGTTCGGGCCACCCCTTCGTCCACACGCCGCAACTCGACGCCCTGGCGGCTCGCGGCGTGCGCTTTGCGCACGCGTACACGCCCAGCCCCATTTGCGTGCCGGCGCGCGCCGCGTTTGCCACTGGCAGGCGCGTGCATCAATTGCGGCACTGGGACAACGCCATGCCCTATGCCGGAACGCCGCAGGGCTGGGGCCACGTGCTGCAGCACGCTGGCGTGCGCGTCGAGAGCATCGGCAAGCTGCACTATCGCCACGAGGAAGACCAGGCCGGCTTCGACCGCGAGCACATCCCCATGCACGTGGTGGGCGGGTACGGCATGGTGTGGGCGTCGATCCGCGACCCCTACATCACGCAGGCGCCTGGCGGCAAACGCATGCTGGGTGAGCGCATCGGCGCTGGCGAGTCCCCGTATACCAGTTACGACCGTTCGGTGACGCAGCGCGCGGTGCAGTGGCTGCAAGAAGCCACGAGCCGGCCTCACGAGCCATTCTTGCTGTACGTGGGCTTGGTGGCGCCTCACTTTCCGCTGGTGGCGCCGAAGGAGTTCTTCGAGCTGTATCCCCCCGAGCGCATGCCGCCGGTGAAGCTGCACCCGTCCACCGGCTACCAGCGCCACCCCTGGGTGCAGGCCTATGCCGAATTCATGCCGAACGAGGAACTCTTCAGGAGCCCCGAGGAGCGGCTGCAGGCATTTTCGGCGTACTTCGGACTTGTAAGCTTCCTCGACGACAACGTCGGTCGGATCGTGCGCGCGCTGGACGAAGCCGGTCTGGCCGAAGATACGACGATCGTCTACACCTCCGACCACGGCGACAACCTCGGGGCACGTGGCATATGGGGCAAGTCCACGTTGTACCAGGAGAGCGTGGCAGTACCGATGATCTTGGCAAGTCCGGGCCTGCATGCAGGCACGTGCGAGACGCCAGTCGACCTGCTGGACCTGTACCCCACGCTGCTGCAGGCCTGCAACGTTGATGCGGCGCCGCACATGATCGACCGGCCGGGACGCTCGCTGTTCGACCTGGCTTGCGCGCCTGCGGACCGAGGTCGCGTGGTATTCAGCGAATACCACGCCGCCGGAAGCAACACGGCGGCGTTCATGCTCCGCAAGGGTCGATGGAAGTATCACCACTACGTGCGGTTTCGGCCCGAACTCTTCGACTTGCAAACCGATCCCGAAGAATTGGTCGATCTGGCCGGTGATCCAACGCACGCAGCGGAGCTTGCAGACATGGAGGCCGAGCTTCGCCGGATCTGCGAGCCCGAGGCCGTGGATGCATTGGCCAAGCGGGACCAAGGCGAGCTGATCGAGCGCTTGGGTGGGGTGGCCGTGGCTTCGACCATGGGCGCGGGTGGCGCAACGCCGGCTCCTGCAGTTCGGTAAGACCTTGCTGTACATGGGCTGAGGCGAAGCTCAGCTGCAAGGACAGCATTCCAGAAGTCGGAAGGTCCGTTGAGGGTCGCGTACGGCCGCAGGTCACTTGCAGAAGTAGTCGCTCGTTGATCTCGTGTGGTGAAGATCTGGCCGCTCGTTGACAATGCGGTCACATCATCAGTATGACTCCAACCTATTGATACAAAACACATTTTGGCAACCCGTCACTCCCACTCGATGGTGGCGGGCGGCTTGCTGCTCACGTCGTACGTCACGCGGTTGATGCCGCGCACCTCGTTGATGATGCGGCTGCTGACCTTCTTCAGCAGCGCATAGGGCAGCTCGGCCCAGTCGGCGGTCATGAAGTCGCTGGTCTGCACCGCGC
>ERZ761602.7991-NODE-7991-length-10880-cov-5.537644_pt1 | contig 10880 bp, 7 predicted proteins | sample MGYA00512165_ERZ761602 | MGnify/ENA primary metagenome ERZ761602 (study PRJEB28899, sample SAMN02445085) | bioreactor sludge metagenome | biome: EBPR sludge; isolation source: Thorneside wastewater treatment plant | place: Australia: Brisbane, Thorneside...
AAGTAATACCTTCCTTTACGAGTTTTTTCCGATGCTCGCCGAGTAATTGAAGCGTCTTTGGAAGCAATTTTTCTTCATTAAAAGCCGGCACCAAGAATGAGATGGAAGTGAGCATGGCCATTGCGACATCAATGTACCGCCAACGCGCGAATATTCCTACAGAACGTCACAAATCGATGTTCTCAGATGGCATATAATTTGCAATTTAGAGAGCGCTATGTGGTGTTTTGTCTCAAAGAGAGCCTTCCCGGCCCTTCTATTTGTCTTTCTAGCAATCCCATTTTCCATTCAAGCGATGACATGGAATGAAGTTGTTCAAATGTCTGAAAATCAAAACCTACTGACGGAGACTGCGAACACCCGACCAGACGAATTTTTAGACACCATTTTGCGAGCTTCCCCAAGCGATTTTGAGCGAACGCCTTGGGGACTTCTGGTCAATATTCTCGTGACAACTTCAATGGTGTCTTCCTTTCAAAACAAACAGACGCCTCAATTGACCGCCGTATTAAATGAGATGAATGAGATCATTAGGCGGAATTCGATTTCTCAGGTGTTCATGCCTGGCATTCCCAGCGTTGATTTTGCCATTCCTCCCTCCGCGCCCATGAGCTGGCCCACACCGCCCAAACACTACAGCCCGACACTGAACGGAAAACTTGTGACGGTCACGGACCACTTCCCGAGCGAACTTCAGAATGAGGATGATTTTCTCTCAGGTCCTCAAGTGAAACGGGTAATCATCCGCCTGCTAGACGAGTCGAAGGAAATCTTCCTTCGATATCCAATTACACATGAATTTTGGTTTGGCCCCGATATGACGGTGGTCGAAATATACGATGAACACATGGCAGATCTCAAACTTCTCTCCACGGTTCGATTTGGTGGAGTGCGTCCTAAAAAGTTTATTATCTCGAATAGAATGACGCTCGCGGAATTATTGAGAAGAGCCGCTGATAACAACCATCCTCTTATCAAAGGCGTTCCTGATCGCTGTCAAAGATTCGTGAAAGCCTTTGGTATTGGTCCAACGAAGTGACCGGGTATCGTATACAAATCTCCCATTCTCTGAATTTCCTTTTGGCCGAACTCCATTTCCCAATAATTCAAAAAATCATTTCATTTCAATGAGTTAATTGAATTTTTCGAAGTGGGTCTGCTTATGTCCTCGGATACATTTGTATCAAAAAAATTCCATGTTTCCACTGAGCGCATTGACTTGTTACTCCTCCGCGGATTACTTGGCCCACAACAAAACTGAAATCACTTAGGCCAATTCGCCACTGTTGTTGAAAGGACTCATTGTCATGCGATTAGTTTCGATCTTCTCATTCTCATTTTTCTGGCTACTTCCGAGCATTGCGTTTTCGGGAATCGCCGGAGGAAATACCGCGCTCTTTTTACCGAAGAACGCCGATGGCAAGCCCATCACCATCCGCTTCGAAACGAAGCATCCTGGGCAAGATCGGATCCTTGAGCTGCTTAAGAATTCCAAAATGCCCAGCTATCTGAAAGAGGAAATGATCTCGGATCTTCTTTCAACGTCCGTGATCTACAGTGATGAAACAATCAAACGCCGTGATTTGGAAAACCAAGTTCAAATGGTTTTGACGGGCAGAACCATAAAAACAACAAAGAATGGAAATGGCGAAGAGATCGTAGAAACGACTGATACTTTTGCAGCCAAAGAAGCAAATAGCCCCATGGGTCTTACAATCTATGCCGTACCCTTGGACATGAAAGTGGAAAATGCGGGCGACACCGCGGTCGCTGCCTACACAGTGACGAAGCCCAACAAAGCGGTCGTCTACTTCACAAAGTACGTTAACGAGCTCGAAAAGTTGGGCGAAGACCATCTTCTTACTCTTACGCTGCATGAACAAGGACATCGCTTGGCTGCACTCGGCAAACACGCGCTTAGTGAACATTTCGTCGAAGCTTGGTCCGCAGCAGTCCTCCATTATTTGAAAGGCAAACTACACGATGACGAATTTCTTCGCGTACTCAAAACCAACGGGCTCTACTTGATCACCGATCCACGTATGCCGAATGAAAGTTTTATCGCATCCAACCTCTTCCAATCGAAATTCAATGCTTTGGTTTCCCCAGAAGAAATCGACAACACAATTCTGGATGAGCAGCAAAGATTTATTCTGCAAGTGAATGAGAAAATTTTTGCGGGCATGGACCTCTTAACCCAAAATCGATTTCAGACGATCATTCTGGGAGTTGCCTCCACACGAGCTCACTATGAGATTTTACAGAGCTTTGCTGACAAATTGAAAACAGCCCCTACTCCGACTCCGCTTCCGTTAGTAGTTCACTTTATGAAGAAAACGGAATCGAGAGAGGGTCGGCTTATACAACAAAATATCTTTGATTCATCACCATTCATCGATATTGAAGCACGTTGGAATCCCTATTTGGAAAAGTGGAAGTCCATTTTCTCAAGCGATCTACCTGTGAAGCTAACGGGAGAACAAATTTTAGCGCTCAAGGAAGGTATGCCTGAAGACTTGCTCAATTTTGGCGTGAGCTTGAAAGCGAAAACCGAGGAGATTAAGAAGGAATCGGAAGATAAATATAATCTTTTAAGAAGCGCGGGCATCGCGGTGAACGCAAGAGTTGCCGAAGCATCCTCAGTCGAGATTTCGCAAAAGAACGAGACAAACGGCTACGGTAGAATTACGAAACATGGTCCGGTCACATTCGCCATCGCCATGAAACCTGGGGAGGGCATTTCCACCTCTCATATCCCATGGGAACAGATGACCGCTTGGATCACCCCTCAGATCTTGAGCCTTTACCAGCGAGATAATCTGATCACTGACTTTCATCAGGAAATTCTGAGGGTGTATGGCCTCGAGGTATATTTTCAAGATGATATTCTTCCCGATCCAACGGGCGTAAAGAAAAATTTGGAGTATTACATTGCGCTTCTAAAGAGTACGCCAAAATTCTTTGAGCGCGTGGCTCTCTTGGAAAAGCATATGATCGCGAAATCCTCAGAGATTCGAAAGGTTAAGGTGACGTTTAAACTTAATGATTCAGTAGATACCTCTAACAGCCTCACGTGGAAATTTGAGCCCTATCAAGACACCCTCACGTTGGTAATGACCCTTCCTTATAATCTGATCTCCAATCGAAATCTTTGGCCAAACTTCGGTAGTTTTGTGACGCAAGAAGTGCTCAGCACCAAAAATCTCGTGCCGGAATGGAATGAATCGGTCGCCAATACCTCGATACCCATCTTGGATCTGGTGGACCGGTATAATGCTCGACACCCCGCGGGATATTTCAATGAAGCAAAACTTCGAGAAGGCCAGATTGTAGTTTTGAGGGACGCAAGAAAAAGAAATTACAAAAGTTTCGATGACGATGCCGATAAAGCTTCAGGTTGGTATGAGCTCTACAAGGGCGCTTTCGCGGCGAATGGAAAATAATATGCTCGTGAATCCCCAAGAAACGTTTTCCCCTTCTAGCACTCCCTCGATCTTTCAGTACGACAATTATCGGTCGTATCTGAAAGATCACTGCGAGCACGAGAAGGCCCGACGAAAAAACTTCACTCTCCGCAGATTCGCTCAGCGAGCCGGTCTCGCATCGCATATGCACCTGCGGTTGGTGATGGAAGGCGAGAGAAACCTATCCCACAAGACGATCGCCAAATTTTCGAAGGGCCTTGGGCTCAAGAAAAGAGAAGCGGCTTTCTTTGAAGCGCTAGTCTATTTCAATCAAGCCACCACTTCGGATGCAAAATTGGAATATTATGAAAGACTTCGCAGGCTCGTTAAAGCTCGAAGCACTCCCATGAATGCTCAACTTCAAGAATCTTTGTTTTCCACCTGGTATGTGCCGATCGTCTACGAACTCGCCCATCATAAAGACTTTCGCCCTGAGGCAGATTTCGTCTGCACGCAGTTGAAAGACCAAATTACGAGCACTCAAGCGCGCCAGGTCATTCAGACCATGCTCGATCTCAAGCTTTGGATTCAAACATCTGACGGTAAATGGGGCGTGGCTTATCCTCAAATGAAGACGGATGATGAAATTGAAAACCTTCTCATTCGTCGCTTTCAAAAACAAATGATTGAAAGATCGGTCACTTGCATGGATCTGCCTCTTCAGAATCGAGAGTATGGCTTTGTGACGGCTTGCACGACGGAAGAAAATTTTCAAAAGCTTAAAGCGCGCGTGAAGGAGCTCATTCAAGAATTTAATGAAATGATGAGCACGAGCAACGGCTCGGCAAAGGGTGAGCGCGTGTATCAGATCAATATTCAGGCCTTCCCGCTGACGTAATTGCAAAGAGCTAATCCATTTGCTAATCCCCAGAACGATGTTCTACCTAGGTGGCGTTCTATTTTTGTCCATCGTTTCACAGACGATTCTGGATCCTATTGTGGATGGACATCTGCACACGGATTTTCGAGGCGGGGCCGCCACTTCGAGCGGCATTTTACGCACACAGCAGGAATTGCTCCGGCAGCTCCGCGAAGCCGGAGCGATCGCAGCCATCGGACATACAGGTGAGGAGGATAAGGATTACTACGATCTCCGGCATCTTCAGATTTATCATACAGCTGGTATTGGTTTGTCGACGAAGCCGGAGGACGTTGAACGCGGCCTTCGAGAAGGAAAATACAGGGGCATCAAGATTTATTTGGGTTACGTGCATCGCTTTGCAAATGATCCTCTCTATGAACCCTTTTATAAACTTGCTGCAAGATACAATGTCCCTGTGGTCTTTCACACAGGCGATACGCTCGGACGCTACGCTCTTTTGAAATTCGCGCACCCGCTCACCATTGATGAAGTCGCCGTTGCTCACCCCGATACGGATTTTGTAATCGCTCACATGGGAAATCCGTGGGTGAAGGATGCGGCCTTGGTAGTGGCAAAGAATCCAAATGTGTATGTCGACACCTCTGGATTTCTGGTGGGCAGCCCGCAGAATAAGAATGCGGAATCTTTACGGATGCTTGTCATTGAACCCATGAGATTCTTTTGGCATTGGGTAGATAATCCAGAGAAAATCATCTTTGGATCCGATTGGCCCGTCATGCCCATTGCCCCCTGGGCCCAACTCCATCGGGAGATATTTCCTCCTGAACACCTAAGCCACATTCTTTGCCAAAATGCGATTCGAGTCTTTAGACTTCCTTTAAATCCTCATTTTTAATCCTTGATGAGACACCGAGTTCGCATCGACGGTTCCTCGCATGCATTCCATTCGGGCATTTATGCCAGACACTGACCTTTTACTTTGTCCTCACGGCAAATTTTTTTGGCATGAAACTTTCATAAGAAATACCCGGAAGGTAGGTACGGTATGCGAAGACTTTCGGTTGTTTCATCATTTGTCTTTTTACTCACACAAAGTGCGGTTTTAGCAGAATGTAAAGTTCCCACCATGAAAGCAAAAGGTCCCGCGGGCGAGCCCTTCATTGCCGGTGTGGTAGCGGATAGTGGGCGCGATGCGAATAGCGAGGTTTGCAACTACGAATACCTCCGCGCGAATGGCGGACGGTTTTGGTACTCCATTTATAAATGGAATGGCATTGGCACAGATTCCAAATCTTCTTTGGGAAATTTAAAAAAGAAACTTCCTGCATACAAAAAGGCTGGAATTAAGACGACCCTAACCATCACGATTGCCGAAGATACTAATCCGATGCCAGCGAACGGCACGGAAGCCATGAATGCGATGAAGACCATCGCCAACTTTCTTCGCGATGATTCCACTAAGAAAAGTCTCATCGACAATTATCAAGTTATCAATGAAATCGAACACAGCCCGTACTGGCCGAAATCGACTTCGAAGAATTATACGCGCGATATGTTCTTCCATATGAACAAGGGTTTGAAGTCGATTAGCTTTCCCGACGGTCAAGTCGTGCGAATTTATGCGGCATCCACCTGGTGCTATGCCGGGGACATCCGCACGCGAATGCTCAAAGACATGATTAACGGCTTAAAGAGCGCTGGAAGTGACGATCGAAAGTACTACGTTCCCGATGGATTCGATTGTCATGAATATAATAAGAATCCAGACAGCATTTTGTCCGATATCGCGAAAGCTCGTTCGGGAAATGAGAGCAATGTGTGGAGCTTTGATTCCTTTCAATCACAAGTGCGAACTCTAGCCTCACAATATGGCATTGATAGCTTGAGGAATTATAAATATCGCCTCATGGCTTCAGAGTGGAATTGTGCCGGACATAATGATTCAAACTCGGATCTCAAGGAAACTCGTGCCTGCTTAAAGAGTGTATTCAATCGCCCAGGCGCCAGCCGCGATATGCGTCGATTGATGGATGAAACTTACTACTACATCCTCCACTGCAACAAGACCGATCGAGTGCGCTGCTTTAAGAATAGACTTATGAAAGACGGTCGCGATGGAAACTATTTGGAATCTGATTTTCGTGACGGCGTGAGCGGCCTTTACGATCTATCGGGCGCCGCTTCAGACGATTCGGGGAGTGAACCTCCAACGGTCCCCCCATCAGGAGGAGGACAAACGGTGTCTGGGAATTTAAGTGCGTTCAAACTGTTTGAGATACGAAGGGCTAGCGATGGAAAACTTCTTCAAACAGTAAAGAGTGGAGACACCGTCTCGCTCGCCAAAATTGGCACGAAGAGCGTAACGATTGTGGCCGTAGCCGCACTTCCTACAATTACTTCCGTGCGCTTCAAAAATTCGTCCATCAATCGATGCGACGCCTGGGGTCCCTTGTTCTCCATTACGTCCGACAATGGCAGTGGAGGAAAGACATTTAGCTCAATAACCCTCGCCAAGGGCACTTACTCCGTGACATTGACCGCGCATACGTCGGGGACTTGCGGTGGCACAGGCAAAACGGAAACGTTAAGTTTGAAAGTTTCTTCTTAATGAATTGCAGAAGGTGGTAGAAAATTTTTCTGCCACTTTCTCACCATTCGAAGCACTGATTCTTCGGTGCTATATTGAGAAACATCCTCGAACGACACCCATTTCAATTCATGAGATTCCTCGCTCGTCACAAATTCTTCAGTATCAGGGCTAATGAGAATGTAGCGAACATCATAATGAAGATGCTCAGGCCGTGTCGCAGTGCCTGGAATCTTATGCACGTCCACGTCAAACACCTCATTCGAGAGAGGTTGCACATTCGCAATTCCAGATTCTTCTCGCGCTTCTCTAAGCGCTGTCTCCAAAACATTCGGACAACCGTCCGAGTGCCCCCCAAGCTGCAGCCATTTGTTCAACTTCTTATGATAAGTAAGCAACACCTTCCTGCGATCCGGACTCAATAACCAAGCCGAGCCCGTGATGTGCCCCATCTGGTCATCCTTCTCGTCTCCACGGGTGGGTGGATGCTCGGCATTGAAACACGATCGATTAAGAAGGACGAATGCCAGAATCACCGAGGCATTCAATCTATCCACGATAGATTCCGCTTGGTAATGGTGCAGCTGCCGAATGAGATCGTCGCGGTGCATTGGATAAGTAGCAGTACTACGGATTCCAAACCCGGAGAAAGCGCTCAATTGAGAAGCATTGTTTTCATAATCTGCTGGGTTTTGGCGATGAATTGAGTGAGACCATGACCTGAATTGTGACTCATCAATGCAATCGTCAGTAAAAAATTACTTAACACGATATTCCTCTATCACATTTCGAATTTGCTTTTCTGCGTCTGCTCTAACTGCGGGGTTGTTGAGATCCTGTGCACGAAAATTCGCCTCCAAATTGAACATCTTCGTGAATCGGGGCGGTTGTGTGGCCTTTTCTACAAATTTACCGTCTCCCACGAGCACCTCATCCCATGTCTCTCGCAGCACATTCCAAAATGCCCGACGAGGTTCCACAAATTTCTTAGCTTCGGCGCATTCCGACTCCGGTAATCGCACGTACCAATTCTTTCCAAGTTCTTTCGCCAGCGGCGTCTTCGTTCCGTCCTTATGAATCGTCTTCACGTTCGACTGCCGCTCAAGCCAGCTGGAGCCATAGGCAACTAAACGAGTCGAACGCTGAAGTGTATTGTAATCCTTTCGCCCCATGTCTCGCGTTTCACGACCAGGAATCGGTGCGTAATTGTCACAAGACCAATTCGGATATTCCGATGCTACGTTCCACGCGGCCGCACATTGATAGCGAAGCCCATCATCCAGATTAGTAATCTTTCGAGTCCACATCCCAGGATTTCCTTTCAACTCCTTCACTTCCCAAGTACCAGGCGCGGTGAAGTCGTAGAGGAAGGATGCGTTATATTCCCAGTCTTCCGATTGATGCTTCAAAAAACTGCCATCCATAACTTTTCCATCCATGTCCGTCCCAAAAAGAATGGGCTGAATTCGAATGCGATTTGGAGATATTTCATCAGCGTAAATCCATTCCTTATGTGACTTACTCACGTTCACGTCATAGACACGCTTGTCTCGCTCATAGCCCGGCTGCAATCCTTCGGTTTCGGTATAGCTGTAATCAATGAGGTAGCACCCGGTCATACTTTGCAGAGCCGCTTTTCCCTTTTCATAGGTCGGCTCTTTCGGAGGATTGCTGATATTTTTCTGAATTCGCTCCATATGTTCAACGACTTCCTCGAGATCGGCGATGAGCTGGGCGCGAACATCCTCTGTGAGCTCGCCCTTTAAGCGAACTAAATTTAACACCGGATGAATAACTTGCGATCGGCCCAAGTAACAAAATCTTGGGGCCATCGGGAGCGCTTCGCCATTGTGATACTTCTTATGAAGTTCGTCTAAAGTTAAGGTTTCCATTTCTGGAAGCGCCGCGATGAAAGCCGCGTATTGCACCGAGCAAAGAGAGTTTCTCTGTTCGTAGAGTTTCATAATCTCTACACCTGCTTGCATAAGCGCCTTAGTTTGAATTTTTAGATTTTCTATCTCTTCGGTCGACTTGGCCGCCTTGGTGTCAACGATAAGTTTTCCTGCGAGTTCGCGATATTTTGATATCTCAGGAGCATCTTCGGCAAAAGTGGAGTTAGAAAGGAATAAACAAGAAACAATGGAAAAAAGAGAAAATCGCATTTTCATGCGACCATCAATAATTGATAACGATTCTCAATAGCAAGAAAAAGGGAGTGGAACTTTCGTCCCGCTCCCTCTTTTCCCCTCTTCCCTTCTCTATCTGCCAACGGAGACGTCGATCGCTAAACGCTCCTCGGCGCTGAGCTCAACTCTTCGTGTAAATTCAAAATCTAAGATTCGCTCGGCAATCTTTCCCTTGATGCGTTGCAATGATTCAATGTCCGCTGCTATGGAAAGCTCCCACTTAGATTCCTGCAGCCCATTCGGGTCTGGCAGCGGCAATCGAATAGTGGAACCACGATTGAAATTCTCATCCCGCAAACCACCGCTCCAGCATGGTTCGTCGAAAAATTAAAGGTGACCCCGAAAGCCAATGTCTACGTACTTGATGACGATGAAAATATTCACCGCATATTGAACAAGAGAATCTCATCGATTCCGCTTACCTCGTCACGAGCCGATTCGAAGACGAGGCCATTGTGGATCGATGCACTCGATTGGGTGTAAAAATTATCCCCAAAAGCCTCGCCGCATTTGTGCCACTTCAAAGGGAGTAACGTCAGCCGAACTTAAATCCTTTTGCCTCTGTCTTCTTTTTAAAGAATTTCTTGAAGAATCCGACTTTCTTTTTTGCATATTGATCCGGCCTTGCATGAGCATGTTGCTGACGCTCACCACTCGCGCCTTTTCCACGGCGGTTCTTTTGATGACGAGCTTTACTTCGTTTCGAGAACGGCTTCCCTTCCGGTCGCGAAGAACGGCCGCCCGATCGATTTGGCTGCATAGGCACTCCCGACTTGTCCCGCTGCAGATAATTCCAATGACCTCGCTCATCCGGGCAAACGAAACTTACGGCTTCACCCTCCGCTCCCGCGCGTGCGGTGCGGCCGATACGATGGATGTAGTCCTCTGCCGTCTCCGGCAAATCGAAGTTAAAGACGGTGGCGATGTCGGGAATATCCAAGCCGCGAGATGCGACATCAGTCGCGACCAAAATGGGATATTGTCCGGCTCGAAAAGCAGCCAGCGCTTGATTACGCTGACCCTGCGTTCTTCCGCCATGAATCGACGCCACCTTCACATCGTTTGCTTTCAAAAAGCGGGCTAGGCGATCCGTTCGACTTTTCGTTCGAACGAAGATAAGCATTTGACCGCTTCGAGCCGAGATTTCTTCCAAAATTTTTGGATTTTTCAGAGAGCCTTCCACTTCAATCTTAGTCTGTTTGATTTTGGAGATGGGTTTTTCAATGGAACCCACCGTCACGCGCTCAGGATTTTTCATATATTTTTGAGCGAGCTTCACCACTTCTTTGGACATCGTGGCAGAGAATAACAAGGTCTGTCGCTCTTCACGCAGACTCTTAAAAATTCTCTCCATCGGGACGGTGAATCCCATATCAAACATGCGATCTGCTTCATCTAACACAATGGTGTCGAATGATTTGAAATCAAAAGTCTTTCTCTCCAAGTGATCGACGATCCGACCCGGCGTTCCAATCACGACCGACGGATTTTGCTTCAGTTGAAATACCTGAGTATTCATGGAAGCACCGCCTATTAAAAGCGCACCTCGAATATGAGTGGCGTATTCCGTGATTTGCTCCACGACGGATGCAATTTGTGCGGCAAGCTCGCGCGTTGGCGTGACAATGAGAGCCTTCGATTTCGGATTCTCCAAAATTTTAGCAATCATAGGGATCGAAAAGGCGGCTGTTTTTCCCGTTCCCGTTTGCGCGCAGGCGATGAGATCGCGGCCTGTGAGCACCACCGGTATTGCTTGTTCTTGGATGGGAGTAGGATTGATAAAGTTCATTCTTTCGAGCGCCTGGTTTAAAGACGATGGC
>ERZ761602.7992-NODE-7992-length-10880-cov-3.958614_pt1 | contig 10880 bp, 10 predicted proteins | sample MGYA00512165_ERZ761602 | MGnify/ENA primary metagenome ERZ761602 (study PRJEB28899, sample SAMN02445085) | bioreactor sludge metagenome | biome: EBPR sludge; isolation source: Thorneside wastewater treatment plant | place: Australia: Brisbane, Thorneside...
CTGTAGGGCCAGCCGTAGAAGCCGCCGTCCTTCACGCTCGTCATGTAATCGGGTACGAGATCGCTGCCGAGCGCGTCGCGTTCATTGACGGCGGTCCACAGCGCCTTGGTGACCGGGTTCCAGTCCATGCCGACGGGATTGCGGAGGCCGCTCGCGAAGATGCGCGAGGCACCGGTCGCAAGGTCGATCTCGTGGATGGCGGCGCGGCCTTCCTCAACCTCCATGCCACTTTCAGCGGCATTGGAGACGGAACCGACGGCGACATAGAGCCTGGTGCCGTCCGGGCTCGCCAGCAGGTTCCGCGTCCAGTGCCCGGTGCTCTCGCCCTTGTCTGGCAGATCGACGACCTTGGTGCCGGGGCCCGCAAGCGTCGTGGCGCCTTCCGCATAGGGCCAGGCCCGCACGTCGGCATAGTTGCCGACGTAGAAGCGGTCTCCGACGAGTGCCATACCGAACGGCGAGCCGAGGCCTTCGGAGAGGAACGCGCCGCGCGTGTCCACCACGCCATCGCCGTTTGTGTCGCGGAGCAATGTGATGCGGTCGGCCGAAGGCGCGCCCGCACCCGCCTTCCCCATGATGTAGGCCTCGACACGGCCCATGATGCCCTTCACCGGCCGCGGCGGCTTGTTCGATTCGGCGACGAGGACATCGCCATTCGGCAGGCGGTAGAGCCAGCGCGGATGTTCGAGACCTTCGGCAAAGAGCGCGACGGCATACCCCTCGGCAGCGATAGGCGCCTCACCCGGCGCCCACGGCTTCGCATCCGCGATGTGCAATGTGGGCATCATCGTTTCGACGGGGGCGGGAAGTTTCGGATCGGCGCCGGTGCCGTCCTCCACCTTCAGCGTCGCGGTATCGCCGCACGCGGCAAGCGCAAGCAGTACGGCAACGATGGCGATCCTCATGTCGGTCTCCCCGGGGGCGGAATTGAAGCGCGATTTTCGTTTCCTATATCAGTTGGCGAACAGTCTCACATCCTGATGAAAGACACTTTCCAACATGGCTGAACAGGTAATGCACGGCACGACCATCCTCGCCGTGCGCAAGGCAGGCAAGGTGGTGATCGCGGGCGACGGGCAGGTCAGCCTCGGCAACACCGTGATGAAGGGCGACGCCAAGAAGGTGCGCCGCCTCGGCGACGGCAGCGTGATCGGCGGCTTCGCCGGCGCGACCGCCGACGCCTTCACGCTCTTCGAACGGCTGGAGGCGAAGCTCGAACGCTTTCCCGGCCAGCTGAAGCGCGCCGCGGTGGAACTCGCCAAGGACTGGCGCACCGACCGCTATCTCAGGCGGCTGGAGGCGATGATGATCGTCGCCGACCGCGAGGTGACGCTGGTGCTGACCGGCACGGGCGACGTGCTGGAACCGGAGCACAACGTGACCGCGATCGGATCGGGCGGCAATTACGCGCTTTCCGCCGCGCGGGCGCTGATCGACGTGGACGGGCTTTCGGCCGACGACGTGGCGAAAAAGGCCATGGCGATTGCTGCGGACATCTGCGTCTTCACCAACAACAATCTCACCATCGAAACGCTGGAGGCGGCCCAATGAACGTCGAAGCTCCCATCAGACCCGCCGCGATCTCGGCGCTGACCCCGAAAGCCGTCGTCGCGGCGCTCGACCGCTACATCGTCGGCCAGAACGACGCCAAGCGCGCCGTCGCCGTCGCGCTCAGGAACCGCTGGCGGCGTCAGCAGCTTCCCGAGGACATGCGCGACGAGGTGAGTCCCAAGAACATCCTGATGATCGGGCCGACGGGCTGCGGCAAGACCGAGATCAGCCGCCGCCTCGCGAAGCTCGCCGAAGCGCCGTTTCTGAAGGTTGAAGCCACCAAGTTCACCGAGGTCGGCTACGTCGGCCGTGATGTCGAGCAGATCGTGCGCGATCTCGTTGAGGAAGCCATCCGGCTCGTCCGCGAGCAGAAGCGCAAGGGTGTGCGCGAGCAGGCCGAACACGCCGCCGAGGCGCGCGTGCTCGATGCACTCGTCGGCAAGGACGCGAGCGGCGCGACGCGCGACCGCTTCCGCGAGAAGCTGCTCGCGGGCGAGCTTTCCGACAAGGAGATCGAGATCGAGGTCGACGAGGCCCCGCAGATGCCCTTCGAGATCCCCGGCATGACCGGACAGGTGGGCATGATCGACCTTGGCAACATGTTCGGCAAGCTCAGCGGCCAGCGCACGAAGAAGCGCAAGCTGAAGGTGCGGCAGGCGTGGGAAGCGCTGGTCAACGAGGAGTCCGACAAGCGACTCGATCAGGAAGAGGTGAACCGCGAGGCGATCGTCTCCGCCGAGCAGAACGGCATCGTGTTCCTGGACGAGATCGACAAGATCGCGGTGTCCGACGTGCGCGGCGGTTCCGTCTCTCGCGAAGGCGTGCAGCGCGACCTGCTGCCGCTGATCGAGGGCACGACGGTCGCCACCAAGTATGGCCCGGTGAAGACGGATCACATCCTCTTCATCGCTTCGGGCGCGTTCCATGTCGCGAAGCCTTCGGACCTGCTGCCGGAGCTGCAGGGCCGCCTGCCCATCCGCGTTGAGCTGAAGGGCCTGACGGAAGCGGATTTCCGCCGCATCCTGACGGACACCGAAGTCTCGCTGGTGAAGCAGTACGCAGCGCTGATCGGCACCGAGGGCGTCACCCTCGAATTCGCCGACGACGCGATCGATGCTATCGCGCGGATCGCGGCGCAGGTGAACGACCGGGTCGAGAACATCGGCGCGCGGCGGCTGCAGACCGTGCTCGAAAAGCTGCTCGAGGAGGTCAGCTTCGATGCCTCCGAACGCGGCGGCACGGCGGTGAAGATCGACGCGGCTTACGTGGACGCGCAGCTTTCCGACATCGCGCGCGACAACGACCTGTCGAAGTATATTCTGTAGCGTAGCCCCTCTCCCCGGCGGGGAGGGGGCTATGGCCTCAGCCGCAGGAGACGCGGGCGATCTTTCCGGCCTCGTCGGTCGAAATGGTCAGCCGGTCCGGTCTGTAATCCATCGTCACCGCGCCGTTCGGCGGCACGACGCGCGCGGTGCGGGCGCCGGTCGCCTGCTTCATCTTGCCGACGGTTGCATCGTCGGCGGGCTGACCGATGAAGCTTTGCGCCTTCTCCACATCGCAGGCCATCGCGAGATCATCCTTGGGTGTGCCGTCCGGCTTCACGAATTTGTAGACGACGCGGTCGGTCCTGCCGCGCACGGCGGGATCGAACACCGACTTCGCAAGGTCGTCTCCGGAAACGCGGAGCACATCCGATTCACCTTCGAAGGCGAAACCGGCGCGTTCGAAATCGGCGCGGATTACGGCTGGATCGATGCGGTGCGTCTTGTCGACCTCGGCGCGCGTATCGACGCCCGCGGGGCCGACATGATCGATGACCCCGACGATGCCACCCGGCTTCATCGCGCCGTAGAGCTTCGCGAGCACGTCCGCGGGCTCCACGCGCACGAAGCCGTACTCGGCGCTTTCCCAATAGGTGTCGTGATAGACGAGGTGGAGCAGCGCGAAATCGAAGCTGGCGGGCGCGAGCGCGAGGTTCGGCAGCGGCACCGCGAAGGCCGAGGCGTTTTTCACGCGGTCACGGATGCCCGCCCACGCCGTTTTCGCCTGATCGTTCGCGGCGATGCCCGGCGGGTTCCACGCCACGACGGCGCCCTTCGGGCCGACGGCACGCGCCATGATCTCGCTGTAATAACCGCGCCCCGCCATGAAATCCAAAGCGCGGTCGCCGCGTTCGAGGCCCAGGAACTTCAGGACTTCGGCGGGCTTTCGGCTTTCATCGAGCTTCGCTTCATCGGTCGGGCGATCCTTCGCGGCAACGGCGGCGGTGACGGCGGCAGGCGCAGCCTGCACGGGCAATGCGGGCATGAGCAGCGCGGCGGCAAGCAGCAGGAACGTCTTCGATTTCATCGGTGATCTCCCCTGAGTCCTGTTTCCGATCATGCCATTCACGGGGAGGACGGTACAGCTACCGCTTGCGGCGGAGGATCACGTACCACGCACCGCTGCCGCCGTGCCGCGGGTGCGCGGGACGGATCGCGGCGATGAAGGGCCTGAGCGCCGGAGTCGCGGCCCAGCGGGAGAAATTGGCGGCGATGACGCCGCGCGGGCGCCCGTCCTCTCCGGCGGGCCGGGTCTTGCCGGTGATGACGAGCAGCGTGCGCACGTCGTCGCGCCATGCGCGTTCGAGCGCGCCGGTGAGCGCCGCATAGGCTTCGTCCTGCGTGTGGCCGTGAAGATCGACGGTACGCTCGGCTTCGATACTGCCTTTCCGGATGCGGCGATCCCAGCCGCCGTCGAGCGAGACGTCCTCCGGCGCGGCAGCGGCGCGCGGGCGGGGCATATCGGGGGCCTCGACCCGCTGCGGACGCACGTTCACGCGTGGGCGCGGCGTTTCAGGCGGCGGTGCGGCGCGCGTTTTCAGCGGGCGGACGGAGGCCGTGACCTTCGCCCAGAGAGCGGTCTCGGCGTCCGAAGGCGGTTCAGGCCGCCGGGCCACGGAGAAGCCGCGCCGCCGCCGCCTTCGGCAACAGGATGAAGGCCGCGCCTTCGCTGGAGAGCCCGCCCGCGATGGTGCGCGCACGCTCGCCCGCACCCCAGAACAGATCGAAGCGGTTCGCGCCCTTGATGGCGCCGCCGGTATCCTGCGCGACCATCAGCGCCGCGAACGGCTTCATGCTGCGATCGACATCGGTGTAGCGCGTGGAAAGCCAGACCGGCGCACCCAGCGGAACGAACATCGGATCGGCGGCAAGACTGCGCTCCGGCGTCACCGGCGCGCCCATAGCGCCGAGAGGGCCCTCGCCCGTCAGCTCCTTGAAGAAGATGAAGCTCTTGTTTTCGTGCATCACCTTGCGGCCTTCCTCGGGATTGGCCCGAAGCCAGCGCATGATGCCCTGCATGGACGCTTCGCCGGGAGCAAGCACGTTCCGATCGCGCAGCAACCGCCCGATACCGACATATTCGCGACCGTTCTGCCCTGCATAGCCGATGCGCATGACGCTGCCGTCGGGCAGGCGGCGGCGCCCCGAGCCCTGGATCTGCAGGAAGAAGAACTCCACCTCATCCGCCGCCCACGCGATTTCGAGGTTGCGATCGAAAAGCGCGCCGTTGTCGATATCCTCGCGCGACCAGTAGAGCTGGTAGGCGCCGGTTTCGTCGATGCGGCCGGTGGCCTTCTTCATCTGGCCGGGATTCGCGGGATCGGGCTGATCGACGCGCACGAGATCATCGGGAAGTCCGTAGATCGGCACCAGATGACCGGGGCCGCGCGTGCGCGATCCCGCGATTTCCGGCTCGTAATAGCCGGTGACGAACGCCGCGCCGGTGCCGACGCGCACGGGTGTGAAATTCAACTCGAAGAAGGCGCGCGGATCGGTCGCGGCAGGTACGAGATTGCACGCCGTTTCCCAGTCCGCCGCGATCGTGAGGCCGCTGACGTCCGTGCGACGCGTGACGGCGCGGCAGGACTTGCGGAAGGCGGCGAGGGTGGCGGCGAAATCGTTGGTTCCCCAGCCCGGAATCTCCGCGAACGTGGCGGGCGCGGCGCCGAGCGCGGCGGCTGTCGCAGGCCCTGTGGGGGCGGGCGGTGTGATCGGCGCGGGCTCGGCGCCCGGCGACACCGGCCCGGTGGGCGTTGTGACGGGACGCGGCGACGCACACGCGGCAATCGCGAGCAGCAGCAGAACGGGGAAAAAGCGATGACGCACGCGGAACTCCAGCAAACCTTGATCAGGCGAAGGGCTAGCGGATTTTGGCCGCAGCTGGAATCCGCATTCGTCGAAAGGACGCCGGAAGCAGATGCCGAATCAGGCGTCTTCGTCGGTGTCGATGAGCAGCCAGTTCGGATCTGCAGCGCCGGTGTGGCGGCTGAAGGTCCAGACGTCATGCGATTGCACCGCATCCGACAGCGAACCGCTGACGACGTTTCCGGCCTTGTCGCGCGTGACGGCGACGAGATCGGCATCGAAGCGCAGCGTGACTTCGGCCATTGCGCCGTGAAGCCGTGCAGCGACGATTTCGACCTTTTCAAGCGACACGAGCCGGTTTTCGAGCGTCAGCCCCTCCGCCTCGCGCGCGGCAATCGCTTCGGCGAACTGATCGGCGATATCATCGGAAACAAGATCGCGCAGCGCCTCGGCGTCGCCCTTCCAGAACGCTTCGAGCACCATGCGATACGCCGCCTTCGCGCCTTCGGCGAAACGCGGCGGATCGAACGTCGGGTCGGCGGCGGCGATCGCGTTCAGCGATTCCTTCAGCGCGGGCGACATGTCGGCGGGAAGCTCGAGCGGCGCGGCGGGCGGCAGGTCGTAGCTGCCTGCACGCGGCGGCGTCTGCTGCTCCGCGGGGCTGCGGCGAACGACTTCGCCAGCGGGCTCTTCATGGCCGGTGCGGCGGCCAAGCACGCTCACCAGCCGAAGGGCGATGAACCCCGCGAGCATCGCCAGAACGACGATCTCGATCAGTCCGCTGCTGTCGCCCATAATTCTACCTTCAAGCGTCCCTTCAAACGCGTTTGCTTAACAGCGCCACGCCGCACAGTCCACGCAGCTTAACCTGTTTTCGGTTAAGATAGGCTATTCCGAGCCGCATACAAGGAACAGCGCTGCCTTGCGCCGGTTCCATGCGCCTGCTAGCGAGCGCGCCGTATTCCTGTCCAACAGAATTGAGACCTGCATCATGGCCGAGAACGAAACGGGCGACGAAGGCTACATCAACGGCAACGGCGGCGAAGCCCCGGCGGAAGCCCTGCCGCAGGTAAGCATTTTGGCGCAGTACGTGAAGGACCTGTCGTTCGAGAACCCGGGCGCGCCGCAGTCGCTGCAGCAGGGTGCGGGCCAGCCGAAGATCGAGATCAATGTCAACGTCGGCGTCCGCCAGCAGGGCGACAACGTCTACGAGGTGGAGCTGAAGCTCTCCGCGAACGCCACGTTCGAAAACGGCAAGACCGCCTTCATCACCGAGCTGCTCTATGGCGGCCTTTTCGGCCTGCAGAACGTGCCCGAGGAGCACCTCGAGCTGTTCCTCGTCGTCGAAGCGCCGCGCCAGCTCTTCCCGTTCGCCCGCCGTATCTTCGCCGACGCGACGCGCGACGGCGGCTTCCCGCCGCTGATGCTCGACCCGATCGACTTCGCGCAGCTCTATTTCGCGCGCCAGCAGCAGGCCGAGAGCGCGGAACAATCCGGCGAGATCGGGCACGCCTGAGGCCCCGCGGGAGACCGCGCCCATGTCGCTCGTCAAGAGCGTCGGCGTCATCGGAGGGCTGACCCTCGTCAGCCGCGTGTTCGGCTTTGCCCGCGATATGCTGCTTTCACGCCTGCTCGGCGCGGGCGCGGGCGCGGACGCCTTCTTCGTGGCGTTCAAGCTGCCCAACATCTTCCGGCGCCTGTTCGCGGAGGGCGCGTTCAGCGCCGCCTATGTGCCGATGTTCAGCAAGGAACTGCACGGGCCGGGCGGCATCAGCGCCGCCGAGCGCTTCTCGGCAAACGTGCTGTCCGTTTTCCTGCCGATCCTGCTGCTGTTCACGGCGCTGTTCGAGATCTTCATGCCCGGCGTCGTCTGGCTGATGGCAAGCGCCTACAAGGACGTGCCGGGCAAGTTCGAGCTGACCGTCGAGCTGACGCGAATCGCCTTTCCGTATCTGCTGCTCGTCAGCCTCGTGTCGCTGCTGTCGGGCGTGCTCAATTCGATGTCGAAGTTCGCCGCCGCCGCCGCCGCGCCGATCCTGCTCAACATCTGCCTGATCGGCGGTGTTCTGTTCTTCGGCAGCACCACAGGCGACAGCACGGAAACGGCCCGGGCGCTCGCGGTTTCGGTGAGCGTGGCGGGCGTCGTGCAGTTCGTGTGGCTGCTGTGGGCCGTGCGCCGCGCGGGGCTGACCCTGCGCCTCCGCTGGCCGCGACTCGACCCCAAGGTGAAGGAACTCGGCCGCATCATCGTGCCTGCCACATTCGGCGCGGGCATCTACCAGCTCTCGCAGCTGATCGACACGTTCTTCGCGACGCGGCTTGAAGAGGGTGCGATGAGCTTCCTGAACTACGCGGACCGGCTGAACCAGCTGCCGCTCGGCGTCGTCGGCATCGCGCTCGGCACCGCCATTCTGCCCGCGCTCAGCCGCCTCATCGCGCGCGAAGACGCGGACGGCGCGCAGAAGCTGCAGGGCACAGCGGTCGAGCTTTCGATGCTGCTGACGCTGCCCGCCGCCGTGGCGCTTGCCGTCGCCGCGCATCCGATCGTCGAGGCGATCTTCCTCGGCGGGCGTTTCACGGCAGAGCATGTCGCCGTCACCTCGGGCGTGCTCGTGGCGCTCGTCGCCGGACTTCCCGCCTACGTGCTCATCAAGGTGCTGACGCCGGGCTTTTTCGCACGCGGCGACACGAAGACACCGGTGAAGACCGCCGCGGCGGCGCTCACCTTCAACGTCGCCGTCATCCTTATCGTTATCGACCGCTTCGGCATCATCGGACTCGCGGCGGCAACCGCCGTTTCAAGCTGGTTCAACTGCGCGCTGCTCTACACGATCCTGCACCGGCGCGGGCACTTCACGCTGACCGGCGCGGTGATCCTGCGCGTCGCCAAGCAGCTCGTCGCCGCACTCGTGATGGCCGCCGGGCTCTGGTGGGTGACGAACGCGCTCGGCGCATCCTTCACGGGCGGCGCGCTGGCACGTGCGGGCGCACTGACGGCAGTCGTTCTGACCGGGGCGGGGCTCTATTTCGGGACACTGTGGGCGATCGGCGGCTTCCACCACGAACACCTCGCGAAGCTCAGGCGCGGCAACGGCGCTTGACCTGCGACCCAAGCGGGGCCTAACGGCGGCGCGCTATGACACAGACTTTCGCACCCCGCGTCTTTTCCGGCATCCAGCCGACCGGCAACCTGCACCTTGGCAATTACCTCGGCGCGATCCGCAACTGGGTGGACATGCAGCACCAGCACGAATGCGTCTATTGCATCGTGGACCTGCACGCGATCACGCTGTGGCAAGACCCGGAAGCGCTGCGCCGGGGCATCCACGAGATGGCCGCCGCGCTGCTCGCGAGCGGCATCGATCCCGACCGCGCCGTGCTCTTCAACCAGAGCCAGGTTCACATGCACGCGGAGCTCTGCTGGATCCTGATGTGCACCGCGCGCATGGGCTGGATGCAGCGCATGACGCAGTTCAAGGAAAAGTCGGGCAAGGACAAGGAAGGCGCTTCCGTCGGCCTGTTCGGCTATCCCGTGCTGCAGGCCGCCGACATCCTCGGCTACAAGGCGACGCACGTGCCGGTGGGCGAGGACCAGAAGCAGCACCTCGAACTTTCCCGCGACATCGCGCAGAAGTTCAACACCGATTACGGCGTCGAGCTGTTTCCGCTTCCCGAGCCCGTGATTCAGGGCCCGGCGACGCGCGTGATGTCGCTGCGCGACGGCACCGCGAAGATGTCGAAATCCGACCCTTCGGACATGAGCCGTATCAACCTTGCCGACGATGCCGACGCGATCGCGCAGAAGATCAAGAAGGCGAAGACGGACCCCGAGCCGCTGCCCGGCGATATCGCGGGACTTGAGTCGCGGCCCGAGGCGCGGAACCTCGTTTCGATCTACGCAGCGCTTGCCGGCACGAGCGCGGCAGCGGTGCTGACGGAGTTCGAGGGCAAGGGCTTCGGCACGTTCAAGCCTGCACTCGCCGATCTCACGGTGAGCGTGCTGGCGCCGATCGCCGCGCGTTTCCGCGAACTTTGCGCCGATCCCGGCCATCTCGACACCGTACTGGCGAAGGGTGCGGCGCGCGCCGACGCCATCGCGGCGCCGGTGCTCGCGGAGGTGAAACGGACGGTTGGGTTTCTCGGCTGAGGGCTTTGAAAATTCAGGGATCGTTCAGCCGCGCACATGCACTATATAGGTATGGCGTGGGTGCGAACGAGAAAGCCCGTAGGTGAATAACATGAAACTGCCGAAGATCCTGTTGTCGCTGGGGCTGCTGGCGCTGGTTGCCGCCTGCACGACGCCCTTCACTGCCGATGTTTCCCGCTTCCAGCGCCTGCCGGCGCCGTCGGGCGAGAGCTTCACGATCGAGGCGCGCGACGCCGAGCGATCGGGCGGGCTCGAGTTCGCGCAATATGCGTCGTACGTCGAGAACAGACTGGTCCAGCAGGGCTATCAGCGCGCCGCTTCGCCCGAAGCGGCAACGCTCGTCGTCAAGCTCGACTACGGCGTCAATGACGGCCGCGAGAAGGTCGATACCCGCTATACCGGTTTCGGCGCGGGCTACGGCGGCTGGGGCGGCTGGGGCTGGCCCTATTACAGCCGCTATCGCTATCACCCCTATTACTGGGGCTCGTTCTACGATCCGTTCTGGGGCCCGGGCTTCGGCGGCGGCACGGAAGTTTACAGCTACACCGTCTACCGCTCGTTCCTGGACATGGACATCGTCCGCAAGAACGGCGCACCGGTGTTCGAGGGCCGCGCCGAGGCGACGACGCGCTCGTCCGACCTCACCAAGCTGGTGCCCAACCTCGTCGAGGCGATGTTCTCGGGCTTCCCGGGCAATTCCGGGCAGACCGTGCGCGTGAAGATCGACCAGAAGAAGAGCGCCTACTAGAGACGGATTCACGTTTCAGGCTGAAAAGGCCTGAAACGCTCGCGGTCTGGGCAATTTCGCTGCGACAGGGCTTTCCCTGCCGCAGCCTCTTGCCCAAAACCGGTTCCCACATTTGCCCGCGATGTTCTAAGAACAGCATGTGGGTATATTCGACATCTTCCGCCGCCAGACGGTGAATCCTGTCACAGCCGCCAGCACTGACGCCGGCGGCACCAGTCTCATCGGACGGTTCGCAGCGATGCCGCGCTGGATGCTGCTGATCCTCGGCGCGTTCTTCGCGGCGATCCTCTACTGGGGCGTCCTCGGC
>ERZ761602.7993-NODE-7993-length-10880-cov-3.338014_pt1 | contig 10880 bp, 5 predicted proteins | sample MGYA00512165_ERZ761602 | MGnify/ENA primary metagenome ERZ761602 (study PRJEB28899, sample SAMN02445085) | bioreactor sludge metagenome | biome: EBPR sludge; isolation source: Thorneside wastewater treatment plant | place: Australia: Brisbane, Thorneside...
CGGCGGGGTCGCCGTCGGCGAGGCTCCGGAAGACATCGCCGCGATCGTGCAACACACCGCCCCCCTGCTCCCGGATGAGAAACCTCGTTACCTCATGGGCGTCGGCTACGAACGCGATCTCCTCGCCGCCGTGCTGGCCGGAGTGGACATGTTCGACTGCGTGCTCCCCACGCGAAACGGCCCCAACGCCAACGCCTTCACAGCCGCCGGCCAGGTCCGCCTCCGCAACGCCCAGTTCGCCGAGGATTCCCGCCCGATCGAAGACGGCTGCGACTGCCACGCCTGCAGCCCAGCACGCTTCGGATGGACCACGCCAGACAATCGCCCCTTTACGAGAGCCTATCTTCGGCATCTGTTCATGGTTGGGGAAATGCTCGGGCCGATCCTCGTGACCCTGCATAACCTTCGGTACTTCCAACGATTCCTCTCCGATGTTCGGGATCGGATCGTGGATGACGATTGGCCCGGGCTTGTCGCCCGCTGGCCGATCGCGGCTTCGGGCCTTTCGCCCAAAGCCTTGCAGACCCCGCTGTAGATTTGCCAGGGGGAACCCGCCGCGGCGGCGCCGCCGCTCATTCTCCCGATATCGCCCAGTCGCCCTCCCTAAACACCACCACAAGCCTTGCCCCGGTGGTGATCGCACCTGAACGAAAGTGATCGAACCGAATGACCACCAGCACCAGTACCTGGACAATGAATCTGATTCTCGCGCAGTCCACGCCCGAAGTCTCGGCCGTACCGGCGCAACCCCGGCCCGTCGGGATGCCGGGCACGACCAGCCAGCCCGCGACCGCTCCCGGGGGTGCGACGCCGGCGGGCGCCCAGCAGGGGGCTCCGAGCAGCATGATGCTCTGGCTGATCCTCCTGATGTTCGGCGTCATGATCATCCCGGCCATGCTCAGCGGTCGCCGCGAGAAAAAGCGCCGTGCGGAACTGATGGCCTCGCTCAAGAAGAACGACAAGGTCCAGACGCTCGGCGGCATCATCGGCACCATCTCTGAACTGACCGAGCAGGAAGTGGTGCTCAAGGTCGAGGATGGGCGTATCCGCTTCGCCCGCAGCGCCATCCAGGGCGTCATCCAGAGCACGAACTCGCCCGTCAACTCCTTCGCGGAACCCAAGGACGCCAAGACCGTCTCGGTCTGACCGCATCCACGAAGAGACCCGCCCACATCCCGCCCTTTCACGACGCTTCCTCCACACATCCCGCCATGCGAACCATCTACCGCAACCTGATTTTCACGCTGTTCGCGCTCGCGATCAGCACCTGGGCGATCATCCCGCCGGAGAAGAAACTCCGATTGGGCAAGGACCTCCGGGGCGGCGTCAGCCTTGTCTATTCCGTCCAGACACGAGATACCGCCGGGCAGGATCCCAAGACCCTGATCGATGAGACCATCTCCGTTCTCAAGGACCGGGTCGATCCCGACGGCCTCTTTGAAATCTCCATGGTCGCGCAGGGCACCGACCGCATCGAGATCACCATGCCCCTGCCCAGCGACCGCGTCAAGGCGCTGAGCAAAGCCTACCGCGATGAACTCGAAGCCCTCGGCGCGGCCTCTCTCAACCGTCCCCGCCTCGAGCGAACATTGCGGCTCCCGCCCTCCGAACGCGCCCCGGCCCTGGAGAGACTCTCCAATAAGAACTCCAAACGCCTCGAACTCCTCAACGCCGCCGCGGCCGCCTTCGACGCCGCCGCCGCGACGCGCGACGCCTTCATTGCCGAAACCGACCCCGCAAGAAAAGACACCCTCGCCGCCGAGGCCGCCGGCGCGGAACTCGCCCTCGATGATGCCCTCGCCAAGGCCCTCGCCACCGCGCTCTCATCGGATGACTTGCACCGTGTCCTGACCCTCTCGACCAAGCCGCGCTCCTTCTCCGACCGCGAAGGCAAAACCCAGACCCTCCCCAGCCCTCGCGAAGAAGCCGAACGCAAACTCCGCGAGGCCCACCCCGACGCCGCCGCCGACATCGACCGTGTCATCGCCACTTTCAACGCCTACGCCGCAGAACGCAAGAGCCTCGATGATCCCGAGGATCTCAAGCGGCTCCTGCGCAGCGCCGGCGTCCTGTCCTTCCGAATCTCCGTCAAGCCAGGCGCGCACCCCGACGAAACCAACCTCCGCCAGCGCTTCCGCGAACTCGGCCCCCGCAACGCCAACGCCGACGATGCCCGCTGGTACCGCATCAACCGCATCGACGGCATGATCCACTCCCGCGAGGACGCCCTGCGCCTCGCGTCGGACGACTCCTTCGCCGCTGATTACTTCCGCGGCATGGGCTACGTGGTCGAGGCCCGAGGCGGGGATTACTACATGCTCGCGTGGGACACCCCCGGCAACAGGCTGACGAAGGGCGATCACGCCGATCAGCCCTGGGCCGTCGCCGCCGCCTACCAGAGCCGGGATGAACTCGGCAAGCCCTGCATCGCCTTCGCGATGGACGCCGTGGGCACCAAGTACCTCGGCCAACTCACCGCCGTCAACGTCGGCAACCAGATGGCCGTCCTCCTCGATGACGAGGTCTACACCGCGCCCACCCTTCGTTCCGCGATCAGCAGCAACGGCCAGATCACCGGCGATTTCAGCCAGGAAGAGATCAACTATGTTGTCCGAGTCCTGTCGGGCGGTACCCTGCAACAGGCCCTCTCACCCGATCCCATCAGCCAGAACTCCATCGCCCCGGCCCTGGGCTTCGACAATCTCCGCATGGGCCTGATGTCGGGCGTCTACTCCGTCATCCTTGTGGCGGTCTTCATGGTGGTCTATTACTTCCGGTTCGGCCTTGTCGCCGTGCTGGCCACCATGGTCAACGCGCTGCTGATCATGGGGGCCATGTCCCTCTCCAAGGCCGCCTTCACGATGCCCGGCATCGCCGGCATGATCCTCACCTTCGGCATGGCCGTGGACAGCAACGTCCTGATCTACGAACGCATCCGGGAGGAGCTCAACCGCGGCGCCGACCTCAAGACGGCCGTGCGGCTCGGCTTCGAGCGTGCCCTCTCCAGCATTGTCGACGGGAACATCACCAACCTGATTGTCTGCGTCGTCCTGTACTACACAGGCACGCCCGAGGTCCGCGGCTTCGCCATCACGATGGGCATCGGCGTTGTCTCCACGCTCTTCGCGGCGCTGGTCTTCAGCCGGATGGTCTTCGACATCGCCGTCAACTTCGGCTGGCGCAAAGCGTCGATGCTCCCCATGGCCTGGCCGGGCCTCCAGAAGTTCCTCACGCCCAACATCAACTGGCTCCGCCTGCGCTACATCTTCTACACGATCTCCGCCGTCTATGTCGGCCTGGGATTCGCCATGATCTGGTACCAAGGCTCGAAGATGCTCGATACCGAGTTCCTCGGGGGCACCAAACTCACCATCCAACTGCGCGAGGGGCCCGATGGCAAGCCCCTGACGCTGACCCGCGACCAAGTGCAACAGCGTGCCCAGGCCGCCGCGAGCGATACGGACCCGGCGCTGCGCCCGCTCCTCAACGCGGAGGTCATTCCCATCAACCCCAGGGAGGATGGCGTCACCAGCGACCGATTCGAGATCAAGGTGGGTGCCGCGGAGGCCGGGACCGATCCCGACGCGATCCCCGATGCGATCGTCGCCGTCTTCGCCGACACGCTGGAGATCAAGCCCCCGCTGGCCTTTACCGGCTCCGAGCTTACCGACACGCTCGCCCCTGTGTACCCGATCGAAAAAGCCACCCTCGGCGAAAACGTTGACACGCACGCCTCCAGGCGTGATGACGTGCAATCGTTCCTCGGCGGGGCCGCCATCATCATCGACAACATCGACCCCCCCACGCCTCTCAAGAGCATCGCAGAACGCATGCGTACGGCGCGCCAATCCGCGGAGTTCTCCGGGACCATCGCGCGTGAGGTGGGCTTCATCATCCTGGAAGGTGATGAAAACGCTGTGGAGAGTCTGGCCGTTCTTGTACGCGACGACAACGCCAGTTATCTCCGCGACGAGGCCGCGTGGAGCCAGAACGTCCGCGCCAAGGAATGGGCCCTGACCGTCAAGGCCCTCACCGGAAAGACATCCCTCGCGGGCGTCAACGCCTTCAGCCCCGCCATCGCCAGTTCTTTCCGCGCCGACGCCATCACCGCCTCGGTCCTGTCCTTTTTCCTCATCGGCATCTATATCTGGGTCCGCTTCAAGACCCTCAACTACGCCCTCGCGGCCGTGGTCGCGCTGGTGCACGACGTGCTCACCGTGATCGGCCTGCTGGCGTTCTGCGAAATTCTGTACGAGACCCCCGCGACCGCCGGGTTCGCCAGGTCGATCGGGCTGCTTCCATTCAAAATCGACCTCAACACCGTCGCCGCTCTCCTCACCATCGCGGGGTACTCTCTCAACGACACGGTCGTCATCATGGACCGCATCCGCGAGAACCGCGGCAAACTGCTCTACGCCACCAGTTCCATCATCAACACCTCGATCAACCAGACCTTCAGCCGCACGATCATCACCGGCGGCACCACACTGGGGTCGTGCCTGATTCTCTACTTCATCGGGGGCGAGGGGATGCGTTCATTCGCTTTCTCGCTGGCAACCGGCCTGATCGTCGGCACCTACTCCTCCGTCGCGATCGCCGCCCCGATCGTCTGGTCCCGCAAGCACGAGGACCAGCCCGAACTCTCCATCCAGCCTGTCACGCTCTGACCGACCGGCTACAGTGCCACGCATGGCCGGGCCGGAGGGTGATTCTCGCGTGTGCGTCGTGGGGTCCGTGAACATGGACCTCGTCGTTCGCGCAGCGCGCTTGCCCGCCCCGGGAGAAACTGTCTCGGGCGGTGCGTACCGCACCTACCCAGGCGGCAAGGGTGCCAACCAGGCCGTCGCTTCCGCGCGAATGGGGGCGCACACCTCGTTCGTCGCCTGTATCGGAGACGACCCGCACGGCGTCAAAGTCAAGGCCGCCCTCGAATCCGAGAGCCTCGACCTGTCGCGCCTGATGGTCCGCCCCGGCGAGGCCACCGGGCTGGGCCTCATCACCGTTTCCGAGGGCGGCGAGAACATGATCGTCGTCTCCCCCGGCGCCAACGCGACCATGACCGAAGCCGATCTCACGGGCGCGCAAGACGCTGTCATCACCTCCCACGTCCTGCTGCTTCAACTCGAAATTCCCGGCCCCGTCATCATCGCCGCGGCGAAACTCGCCCGCGCCGCCGGCGTCGCGGTGATACTCAACGCCGCCCCCGCGCGACCTCTTTCCCAGGAGTTGCTCCGCAACGTCGATGTCCTGGTCGTCAACCGCGTCGAGGCCACGACGCTGCTGGGCATCGAGCCGAACACGGACCCGGGCCGTCTCACGCTGCGCCTTCCCGAACTGGGGCCGCCCGCCATCCTCCTGACCCTCGGTTCGCAAGGGTCCATCCTGTCGTACCGGGGCCGCCCCAAGCGCGTCCCGACGCCCGCGGTCAAGGCCGTCGACGCCGTCGCCGCCGGAGACGCCTTCTGCGGCGCGCTCGCCGCCAACTGGCGTGATGTCGCCGCGGCCGCCAAGGCCCGCGGCCCCGATGAGTTCAAACTTGTCGAGCGGGCTGTCCTCCTTGCCTCCGCCGCCGGCGCGCTCGCCACCACCAAACCGGGCGCGATCCCCAGCCTTCCAAGGCGCGATGAGGTGGAGCGAGCCGCCGCGGACCTGCGCATCGGGACCTGAGGCCGCGCGGTCTTACAGTTCCGGCGTTGTCATTCCGCATCGACCATCCCGTTTTTCTGTGGCTTCTGCTGCTGATCATCCCCACGGTCTGGATCGGGGCGAGGTCGTTCCGTTCGATGGCCCCGTCGCGGCGATGGGTATCGATCTGTGTTCGCGCGGTGTTGCTCGCGGTTCTCGCCGCGATGCTCGCCCGCGTGAGCCTCGTGCGCAGGACCGAAGCGCTCGCCGTGATCGCGCTCGTGGATGTCTCCGGCTCCACCCGCCGCTTCTATGACGGGGGCAACGACGCCGTCCTGGCCCGCACCCGCTCCGTGCTCGCCTCCATCGAATCAGAACGCGGGCCGGACGACCTCCTCGGCGTCATCGCGTTCGGATCGCGGGCCATCGCGGTCGCCACGCCCACCATCGGGCCGGTTTCCGAGCGTTCGCTCGATCTCCCGCTGTCAACCGGGACCAACATCGCCGATGCGATCCGCCTCGGTCGCTCTCTCATCCCTCCCGATGCCGCCGGCAGGCTGCTCCTTCTCAGCGATGGTCATCAAACCGCCGGTGACGCGGTCGCCGCGGCCGGTACGGGAGGCGGCACGTCTGTCGATATCTTGCCCCTCCTGTATTCTCTCGACCGCGAGGTCATACTGGAGCGCGTCGATGCCCCCCCATCCGCCGCGGCCGGTGCGGTCGTATCGGTGCGGGTCCTGCTCTCTTCCGCGGGTGATTCCACGGGCACGCTGCGCCTTACAGCCAACGACATCGAGGTGGATCTCAACGGCGATGCTCCCGGTGCGGGCCGCCGGATCGAACTTCGCCCGGGGCGCACCATCGAGCAGATGCAGGTGCGGCTCGATGACAGACGGGTCCATCGTTTCCGCGCTGTCTTCGAGCCGGACCCCGAACCGGGTGATGTCCCGCGATTCTCCGGCGACACGATCGCCGAGAACAACAGCGGCGAGGCCTTCACGCTCACCCCCGGCCGAGGAACAATCCTGCTCGCCGACGGCGTCAGCCGCGAGAACGATGATTCCGGCCGCACGGTCGCCGAGGCGCTCACGGCCAGCGGATTCACCGTCCTGACTATCCCGCCCGATGGTCTGCCCGGCGATGTGCTCCGTCTGCAGGAGCACGACCTGGTGATCCTGGAGGATGTCCCCGCGGAGGTCGTGCCGGAGGCCACGCAGCGAGCCCTCGCCGCCTACGTGCAGGATCTGGGCGGCGGGCTGCTCTTCATCGGCGGCCCGAACTCCTTCGGCGCCGGCGGTTGGAAGGGCAGCGTGCTCGAACCCATCATGCCCGTTCGGCTCGACCTGCCCGAACGGCTCATCACCCCCGAGGCCGCCATCATCTTCGTTCTCGACAACTCGGGAAGCATGTGGCGGAGCGTGCTGGGTTCGGACAAGACGCAGCAGGAGATCGCCAACGACGCCGCCGCGCTCGCCGTGCGCTCCCTCGATGCACGCGACCTCGTCGGGATCATCACGTTCAACAGCGAGCCGGAGGAACTGATCCCCCTCGCTCCGAACTCCAAGCCCGGTGAGAGCGCCGCTCTCATCCGGGGCATCCTCTCGGGCGGGGGAACCAACGCACCGCCGGCGTTGCGGCTTGCGCGCGATCGACTCTCCAAGTCCGCCGCGAAGGTCCGACATATCGTGTTCCTCTCCGACGGCAAGTCCCGCGGCACCGACCAACTCGTGCCCCTGGCCCGCGAGATGGCGGACGAGGGAATCAAACTCACCGCCATCGCCGTGGGTGATGATGCGGACCTTGTGACGCTGCGACGCATGGCCGAGCAGGGCGGCGGAGCGTACCACCACGCGCTCAACCCGAACACGTTGCCGCAACTCTTCCTCAAGGCCGTGCGCATCGTGCGCACCCCCCTCATCCGCGAGGAGCCGTTCGAGCCTGTCATCCTCGGCGGCGGGTCGCCCATCACCGTGGGCCTCCCCCCGCCGCCGCCGCTCGGCGGGCTTGCGCTGACTCAGCCCCGAGCCGAACCGACCGTTGTCAACGCCATCACAACACCTCGCGGAGAGCCGGTCCTGGCGCATTGGCAGGTCGGCCTGGGCCAGAGCGTCGCCTTCACCAGCGACGCCTCGCGCTGGGCCGAGGCTTGGTTGCCCTGGGAGGGATATCAGCAGTTCTGGTCACAGGTCGCCCGCACCGCCTCGCGCTCCGCCACGGCGGGGCAAGGACTTACGGCATCGGCGTTTACCGAACCCGGGGTCGTGCGTCTGCGACTCGACGCGGCGGACTCGGACGGGAGACCACGCGACGGCCTCTCCGTGCCCGCCACCGTGTATACACCCTCGGGGAGCGCCAGGGAAGTCAACCTCACTCAGATCGGCCCGGGCATCTATGAAACCTCGATCCCCACCGACGAAGTCGGCAGTTTCGTCGCCGTGATGAAACCAGCATCGTCGGAGACTCGCCTCCCGCCCGTGATCGCCGGGGCCACGCTCCTGGATGGACCGGAGTTCCGCGCGATGTCGTCCGATCTCTCGCTGCTGCGTGAGATTTCGCGCCGCTCGGGCGGGCGTGAACTCAGCCCCGAGGCCGCCACTTCGCGCACCCTCTTTGACCGCGGCGGGATCCCGCCGCGCGAGGCCGTGCTGCCCCTCTGGCCCATCCTGCTCTGGTGGACCCTCGGGCTTGTCCTGCTCGACATCGCCACACGACGCATCGCGTGGGATCGCTGGTTCAGCCGCCGATTCATCGGTGACATCGCCGAACACGCCGCCGCGGCGGCCAGGGAGAAAACCGATGCGGCCACGCGCACCCTCGCGGGACTCCGCGCCCGGGCCGCCGATCCCGCTCCGGATGGCCCTTCGCTCGCGCTGGGCGAGCGAGAAGCCGAGATGCTCGCCGCGGCCGCGCGCGATCAGCGCCGTGCCGCCCGGCTCGCGAGCCTCACCAACTCCAGTCCCGGCACCCCCGCCAAAACCGAGGATGGACCGCCTGCGGATGGCGGACTGCTCGCCGCCAAGCGTCGAGCAGCGAAGAGATTTGAAGAAGATCGTCCTCAGTGATTCCGCTCTCGACCGGTGTTCGCATTCCGTCCATACGTCCACAGTGCGAACAACCGGAATCCCTCGTGCCGGTGTTCGATTTTCCTTTGTTCCAAGCACCGGATCGCGCATAATGAAAGGTGGTGGAGAGCCGCACGTCAGGGTTGAACAAAGAGGACCATCCCCATGACCACCGTCTCCGACATTCTCGCCCGTAAGTCAGGCAAGACCCATTGTGTCTCACCCCGCGCCACGGTGCTCGAAGCCACGCGGATCATGAATGATGCCCGCATCGGTTCGGTGCTCGTCATCGAGGGCGAATGGCGGCGCATCGTCGGCATCCTCACCGAGCGCGACCTGCTCACCCGTGTCATCGCCGCGGAGCGCGACCCCAGCACCACGCTGGTCAGCGATGTCATGACGACCGACGTGCTGTTCTGCACACCCAGCACCACCATCGACGACCTGCGAAGCGTGATGCGCGAGAAGCGCATCCGCCACGTGCCCGTCCGCGAGGATGATGGCTCGCTCGTCGGCCTGGTCTCGATCGGCGACCTCAACGCATTCGAGAGCGAATCCGCGGCCTGCACGCTGGCTTCGCTCACCGATTACATCACACGCGGCTGAGCCGACGCCGGGGTGCGATGATCACGCGTGCGGCCTCACTCGCAGCCGCCCGCTTCCCACGCCGCGTAGAACGTCTCGACGTCCGCGCCATCGACGCCGCCGTCCGAGTTCACGTCCGCCGCGGGGTGGCCCGCCTCCCACGCCGCGTAAAAGGCCTCGACGTCCGCCCCGTCGACGCCCCCATCACCGTTGAAATCGGCGGGGCAACCGCACTCCGATGCCACGGAGATGACAAAGGAGCGCCCCTCGGTCCCATTCTGGAGTTCGTACCCGCGGGCCTCGATCGTGCGCGTGCCGCGTGTGTCGCACGGGTTCCAGTCGAAGGTGTAGGGAGCCAGATAGTCACTCGCCGAGTAGCGGCCATCGATGAAGAAATCGACGCGCCCCATCGCCCCATCAACCTCTGCCGCGGCGGTGATGCGCACCGGGCCGGTGACTGTTTCGCCGGCGGCCGGCGATTCAATCCTGACGGTCGGCAGACCGAGCGTCAGGTACAGGTTCCCGTTCCAATGCTTGAACTGGTCCACATCGATCAGGTACCGCCACCAGTTGGCGAGGAAGAAATCCGGCCCGCGCCCCGGCGCGTGCGGCATATGGGCGTACCACCAGTTGAGATACTCCCGCTGCGAGTCCGTGTCGTCGGGCGACCACTCCCGGAAGTTGATGAGCCGCGTTTGGTCGTTCAGATTCGGGTACGAGAGCCATGCGTCGGCGTTGCTGGGCACGAAGCGCGGGTTCGCGTAATCATAATCGGATTGTCCGTTGACCGGGAAGTGAACGTTTCCCACGCCGCCCAGCCCGGGCGCATCGCGGTCGAGCAGGGCGAAACGGCTCCAGGTGTTGCTCCGATCCGGGGTCCACGAACCGTACGAGTGAACCATGATGCTCTCGGCGCGGTGGCCCCAGGAATGAATCGCCTCGCCCACCCCCCGCTCGAAGTTCCAGCCCATGATGACGAACGCTCGTTCGCCGCCCGCTTCGGGATAGGGAACGCCGTTGATCCAGTACGCGCCCCGCCCCGCCATGCACGACTCCCACATGCCCCCGATCGGCGGGGCGTAGAGCCATACCTCATCGATCTCCCCCGCGTCCACCCGCGCACCGATGCCCCGTTCGTTGCACCAGCGAACGTAGTCGAACGTCGAGTTGTGAAAAATCCGATCCGCCCAGTCGCTCGCGAACGACTCGTCGTCGTGCTGAAAGCCGTCCTGGAAGATCGGATACTCATCGGCGTGCACCGTTTCCACGATCTCGTAGACGGCGCGGCCGTGGCTCGAGGCGAGCAGGTCCTGCCTCACACGCTCGGCCAGCACCAGCGGGTGCTCCCACCCGTACACCTCGTGCATGCGCAGGCCGCCGAAGTTCTCCATGATCGGGTTCATGGCGTACAGCAGAACCTTCGCCCGCACCACGTCCGGGTCAACTCCCGGTGGCGGGGGCGGACCGGCGGGCGGCAAGCCGAGCGGGTCCAGGTTCATAAATCGGACGCCGTCGAACCAGATGCGAAACCCCGCATCCCAGGTGTCGTGGTGGATCTCGATCTGCCGCACGTTCGAAAGGTCCGGAGTGCCCGTGGTCGTTCGGACC
>ERZ761602.7994-NODE-7994-length-10879-cov-10.941519_pt1 | contig 10879 bp, 10 predicted proteins | sample MGYA00512165_ERZ761602 | MGnify/ENA primary metagenome ERZ761602 (study PRJEB28899, sample SAMN02445085) | bioreactor sludge metagenome | biome: EBPR sludge; isolation source: Thorneside wastewater treatment plant | place: Australia: Brisbane, Thorneside...
CCACATTTGCGGTCGCGAACCTCCGGACGGCCGAGAACCGCATCAGCTTTATGGCCGAGCTTGCCTCGCTGATGTGGCTTCACGACCGCGACCAAGCCCGGGCGATGTACGGCAGTGTTGTTAACGACTTCAAGAATCTCGTTGCTCAGGTCGATACGCAAATGAACATGGCTCAGGCGACCGCGGATGTTGAGCTGCGCGACATCGGCCCCGGCCCGGGAATGCTCGCCGAACCGAGCGATGCCTTGCGTGCGGCGACGAAGTTTCGCTCGGCGATGGCCGTTCGGCAAGCGATAGCGATGAGCCTTGCCGAGCACGAACCGGAACTTGCCCTCAGCTTTTACTACGACTCGATCTCGGGGATCACGAACGCGAGGCTCCTTGAAATGACCACGAACGACGGCTATTTCGAGGTCCAGCTGCTCTCGTCGGTCGCTCGCAAAGACGCCGCCCGCGCGATACAACTCGCAAGGAACTCGCTCAAAGGTAAGTTGAACTACCTTCATATCGGGCTTCTGCGCGAGGTCTATGATAAGGATCAGGACAAGGGCGTCGAGCTCGCCGGCATTTTCCTTTCGAAGCTCAAGAACGACGGGCCCAAGGATCTCGAGGTCTATGTCGCCGCCGGACTGATCGGAGCGGCGGAGGATATCTCCTCGGAACGCGACGACCGGGCGACCAGGAAGCCAATTTACACACAGCAGGAACTGCGCGAACTCGCGGACCTGATAGGTCGGGCGATGCTTGAGGGCGATGAGAACATGGGTGCCGGGATCGGTTATATCTCAGCGGTGGATAAATATGCACCGTCGCGGGCCGCACAGGTCAGGGCAAAATACAAAATGGGGCCGGCGGGGCGTGGCCAAACCGGGACCGGAACCGGAGTAGGCGTTTATGGTGCTTCAAACGCGATGGCAAACGCGGCAAACACTATGACAATTGTTGACCAGGTCAATAGCTCCGAAGAGATCGTGGCTGCCGTACGTGAACGCGAGGCCCGCGAAGAAGCCGAGCGAAAGCTGATGGAAGACATCGGCGGCCTTGGCAAGAAAGAACTGCCTAAAGAAGAGCGCGACCGCATCGTCGCCCGCACTCGCGAAATAATAATGAAGACGCCCGGCCGCGATAAAAAGATCATGGCCCTGAGCGCACTTGCCGCCTCGGTCAAGCAGGCCGGCGACGCCGATCTCGCGGCGGAGATAATGCGCGAGGCCGAATCGTTCATCCGGCCTGACCCGCGAAACTACCAGGACTTTATCGCGACCTGGAGCGTGATCTCAGGCTATGCCGCGGCCGAGCCCAACCGGGCATTTATGATGCTCGATGACACCATTTATCGAGCCAACGAAGTGATCGCGGCGTTCGTCCGCGTCGGCGAATTCATTGATGTGACGGAGCAGATGATCGTCGATGGCGAGATCCAGCTTGGATCGTTTGGCGGCGGGATGATCCGCGGGCTTTCAAGTGAACTTAACGTCGCCGAAGCGACCATCGGGCTGCTGGTTGAGGCTGACCTCGCAAGGACCAAAGCGGCGGCCGATAAATTTGACCGGCCGGAAACACGGGTGCTCGCCCGGATGATGATCCTCCGGAACATTCTCGGCACAAAGGCGACGGAGGATCCGGAAGAGGTTCTGACCCGCGGGATGAAATAGAAAGCCGCTAGCGCCAGCTTTTTTCTTTGCGGAAGCGTTTTACGACCATGTCGCGGCGCATCTTTGGCAGATGCTCGATGAAGAGCTTTCCGTTGCAGTGGTCGGTCTCATGGAGGAAAGCACGGGCGGCATAACCTTCGGCGTCCTTTTCAAACCATTCGCCTTTCGCGTCCTGTGCCCGGAGCCGAGCCTTCATCGGCCGTGTAACGACCGCCGGCACCTTGCCGACCGAAAGACAGCCTTCCTGCCCGGTCTGTTCGCCCTCGGTGTGAACTATCTCCGGATTTGCGGCGATCAGCTTTATACCGTCGCAGTCCATCACAAAAAGCCGGAGATTCAGCCCGATCTGCGGAGCCGCGAGCCCGACGCCTTCGGCATCGTACATCGTCTCGAACATATCCTCGCAGAGAGCTTCGAGCTCGGCGTCAAACTTCTCGACGGGCTTCCCCATCTGCCCGAGAACCTCCTCGGGATATTCGGTTATCTTGCGAATTGCCATTACGTGTCGATGAGCGAAACTTAACGCGGGATGACGCCCTGCCGGGCACCGCGACGGAAGCCGCGATGGGCAAAAAAGCCCTTCTCTTCGCGGGCGAGGCACTCCCAGCAAACGTTGCGCCGCTCATTTATCGGCGAGAGGAAAGTATTGTAGTGCGTAATCTCGCGGTCACACTCCGCACACCGCACGAGCGGCTTTTCGGTCACTTTTGGATCGATAGCAGATATCATCAGGCTTCTTGGACCTCTGTAATTACAGGTAGTTTATGTTGGAACAGATACATTTGCAATGCCGTCCTCGTATCGGCGGTTCGATGCCGGGCAGCTAGTTCGTCCGGCTGACCCGCGTTCCCTCCGCGACGCTGTTCGGCGGATGGAGGATCACCGATTCTCCCTCGGCGAGCCCGCCGCGGACCTCTACAAATGACGGCGACCGATGGCCGATCTGAACGGCCTTTGTTCTTGCTTTCGAACCCTCGATGACGAAGACCTGCCACTCCTCGCCGCTTCGAAAAAGAGCGCTCGCCGGCACGCGGAGCACATCCTTGCCCTCCCAGACGACGATCCGAATATCGACGCGATAGTTATCGCCGAGCCTTTCGGGCGGATCGACAAGATCGGCAATGACATTGACCCGCTGTTCTTCGACGCCGAGCGAGGAGACCTTTGTGAAGGCCTGCGGCTCTACGTTCCGGATCTTTGCCTTCAGTTCGGCTTCGTCCGCCCGGTTCGTGATAAGAACAGGCATGTTCGGCCGGACGAGCGTCGCATCCGCCGAGAGCAGGTCGGCGACGACCTCGAGCTGCGACGGCTTGCTCACCTCGGCGATCGGTGCACCGGCCTGAACTATGCCCTCGCTGGTTACGAAGATCTTGGTCAGGATGCCGTCCGCCGGGACATAGACGTTATAGGCAAACGGAAAGACCTCCGGTTCGGGCACCCGGCTCGGGTCGAGCGGCCGCGGCGGTGCCGGATCAATACGCGTCAGGACATAGCCCTTTGGGACACGGTCGCCCTCATGGAGCTGAATACGATACATCTTGCCGGAGACCGGTGCGGTGACCACGAACCGTTCGTGGTAACGGGTCCGTCCCTCGGCGTCGATAGATGAAATAAGCTCGCCGCGGGTGACGCTTCCGGCCTCGACCAGGACCGCATCGGATCGGAAGAACATGAAATAGCCCAGAAGGAGAACGAGCACGAGGCCGCCTCCGATATAAAGATAGCGATTCTTTGGAAACTTCATGGCTTTACTCCCGCGTCTTCAGCACGGCGATCAGGTCCATATGCCTGATCCTTCTTGCAACAATGATGCCTGAGACCGCCGCCGCGATGACCACGATCCCGGCCGAAAATATGAACGTCTCCACCGAAACTACGACCGGAAGCCTGACGATCTCGGCATCGACGGCCCGCGTGACCAGCCACGAGGTCGCGAAACCCAAGACCCAGCCCATCGGGATCGCGAGAAGAGTAAGTGCGGCCTGTTCGCCGAGAAGCATCTTGGCGATCTCGCGATTTGTGAAGCCGAGCACCCGCAGCGACGAGAGTTCGCGGCCGCGTTCGGCTAAAGCGATGCGGGCGCCGTTATAGACAACGCCGAATGCGATGACACAAGCAAAACCGATGAGGAACCACGTCATTGTGCCCATAGTCTTCGCCATCGTTTCGTTGAAACTTTCGAGCGCCGCCTTCGGCAGGCCAACGCCCGAGACAGCCGGAGTGCGCTTGAGCTTGGAGTAAAGCTCCGCCCGCGCGTTTTCATCTACGCTCATGAACGCGCCCGATACGGTTCCGCCTTCCATCATTAGCCGGTTCAGGGCCCGGATGTCCATATAGGCACTTAGTCCCAAAAGCTCCCGCGGAACATCGGCGATCACTACTTCACGAACCGGACGCGAGCCTTCGGTCACCTCGACAGTGACGATATCGCCCTTTGCGACCCCGAGCGATTCGGCAAGCGTACTGCCGAGGATGATCCCCTCGGGCGGGAGGTTGACGATGCGAAGGTCGTCGTTGACGATGCGGCGGAGTTCTCCCTCCGAGCTGAGCCCGATCAGGCCTACGCGCCGCGAGCGGTTAGCGAAACGAAGTCTGGCCGAAACGACCCGGTAAGGCTCGACCCGCCGAACGCCGGGAAGCTCGGCAAGCTCGAGCGCCGCACGGCCGGGCCGCGGCTCATTGAAGCCGACCTCTACGTCCTCGCGTTGAACAATATCGAACTGGACCATAATGATCCGGTCGATCGCGTCAAAGAAATAGAAGCCGATGAAGAGCAAGGCGATCGAAAGCGAGATGCCGAAAGCAGAGAGAAGTGCCTTGACCGGCCGGCGGGCAAGGTTGCGGGCGGCAATGCGCGACTCGGTCGAGAGCATCTGCTGGAAGCCGGTCGATTCGATAAAGCCGGCGTGAAAGTTCGCGGGCGGTTCCGGCCGCATCGCTTCGGCGGGCGGGAGCGAAACGGCACTTCGGACGGCCGCAGTAGCACCAATGGCCGCAGACCCTATGCTGATAACGAAAGACCAAAGGATGACCGGGAGCGAGATACTGAAATCGAGGATTGGAAAATGAAAGAACTCGCCGTAAAGCCTTGCCATTCCGCGGCCCGTCCACCAACCGAGCCCGATGCCGACGACAATGCCGCCAAAGATCGCGAGCACGGCGAGCTGAAGATAATGCAGGCCGATGTCCGCGTTCGAATAGCCAAAGGATTTGAGTAGGCCGATCTGTTCGCGCTCGACATTAACGAGCCGCGTCAGAACAAGGTGGAGCAGAAACGCGGTCACGCCGAGAAAGATGACCGGAATGACGGTGCCGAAGACTTGAAGTTCGGAGAGCTCGTTCGCAACAAAGCGATGCGAGAGTTGATCGCTGCGACCGTATGCGCCGAAACCGCCGTATGGCTCGAGGATCCGGTCGAGCTTTTCGATGACGTCGGCCTCGCCGGCACCGGGAGCGAGCGTCAAGACAACGTCATTGAAGGCATTCTCCATCTGAAAAACGCTCGCAACCGCCCGTTCGTTCATCCAGAGAATGCCGAAGCGGCGGTTATCGGGAAAGATGTCGCCGGGCCGGATCTCATAGATGTACTCGGGCGAAAGCGCAATGCCGACGACACGCAGCCGCCGCAGCCTGCCGTTGAGCACGGCGCTGACCTGATCGCCGGGCTGGAGCCGATTGGCATTGGCAAAGGCTCCGCTGATTACAACTTCGTCCCGATCGCCGGGCTCGAGCAAACGGCCGCGGAGAAGGAAGAGCGAATTGAGATGGCCGGCTCCTGTTTCCGGCACCGAGACAAGGCGGCCTTGGGCGGGCTCGGGAAGATCGGGCAAGTCGAGAGTTACCTTTGCTACAACGCGAGCCTCGACCTCGGCAACGCCGGGGATCGCCCTTATCTCGGCCGCGGCCGAACGCGGAGCTCGCTTGAGCCCGGCGAAGACATCCGCAAAACGGTAATGCGAATAGTAATTGTCGCGGCTTTCGACGAGCGACTCGTAGGTGCTTTTCATCGCCACAAAAGACGCCACGCCGCAGGCTACGACAAGCATCGTCGCCAGCACCTGGCCCCGCAGGTGCCAGAGGTCGCGGACCATCTTTTTACTCAGCGGTTTCATCGCTACCAAACCATAGAATCGGGACTTATCTTTTCGGCATTCCGAATGATCTCGGTGATCCGTCCGCTTCCGATGTGGATAACGCGGTCGGCCATCGCCGCGATCGCCGCGTTATGCGTGATGATCGCGGTCGTCGTTCCAAGTTCCCGATTTACCTTTTCGATCACCTTGAGAACAAGCTTGCCGGTCGTCACATCGAGCGCACCGGTCGGCTCATCGCAGAGCAGGACATCGGGCTGCTTTGCGACAGCACGGGCAATAGCCACGCGCTGCTGTTCGCCGCCCGAAAGCTGTGCCGGAAAATGGTTGATCCGCTCAGAAAGCCCGACCATTTCGAGCGCCTCTTTTGCGGAGATAGGGCTCTCGGCGATCTCGGTTATCAGCTCGACGTTCTCAAGTGCCGTCAGGCTCGGGATGAGGTTATAGAACTGAAAGACAAAGCCGACATGCTCGCGGCGAAAGCGCGTAAGCTCGGATTCATCGGCCGAGGTTAGGATGTGGTCCTGATAAACCACCGTGCCTTCGGTCGGCGTATCGAGCCCGCCGATGATGTTCAGCAGGGTCGATTTTCCGCTTCCCGAGGCACCGAGGAGAACGACCAACTCACCACGGTAAAGCTCAAGATCGACGCCCTTCAATGCGTGGACCTCGACCTCGCCCATGCGGTAAACCTTCGTCACCCCGCGGATCTGAAATACGGCATCGCTAGCCGCGTTCACGCTTGCTTCGCTCGTTCGCTCATCCGATGGTTGTCGCTGTTCCTTCATTTCGAAGTGCCGATTTTCTATAGAATTCGGCTTCCGAAAATACGATGTGCAAAGACCTGTCCACAAAAGCGGAACGGAATTTGAGATAATAGACATTGTGAAATTGCGTTTAAGGCATAATTCGATCCGCATGCGGCTTACGCGGCCGGAGGTTGAAGCACTCGCCTCGGGCACGGCGGTCGAGGAATCCGTGGCGTTCGGCCCCGGAGCGGAAGCGGTTCTTGCGTACGGCATCGAATGCTCCGATGAAACTTCCGCAGCCGACGCACGGCTTGCCGGTAACCGCGTGGTTGTTAGCCTTCCGCGGAAGGCGGCGGTCCAGTGGGCGGCAGGAGACGAGGTTTCGATCGAGTTCACAAAGATGGTCGGCGATGGTGCCGAATTGAGGGTGCTGATCGAAAAGGATTTTGCATGCCTTAACCCGCGGCGGGGCGAGGACGAGGGCGATATGTTCCCAAACCCGAAAGCGGGAACGGAGTGTTAGCGGACCGGATGTGCGTGGAATTTTCCCGAAGTGCGAAAATTTCCGCGGCTCGGGCGTTGCACGGAGGTAATTGAAATGACAAAAGCAGCACAAAAACACGAATGGGCAGATTTTCTGAAGTTCTTTAGCGAGAGGTTTGAAGGGCGGCCGACCCGGCTCGGTGTTTTCGAGAACGGAAATGACTATTGGATCGAGTCCGGCCTGCCGTTTGTTGGTGCCGATATCGACACCAGGGACGAGAGGCCGGCTGTCCAGTTGATGGTCGGCGACATGACCCGCAGCATCGAGGACGTCAAGGCGATCCAATTCAAATTCTCAGAGTCGGGCGAGGAAGACGGGCTCGATGTGACATCGGCAAACGGCCGGACGACCATTCTGCGGTTCGAGAAGATCGGATAGCAAAACGCCGATCTTTGTCTCCTGTGAGCCCCGGCGGGTGGGGCACGACTGCCTCCCCGCCAACTCGTTTCAACCCACTGCGAGGACAATATGTTCCCTACTAAACGATCTCTTGCAGCGATCTGTGTGGCGCTGTTGATAAATTTTGCATCGGCCGTCATCCTAAATGGACAAACGCGGGAGGGCTCGCTAAAAAGCGAGGTCGAAACCTCCCGGTCGGCTGGGAAGAAAGCGACTCCGGACGAACGGATCGGGCAGCTCGAGGCGCAGGTCGCCGCGATGCAGCAGCAGATCGAAGAGCTAAAGAAACTCTTGACGGCCGTTTCACAGGCGGCAGCGGCGAAGCCTGAAGCAGCGACACCGACGGCTGAACCGAAGTATGCTGAGACTGCTCGTGCGGAAAACGCTCCGGCAGCGCAGCAGAAGCCCGAACTCGGAGTGAATGTTGGGAGTGCGAGGCTTACGCCCTACGGCTCGGTCTATTTCAATGCCTTCACAAACTCGGGCGGGACGAACAACGCGGATGTGCCGCTCTTTGCAACCCCGGCCGGCCGCGGCGGAACGGGCGCTTCGCTCAGGCAAACGCGGTTCGGCGTTCGGCTCGAAGGTGCAAGGGCCGGAAACGCTAACCTTTCGGCCGTGGTTGAGGCAGATTTCTTTGGCGGTTTTCCTTCGGTCGGCATTGGTGAGAACTTTGGCGTTGTCCGCTTGCGGCTGGCGAATGTGAGGCTCGCATGGGAGAAGACTTCGCTGACGCTCGGGCAAGACTGGTCGGTTTTCGCACCGGCAAGTCCGACCTCGCTGGCAGCGGCCGCGATCCCGCAGATGGCCGCGGCCGGCAACAACTGGGCACGGCTTCCGCAGATCAAGGCCGAAACTAAACTTGGTAAATTTGTAACGATGCAGGCGGCCGTTGCCGCTCCGCAATCGGGTGATTCGGCGACGAACGCCGCATTTTTCCTTCAACCGAATTCGGGTTCCGCGTCGCGAGTCCCTTACTTTCAGGGCCGCGTTTCGATCGCCGATTCCAACGTCCTCGACACCAAGAAACCCGGCAGCATCGCCATCTCCGGCCATTACGGCCGCTCGCGGGTCTTTACAGGCTCATCGGGCGTAAAGAACGATTCGGATTCCGTAGGCATCGCGCTCGACTGGAACCTGCCGCTTCATGACCGGCTGATCCTGACCGGCGAAGCATTTACCGGCAGGAATCTGGCCGGGTTTCAGGGCGGCATCTTTCAGGGCCTGAATGCCGAGTTCGCTTACCGAAACGGCAACACGCTCGTGCCCGGCGGCGTTCGGGCGATCGGGACACGCGGCGGCTGGGCTCAGCTCGGCTTCACGCCGGACGCCTTCCGCGACCGGCTGACCATCTACGGTTCGCTCGGGCTTGACGACCCGCGAAATGAAGACCTTGTCACGTTCGTCCCGCGTGATGTGCGAACCCGCAACTTCGCGGCTGCGATCGAGGCGATCTATAAGTTTACTCCGCAGTTCTCGGCCGGCATCGAGTTTCGCCGCTTCCGAACCGACTGGACCTTGAGCGGACGGCAGAACTCGAACCACGTGAATCTCGCCGCCGTTTACAGCTTTTGACGATAGGAAATCGTTTTGGCCTTCGCGTGTATTAATGAAAAGATGCTTGACAAAAAGCATCTGGCAAGTTCATATTTCAAAGTTGGAGCTATGAAGCGCCGATTTGCAGCAATCATATTCGTACTGACCATCGCCGGCAACATTTGGGCGGGTGTTTGTCATTGCGTTGAGATGGGCGGCGATTCGGTCTCAAGCTGTTGCAAACGCGAGAAGGTTCAGGGCACAGCGATGAGCGCTCAGCCCTGCTGTGATGATCTTTGCGGCGACGAGGGATTCGTCACTGTCCATCGTGCAAATGCGGATGCGCAAGTTAAGCTCCCGATCGCAAAGCTCGTCGTGGCCGAGCCGTTCGTTCCCTTTATCCCGATTCGGATGGTCCATCACTCGCCGCCGCCGGGAGCAGAACGCCTTATCGCAACGCCGCAACTTCCGCGGCCGCCGGACCTTTTCCTACAGCATAATTCCTTCCTGATCTAATTTTTTTCATCGGCCGCTGTTGGGTTCGAGGGCATTGGTGTGCCTCGAAGTACAGCGGCTTTTTCGCGCGTGCCCGCGAACGCGGGCCGGAATAGTTATACAAATCGAACGTTCAATAAAGGAGAAGACCTATGAAGAAGACAACTATATTTTTGATCATCGCGGCGTTTGCCGTGTTTGCCGCTGCGTGCGGCGGTTCATCGAGCGGCGGAGATGCGGCCGCGGGCGGCAAGACCGTTAAGAGCGGCCCGGCCGGCAACAACCTGACCGCAACCCTTGCAAGCAAGGACGGCGTGCTCCGCAAGGGCAAACAGGACTTTACGCTGACGTTTACTGATGCCGGCGGCAAGCCGGTCGATGTCGGCTCGGTCTCGCTGAACTTCCACATGCCGGCGATGGGCACGATGGCCGTAATGAACAACCCGGCGACGTTTACTACAACATCGACGCCGGGCGTTTATGCCGGCAAGACCGATCTTGAAATGGGCGGCGAATGGCAGGCGCAGATCAAGTATGACGGCCCGGCCGGAAGCGGTACGGCAAACCTGCCGATAGTCGCGCAGTAACGCACGGAGAAGCAGAGGAAGGCATCGATGATCAACTGGCTGATCGAGTGGTCCATTAAGAATCGCGTTATCGTGATCGCCCTTTACCTTGCGCTTGCGGGTGCGGGTTTCTATGCGCTGCTCAATACGCCGATCGATGCCATTCCTGATGTTTCCGATAACCAGGTCATCGTCTTTACGGACTGGCCCGGCCGCTCGCCGCAGGAGGTGGAAGACCAGGTCACGTATCCGCTGGTCTCCAATCTGCAGGGGCTGCCGGGCGTCCGGACCGTAAGGGCAAGTTCGGCGTTCAGCTTCTCGATGATCAACGTCATCTTCGAGGACGATGTCGAGCTTTATTGGGCACGGACGCGCATTCTCGAAAGGCTTAACCTGGTCGCTGCCCAACTTCCTGCCGGGGTTACGCCGACGCTCGGGCCGGACGCGAGCGGGCTCGGGCAGGTCTTTTGGTACACGCTTGAATCGGACAAGCACGACCTGCAGGAACTCAGGACGCTGCAGGATTGGTTCGTCCGCTATCAGCTCAACTCGGTCGATGGCATCTCGGAGGTCGCGACCGTCGGCGGCTACGTCCGGCAGTATCAGGTCGATATCGATCCGAATAAACTTCGGGCATACAACATCCCTCTCTCGCGGGTTCTTGAAGCGGTCGAGACGGCAAACTCCAACGTCGGCGGTAACGTCGTCGAGCAGGCCGGCGAGTGGGCGGTCGTCCGCGGCGTCGGGTTGGTCGAATCGGTCGAGGATGTCGCGACGATCGTCGTCGGTTCGCAGAACGGCACGCCGATCTACGTCCGCGACCTCGGGGAAGTGAAGATCGGCA
>ERZ761602.7997-NODE-7997-length-10877-cov-6.874330_pt1 | contig 10877 bp, 8 predicted proteins | sample MGYA00512165_ERZ761602 | MGnify/ENA primary metagenome ERZ761602 (study PRJEB28899, sample SAMN02445085) | bioreactor sludge metagenome | biome: EBPR sludge; isolation source: Thorneside wastewater treatment plant | place: Australia: Brisbane, Thorneside...
GTGACCTCAGAGGAATTACCACTGATAACCAGGAAAGAGGACTTTCCACATATGGAATGATCGGGGTGGAGCTAACCGGAACGGGAGGGCAGCCGTTGAAAATAGCAGCGGGGAAAACAGCAGAACTCACTTTTCCGATTCCGGCTTCTTTGCAGGGGAATGCGCCGGCTACAATAGATTTATGGCATTTTGATGAAGCAACTGCAAGATGGAAGCAGGAGGGAACAGCTACAAAGACTGGTTCAAACTACATTGCACAGGTAAATCATTTCTCTTTCTGGAACTGTGATGCGCCATTTCCACTCGTTGACCTTTGTATGTCATTCAAAGATGGGAATGGTCTGCCGCTTATTAATGCTCAGGTCCGCATTAAAAGAACAGTAAACAATACGTATGGTTATGGCAGAACAGATTCTGTTGGTAACCTTTGCGGAAAAGTACCTAAAGATGAAGCACTTGTTCTGGAAGTACTTGATCAATGTTATAATGTTGTTTACAGTCAGAATATTGGTCCGTTCAGCACTGCCACCACTTTGCCTGTTACTACTGTAAATATTCCGGCAGCAAACAGCCTTATTATTACTGGAACTGTTACCAACTGCTCCAATGTCAATGTTACAAATGGTGCTGCTGTAATTTATATGGGAGGAGGAAATTACTACAATGTGCCGGTAACGAATGGCACATTCAGCCTTACTGTTCTGCGATGCAGCAGTGGCACTGTGAATTTTACCGTACTTGGTGTAGATTATACTTCTATTCAGCAAAGTGTTCCCGTAAGCGGAAGCGGCACAACCGGTACTATTAATGTCGGAACTGTTCAGGCATGTGGTACCTCATCAGCCCAGTTTCTGGAATTAATTATTGATGGCACACCTTATAACTATGTTTCCCCGCCTGATAACTTTAATTATTCAGACTCTACAATAGCCGGTGTTTACACTAATAAAACCTGGATATTCGCTTTCAGACAAAATGCTGGTACAACGACATATAGTTCCTTTTCATTTAATAACAATGCAGCCGCTGCTACCGGATTACCACTTAACAACCTAAATGTTTATTTGGGAGCTGCTTTGAATTCCCAGACAGTTACTACAGCAAGCCCCGTAGTTAATGTTACCGGGTTTGGCCCTGTAGGCACTGGTTTTGTTGAGGGTAATTTCAATGTACAAATGGACTTTGCCGGTACTATCCGGAATGTGGTCTGTAGTTTCAGGGTTCGTCGAATGTGACAAATTCAATATTTTTTTACAAGGGGTGTGCTAAATGCACACCTTTTTTATTGTTAACAGTAATACAATGTTTTGCTAAAACAACATCCTGTATTTTCCAGGGCAACCATCATGGCATAGTTATAGCGTCATATGGATGTAATAAAGAAGAAAACCACTTAACAATTTTCCGTATGCATCAATTTATTACAAAAAAAGTATGTCCATGAAACGCATCTTTAAAATGACTGCATTGGTACTGGCGATAGTACTGGGCAGTTCTATTCGACAAACCGCTTCCGCCCAGTATTACGATGACAGAGGCGAAGTAACTTACCAGACCTTTTATGATGAATTAAGCCCTCATGGGCGATGGATCGAGTACCCGGAGTACGGCTATGTTTGGGTGCCCGATGCCGATCCTGATTTTCGTCCTTATAGTACCAACGGTCATTGGGTATGGACGGATGATTATGAATGGATGTGGGTGTCAGATTATGATTGGGGATGGGCGCCATTCCATTACGGCCGGTGGTTGGAGGATGATTATTACGGCTGGGTATGGGTACCCGGTTATGAATGGTCTCCGGCCTGGGTAGCCTGGAGGGATGGTGGCGACTATTATGGCTGGGCACCATTGCGCCCGGGAATCAACATTTCCATAAACTTCAACATCGGCAGCTATTCACCACCTTATAGTTACTGGAATTTTGCTCCTAGACGTTATTTGGCATACAGAAATATCGGGTCTTACTGTATTGATTGGAGGCAAAATGTAACTATTATCAACCAAACAGTAATCATCAATAATTATAGTTACAATCGTAACGTTTTCCGCACAGGCCCCCGCAGGTATGATGCTGAAAGGTATATTGGCAGAATTAACCCTGTTAGATTCCGTGACACTTATACTCCTGGCAGGACGTTTTACAGAAATAACGAAGTAAGTGTTTATCGTCCAAATGTTCGGAGAGATGATAACCGGAACTTTACCCCAAGGCAGTTCGATCGCTACGACAGAAGAGATGCTGCCAACAGAAATGGCAGGTCTGATAATGGGTTCCGCAGGAATGAAAACGGTGGCAGAAACGACATTACAGAACGTCGAAACAATAATCTGCCACAGCGCCGTGAATTTGAAAGAAGAGACGATAATAATGTAAGACAACCCCAGAACAATTATGACCGGAGAAGATTTGACAGAAATGATAATAATTCCCGCATACCTGATCCTGATGACAGAGCCGATAACAGGAGGGTAAACAGAAATATGGAACGGCCAGATAGAAACGTTTATCAAAACCCGGGTAATAATGGTAATGATAGAAGATTTGAAAGGCCTAACAATGATAACAGAAATTATAATCCACCTTCAAGAGAACCAAGAGTGAGAGAAAATAATAATGGAGGTTATCAGCGACCTGCTCCACAACAAATGGAAAGAAGACAGGAGACCAGGCAGCAGCCTCAGCAACAGCCGGGTCGCCAGTTTGAGAGAAGAGATAATGGCAACCGGGGTGGAGGTCAGCCTAATGGAGGAAATAACGGAAATAATGGAAGTGGGAGGGGCCGGTCAAGATTTTAATTTTAAAATTAGTCCTTGTGTAAATATTAAAGGCCGTTTAATTCAAACGGCCTTTAGTATTTTATTAGATCTAAACTTTATGCCTCTGCTTCCATATACGCCTCAACCGGTTCACAAGTACAAATCAAGTTTCTGTCACCATGGGTATTATTTACTCTTGCTACAGAGGGCCAGAATTTATTTTGGGTTATATAGTAAAGAGGGAATGCAGCTGTTTGTCTTGTATAACTATGTTTCCATTCATCTGCAGTAACTACCAATTGTGTATGTGGTGAATTTTTCAGGGGATTATCTTTTTTGTCAGCTCTTGCCTCCTCGATTTCTTTTATTTCTTCCCGTATAGATAATAAGGCATCGCAGAATCTGTCCAGTTCTGCCTTGTCTTCACTTTCTGTTGGTTCAATCATAATAGTTCCGGGAACAGGAAAACTCATTGTGGGTGCATGAAAGCCATAGTCAATCAGTCGTTTTGCCACATCTTCAGCTTCTACTTCCGCTGATTTTTTGAATGGCCTCAGATCAACGATGAATTCATGAGCACAGGTACCATTTGTCCCGAGGTAAAGAATATCGTAAGCTCCTTGCAATCTTGCCCGCATATAGTTGGCATTCAGGATAGCATATTCAGTAGTTGACTTCAATCCATCAGGCCCTAACATACGGATGTATCCGTAGCTGATAAGCAGGATAGATGCAGAACCAAAAGGTGCTGCTGATACTGCATTGCTGGTTCCTCCTGTCACATGGCCTGGCAAATGTTTCGCCAGATGTGCCTTTACACAAATAGGACCCATACCCGGACCACCACCACCATGCGGAATAGCGAATGTTTTATGCAGGTTCAGGTGGCATACATCCGCACCAATTAAACCGGGAGCAGTCAGGCCTACCTGGGCGTTCATATTGGCTCCATCCATGTAAACCTGTCCGCCATGCAGATGAATAATTTCAGTGATCTCTTTTACCGTTTCTTCATATACTCCATAGGTACTGGGATATGTGATCATAATGCCTGCCAGTTCGTTGCTGTATTGAGCAGCTTTCATTTTCAGGTCTTCAATATCAATGTATCCGTTATCCAATGCTTTCACTACTACTACTTTCATACCAGCCATTACAGCTGAGGCAGGGTTGGTGCCATGTGCTGAAATGGGTATCAGCATTACTTTACGATGATGATCACCATTGGCCTCATGGTAATTACGAATGGTTAAAAGACCTGCATATTCTCCCTGTGCGCCGCTATTGGGCTGAAGGCTACAGGCATCAAATGCAGTGATCTCGCAGAGATATTTGCTTAATTCATCAATGATGAATTTATATCCTTCGACCTGACTAGCAGGGGCAAAAGGATGCATTCTGAACCAGTGATTCCAGCTTAGCGGCATCATTTCAGACGCTGCATTCAGTTTCATGGTACAGCTGCCCAGTGAAATCATTGAAGTATTTAAGGAAAGATCTTTATTTTCCAGGTGCTTGATATACCTCATCATCTGGCTTTCACTATGATAGGTATTGAAAACTGGATGTGTTAGGTAAGCTGAAGTTCTGACAAGACCTGCCGGCAGGCGGTTTAGTTCAGCGTCCTGTGGAATATCAAAAGCAACAGGGTCTGTGTCATTTTCAAAACAATTGATCAGGTCAAAAAGATCGGCTACCTCTGTGGTTTCATCCAAAGAGATTCCAATCAGGTCATTGCTTATATAGCGTAGATTGATTTGTTGTTTTTCTACTTTTTGCCTGATAACATTAATATCAGGCACTTTTACGGTAAGGCTATCAAAGAAATTTTCTGCTAGCAATTCAAAGCCTCTTTCTTCAATGGCGTCGGCCACGGTTTGAGTCAACAATGCTATTCTCTTTGCAATGTTTTTAAGACCGGTAGGGCCATGATAGACCGCATACATTGCAGCCATGTTTGCCAGCAAAGCCTGCGCAGTACAAATATTTGAAGTCGCCTTCTCCCTTTTGATATGCTGCTCTCTTGTTTGCAGCGCCATTCTTAAGGCCCGGTTACCTTGTGCATCAATGCTAATTCCGATGATTCTGCCCGGCATGCTTCTCTTAAAATCATCTTTTGCAGCAAAGAAAGCTGCATGTGGTCCACCATATCCAAGCGGTACACCAAAGCGTTGTGCAGAACCAACAGCAACGTCTGCTCCAAGTTCACCAGGCGGTGTGAGTAATGTTAATGCGAGCAGGTCAGTTGCCATTACAATAAAGGCCCCTGCTCCGTGAACTGTACTTATAAAATCCTGGTAATCTTCAATAGATCCCTTGTCATTGGGATATTGAACAATTGCACCAAAAAAGCTATCGTTTATGGTTGCTGTTTTATAATCTCCCTCTATTATTTCTATTCCTACAGGTACGGCTCTTGTCAGTAATACATCCTTTGTTTGAGGAAATATTTCTTTATCAACAAAAAATTTAGGTCTTTCTATGTGGTCTTCTTTGTTCAACGTATTAAAAAACATGGTCATTGCCTCGGCAGCAGCAGTAGCTTCATCGAGCAGGGAGGCATTTGCTATCGGCAATCCGGTAAGATCGCTGACCATTGTCTGAAAATTCAACAGGCTTTCCAGTCGTCCCTGTGATATCTCTGCCTGGTAGGGTGTATACTGTGTATACCAACCCGGATTTTCGAATATGTTTCGAAGGATCACAGATGGAGTAATTGTATCATAGTATCCTTGTCCGATATAGTTCGTAAAGACTTTATTTTTCATGGAGACTTCCTTTATATGCTTTAGGTATTCATTTTCTGTCATCGCAGCAGGAACATTCAATGCTTTTTCCATCCGGATTGAAGCAGGTACGGTTTTTTCGATAAGCTCATCCATACTCTTTACACCAATAGTTCTTAACATCTGGCGGGTAAAATGTTCATTGGGACCGATGTGGCGGGTGGCAAATTCGTTAGCCTGTTGTTCAAAGAGAGTCATAAAAGGTAATGTTTTTTATAGGGTTGATGGTACATGAACTTTTGGGGAATCATGGCCGATCAACAAAATCTTCTTTTGCGCAGCAAAGTTACGGGGTGGTATTCAGAAAACAGGTGAGTTGTTGAGGATGGTGGATAATAAATAGCCGATTTGGCCAACTGTCCTGTTATTAAGGGGAGACGAAATTGTAAATTGCGCCATGCAAAAGGATATACTTAACAATTGGCAAAAAAAATCAGGTGAGCGGCAAAAGTTGTACAAGCAATTTTTGCAAAGGGCTAAAAAGAATGATGTACTGCGTCAGCTTCCTGACCTGCATGATGAAGCTGTTTCAAAAATAGATTGCCTTCAGTGTGCCAATTGCTGTAAAAATTATTCCCCCAGGTTTAAAACCCCTGATGTCAAGCGCATCAGCAAACACCTTGGGATGCGGGAGAGTGAGTTTATTGATGTTTACCTGAAAGTGGATGAAGAAGGAGATTTTGTAGCAAAAACGCTTCCTTGCCCCTTTCTGGGAGCAGACAACTATTGCTCCATTTATGACCAGCGACCATCTGATTGCCAGCGGTTTCCCTACACGGATGAAGATGTTGTGATCAAACGTCCTGCACTTACCTTAAAGAATTCTACTTTTTGCCCTATTACCTATTATGTACTGGAGGGTTTATTGGCAGAGAAAAAATAATACGACAAAATGGATATTTCTTTTGCAAAATGTCGTATTTTTGGAAAAAGCACAAAGGATGAAAAAATCCGGTACAATAAAAAAAAGCAGGGAGTACACTTTAAAACAAGAAGAAATCACTTCAATGGCAGAAGAACCAGCTGTTAAGTATAAATCATTGAATGTAATTCTCGGCGGTAAACAATCAATCACCCAACCTGTTTCCGGAGATTTTGACCTTATTGCCCTTACCAGGGAAGGTATCAAGAAATCATCATTAAAATCGTTGGCCGCTCACCTGGGGGTTACTATGGAAGTGATGAGCCGTTTGTTGCATAGTTCCCACCGAAATATGCAACGAAAGGATGAGGATGAATTGCTCGATACACTAAAAACCGAAAAAGTACTGGAACTGGCTGCCTTTGCCCAGCGGGGCATAGATGTTGTCGGATCAAAACAAGCATTCATTGAATGGCTCCATAGCCCCCTTGTTTCCCTTGACAATAAAAGCCCTCTTGAATTTCTTGATACATCGTTTGGTATACAATTACTCCAAAAGATTCTGGGAAGACTAGAGCAGGGAGTTTATTCATAACAATAAGGTGGGAATATTTTACAGCAGTCATGGAATTATATCGGATAGCACAGGAGAAGTATGCAGAGGATCTGTCGGGTAATGGTGCCCGTTTGTTCGGGGGCCGGTGGAATAGCGAAGGACAGTTTGCCCTTTATACTTCCGGTAACCGTTCACTTGCCCTCCTGGAAACTCTGGCGCATACACCAGCTAAACTTTTGCAGGCTAAGACTTACCAACTAATTACTTTGTTTGTACCTGATACAGCAGCGATACAGACGTTAGAGGCTAAAAAACTGCCTCATGGATGGGGTGATGTTGAAATAAGTCCCTTTACTCAAAAAACAGGCGATCAGTTTTTAATGGCAAAAAAAAACCTAGTACTTGCAGTACCCAGTGTGCTAATTCCGGAAGAACTGAATTATGTTTTAAATCCCCTGCATACTGATTTTAAAAAAGTAAAAATCTTAAATAAAAGAAGGATTCTTTTCGATAAAAGGGTGCAGGGTAATTTATAATATTACTTTGTTGTCAATTCTTCCCAGGCAGCTGTTAAGGGCCTTTGTATTCCGTCACCTTTCCACTGATCAGCACCGGGAATAGCTGTGGATTTTAGAATCTCCTCTTTTGTTTTCCCGGCTTTTATCTCGCCTTCCACATATTTCAATACGTTGCCCAGGTAATCACTGAATGCCCGTAGATCATCGGCTTTTCCGGTAATCTCGTAGCCAGTTCCGGCATGCCCGTAAACAAATGTCGTCTTGCTATCGAATTTATTAAGGGCTTCGTCCAGCACATTTATCCAGCTTTTCATATTAGCACCTGCACCCCTGTCCACATAAGGGTGACGGCGGTTAAATACAAGGTCACCACAGTGTACAATATTAGCATCCTCAAAATGAATAAAGCTATCGCCATTCGTATGTCCCGGGCCAAAATAATGTAAACGGACTTTCTCTTTGCCAAATGTTCTTGCCCAGGTGTAATTATAAGTCAGGTCAGGGTATAGCTGTTTGTCTTCTGCTTTATTTTGTTTAGCTGATTTTTCCTGGTTGATCAGGCTATTGTTATGCGCAAGCACATTTTCAACAAGACCTTTAAATGAGATATTACCGCCGCTATGATCGCCGTGATGATGCGTATTGATCAAAAGCCTGAAAGGTTTTTCGCTTCTCTTTTTTAGTTCATCAATCAGGTGCTTGCTCTGATCAGGGAATTGCGAATCAACTATTATAATACCTTCATCAGACAAAAAAAATGCAATAGTTCCTCCTCTTTCGGTGAATATGCCAACCTTGTCAGTCAGCATTTTTATTTTCCAGGGATCTTCAAAAAGTGCTTTTAAAATTTTCTGATCAGCTATTGCCAGTGCTCCAAAGGCAAAAGCAGTATTTTGAATGAACTGTCGGCGGCGCATATCGTTTAATTGAAAGGGTTGAAAATGGAGTAGTCTTTCAATACTCGAATTTACGTAATCCCGGCGCTTTAAACCAGGTAACTATTACAACAAGTAAGGTCATACACCCGCCAAAGATCACTGAAGGAACCATGCCCATTGCCGTGGCAGCTACGCCGCTTTCAAATTGCCCCAGCTCGTTGGAAGAATTGATGAAGATGGAGTTGACAGATGAAACACGGCCCCGCATCTCGTCTGGTACAAATAACTGCACAATGGTGCCACGTATGATTACACTTACCCCATCAAAAAGGCCGCTGGCAAATAATGCAGCAAAACTTAGCCAGAAGTTCCTTGAAATGGCAAATACCAGTATACAAAGTCCAAATCCGGCAACTACATATAATAACGTTTTACCTTGTCTGCCTTTTAAGGGATGTGAGGTAAGCCAGGCAATGGCGATAAAATTTCCCATATAAGTGGCTGCCACCAGCCAGCCCAATCCCTGGGGGCCTACATGTAGAATATCATTAGCAAAAGCTGGTAATAATGCAACAGCGCCGCCAAAAAGTACTGCAAACATATCAAGGCTCATCGCACCCAGTAATGCTTTTTGCCGGAAAACAAATTGCAGGCCCTCCTTTACGCCATCCCATGTCTTACTGCTACCCTGCCAGCTAACAGGTTTAGGTTTTATTTTTTGAAAAAGAAAGAAAGCAATACCCACCAGTACACATACTGGTATAAAAGCAATTGTTATATTAGTGTAGCCCATCAAAATGCCGGCTATAGCAGGCCCCGCCACAGCTGCTATCAGCCATACCATACTGTTTATAGAAACAGCTCTTACTAATGATTCAGAGGGTACTAATTGTGCTAAAAAGGCATTAAAGGCTGAGCCTGTAAATGCCCTTACCGCCCCGGTTCCGGCTACCAATAAATAGATGGACCATTCTATCACAGCTCTCGAATAGTTTTCCTGCATCCAGCCGGAGGTTACTACCAAAAGGCCGGTCATAATAAAAAAGTAAAGTGCGATGCAGATGCTTATCAAGCGGTGCTTGTTACTCTTATCCACTTTTACACCGGCTGGCAATGCCAGTAATATTGCCGGGATTACTTCAGAAAGTCCCAAAACACCCAGTGCCAGTTTACTGCCTGTTATCTGGTATAACCGCCAACCCAACAGTACGGGTGTCATTCTCAATCCGGCAATAAAAAGTATACGGGAAATAATAAACCAGGTGAATTCCTGGTTGATAACGGTACTAAAAGGTTTCTTTATAGAAAATTTTCCGTTCATGGCAACGTAATATAATGCTGGCCATCCGGGTATTCTTTTTCCAATGCATCGTAGATCGCCTGCAAGTGTTTTTCGTTACCCAAAAAATCGGCATTGCTGGCATCGACAAATAATGTCTTTACATTATGCTGCTTGATATAATGCGTATAGGTTTCCTGCAGGTTAAAAAGATAATCGTCAGGGATATTCTGTTCGTAAGAGCGGTTTCTTTTTTTGATATTGGCCTGCAGTTTGGAGACCGGTGCATGCAGGTAAATAAGTATATCAGGTTGTATCAGTTGCTGGTGAATGATATCAAACAATCGCTGGTATAGCCTGAACTCATCATCCGGCAAGGTGACTTTTGAAAACAACAGGCACTTGGTAAACAGGTAGTCTGAAATGGTCACACTTTGAAACATATCCTTTTGCTGGATAAGTTCTTTTAATTGCTTATAACGTTCTGCCATAAAAAATAACTCTACCGGGAATGCATATTGCTGGGGGTTTTCATAAAACTTGGGTAAAAAGGGATTGTCAGCAAACTCTTCCAGTATCAGGCGGGCATTGTAATGCTTGCTCAGCAAGTGGGCAAGAGTGGTTTTGCCGGCCCCGATATTACCTTCTATGGTGATAAAATGATAGTTCATGCGCAGGGACGCAAAATACTTTAAATGCAAAGGTGTATGGCTTAAACCTAAAAGATTGTGGAAAAAATCAGGAATACTTGTTTACCGGCAGTTTGTCTTTGCATTCGTTCAGCAATTCAATAACTGTGTTATCGAAAACCGGGTGCAGGGCATTAGGTGCAATTTCAGCCAGCGGCAGCAATGCAAATCGGCGATTTTGCATTTCCGGGTGCGGCAATTTTAATAACCGGTAATCATGTATTTCCTCATTGAATAATAGAATATCAATATCAATGATCCGGGGTCCATATTTTTCTTCCCGTATACGTCCCATCTGTTTCTCAATTTTTAGGATCCTTCGAATGAGTTGACGGGCATTAAGTTCAGTATGGAGTTCCAGAGCCTGGTTTAAAAATGGGGGCTGGTCCGTCTTTCCCCATGCTGCTGTTTCATACAATGATGAGGCATGAACGATAGTACCACAGTGCTGAGTGATCAGTTTTCTGGCGGCAGCAAGGTTTTCTTCCCGGTTGCCAAGGTTGCCACCTGTAAGTAAATAGGCTGTGTTCATATAAGGGCTCAAATATC
>ERZ761602.7999-NODE-7999-length-10875-cov-14.369963_pt1 | contig 10875 bp, 12 predicted proteins | sample MGYA00512165_ERZ761602 | MGnify/ENA primary metagenome ERZ761602 (study PRJEB28899, sample SAMN02445085) | bioreactor sludge metagenome | biome: EBPR sludge; isolation source: Thorneside wastewater treatment plant | place: Australia: Brisbane, Thorneside...
CCACCCGAAGGGTGGATCACTCAACCACCCGAAGGGTGGATCACTCAACCACCCGAAGGGTGGATCAAAGACAACTAACTGAGCAATACGTTTATTATAACACCGACTTTATAAAATACACAATCTACTTCTCTCTTAACTTACCACATTTTTGATTATAGAGAGCGGCACTGAACTAAAATTTGACCCAACACTTTACGAACTACTTCTTGAAATGGAACAACACCTAGGACTCAATTGATCGTTCAAATAAAAAGGCTGCCCTAGGCTGACGTCAGACTTTCATCCCACGATTTCATCTTAAGAGCGCAGGCAGCCCTTTGAGGCTGCCCGCAGCGATTCGGACACACGCGTAGCGACGACATACTCAAACCGTCGCCACGGTTTTTCTGCGTTAACTTACAATCTCACCGAGCTTACCAGCGAAAACCGTGTAAACACGCACCGACTGACCATCGATCCGCATCGTTTTGGCCCGTTCAGAGCTGCCAGCCTTCCGTTTCGGGATCACGCCGCAGTCCTCAAGAACCTCGAGGTAGCGTTTCACATCGAAACCTTTGAGCGCATCCTTAAGGCCTTTAGACGTGAAGAGATAAACGCGGTCACCGTGTTTATCGTACTCCCACCAGCCCGCACGATCACGAAGATTGGCATTACTGCAGCTCATGGGGGCAAACCGGCTGTCACCATGACACTCGAGGAAGCTCGCCAGGGCATCGAGAATCTGCCGCCGTTCATCGTTGCCCTCCCCACGATTAGCCCGCCACAACTCAAAAGCACAAGCAGCCGCCTCAGTCGCCGCCCCTTGGGGCCAACCAGTGAGCCCATACTCTGTTGCCAGCTCCCCGGCGTAAGCAATCAGTGCCAGCCTCGTTGCAGCCCGTTCCTCTTGACCTTCAGCCCTCGACCGATTGAAAGCCGAGTGGCTTTTGATCCGCTGCAGCTCAGCGGAGTAATCCCTCCTGTCATTAGTCAAGCGCTCAAGGAACACCCGCCCGACCACGCCGTAGTTGGCCCCAGCAGTACGCTTAAGCGTGTTGGAAAGCTCCACTCCACTCCCAAGATGATGAAGATCATCGAAGCAACCAAAGCGCCTGGTGACAGGAATGTCGAGCAAGCGCACGGATTGCCCCGCCTTCATCTGCAATCCATCTTCCTCCATCGTTGTGGCAATCGCCCGCTCGCCGCTCGAAAGGGTGATTCCTTTCCACCTTGCGACAGGCTTAGCGCCACCGGTCTGGTCTGCACGCATCCTGCCAATGTTGTTCCCAAACGAGTAGACGATGGCAGCCACGTCCTTAGTAATGGCCTCCGACGTTTCATCAATCACCAGAAGACAATCGTTAAAAAGTACCGCTGCGCCCTCAACACCATTGGTTGTCGCGCGCCAACTGCGTTTGTAAGCCTCCCCACCCCAAACCGAACGGGCTGCCTCAAGGATGGTGGTCTTTCCGGTCGATGATTCAGCGTAAAAATGCAGACCACCGCTCTCGGTCCCAGTGACCCTAAGCAAAGGCCCGGCGAATGCTGCGGACAAACCAAGAATCAAGATCGGGTTGCCAAGAGCCAGTGAAGAGATCCCGTCTTGCCAGTCCTTGAGCGTTCCACGCTGGCCGAATTCTTCGGCGCCCCGCTCTACTCCTTGGTAGATCACGCTCGATGCATTCGGTCCGATCACCCGATCAGGAAGCACAAACTCGCTTCCATGCCATCCGACCTGCCTCGTGCAGAAGCAAATAGGCTTTGGCTTCTTGTCGCCCAAATACTCAAGCAGAAGGTTACGCGCCTTATGGTTGATATCAAGTCCCATCTCAAGCAGTTGCTCGCGCAGATCAGCACCATCACTCTTAAGCAGGCCCATGGGCATTGCCCACTTCCGCCATTTACCAGCGGTGTTCTTGAACATCAAGAGCCGCCCAAAGTTGTTCATCATCAGATCATGCGTCTGCGCCAAAAGGTGCATTGAACCGCAGATCCTGATATCCGAATATTCATCTGGTTTCCGGGACGTTCCTTTTTTGTAGTCATGAAAATAAACCCCCGCCGTTACCCAATCACCGTCTTCATTGAAGCCGCTGTTATCGTAAACACGGAAGCAAGGACGCTCAGCGGCTTCAGGGAACCTGATCTGCCCGTCAACCCCCCTGATGACATCGCTGTTATCGTCGGTCAGAGCTCCATCAGACCTGCTGCAAGCTTCAGTGCTGTAAGGTTCAGCCTCGGATGATTCAGCACGCACTCCCGAGGTATTGGCGCTGAGATCGTAGTTGGCAACGTGACTCGGAAGATCCGCAGGCTCTTCATTTCCGTCCACCACTGCCACATCAAACTGATAGGAAGATTCATCAACTACCGTAACGCTATCGATCATTTCATCAAAAATCATTTTGCTCTCCAAAAGTTAAGCGTCGTTCAAAGCGACGAATCGAACTCTAGAGAGAAAACGAAAGCTTTAATCTGAAACGTGAAATGAGTAACTCATTTGAGGATTTCCACCTGAAATGAGGGAGCTCGCCTTTGACAATTAAAATGGCTCAAGTGTGTGCATTCAGGCTACTTCTTGCATGATTGCCGCCATCAAGTAAGCCACGCATGTTCCGCCACGCGCACGGTCTTCAACGCTTCGAGATTGTCCAAACAGAGGAGCCGGCAGTCATCGGCCGGCACCAGGCCCTGCGCCGACGGGATGAGCACGAACACCCTGGATGAGCGTAGGTAGCAGAGTGCGCGTCTGCGCCGTGTTGCCATCGCACGCTTCGTGGTAGATCGGCAGGCCCCGGCGACCTGGACCACGCCGAGCATGAGCTGGCGGGCGATCAGACCTTCCATGACCATGCAGTGTTGGCGCACGTCGCTGGCCTACCGGCTGAGTTCTTCGCTTCGAATCGTGGTGAGGTCTTAGAAGACCAGCGGCAGACTCTGGTCGATCAGCAGGCGAAACCGCCCGATGACCACCGGATCGACCTCGTCCTGGTGGTCCATCAGGGCTTCAAAGCTGCGCAGCAACTGCTGGTGCGTGACCGCCTACGGCCCGAAGTCGGGCAGCGCCACCGCCTGGACCCAGGGCAACAAGCCGAGCTTGGATCCCGGCCCGCACAGCCGGTTGAGCACGATCAGCCGGATGAGCGCTTCAACGTCCGTGGTGCGGCGCGTGCGGCCGAACACCCGCCGGAGCCCCGAGAAGCCCAGCGATATACAGAGCTCGGTCAGGGCCCACACGTTACCGAGCGCGCGCGGACTCGCACGACACCGTCGGTGCCGCAGGCTTGGCGCCCATCGGTTCGCGCCCTGGGACCTTCAGCAGGCCGTTGTAACCGACTTCAGAGCGGTGCCAGTGCTAAGGTCCCTTTGCGAAAAGGGGCGAAAATCGAGCTGAAGTGTCGAGCCATGGGGAACTGATCGCTCCGACCGGTTTCGATCAAAGACCAACGAAAAAGGAGCAGCACTATCTAAAGTTGGGTAACGGAGTAACGCCACGAAACGTCTCGCCGCCATCAAGACGTGTCACGAAATCTCCGTCGTAGCAAGGGGTGTACGTCTGAAACGGCTGTAACGGCATCTGAGCATCATTTCACAATCAAGCAACGGCAGCACAACGAGGGCCATACTAATTATAGGTACCAATTTATCTTTAGCCCTTTTGATACACTTCAAGTTGACTTAGTTAATTAATCGAAAAAGAAAATATAAAACAGAACCATCTAAAACACACTGCAAGTTATATATTTTAATCATATCATTTACCCTCTTTTCAATTAAACTTGACCTAATCGTCTCTCCATATAATTACAATATAATGTTTTATTAAAAGCCACTATTTATCATCAATATATACAATATATTGTTAGTCATAACTTCAAGCCAACCCCCTGTCCGATCAATTTGTATAAGACATAAATAATCCATCTCTTTTTTCGATTAATCTTTTTGGTTAACCTATAATCCTCACCTGTAATTTCTCCTTTTCGCTGAGTCTACTGAAAAAGGAGATCTAGTACTTTAAAGTGACGTAACTTCCGTTACACACGTTCAGCCCAGCATTGACGGATCTTCGAGCGATACGTCGTCTTGGAGCAGTACGTTTCAGCCGTAACAAAGAACGCTTAGAACTCTTCTACATCCTCCTTTCTACGGTGTCCGATGGTGTTCTGCCTACGCACTCCTCGCACTCCCGAACGGCACCTCGGATCGCGACGGCAATGGGTGTCACCGACCGGCACATTGGAGCCAGTTGATGATCGGCACAATGGAGCCACCGCGTGATCGGCACATTGAGGCCAGTCCGTGATCGGCATATAGGAGCCAGTCGCGGATCGGCACATAGAGGCCAGCGCCGGATCGGCGTAATGGAGCCACTTTTACTCTGACGGACGTCTCGACCTTGAACGGTCCCTCGCTACCCTGCTGCCTTTTTGTTCGGCAGGAGGTAGGCGGTGGCCCGCAGGAGCATCGAGATGTACGAGTACCGCCAGGCCCTGATGCGCATGCGCCAGGGTGATTCCGAGCGCGAGATCGCGCGCTCGAAACTGATGGGGCGCAGCAAGGCGGCCCGCTTCCGCGAGCTGGCTCGCGCCCAGGGCTGGCTCGATCCTGAGCGTCCCTTGCCCGAGGACGCCGAGATCGCCGCCGCGCTCGGGCAGCCGAAGTTGCCGGTGACGGCCCAGTCCTCGATTGCCGCGTACCGGCCGCTGGTCGAGCAGTGGCTCGGGCAGGGCGTCTCCGGCGTGGTGATCCACACCACGCTCAAGCGCGAGCACGGGTTCAGCGGGCACTACTCCAGCGTGCGCCGGCTGATCGCGCAGATCGGCCGCGAGCAGCCCCCTGAGGCCACGGTGCGCCTCACCTTCGCGCCGGGCGAGGCCGCGCAGGTGGACTTCGGCGCCGGCCCCCAACTGGTCGATCCGGCCACGGGGGAGCTGCGTCGCACGTGGGCGTTCGTGATGACGCTGTGTTTCTCGCGGCACCAGTACGTGGAGTTCGTCTGGGACCAGAGCGTGCGCACCTGGCTCGGTTGCCACCGCCGCGCCTTCGAGTGGTTCGGTGCCGTGCCCGCGCGGCTCATCATCGATAACGCCAAGTGCGCGATCACCCGCGCGTGCATGCACGACCCGCAGGTGCAGCGCGCCTACGCCGAGTGTGCCGAGGGCTACGGCTTCCGGATCGACGCCTGTCCGCCGCACGACCCGCAGAAGAAGGGCATCGTCGAGGCCGGCGTCAAATACGTGAAGGGCAACTTCCTGCCCACGCGCAGCTTCCGCGATCTGGCCGATCTCAACGCGCAGGCGCGCGAGTGGGTGTTGAAGGAGGCCGGGCTGCGCATTCACGGCACCACCCGCGTGCGCCCGCTCGACACCTTCGCGGTCGAGCGCAGCACCTTACTGCCGCTGCCCGAGGTGCCGCCGGATCTGGGCACCTGGCACGCGGTGACGGTGCATCGCGACTGCCACGTCAGCTTCGAGCGCGCGCTGTACTCGGTGCCGTTCGCGCTGGTGGGCAAGGCGTTGTGGCTGCGGGCGACCGACGCCGTGGTCACCGTCTATCACGACTTCAAGCCCGTCGCCACGCATGCCCGCGCGCGGCGCCCCGGCGAGCGTCGCACCGTCTCCGACCATCTGCCGCCGGCCGCCCAGCGCTTCTTCGCGCACGACCGCAGCTGGTGTCTGCAGCAGGCCCGCGAGATCGGAGACGCGTGCGCGCAGCTGATCGGGCAACTGCTCTCGGACCGCATCAGCGAGCGCCTGCGGGCCGCCCAGGGCGTCCTCGCGCTCAAGGGCCAGTACGGCGCCGCGCGCCTCGAGGCCGCGTGCGAGCGCGCACTCGCCCACGACAGCCCGCACTACCGCACCGTCAAGACCATCCTCGCCGGCGGTCATGACCTCGCCCCGGTGAGCACGATCACCCCCGAGCCCTACGCCGGCCGTGCCCGCTTCGCGCGCGCCACCGCGTCGCTGTTCGAAGACGACGGCCCCACGTTTCACTGACCCGGGCGCAGCGCGCGCCCACTTCACCCAAGGAGCCTCACCATGAACCCTGCCACCGAACTGGCGCCGCAGCTCAAGCAGTTGCGCCTCTCCGGCATCCTCGATTCGCTCGACGCCCGCAACCGCCAGGCCATCGACGCCAAGCTCGCCTACACGGAGTTTCTCGCCCTGCTGATCCAGGACGAGATCGCCCGGCGCGAGCAGAAGAAGTTCGGCACCCGGCTGCGCCGCGCGGCCTTCCGCGCCAGCAAGACGCTCGAAGGCTTTGAGTTCGACCGCCTTCCCTCGACCAACCGCGCCCTGGTCCATGACCTCGCGACCGGGCGCTACATCGACGAGCGTGCCCCGGTGCTGATCGTTGGCCCCTGCGGCACCGGGAAAAGCCATCTGGCGCAAGCGCTCGGGCACTGCGCCGTGCGTCAGGGGTACGACGTCATCTTCGCCTCCTGCGCGCAACTGCTCGCCAGCCTGAACGCCGCCCGCGCGGTCGGCACCTATGAGCGAAAGCTGCAGCAACTGGCGCGCGTGCCGGTGCTGATCATCGACGACTTCGGCCTCAAACCCCTTCGTGCCCCCGCCGACGAGGATCTGCACGACCTCATCGCCGAGCGCTACGAGCGCACCGCCACCATCGTCACCAGCAACCTCGACTTCACCGAGTGGGATCAGGCCTTCCCCGGCAACCGGCTGCTCGCCTCGGCCACCGTCGATCGCCTGCGCCACAACGCCTACTGCCTCACGCTCGACGGAGCCTCTTACCGTGCGCCCCGACAGGGTCCGAATCGGGCGAAAAACGCCCTTGCCAGCACCCCGAAAAACATCGATTCTTGACCCCCCAACGACGTCCGTCAGAGCCCGGTTCGAGTGGCTTCTATATGCCGATCATCGGTGGCTCTATTGTGGCGGTCAGTGACAATGGGCGAGTACATCCTGAGCGGGGTGGTCGTGCTGGCCTGCGGCCTGGCGGTGTTCATGTTTCGGGCGCCGGACACGGGGTTCGTGCCGTTCTTCAGGAACTGGCCGGAGCTGTACCGCGAGGGGATCGTGGATGGGGCCGAGTGGCGGGCGCGGCGGTTTGAGTGGTTCTGAGCGCAAAACAGCGCAAACTTTTATTGAATTTTTTTATTTTAAATTTTATTGCTAAAAATCAACGACATAGATTTTCGTTGTGCGCCCTTTTTGGCACCTACCTAGTGTTATGATTTTTCCATGGCGAAGTCCTCGGTATCTAACCGGCGATTTCGCCATTTTCGTCAACACGAAAATTCGAGTAGCACCGCAGAAGGCTTGCGGCACGACTTGTTCCTCTATGTCCGTGCCGTGAGCCTTCTTTTTTGCGAGGAGGAAATCAGATGCTCACTGCAAAGACGCACCACCGTGACTACGTGAAGGGTATGGCTGCACTGCGAGTCCATGACTTGATTGCGAAGACCGCGAATGTGAACTACAGGAACACGCTGCGCGTGCTGATCGCGCTGCGAGCCGTAAGTGCGGAGCTCGATCTCACAACGGACGAGGTCTTGGCGTTTCCATACTCCGGTGACAAGCCAAGCCCCGCGGCGGCCATTGCTTGCAATCGGGCGTACTTGAGGATGAACGAGACAGGCTGCATGCAGAAGTACTTGTATGAAGTGGAACAAATCGTCTGATCCAGCGATGTTGCGTAGAGTTTTCTTGATAACAAGGAGAGGAAAATGCTGAACAACGTTTACAACCGCGCGATGTCCGAACTGGGGACGATTTTCGGACGGTTCAACGATCTGCCGAGTGGTAACGGAGCTCGAATCCAAGCAGCCAAGAAGGGAAAGATGACGATCTATCATCAAAGCATCGCTGCCGGAAACCAAGCAGAGATCGCCTTTGATGTGCAGAGCTTCGGTGAGCGACTTGGGCTTACCGAGTCCGACACGCGCGCGTTCCTTTCGCAGCTTCGAGCAACGACGGGGCGCCCTGTCCAGATCAACGCTCAATTTGAGTGGCCGCGGGTAGGGCTTGCCACAGACGAGCATGTGACAAAGGTAATCGCTGCCATCAAGCAGCGGCTGCCTGGCTGAGGCAAGGGAAGCGGGCTAGCGTAGTAAGTGCGCTGGCCCGTTTTACGCGGACAACATGAATTCAATCAAGCGCAGGAGTTGTACATTGAGATCCAGAAAGGCACTGCCCTGGGTCGTATTCGCGGTCTTTCTTCTTTCTGGAAGCTGGACGCCAGCTTCAGCGGGCGCAACCACAGTGTACGGCCGCATCGTCTCGATCGCCGACGGTGACACCGTCACCCTGCTCGACGCCGACAAGCGACAGCACAAGATCCGCCTCAGCGGCATCGATGCGCCGGAGCGCCGGCAGGCGTTCGGCAACCGATCACGGCAGCACCTGGGCGAACTGGTGTTCGGGAAGCAGGTCACCGCCGACTGCCCGAAAACCGACCGCTACAAGCGGGCGGTGTGCAAGCTCAAGGTCGACGGCGTAGACGCCAACCTCGCGCAGGTGGCGGCGGGGATGGCCTGGCACTACAGGGAATACGAGCGGGAACAGTCGCTGATGGACCGGCTGCGCTATGCGCACGCCGAGGGCCGGGCGCAAGAGGAGCGGCGCGGGCTTTGGGCCGATCGGGCGCCGGTGGCGCCGTGGGACTTCCGGCGGGCGAAACGGGAAGCTGCGGGGCGGTGAAGGTTTTTCAGGCCTCGGACTCAGCTTCGGCTTCGGCCTCGGCCGGGGCCTTCCAGGTGCGCAGGTAGTCGACGAGGCGCTGGCTGCGCGCGTCGGGCGCATAGACGACATGCAGGAGCTGCTGGACCGGCCTGGGGATCGAGCGGCCGCTCTCGTAGCGGGAACCGCCGGACTGCGTGACACCGATTCTCGACCAGAACTCGGCCTGGCTCATCTCATTCTTCCGCCGAAAGAGCTTAATTTCGGCGGGCGTGCTGAAGATCAGTTTCGGTGCGGCCATGGCGATCTCCGAAGTTTTAAAACTTTATTATCATACGCCGTTGGTATTTTTACCGCATGACATTGCGCGAATGACTCCAAGCGTCATCCAGCAGTCGCCGAGCGCTCGGTGTGCGTTCTCGACCGTCACGCCCTGCTGCTGCGCGGCGGTCGAGAGCTTCTGCCAGCGGTACCGCCCCTTTTCTTCAGCCCACTCGCCGTAGAACTCGGCGTAGGCCTGCATCGCGCAATGAACGAGGTCGTCGTCGAGCGGCAGGACGAAACATTGCGGCGTCTGCAGGCCGTACCGGCGAGCAGTCTGACCGATCAGGCGGGAGTCGAAATCCCGGCTGTAGATCACGACCTGGCGACCGTCGATCAGGCGGCAAAACCGATCGTGGATCTCGGGCCACGTGGGCGCGTCCGCGAGCATGGCGTCGGTGATCCCGTGGATCGCAGCGGCCTCGCCCGGGACCGGCCCGCTCGGGCGCACGAGGGTGTCGAGCAGCACGGTTCCGGCGCAGTCGATCACCGCGAGCTCGACAACCTCGGCGGCGTCACCGAGTCCCGTCGTCTCGGTGTCGAGGATCAGCGCATTGGCGGCGAGCCAGACGCGGGCGCGCTCGACCGCCGCCGCGGCCACCGCCTGGTCACGCACCGCCCGCCCCCCCGCCGAGCGCCTCGAGCAGCTTGGCGTTCTGCGCCTGGAGCGCTTCGAGCTGGCCGGCGACGTGCGCGGCGCGCTCGCGCGCGGTCCTCGCTTCGGCGGCGAACTCGTCGCGTGCCTTCTCGGCGGCGAGCACCTTGTCGGCGCAGCGCTGCGCTTCCTTGGCGGCCTCCTTGCGGTGCTCCTGGTGCGCCTGCTCGGCGGCCGCGGCCGAAGCTTTCACGGTCGCAAGCTCGGTGCGCAGCGCTTCGAGCGCGACGGCAGACTGCTTGATCTCGCCCCTCGCCTCGTCGATCTCCTTCTCGTGGCGGACGCGTTCCTGGTCGAGCTGGACGCCGAGCTTCTTCAGCTCATCGGCGTGCTTCTCGGCCTCGGCCTGGGCGGCCTTCTCGGCGGCCGCCAGGCGCTCGCGGAGCTGCGCGATCTCGACCGCCTGCCGCTGAGACTCGGCCAGCTTGTCGGCGAGCTGCGCCTGGATCGCTTCGCGCTCGGCCTTCACCTGGTCGAGCGCCTCCTCCAGGTCGTCGACCGTCTGCGCCGCGTCGGCGAGCTCGCGCTCGGCCTGGGCGCGCTGCTCGCCGGCCGCGCGGACGACCTCGGCGACCCGGCGCTCGGCGGCCTTGACCGCCTTGTCGTTGAGCTCGACTGCGAGCGCGGCGATCCGCTCGGTGAGCGCCTTGGTCACGGCCGCGACGGTCTCGGCGACCTCGACCGGGAGCTCGGCGACAGGCTCGACCTCGGCGGTCTGTTTGCTGGCGAGGTGCTCTTCCCACACCTGGCGCAGGCGCGACGGGTTGCCGCCGCCGACCTTCTGCCGGAGAGCGAAGCCGGTGACGTTGCGGCCTGCGGCCTGGATGGTCTCGCCGGCGGCGATGATCTCTTCGGTGGTGTATTCGGCTGGGCGCATGACGGAATCTCCTCGACGGAACACCATCACTTTATCACAAACAAAGAAATAAACAAACTAACAAATAAAGTTATTGGCTTGGACCGGCGACCGCCGGCTAGCCAGCGCCGCTCCGCGGCGGGATTGGCAGAAAAAGGCTGTTTTTGCCGGGGGCACCACGCTCGGAAACGAGCGCAGTGCCACGAACGACGGCAGGCCGGAGGGGTACGCCGGGCGACACCCGGAAAACGGCTCACAGGGGTCGTCTCAGAAAACGGAAAATAAAGCACGCTAAGCGTGCGTGGAGGCTGGCACCCAGCGGTACAGCGTCGGAATGGACACGCCGAGGTTCTTGGCCACGTCCTTGGGCGGCACCCCGCTGGCCAGCAGCTTCTTGGCCGACTCGATCTTGCTGT
>ERZ761602.8001-NODE-8001-length-10872-cov-5.493020_pt1 | contig 10872 bp, 14 predicted proteins | sample MGYA00512165_ERZ761602 | MGnify/ENA primary metagenome ERZ761602 (study PRJEB28899, sample SAMN02445085) | bioreactor sludge metagenome | biome: EBPR sludge; isolation source: Thorneside wastewater treatment plant | place: Australia: Brisbane, Thorneside...
AGCAAGATATGCCAGCAAGGCAGGCACCTTGTTGGAGATGAAGTTGGTGATGGGGGAATTCGCCCGTAAAAATTGCGGGCTGCCGAGCAGGCGGATTTCAAGTTTCGCCACGGCACTCCAAAATAAATGATTTCTAAACGATGAATTCTTACAATTACGACAAGAATAGCACAAAACGAAATGGAATTCCATGCCAAACCCGACTCACTTGCGCCCGCCTGTCTACCACCACTTTATTCTGTTGGTGTGGGAAGAGCGTGGCGCGGACGGACAACATGTTGCTTGGCGGTTCAGTTTGCAGGACTCGCAGAAGGAGGCGCGTATTGGATTCAAAAGTTTGGAAGAACTTACCGCTTTTCTTGAACGATGGATGAGGGATTCATCCGAAGACTCGTAAATCAATTTTTCACCAAAGGAGAAATTCAAATGAAATCAAAGCTCTTCCTCACCATCGCTGGCGCGTATTTTCTACTCGACGGACTCGCGGGCTTTTTCATGGTCAGCGGCTTCGACTTCATCGCGTATGCCTACGGCATTTTCTGCATGTCGCTCGGCGCGTTGTTCCTGATGACGCGCAACGAAGCGCCGTCGACGGCGCGGAACGCGATCTTCATGACGGGCTTTTTCTCCAGTTTCTTCGTGAGCCTCGTCGGCTATTACGCCCAGTGGAGCGGGCTCTTCCTAGACTCGTCCGCGGGCTATATCCCGCCGACGCTGTGGTTGATCGTTGCCATCGGGTTCTTCCTCGTCGGTCGCGCAAATATGAAGTAAAGGAGAAAAAATCATGTCAACCAAACCTCTCTATCGTATCGGCGGAATCTCGGCATTTCTAGGCTTGGGCTTTACGCTTGCGGACTTTTTGACCACAGGCGTCGTCGCTCCAGGCGAAGTTCCGATGCTGTCGAAGTTGCTGAATGTTGCGTCGGCGCTCACCATCATTCCGTTGGCGCTTGCACTTTATCGACTGTATCGTGAGAAAGCGCCATCCCTGAGTTTGACCGCTTTGATGGAAACAGTATTGGCGGTTGTCTTGTTCATGATCTGCATGGTGTTCCTGAACCTCCAGCCACTCACCTTGTACAACTTCGCCTTCATGGCTGTGTATTATCTGCCGCCTTTGTTCTTTGGCTTGCTTGCCTACAAACAACCGCAGGCGGGGATGCCGCGCTCACTGAGTGTGCTCGGCATGGCGGCAGGCTTGGCAGCTCTGATTCGTTTCGTTGTCCTTACATCAGGCGGAGGGGATTGGGCAAACCTTCCTGAATCTCTCATGCCCGTGGCATTCATCTTGTATTTGACGGCAACGACTCTCGCGCTGGTCTGGCTGGTGTGGACGGGCATTTTACTGCTGCGTCGCAGTGAATAGATTTGTTCAAAATAATTTCATACGAGGAGAATCTAAAATGCTTTATAAAATCGTAGTTTTCCTGCATGTTGTTTTTGTTCTGGGATTTTTGCTTGCTCACGGCGTAAGCGCGTCGATCTCGTATGCCTTGAAGCGCGAGCGTGACTTGACAAGAATCCGCGCGATGCTTGATCTTTCGGCGTCGGCGTATCCGTCCATGCTGTGGACATTGCTCGCAATCGTGGTCTTTGGTCTCATTGCGGCATTTCTTCAAATGACCTGGTGGCGCATGGGATGGATCTGGGTCTCGATTGTTGTATTGGTCGTCATTGTTGTTCTAATGGCTATCTATGGTTCAGCTGTTTTTGGCGAGATCCGAAAAGCTGTCGGGCTTCCGTACATGGTCAAGGGAAAACCATTCCCTGCCGAACCTGTAAAGAGTGATGAAGAAATCTATGCTGTTCTAGCGAAGATCAATCCCACGCTGTTGTTGGTTGTCGGCTACGGCGGGTTCGCCGGCATCGCATGGTTGATGAGAGTCAAGCCGTTCTAGGTTGAATCAAAAGGAGTAACGACAATGGAAAATATCCCCTCACGCGCAATCAGCAGGTTAACCGTTGCAATGGGTATTACCGCCATTGTTTCAATCGTCTCATTAATCTTGTTCTTCATCTTCGGAGGGTTCTGGGGACCGCTCAATGATCTCACTATCGCGGTTTTTGCGCTCATGAGTGCGGCTCTGGCTTGGCTGTTTCATCCCTTCTTTCGGGCGCAGTCGCCTCGATTGAGCTATTCCATGCTAATCGCCGCAATCGCTGGAGCGGTCATTGCTTGCATTGGTTCGGCGCTTGTCATGTCTGGTACGACGAGCTGGCAACTGGCGGGTTCCGTTAATGCTATGGGATATGCCTTCATTGGCGTTTGGCTCCTCGCGTTTAACTTCTACGCGCGCCTTACCGACGTATTCCCGCAAAACCTGACTCGCTTGGGACAGATTTCTGGAGCGCTTTCGGCTTTTGGTTTACTGAACATGCTTGGAATATTCGGGCTAGTAGATGCGCAGAGTGATGTCTCCTGGCTGCTGTATCTCGCGCAATTCGGCGGCTTGGGCGAGATACTCCTTCTAGTCTGGACCGTTTGGTTGGGACGTGTCATTTTGAAATCCACACGTGAGATGCAACATGAATAAGGATTCCCTGTTCCGTCTTGCTGGCTGGTCTGCCATCTTGAGCGCGATTGCCACCCTCGGCGGCGTGCTCTCCGTCATTGCCTATCCTGTTTGGGGATTCTGGCTCGGTCGCATCTGGTTGCGAAACGCGAAAGGATAATCATGTTCACTGTCTACTATGTCCTCATCGGCATCATCTCGTTCTTCATCGCCGCGCTTATCCTCGGCGTGTGGCTTCGAGGTCATCGCACCAAAGAGAACGCCGAACGCTCCAGCCGCGTCATGCACTTCTTATTTTTCGTGGGATTGGTCGCACCACCGCTCATCGCCATCTTCTACCCAGGTCTCACTAACTTAGACGCGCTCCTCAGTTTGCCATCACTTCCTTTCAAGCCATTCTTCCTTGCGCTTGGAATCATCCTTGCCATCCCAGGCTTGTACTTTCTGGCAATCACCAACAAACTCCTTCGCGCGCTCGGAAGCGGAACCAACGCCTTCATCCTCACAAAGAAAATTGTGGATGACGACATCTACAAGCGGACTCGCAACCCGATGTCACTCGGCTTCTATCTCTTTGCCCTCGCCCTCGGCTTCGCTTCAAACTCGACCTTTATCCTGCTTGCTGTTTCATTGGGCTTGGTCCCCGCCCATGCCTTTTTTCTCAAATATTTTGAGGAACTCGAACTTGAACTGCGCTTCGGCGAATCATATCTGGAATACAAAAAGACCGTGCCGTTTTTGATACCCAAATTCAAGTAGTACCGCACACTTGCCCTGGGGGGCAGTGCCAGGGAAATTCGTTTTGCGTTTGCTCTACAAATTTCACCAAAGGAGAATTAGCAATGAAAAAAATATTCAAATGGATCGGTATTGTGCTTGGCTCGTTGATCGGCTTAGTCTTGCTGGCGGGCGTCACGCTCTACTTTGTGGGCGTATCTCGTGTCAACAAGGTCTATGATTTTCCGCCTTCGGGTATCGTCGTCCCCACAGATGCGGAAAGCATCGCGCGAGGCGAACATATTGCGGAAGTCACCTGCCTCGGCTGCCATGGAAAAGACCTGGGAGGCGTCAGTCCTTTCTTTGCCATTGAAGGCATTGCATCCATGGATACTCCCAACCTTACGATGGGTGAGGGTGGGCTGGGTTCGATCTATTCCGATGAAGATTTTGTCCGTGCGATCCGCCATGGGATCAATCAGGAAGGCAAGGCAAACTCCATGCCGCCCGTGCCGTATTTCCAGTACATGAGCGATGAAGACCTTGGCGCGGTTATCGCTTATATTCGAAGCGTCCCGCCTGTCGATAAAACGACCAAGCCGTTTCAGGCAGAACCGCTCGGCTACATTCTTTTTGCCGCAGGGATGTTTGGCGAACAAGCGGCGGATATCATTTCGCACCAAAACAACATCACTGCACCGGAGCCTGGCGTGACGGTCGAATATGGGGAATACATGCTTCGTATCAGCGCCTGCCAGGATTGTCATGGCGCGGACTTGGCAGGTGGTCCATACCCCGATCCGAGTGTGACCTATATCGTTCCGAACCTGACGCCCGGCGGAGACTTGGCGACATGGACGGAGGAGCAATTCCTGAATACCATTCGTACGCAGGTCAACCCTGCTGGGCGTGGTTTGAATACCAACCTAATGCCCTTCGAGGATATCAACAACCTCACCGATGACGAATTGAAAGCGATCTGGTTATATCTACAGTCACTTCCACCAATGGAGCAGGTGGTCCCCTGATAATAAATCGGACGCGTAACCCGCGTCCGATTTTCATTAAGCGTTGAAACTCATTTTCTCTTTCACGGCATTGGGTAAGCCCGGCAGGTGACTTCGTTCCACCAAAAAAGTAGAGACCTCGGTCAACTCCTTGAAAATATAATGTTGGCGCAATGCGCCTTCGAGATAACCGGCTCCGCTCGTGCCGCCTGTGCCGGAACGCATGCCGATCATGCGGCGCGCCATCAGCATGTGCTTATAACGGAACTGCGACAGCATTTCGTCAATGTCGATCAAGGTCGAGAGCAGGTCGAACGGTTGTTGGAAGATCGGCAGGTTGCGGTACATCATAATGAATAAAACAGCGCGCATGGCACCCACAGAAAACTCGCCCAAGCCTTCTTTGTAAAATATGCGTTCCAACTCATCGAACTGACGCAGTTCCACGGAGCCGGAAAGACTGTTCTTATAAATTTGCTTGTAATCGCTCCAAAACTTTTGCCCGCCTTCTTCCAGCGGGTATTGGGATCGGAAATCGCGCCACAGGGCTTCATCGAAGAAGGGAGTCCGCTCTGCCCATTTGATGACCAGCCCTTTGAGCGTCGCCTCGGATTCAACCCTGGTGATCGCATCGTAATCCCGTTGATTGAATCCGCCCGGACGTGTGTTCTTGTAATAGTTCGCCTTGTGGCGTTGCTCCATTTTCAGCCCCAGTTTGGCTTCGATGATGCGGAATTGCACGCTTTGGAATCCCGAAGAGGGGAGCAGCAGGTTTCTGAATTCCAAAAAATCCATCGGCGTCATCGTCTCGAGGATGTCTACCTGGCGGTTGACCACTTCGAAGATCTTCACGATGCGTTTCAGCTTGTGGACGGCGATGCTCATCTCTCCGGCGTTGTCCAGCACGTTATCCGTGTCGAAGATGCGGCGGACGTGGTCCAGCTCGTGGATCACCATCTTGAACCATAGTTCATACGCCTGGTGAATGATGATGAAGAGCATTTCGTCTGTAGCGTTGCTGCTCTTGGGGTGCTGACTCTCGAGGATCTTGTCGAGTTCGAGATAATCGGTGTAATACAAAAGGTCTTCGCTCATGCGGGGTCCTCTCTTTGGTTGGTTGTTGGGATTGTACTCTGTTGCTGACTATGAAATGGGTACTTATCGTTTGCTGAAATATGCTCGAACGATGTCCGAGTAATCGGCATCTGTATGTTCATCGAGAATGCGGAAGAAATCGTTACTGGTGGCGATATTGTTCATTTCCTGTGCGCAATAATCTTGAATAAAAGCAAAGAAGGCTTTGTCGCCGATGCGCGCGCGCAGGTCTTTGAGGAAATGCGCCCCGTTGAAATAGACGATGAGCTTGTATGTATCCGCGTTTTGTCCCTCATAGACAGGAATATCGATCTTGCCCTGCGGTTGGAAGAAGTCGATGCGGTATGACCACCACCACGAAACGAGGTCTGGATGCAGGGTTTCGTAGTAGATCAATTCAGAATAGGTCGTGAGGGACTCGTCCAGCCAGGGTTCCTGCGCCTGGTCATTTGCAACTTGCTCGAACCACCATTGATGCCCCGTCTCGTGGACGGCGACAGTTGTCAGATAATTCGCCTCTGTACCGTCATACAGGTCATAAAAACTGCGGCTGTGGAAATACAACGCCGAGAATTCCATGCTGTCTTTGAAATCGGCGATGACGACCGAGAGACTCTTGTGTGGATACTTCCCAAAGCGCTGCGAGAAGACTTGCAAGGCTTTGGCGCTGGCATTCATGGCAGCTTCGCCTGCATTCTTGTAAAGCGGCAGGTAATAGCTGTAGACCGTGACGTCATCCACTTGAGTCTGTGAGACTTGGAATTCTCTGCTGGCGGAGATGGCGAAGGCGCGCCCGTTCGCTAAGCTGTAGCGGGTCGAGCCGCCGTTCGGTTTGGCGACTCCGCTCGCGGCGACGATGGGTTGATTTTCCGGGTTTGCGAAACTCAAATTGACTTCAAAATCCGCAATGGGATAGACCAGATATTCGCCATGCGACCACGGCTCACGGATGATCCACTCGCCATCTTTGAACGGCACAATGAACGGATACCAATTGACCAGGTTCATTTGAATATCGCTATAGCCGAAGATGCGCGCCCGCTGGCTGTTGACCTGGTCCATGTAGGGAAGCGAAATGCTATAGCGTAGAGTCACTGTCGAAACGGAATCAGGCGCGAGCGGAGTCGGAAGCGGAAGGTCGAGTCGATGCAGGTTCAGAGAATAGCCGGAGACAGGATTTCCATCCACGCTTGCTTCGATGAGGTGAAAACAATCAGCCCACAGGTTGGCGGCGATGGCTAGGGTGAGCGAGCTGAGTTCCTGCCCGGTGTGATTTGGGTATTGAATGCTCTCGATCACGCTGACGCGATGCAGGTTGTAGTCGATCACCGTGTCGAGAATGTAACGGGCGTGGTCTGGAAGCTTTGGCGGCTCTGCAGTTGGAGTTTGCGTGGGCGTTTCTGTAACTTGCTTTGTCGGCTGAGGCGCGAATGTTGCTGTGGGTTGTGTCACCGCGGGGAGAGAACAGGCAAAGACAAAGAGAAAAAGCAGCAGGAAGGATGAGCGCAGTTTCATAATGTTGCGCCGAATTATAGCGTCCCCTTGGTATAGCGGGACTTGATCGCAGGACGGCATCTGCTACATGGTTGAGCGCTTTTTATTTCTGAAGAAGGTTGACAAAATTATCGACCAGTCCGATGGAGAAAAATAAACTGAAAATAAGGAGCGGACCCACTATTCCGATCACGGCGGCAGCGAGCAGGTTGAAATAGAGTTTCTGTTTCGGTGTTTTCGACCGGGCGGTTTCCATCCTTCCATAGATGAACCCGATGACAAGACTGGTCAGTGCGCCGAAAAAAATCTGCGGGATGATGCAAATGGGGAGGATCCACACAAACCCCAGGGCGACCGAGAAAAAGGATGTGCTGGGCGAAATGCCGATGCCTGTCAGCAAAAGGTTGAGTAGACCAAGAAGGATGAAACCGATCAAACTCGCCAGCGGGTTAATGATGGCTCCGGTCACTGCATAGATCAGATAGTGACGTGGGGGCGGGTCGTTCGGGTATTGTTGAATATCGAATTGATCACCCATAAAAACCTCTCTTATAAACTCGTTTCTTTTCGATACTTATTCCTTATTATAGCTTGTGCAAGTCTGGTCCATTTCAATGCGTGAAAATAAAAACTCGCCATGACAAATACGGATTCGTCATGGCGAGTTTTTGATTAAATTTACAGCGGCTCGAACCTGGCTGTGAAGTGACGCAGCAATTCTGGGGCGTAGGTAAATTTATAGCCCTTCACTTTACTGGAACGTGATTTGATGGCAATAAGGCAATCTGCCACATAGTCGAGATGACTTTGTGTATACGTCCGGCGCGGAATGGCGAGACGCAATAATTCAAGCGCCGGGTAATGCCATTTGTTATCTTCCGGGTCGAGGCAGGCGAACATGACCGAGCCGATCTCCACGCCGCGGATGCCGCCTTCGCGATAGAGTTCAACAGCTAGAGCTTGCGCGGGGAATTCGTAATTGGGAATGTGCGGGAAGATCGCCCCGGCATTGACGTATACGCCATGACCACCGGTCGGCTGAAGGGTGGGGATCCCAGCTTCGTTCAGGCGTGAGGCGAGATACGCGGTTTGCCCGAGGCGATAGCGCAGATAATCTTCGTCCAAGCCTTCGTATAATCCAACCGCCATTGCATCCAGATCGCGACCGGCGAGTCCGCCATAGGTGGGGAAGCCTTCACGCAGGATCAATTCATTCTTCACGTTTTGGAAGAGCGTGTCGTCGTTCATGCAGATCAGCCCGCCGATGTTGACGATGGCATCCTTCTTGGCAGACATGGTCATGCCGTCGGCAAGCGAGAACATTTCATGCGCGATCTCTTTGACCGATTTATGCTCATAGCCGGGTTCGCGTTGTTTGATGAAGTAAGCATTCTCGGCGTAGCGGGCGGAATCGATGAAGAACGGGATGCCATGCTCGTGATAGACCTGGGAAACCGCTTTGAGATTTTCCATCGAAACGGGCTGACCGCCTCCGGCATTGTTCGTGACTGTGATCATGCCCAGCGGAATTTGCTCACGCCCATACTTGGCGACGAAGGCTTTGAGCTTGTTGATGTCCATGTTGCCCTTGAACGGATGGCGGTTCTCGGGGTCGTGCGCTTCGTCGATGACGAGGTTGGCAGGGCGGCCATGTCTTGCGCGGATGTTGGCATCTGTTGTGTCGAAGTGCATGTTGCTCGGCACCCATTGACCCGGCTTGACCAGGCACGCGGCCAGGATATTTTCAGCGGCTCGTCCCTGATGGGTGGGAGCGAAATGCTTGAAACCGAACACGTCTTCAACGGCATTCTTGAGTCGGTGATACGAGCGTGCGCCTGCATAGGATTCGTCGCCGCGCATGAGCGCCGCCCATTGTTCGTGACTCATCGCGCCTGTGCCTGAGTCGGTCAGCAGGTCGACGAACATGTCTTCGGCTTTCATCAGGAAGAGGTTGTAACCGGCGTCCTTGAGCGCCGCTTCTCTTTCCTCACGTGAAATGAGGCGGATGGGTTCCACGACCTTGATGCGGAACGGTTCGGGTGGATAGGGGTGGGAAGTCATTTTTTCTCCTTAATTTGAGTATGCGTCAAATCTTGGGTAGCGAGCCTGGCGTGTGCCCCTGTGTGTTGCCATTCGGTCTCCAATGACCCTTTTATTTTACAAGCATTTTTCGTTTTGGGATGTAATAAATGTCATGGATTCAGTGAGGTCGATCAGTGGAAATAAGGAAGAGCGGGCTCTTATCTAAACGGAGTGCAGACTCGAAACATAAATCAGGAACCGGGGTGGAACCTGTATGATTGCCATCCATATATCCCCCGGATATTCTGCTTTTCAGCCTGAAAGAACAGGAGAATTGACACAGACTGTTATATTTGTCATGGTGCTATCATAAAGCCACCCCAAGGAACCTTTGGAAAGAGAGGTATCATGCTAAAGATATTCAAACGACGTGAAGATGTTTTCAATAAACTCATCACAGATCAAGCCAATCTGACCTATGAAGGGCTTAAGCTGCTGGCGAAATATCTCGAACAGCCCAGCCCCGAAATTTCGGAAGCGCTATCCCTCAAGGAAAAGGAGGCGGATGAAGTACGGCGCATCCTGATCGATGAATTGAACCGTACCTTTGTCACACCGTTCGACCGTGAGGATATCTTTGCCCTTTCCCGTTCGATCGACGACATGGTCGATTATGCCGATACGACCGTCGTGGAAATGGATATTTTAAAAGTCCAGCCGACCGATTATATGAGGCGGATGAGTTCCCTGTTGAAGGATGCGGGCTGGGAGATCCAACAGGCGGTCCAGCGGCTCAAGGATCACCCGGGTGTGGCGATCGGACATGCCCAGCGTGCCAAGGCGTTGGAGAACCGGGTCGAATCCATTTACCGTGAGGCGGTGGCGGAACTGTTCAGCGGACCGGAGGATATCCATCACGTCATGGAAATGCTGAAGGAGCGCGAAGTCTACCGCCACCTTTCCAATGCGGCCGACCGCGGCGACGAAGCCGCGAATATTATTGCAGATGTGGTTGTGAAGAGGACATAGGTTTATATATGCCATGGGAGCTATATGCCGTCATCGGACTGGCATTGATCTTTGATTTTCTGAACGGTGTTCACGACTCGAGCAATATCGTCGCGACGATGATCGCTTCGCGCGCCTTCCGCCCGGGGACTGCGTTGGGGTTGACGGCAGTTGCAAATTTTTTGGGACCCTTTCTATTCGGCGTGGCGGTTGCGACCACCATCGGCGATGAAGTGGCGCAGTCCTCCGCCCTTAGTTTGGAAGTGATCGTTGCCTGCCTGGTGGGCGCCATCGTGTGGAACGTGCTGACATGGATATTGGGAATTCCAAGCAGTTCCTCCCATGCGTTGATCGGGGGCATGATCGGTGCGGTTCTGGCGGGTGCAGGGTACGGCGCCATCAAGTTCCAGGGGCTGGAGAAAGTGGTCATCGCGCTGATCGCCTCTCCGCTGCTCGGGTTTTTTGCCGGATTTCTGTTGACCCGCCTGATCTATTTCCTCGTTCAAAATGCGTCGATGGAGATCAATACCTTCTTCAAGCGCGGACAACTCGTGACTGCGCTGGCGATGGCGTTCAGTCACGGAACGAACGATGCGCAGAAGACGATGGGCATCATCACGCTCAGTCTTTTGATCGGCGGGCAGATCGACCAGTTCCAGGTCCCCATGTGGGTGGTGACGTTAAGTGCCGCCGCCATCGCGCTGGGAACTGCCCTCGGCGGCTGGAAGTTGATCCGCACTTTGGGCGGGCGCTTCTATAAGATCCGCCCCATCCACAGTTTTTCGACCCAAATGACCTCGGGGTTTGTGATCCTTGGCGCTTCATTTTTGGGGTTGCCGGTCAGCACATCGCAGGTGGTCAGTTCGGCGATCATCGGCGTGGGCGCTTCGGAAAGCCTCGGCAAGGTGCGTTGGAGCGTGGCCGAAGAGATCGTGACCGCCTGGTTCATTACCATTCCCGCCAGTGCCTTCGTTTCTGCGGGGGTGTATTGGGTGATCATGTTGTTTGTAAAGTAG
>ERZ761602.8003-NODE-8003-length-10871-cov-5.094397_pt1 | contig 10871 bp, 10 predicted proteins | sample MGYA00512165_ERZ761602 | MGnify/ENA primary metagenome ERZ761602 (study PRJEB28899, sample SAMN02445085) | bioreactor sludge metagenome | biome: EBPR sludge; isolation source: Thorneside wastewater treatment plant | place: Australia: Brisbane, Thorneside...
TCTACGTGCCGTCGATCGCGCGCTACCGGCTGCAATCGCTGCGCGACACGGTGGCCGACGCGCATCTGGCCACGCTCGCGATCGACGCGGCCACCGAGGCCCGCACCGGAATCAGCCCCGAGCTCGTCGACAAGCTGCTCGGCCATGCGCGCGTGCTCGCGGTGATCCGCTTCCAGGACGGCCAGCCGCGCCGCGTGGCGCTCGGCGAGGTGCCCGAGAACATCGACGCCACCTACGACCTGCGCGCGGCGACCTTCCTCAGCCTGATCTGGGACGCCTTCCGGACCCTGGCGGCGCCCAAGGCGGGGCCGGTGCGCGTCGTCGAGCAGTCGCCGCAGGACGGGCGCGTGCTGCTGGAGGTGTTCCTGCGCGAAGGGCCGCTGCAGAAGGACATGATCTCCTACTCCGGGCGCATCCTCGTGCTCTCGGTGATCATATCGATCTTCGCGGCCTGCCTCGTGTTCCTCTCGCTGCACTGGCTGATGGTTCGTCCGCTCCGACGCATGACCGAGAGCATGGCGAAGTTCCGCGACGCGCCCGAGGATACGGCGCGCCTCATGCGCCCTTCGGGACGCGGCGACGAGCTCGGCTTCGCCGAGCGCGAGCTGCGCGACATGCAGATCGGGCTACGCGCCGCGCTGCGCCAGCGCGAACACCTGGCCGCGCTCGGCACGGCGGTGACCAAGATCAACCACGACCTGCGCAACGCTCTGTCCTCGGCGCAGCTCGTCTCGGACCGCATCGCCGACAGCGCGGATCCCGGCGTGCGCCGCGTGGCGCCGACCCTCGTGCGCGCGATCGACCGCGCGGTGGACCTCTGCGCGCAGACGCTCGAATACGCGCGCGGCCAGGAGCACGAGCTTCAGCTCGCGACGTTCGACCTGGCTGCGCTCGTAAGCGAGACGATCCAGGCGCTGGCGCCGGCGGCGCCGGCCGTGACGCTCGCGAACGAAGTGCCGCGGCCCTTCGCGATGCGGGCCGATCGCGGCGAGATCGAGCGCATCGCGACCAACCTGATCCGCAACGCCTGCCAGGCCGGCGCCAAGACCGTGACGGTGCGCGCGTCGCGGCCGCTGCCGTCGGGGGCGGACGGCGCCGCGATCGACGTGATCGATGACGGGCCCGGCTTTCCGACCGAGCTGCGCCAGCGCCTGTTCGAGCCCTTCGCCGCCGGCCGCAAGGGCGGCACCGGATTGGGCCTTGCGATCGTGCGCGACCTGGTGCAAGCGCATCATGGCACCGTGCGCCTCGCCGACCCGGCCGGCGCGGCCGGCGGCGCCCATTTTCGCATCGAACTGCCCCGGGCATGACCATGGCGGAGACGACCAGGATCGCACGCAGCGTCGCCGAGCTGCGTGCCTGCGTGTCGGCGTGGCGGCGGGCCGGCGAGACCGTGGGCGTCGTCCCGACGATGGGCGCGCTGCACCGTGGACACATCTCGCTGGTGGAGGCGGCGCGCGCGGCCTGCCGCCGCACCATCGCGACGATCTTCGTGAATCCCAAGCAGTTCGGCCCGCGCGAGGATTTCTCCCGCTATCCGCGCCAGGAGGAGGCGGACCGCGCGCTGCTGTCCGCCGCCGGGTGCGACCTGCTGTTCGCGCCGCCGCTCGGCGAGATGTATCCCGAGGGCTTCGCCACCACGGTTTCGCTCGCCGGCATCACCGACCGCTGGGAGGGCGAGGCGCGGCCCGGCCATTTCGCCGGCGTCGCCACGGTGGTGACCAAGCTGCTGCTGCAGGCGATGGCCGATAAGGCTTTCTTCGGCGAGAAGGACTACCAGCAGCTCCGGTGCGTGAAGCGCATGGTGCGCGATCTCGACATACCGTGCGAGATCGTGGGCTGCCCGACCGTGCGCGAGGCGGACGGCCTCGCCATGTCGTCGCGCAACGTCTACCTCACGCCCGCGGAGCGGCGCGTGGCGCCCGCGCTCCACCGCACGATCACGGCGCTGGCCGCGGCCGCGCGCGCCGGGCGCAGCATCGCCGCCGAGATCGATGCGGGCAGATCGGCGCTGCTGGCCGCGGGTTTCGCCGGCGTCGACTATCTGGCCGTCGTCGATGCCGAGACCCTGGCGCCGCTCGCGGCGCTCGACCGCCCCGGCCGCGTGCTCGCGGCCGCGCGCCTCGGCGCCGTGCGCCTCATCGACAACGTCGCGGCTTAGGGCCTAGGCCGCGGCCGGCTTCGGCGCGGGGCGGAAGACGACGAGCGCCACCGCCGAAAGCACCAGCGCGAGCGCGACGATCTCGCGCCAGCCGATCGGCTCGCCGAGCAGCAGCGCGCTGCTGCCCATGCCGATCACCGGCGTGACCAGCGCGCCGATCGACGCGATCGTGGCGGGGAAGAGGCTCACCACCTTGAACCAGACCGCATAGCCGACGATGACGCCCATGAAGAGGATGTAGGCGCCGCACAGAAGCGCCGTGCCGCTGACCTCGTGCAGCGCGAAGCGCTCGGTGGCGAGCGCGACGACGCCGATCGGCAGCGCGGCCATCACGAGCTGCCAGCCGGCCAGCGCGTTGACGCCGGCGGACCAGGTGCGGCGCTTGATGAGCACCGTGCCGACGCCCCAGCTGACCGCCGCCGCGAGCACGAAGGCGAGGCCGAGCGGATCGGATCCCAGCGCCGCGAAATCGTGCGAGGCGAGCACGCCGATTCCGCCGATGCCCAGCGCCAGGCCGAGCATGACGCGCGGCGTGAGCCGATCCTTGAGCAGGAACGCGCCAAGCAGCGCGGTCCAGATCGGCAGCGTGTAGCACACCACGGCGGCGTGCCCGGCGCCGATCAGCTTGAGGCCGTAGGCCGATGCGATGTGCCAGACGGTCATGTTGAACGCGCCGGCGAGCGCGAGCGGCAGCCAGTCGCGGCGGGCGAGGCGCACCGGCGCGCCCGACAGGCCGGCTATCGCCAGCAGCGCCGCGCCGCCAATACCGCAGGTGATCGCCCGGAACTGCCAGACCGGCATTTCGAGGAAGGCCGTGCGCATCGCGGGCCAGCTCGTGCCCCACACGATCCACAGGGCCGCGAGCCAGAACCAGGGCGGCAGCAGGCCCCGCGCCGCCAGGGGCGAGCCGCTCATTCGCCGCGGGCGGCGGCGCCGGCCGGCGCGTTGCCCGCAGGCGCTGCGGCCGCGGCCGGCCGCTCGGGCGGCTGGATCATCACCAGCGCCACGGCGCCGACGACGAGCACCAGCGCCGCGATCTCGCGCCACCCGAACGGCTCGCCCAGGAACAGCGACGAGCTGGCGACGCCGACGATGGGCACGAGCAGGCTGCCGATCGCCGAGATGTGCGTCGGAAAGATGCGCACGACGTTGAACCAAGCATAGTAGCAGAACGCGAGCGCGTAGGTGACGAGATAGACCGTGGCGCCGATCACCGGCCAGCTCGCGCGGTGATAGACGAACGGCTCGGCGAACAGCGCGATCACGACGATCGGCAGCGTGCCGAGCGCCACCTGCCAGCCGGCCAGCACGAGCGGCTCCACCGCCCATTTCACGCGCTTCTGGATGTGAACGCCGATCGCCCAGTTGAACGCGCCGACGAGCGTGATCAGCGCGCCGATGGGGCTGGCGCCGAGCGCTGCGAAATCGTGCGACAGCAGCACGACGACGCCGGCGATGCCCATGGCGAGAGAGACGAAGCGCCGCGTGCTCATGCGCTCGCCCAGCGCCGCCATGCCGATGACCGCCGCCCAGATCGGCATCGTGAAGCCCAGGATCGAGGCGTGGCCCGAGGCCATCAGTTTCACGCCGTAAGCGATGAGGACGAACCACGAGGTGACGTTCAGCAGCGACGCGGCGACCAGCGGAAGCCATTGCTCGCGCGGCACGGCGAGCGGCTGGCGCAGCACGCGCGCGAGGCCGAGCAGCAGCACGGCGCCGGCGGCGCCGGTGACGGCGCGGAACTGCCAGGGCGGCACCTCGCCCACGATGAGCTTCATCGCCGGCCAGTTGAGCCCCCAGCCGAGCGCCACGCCGATCAGCAGGGCGAAGCCGAATCCGCGCGAGGGAACCGCGCTAGCGGCCAACGCGCTTGCCCGCGATCGGCGCCACGTATTGCGGCTCCGTATCCCAAGGGAAGTGGATCCAGGTGTCCTGGCTCACCTCGGTGATGTAGGTATCGACCAGCGGCTTGCCTTCGGGCTTCGCATATACGGTCGCGAAATGCGCCTTGGGCAGCAACTTGCGCACCAGGCGCAGCGTGGAGCCGGTATCGACGAGGTCGTCGACGATGATGAGGCCGCTGCCGTCGCCCTCGGGTGCCTTCAGGATCTTCACCTCGCCCTGGGTCTGGTGCTCGTAGCTGGCCACGCACACCGTATCGATCAGGCGCATGTCGAGCTCGCGCGCGACGATCGCCGCCGGCACGAGGCCGCCGCGCGTGATCGCGACCACGGCCTTGAAGTCGCCCTTCTCCGACAGCCGCCAGGCCAGCGCCTTCGCGTCGCGGTGCAGCTCCTGCCAGGAGACCGGGAAGGATTTCTCGAAACGTGCTTTTTCTTCGCTCATGGGGCGGGAGCTATAGCGCAGCGGCGCCCGCGCCGTCCACGCGCGCCGCGGAAGGGGGCCATGCGGCGGCGCGGGGCGCCGCGCCTACTCTATGATCGATTCGCGCTGCAGCAGCGTGGGGCCGGCGGCGACGCCGCGGCGGATCTCGTCCTCGAGCGCGTCGAGCGCGCTGCGCTGCTCAGCCATCCATTCGACGAACGCGCCGACCAGGGCGTCGCCGTCCTTCTGCATGCGATCGATGCCGGCGATGCCGTCGGCGAGCGGCTTGGCGAGCGCCTCCGCCGCCTTGCCGGCGGCCTTGACCGCGGCCAGCGCCCGCTCGGCCTGCGCCTTGCCGAGATCGGCGCGCTGCAGGATGCCGTGGATCGAGAGAACGTCGCCCTGAACCCGCGCCAGTGCCGCGCGCGCCGCGGTGAGCCGCGCCTGCGTGGTGCCGTTGAAGGCGGGCAGCGGCTGGCCGACCGAGGGCCTGAGCCTGCCCGCGGCCGTGGTGTACTCCTCGGCGTTGAGGCGCAGATAGCGCACGCGCAGCTCGTAATCGCTCGCGCGGTCGCTGAGCACCTGGCGCGCCGCCGCGGCCGCCTGGCCTGCTGCGCCAACTTGCTCGTCGGGCAGCACCGGCGGGCGATAGCCGGGCTCGGCGATGCGCGGATAGGGCCGGGCCAGGCGCGCCGAGGCGCCGAAGCCGGTGTAGAGCGGCTTGTCGCCCGGCGCTTCGCCGACCAGCGCCAGGAACACGACCCGATCGGCGTCGGCGCACGCGGCGAGCGCGGCCAACGCAAGAACGGCGGCGGCGAGGTTGCGCCGATGCGACATGATCAAGCCCCCTTGGAACCCGCGTGCCGGTTCCAGCGGCGCGAAGCTTGCCAAGCCGCCCTCGCGGGGGCAAGGCCGGTTTCCGCCGGCGACGCGAACCGGGTGACGTAAGCGCGCAGCCGAGCCGCCCCGCTGGACTCGCCCGCCCCGCGCGGCTAATGTCCGCGCGCTTCGACGGGCCGCCCTTGCGCGGCCGTCCGCCGATGCCAATATCAGCTTGCCGCGTTCGCTTCGCGACGCGGCCCCGCTGCAACGGCCGGCACGCGCCCGTAGCTCAACTGGATAGAGCACCAGACTACGGATCTGGGGGTTAGGAGTTCGAATCTTCTCGGGCGCGCCACCGTTCCTGCCGTTCGCATCGCCGTTTCGACGCCGCCGGAATCGCCGCCGCCCCCGAGGCGGGCCCGCGCAGTCGCGGGGCGCGAACCGGACGACGCGGTTTCCTTCCCGCACGCTCGCGATCGTGCGCAGAGTCGCCGCCGGCGGTACGCTTGCCGCCGGCCGATTGTGGAGAACACCCGCATGTCCCGCTCGATCCTCGCCGCCGGCCTCGCCGGTGCGCTGATCCTCGCGGCCGGGTCTGCGCTCGCGCAGCATCACGGCCACCACGGACGCGACGGCAGCGCGCCGCCGGACTCGCGCGAACTCGTCCGCTTTCCGGAACCGCTCGTGGAGCACACGCTCGCCAACATGCGCGACCATCTGGCGGCGCTGCAAGAGGTCAGCGAAGCGCTGGCCGGCGGCCGAACCGACCAGGCCGCGAAGATCGCCGAGGAGCGCCTCGGCATGAGTTCGCTGCCGCGCCACGGCGCGCACGACGTGGCGAAATTCATGCCCCAGGGCATGCGCGACGCCGGCACGGCGATGCATCGCGCCGCGAGCCGCTTCGCGATCGAGGCGCAGAACGCCGGCGCGACCGGCGACCTCAAGCCGGCGCTCGGCGCCTTCGGGCAGGTGCTGGGCACCTGCGTCGGTTGCCACGCCGGCTACCGCCTCCGGTAGCGCGCCGGCAACGCGGCGCGCCGGCGCGGCAGGCTTGACTCGCTTCCGCGCGCGCCGGAAAACCCCGTGTCCGGGGATTTCCGATGCGTCAGATTCACCTAGAGCCGCCGGTCGTCCAGGCGCGGACGGCGACCTTTCGCTGGCGGGTGACGCCGGAGACGCCGCTCTACTACAAGACCGAGTTCTCGCTGCGCTTCCCGGAGACGATCGACCTCGCGCGCGTGCCCGAGCGCCTCTGGTGGGACATCTTCCTGATCGTGCTTCATTCGCACTGGCTGCTGCTGCGGCCATGCGAAGTCCGACTTCCAGTCAAGCTCGGCCCCGGCGAGGCGCGGTTCTGGCAGGAGCACCTGCGCACCGGCCTCGACACGCTGGCGCTGCACCCGAGCGGCAAGGGCGCGCCGCCGCCGCCCGATGCGCTGGGCATCGACATCGTCGGGGGCGATCTCGACTGCCCGCGCCGGCGCGTGGAAGGCTCGGGCTTCGGAACCGCGTTCAGCAGCGGCAAGGACAGCCTGCTGCAGGCCGCGCTGCTCGCGGAGCTGACCGAGCGGCCGCTGCTGGTGGCCACCACGGCGCCGATGCCAAGAACGTTCGACCACGAGACGCCGCGCCGCCGGCAGGTGTTCGCCGCGATCCAGGCGCGGCGCAACGTGAACTTCGTCGAGGTGGAAAGCGATCTGCGCGCGAACTGGAATCAGGGCTTCGCCGCGATTCACGGATACGCGATCGGCGTGAACGAGATGACGGACGCGTTTCTCTACGCGGGCGCGCTGCTGGCGGCGGGCGCCGCGACCGGCACCACGCGCCTGTTCGTCGCGTCGGAGGTGGAGGTGCAGGAGAACGCCGTGGTGGGCGGCAAGATCGTGCAGCATCCGCATTTCATGTATTCCGCGGCGACGCAGCGGGCGATCTCGGCGCTGCTGGCGCCCTACGGCCTGCACTACGGCTCGCTGACCTGGCCGCTCTACAGCAATCACGTGCAGCATCTGCTGTGGACGCGCTACCCCGACGTCAGCGACCTGCAGTATTCGTGCTTCATGGTGGGCAAGAACGAGGCCGCCTGCAGCCGTTGCGGCCAATGCATGCGCATCGCCTGCAACGCGCTCGCCGAGGGTTTCGATCCGCAGCGCATGGGCATCGACCTCGAGGCGCTGGCCGCGTTCGCGCGCGGCTGGAAAGCGAAATGGAAAGCGGCGCCCGGCCCGACCGCCGATCCGCGCGACATCGCTTCCTACCGCTTCGAACAGCTCGTCTGCGATTCGATCCGGCGCATTTCGCCGTGGCACCTCGTCCGCGTCGCCGCGCGCGGCCGGATTCTCGGATTGTGGTCGCGGCGCACGCGCGCCATCGTCGCGGCGTTCCGCGATTTGCAGCGCCGCGTGCGCGGCTATCCGCCGCCGCCGCGCATCGGCTATCGCGAAGGCTTCTGCGACTGGCTGGAACCCGCGCTGCGCGAGCGGCTGATCGCGATCTTCCGGCAGCACCTGCCCGCCGAGCCGCGCGCCGCCCATGCCGGCGTTCTGGAGCGGAGCGACGCGATGACCCGGCGCGCCGCCGCGGCGCTGGCCTGACATGCTGACCCCCGCGAGACTCGCCCCGGAAGACTGGAACGCGATCAGCGCGATCGTGCCCGATCCCGAGCCCGCGCTGGGCCGCTGCCCGGCCGGGCCGCGCCGCGGCGGCGCCTATCCGGTGGCCGAAACGCGGCTGGTGGGCAACGAGCGCCGCTATCTCGCGGAATGCGTCGACACGAACTGGATTTCTTCGCGCGGCCCGTTCGTCACCCGCTTCGAGCGCGCCTTCGCGCCCGAAGCCGGCTGCGAATACGCCGTGGCCTGCGCGAACGGCACCGTCGCCCTGCACCTGGCGCTGGCGGCGCTGGGCCTCGGCCCGGGCGACGAGGTGATCGTGCCGGCGTTCACGATGATCGCGACCGCCAACGCCGTGCGCTACACGGGCGCGGAGCCGGTGCTCGTCGACGCCGAACCCGTGCACGGCAACATCGACCCGGACCGCGTGGAGGCGGCGATCACGCCGCGCACCCGCGCGATCGTGGCCGTCCACATCTACGGACACCCGGCGGCGATGCGCCGGCTTCGCGCGATCGCCGATGCGCGCGGCCTCGCACTGGTCGAAGACGCCGCCGAGGCGCACGGCGCCGAACTCGACGGCGCGCGCGTGGGCGGCCTCGGCCGGGCCGGCACCTTCTCGTTCTACGCCAACAAGATCGTGACGAGCGGCGAAGGCGGCATGGTGACGACGAACGACGCCGCGCTGGAGCGCGTGCTGCGCCGACTGCGCGACCACGCCTTTCACCCCGAGCGGCATTTCTGGCACGAGTACCTCGGTTTCAATTACCGCATGACGAATCTCCAGGCCGCGGTGGGCCTCGCGCAGACCGAGCGGCTGGGCGAGATCGTGGAGCACCGCCGCCGCCTGCGCGCGCTCTACGACGAACGCCTGCGGGCCATTCCCGGCCTCGAGTTGCCCGGCGAAGACGAAGGCGCACGCAGCGTCTTCTGGATGTATGCGATCCGGATCGGCGCCGCCTTCGGAGCCAGCCGCGACGGCCTGCGCCGGCAGCTGGCCGCGCGCGGCATCGAGACGCGTACGTTCTTCGTGCCGATCCACATCCAGCCGGTCTATTTCGACCAGTTCCGCGGCCGCCGCTTTCCGGTCGCCGAGTCGCTCTGCCGGCACGGCCTCTACCTGCCCACCAGCGAAGCGCTGGAGGAGCGCGACGTCGACTGGATCTGCGGCGAGATCGCCGATATCCACCGCCGCGCGGCGCCGGCTGGGGCAGCCGCGAGCTGACGGCGCGCTACGCGCCGACCGGCAGATAGGGCAGCACGCGAATCTCGTTTTCGACCTTGGCGACGCCGGGGATCGTCTGCGCCATCACGCCGAGCGCATCCCGCTGCTCCTTGGTGTTCACGATGCCCGACAGGACGACGACGCCGGCGCTGACCGAAAAGCCCACGCCGCCCCCGGCGGGCGCCCAGGGCTGTGCCGCATAGCGCTGCAGAAACGTGTTGCGGATGGCGCTGTCGCTGGTGTCGGCCGTCGGCTCGGCCGTCTGCTTCGCGAGCGCCTTCACCAGATCGGCGCGGCTGACGACGCCGACGACGGCGCCGCCGCTCAGGACCGGCGCCCGCTTGATGCCGTGCCGGGCGAGCAGCGCCGCGATCTCGGCCAGCGGCGTGCGCTCCGAGATCGAGATCACCGGGCTGCTCATCACGTCGCGCACCTTCGTCGCGTGCTCCTTGATGTAGTCCTTGGCCATCGTCTCGGGCGTGGTGAAGAGCTGCAGCCACCACGAGCGGCGGCGGGCCGTGCGCAGCTCGGCGCGGCGCACGAGATCGCCCTCGCTCACGATGCCGAGCAGCGCCTGGTCCTTGCCGACGACGGGCAGCGCGCTCACGCCGGCCTCCGTCATGATGCGCGCGGCGGCGCGCACGTCCGCGTCGGGCGCGATCATGTGCACGTCCTTGGTCATGATGTCTTTCGCGAGCATGGCAACCTCCTCGGGCCGGACAGGCAAGGAACCCTAGGCGGACCCGGCGTTCGCGCGTTGACGCAGATCAACGGACAGCCGCCCCGGCGGCGGCCGCCACAATCCGCAGTGGCCGAAACAAAAAATGACCGATCCCGCCGCTGACTATCGCGCGCGTTTCGGCTAGTCTGCGGCCGCTTGCAACGCACCCAAACGAGGGAAATGCAATGACGATGCTTCGAATCGCCGTGGCAGCCGCCGCGGCCAGCCTGCTCGCGGCCTGTACGTCGACCAGCGGACCAGGCGACCAGCCGCGGGTACAAGCCGGGACGCTGAGCTGCAGCGTGGCGCCCGGCACCGCGTTCATCTTCGGCTCGACGCGCGAGATCAACTGTTTCTTCACCCGTTCCGACGGGCAGACCGAGCGCTATATCGGCGAAATCCAGCGCTTCGGCGTCGACCTCGGCTTCACCAATTCCGCGACCGTGATCTGGGCGGTGGTGGCCGGAACGCGCGATGTCGCGCCGGGCTCTCTCGCGGGCGACTACGGCGGCGTCAGCGCCGCGGTGACGCCGGGCGTCGGCGGCGCCGCCAACGTCCTGGTCGGCGGCAGCAATCGCTCGATCTCGCTGCAGCCGGTGAGCGTCGAAGGCAACACCGGTCTCAACATCGCCGCGGGTATCGGCGCCCTCCGCCTCCGCCGGCCCTAGTCGCCGGCTGGCGGCTCGGATGCAAAGCGCCGGGGCGGTTTCGCCCCGGCGTTTTTTTCGGCGCGCCGGGCCGGAGCGGCCGGCGCAGACCGCCTGGAATCGACGGATGCCGGGAGCCCGATCGGTACCCCGCCCAGCCGCCGGCGCACGGCCGGCCCTCCGCCTCGGCGTCGATCTCGGCGGCACCAAGATCGAGATCGCGGCGCTCGGCGGCGACTCGCGCGAAGCGGAGCGCGAATTGCTGCGCCGGCGCGTGCCCACGCCGCGCGACGACTATGCCGGCACCGTCGCGGCGATCGGCGCGCTGGTCGAGGCGGCGGAGGCCGAACTCGGCGCCGCG
>ERZ761602.8004-NODE-8004-length-10869-cov-9.594045_pt1 | contig 10869 bp, 10 predicted proteins | sample MGYA00512165_ERZ761602 | MGnify/ENA primary metagenome ERZ761602 (study PRJEB28899, sample SAMN02445085) | bioreactor sludge metagenome | biome: EBPR sludge; isolation source: Thorneside wastewater treatment plant | place: Australia: Brisbane, Thorneside...
CTCCTGGGTCGAGCCGAAAGCGGTGAAGGCCGCGGGGCTCGACACGCCGATTCTGTCGTGGGGCAGCGCGCCGCTCGGCGTGGTCACGCTCGCGGAGGACGAGCCCGAGCCTGAAACCGGCAAGCGCGAGTGGTACGATGCGCTGGTGACGCGGCTCGCGGACACGTTCGCCAGCGTCGGCGCCGTGGAGCATTTGCGCGAAGCGTTTTCGAGCGGGCGCGGCCATATCATCGGCACGTCGGGCACGGTGACCAGTCTCGCGGGCGTGCATCTCGGCTTGCCGCGCTACAATCGCGCGCGCGTCGACGGCATCTGGTTCGACGTCGAGGATTGCCGCGCCACGATCGCGGCGTTGCTGTCGCAAACGCGCGAGGAGCGGGCGCAGAACGCGTGCATCGGCAAGGACCGCGCCGATCTGGTGGTGATCGGCGGCGCGATCTTCGACGCGGTGCTGCGGGTGTGGCCGGCCAGCCGCATCCGCGTCGCTGACCGCGGCTTGCGCGAGGGCGTGCTGATGCGGCTGATGGCGGCGCACGGAGCGCGCGCGTGAGCGGCGACGACAAACGCCGCTGGACAGGCAAGGGCAAAAGCGGCGAGGGCGCGCGCCAGCTGACCGCGCACGTCAAGAACAAGCGTATCAAGGAAAGCTCGAAAAAGTGGATCGAGCGCCAGCTGAATGATCCCTACGTGGTGCGCGCCAAGGCGGAAGGCGCGCGCGCGCGGGCTTACTACAAGCTCGTGGAGCTCGACGAGAAGTTTCATTTCCTGAAGCGCGGCGCGCGCGTGATCGATCTGGGGGCGGCGCCCGGCGGCTGGGCGCAAGTGTGCGTACAGCGCGGCTGCACGGTCGTCGGCATCGACCTGTTGCCGATCGAGCCGTTGGCGGGCGCGGTGTTTCTGCAGATGGACTTTCTCGCGCCCGAGGCGCCGGGCGCGCTGATGCGGGCGCTCGGCGGACCGCCCGACATCGTGCTCTCCGACATGGCGGCGAACACGACCGGTCACGCCAAGACCGATCAGATCCGCACCGGAGCGCTCGCCGAGGCCGCGGCTGACTTCGCCATCGCGCATGTCGCGCCCGGCGGCGCGTTCGTCACCAAGGCGTTTCAGGGCGGATTGGACGCCGCGTTGTTGCAACGGTTGAAACAGGCCTTCGCCAAGGTCAGCCACGCCAAACCGCCCGCGAGCCGCGCCGAAAGCGCTGAGGTGTATGTCGTGGCGATGGGGCGGAAGGCGAGCGTAGGGGAGTGAAGGCGGCGGCGATCATCGCCGCTGGCAACGCGTCTTTCTTGCGGCGGAATTTTCGGCAATTGCGGACGCTCGACTTTTATCGGCCCTCCCACCTCTTGGATTAGATTTATTCTTGGATATTCCCGACTATTCCAGTTGTATTCAAGGCATTCCTGCCAATGACTGGACCCATGAAATTTGGCGAGTACCTCAAGAGCCGGCGCACCGAGCTCGGGTGGACGCAACCTGACGCGGCGGCCAAGGCGGGCATCGAGCAGTCCTATTTGTCAAAGCTTGAGACCGGAAAATCGTTTCCGTCGGAGGATGTCTATCAGCGCCTTGTTGATGCGTTCAGCCTCGACACAGAGGCTATGGTCGCTGCCCTCTACCCCGCCGAAGTCGACCGGCTCCGCGAGATCGAAGCAGTGCGCAAGCTGCTGCTTGAGCGGGATCACCACACGCGCTCGGCAACGCGCCGTTGGCTTTATGCGGGGTTGGGCGCGCTGGTGGCGGGCGGCGCTCTGGTCGGCTTGGCGCAGGTCGACCGCGGCGGTGCGGCGACGCACTACACCTACCAATCCTACGGCGTCGTCCGGCCCGGCGAGAGCGACGACGTCTTCGACGAAGATCCCACGCGCGCCGACGAGCAAACCATCTCCATCCCCGACATGCGCGGGCCGGCGTACACTGAGACCGTGCCGGAAGGCCAGCGGATGTGGCGCCTCGTCGGCGCCAATGCGGTGCTCGTGCCGGCGCGGTTTGGGTGGGCTTTAATCCCGGGCTTTGCGTTGATCATCGGCGGGCTCGGATGTTTCTTCGTCAGCTGGCGCAGACCCTGAGGACTTGAATGAGATTTGCAACTCTGATTGCCGCCGCGGCTCTCGCGAGCTGCGTTACCTCCCCTTTGCCTGCTGAAACGCCAGTGCGCGGCGCGGCGCTCGACGCGCGCATCGAAGCTTTGATGGCGCGCGAGCAAGTTGTCGGCATGGCGGTCGCCGTGATCGAGCGCGGTGAGATCACCCATGTGGGCGCCTACGGCTATCGCAATCGCGAGAATGCGCTGCCGCTGGAAACCGATACGATCATGTACGGGGCGTCGCTCACCAAGGCGGCGTTCGCGTACCTGGTGATGCAGCTGGTCGATGAGGGGCGGCTCGACCTCGATCATTCGATCGCGGATTACCTGCCACGCCCGCTTCCGGAATACGAAGACTACACGGACCTTGCCGGCGATGAACGCTGGCGCCAGCTGACGCCGCGCATCCTGCTTTCGCACACGAGCGGCTTTGCCAATATGCGCTGGCTCGACGACGACCAGCGCCTGCGCTTCCATTTCACGCCGGGCGAGCACTATGCCTATTCAAACGAAGGCATCTGGGTTCTGCAGACCGTGCTGGAAGAAGGCCTCGGGCTTGATGTCGGCGCGGAGATGCAAACCCGCGTGTTCGATCGCTTCGGCATGACGCGCACATCGATGCAATGGCGCGACGATTTCGCCGGCAATCTCGCCGATGGTTACGCGATGGACGGCGCGTTTGAACCGCACGATCGCCGCGACAATGTCGCCGCGGCAGGCTCGATGGACACGACGATTGAAGATCAAGCACGCATGTGGCGCGGCATGTTTGCCGGAGAAGGCCTATCCCCCGTTGCGCGCGCCGAATGGGTACGGGCGCAGTTTGCGATCCGCACCACGCGGAAATTCCCGACCATCCAATTCTACAACACCAATGACGCACGCGGCGAAGCGACCAATCTCTCCGCCTCGCTCGTCGGCGAAACCTGGGACGGGCCGAACGGGCGCTACTTTTCCAAAGGCGGCCACAACGACTGGACCGGCAATCTGGTGATCTGCGAGGAGGCCGGCGAGCGCTGCTTGGTGATGCTCGGCAACAACGTGCGCGCGGAAATCATCTTTCCGGAAGTTGCCGCGCTGGTGCTGGGCGAGACGCAGTTTCCGTTCTGGTGGATCTATCCGGAGCTACACGGCGAATAGTGAACCTGACCGCGTCGAGCGTCCGCATTAGGCCAACTCGTGTTGCTATGCGTCGCCAACACGGCGACCGGATTCGCCGGACCCGCCGCGTCTCACTCCTGCCGCCCAAAAAACGCTTCCACGTCCATAGCGCCGTGCGGAATGCCGATGATGGCGATTTCGGCGCCGTTGATGATGTAGAAAATCACATGAGCGCCGTGCGTTGAACTTCGATAGCCTTCGCCGATCTCGTCGCGTGCGCGCCCGACGTGCGGGTTGTGCGCCAGGAAGCGAAAACGCTGCTCCAATTCGCCGAGATATTTTTCGGTCTGGCGGTCGGCCCAGGCGGCGAGCGAATAGTCGGCCATGGCGTCAAGGTCGCGCTGCGCGCGCGGCGTGACGCGAAACCGGCTCACTTCCGCGCGCGTTTCTTCGCCCGCGCCATCGTGTCGGCGACAGAGAATTCAACGAAGTCGCCTTGGCGCGCTTGCTTGGCGCCTTCCTCCAGGTGCGTGCGCAAGGCGTCGAGCCGCTTGCCGCGCTCTTCCAGTTCGCGCAGCGCGGCGCGTATGACTTCGCTCGCGGAGGCGTAACGCCCGCTGGCGACTTCGCGCTTAACGAACTTCTCCCAGTGCGGACCCAGCGTGAGCGATGTGGCGGCCATGAGGTATATTCATATTGAATATTAACGGGGTCAAGCCCGCCCTTGCCAACCGCGCCCCGAATCTCTACCAGCCGTCCATGGAAATCCGTGATGCTCTGACCTTTGACGACGTCCTGCTGGAGCCGGGCGCGTCCGAAGTGCTGCCAGCCGATGTGTCGACGGCCACGCGCCTGACCCGCACGCTGACGCTCAATATTCCGCTCATTTCCGCGGCCATGGATACGGTGACCGAGGCGCGCCTCGCGATCGCCATGGCGCAGGCGGGCGGCTTGGGCGTCATTCACCGCAACATGACGCCCGCCGAACAGGCCGATCAAGTCAAGATGGTGAAAAAGTTCGAGAGCGGCATGGTGATCGATCCGATCACCATCCATCCCGACCAGACCGTCGGCGAGATCATCCTGATCAAGGAAGCGCGACGCATTTCCGGCTTTCCGGTCGTGGACCGTGAAAACCGCAAGCTCGTGGGCATTCTCACCAATCGCGACATGCGTTTCGCCGACATGAGCGAGCGCGTCGCCGATTTGATGACCAAGGACAATCTCGTCACCGTGCGCGAGGGCGTCAATGAAAGCGACGCGAAGAAGCTGCTGCACAAGCATCGCATCGAGCGCGTGATCGTGGTGGATGACGCGGGCCGCGTGGCGGGTCTGATCACGGTGAAGGATTTCGAGAAGGCGCAGGCGTTCCCCAATCGCGCCAAGGACGAGCAGGGCAGGTTGCTCGTCGGCGCGGCCTCGACCATTGGCGACGCCGGCTATGAGCGGTCGCTGGCGCTGATCGAGGCTGGCGCGGATGTGGTCGTGATCGACACCGCGCATGGCCACTCGCGCGGCGTGCTGGAGTCGGTGGCGAGGATCAAGCGCGAGTCCAATCGCACCCAGATCATCGCCGGCAATGTCGCGACCGCCGATGGCGCGAAAGCATTGATCGACGCGGGCGCGGACGGCGTGAAAGTCGGCATCGGGCCGGGTTCGATCTGCACGACGCGCATCGTCGCGGGCGTCGGCGTGCCGCAACTCACGGCGGTGATGGACGCGGCCAGCGCGGCGCGTAAGGCCGACGTGCCGGTGATCGCCGATGGCGGCATCAAGTTTTCAGGCGACCTCGCCAAGGCGCTCGCGGGCGGGGCGGAAGCAGCGATGATCGGTTCGCTGCTCGCGGGCAGCGAGGAAGCGCCGGGCGAAATTCAGCTTTACCAGGGACGGTCGTACAAGACCTATCGCGGCATGGGTTCGCTTGGCGCCATGGCGCGCGGCAGCGCCGATCGCTACTTCCAGAAGGAAGTCACCGACCAGATGAAGCTGGTGCCTGAGGGCATCGAAGGCCGCGTGCCGTTCAAGGGGCCGGTCGCGAACATCATCCATCAACTTGTCGGCGGCTTGCGCGCGGCGATGGGCTATGTCGGGGCCAAGGATTTGTCCGAGATGCGCGCCAAGGCCAGGTTCGTGCGCATTTCGTCGGCGGGTTTGCGCGAAAGCCATGTTCATGACGTGGCGATTACGCGCGAGGCGCCGAACTATCCGCTGGGGAGCTGACCGTGAGCGCGGGCGGGAATTTCATTCAGATCACGCCGGTGATGTGGGTTCCTGATCTTGAGGCGGCGCTTGCTTTTTTCACGGATATTCTAGGCTTCCATGTTGCCTTCAAGGGCGGCGGCTATGCGTACGTCGAGCGTGAAGCGGTCGCCGTGCGCATCATGGACCGCACCATCTACGCCGACGTCGCCCCCGGCGACCGTCGCTTCGCGCACTATATCGACGTGCGAAATGTCGACGCGCTCTATGCGGAGCTGAGGCCCAAACTCGACAGGCTGCCACAAGGCGATGTCCATGGGCCGGCGAACAAACCTTATGGGCAGCGCGAGCTGTGCATCCTGGCGCCGGATGGCGATCTCGTGGTATTCGGCCAGGCGATTGCGCACGGTTAGTCGTGCGCTTCGCTTTTGAGGGGTTCTCCCATGCGTCCCGGCGCGCGCCAGCAGGCGGCCATCGAAATTCTCTCATCGCTCGAGACTCAGCGCCGCCCTGCCGCGGACGCGGTGAAAGATTGGATGCTGTCGCATCGCTTCGCTGGGTCGAAGGATCGCGCCGAGATCGGCGATCTTGTGTTTGGCGCGCTGCGTTGGAAGCAATCGAGTGCGTGGCGCTTCGGCGCGGATGGGCCGCGCGCGTGGGTATGGGGCGCGCTGCGCTGGGGCTTCGGATGGAGCGCCGATCAAATCGAACAGAGCCTGCGCGATGATCCGCACGCGCCCGCGCCGCCGACCGAAACGGAGCGCGCGGCGCTGGCGGGCGACGCGCTTTCCGGCGCGCCCGCATGGGTGCGCGGCGACTATCCGGAATGGCTCGACGCCAGCATGGAACGCGTGTTTGGCGAGGCGCGCGCCGAAGAGGGCGCCGCGCTGGCCGCGCCAGCGCCGCTCGATCTGCGCGCGAACACGCTCAAGACCACGCGTGAGAAGCTGATCGCGGCGCTGGCGGAGAGCCCAAAGCTGATCGAAGCGCCAACGCCAACGCCGTACGCGCCGAACGGCGTGCGCATTCCTTGGAAACAGGGGCGCACGTTCCCGTGGGCGAGCGAGCAGAGTTTCCTGAAGGGCTGGCTTGAAGTTCAAGACGAGGGCAGCCAATTGGCCGCTGAATTGAGCGGCGCGGCGCCGGGCATGCAGGTCGCGGACGTCTGCGCCGGCGGGGGCGGCAAGACCTTGGCTCTGGCCGCGCTGATGCAGAACAAGGGACAAATCTTCGCGCATGACGTGGATGGGCGCAGGCTTGCGCCGCTGCGCGAGCGTATGGAGCGCGCCGGCGTGCGTAACGTGCAAATTCGCGCGCCGCTGCGCACACAGGACGCGCTCGCGGATTTGCGCGACCGCATGGATATTGTGTTCGTTGATGCACCCTGTACGGGATCGGGAACGTGGCGGCGTGCGCCGGATTCAAAATGGCGCTTGCGACCGAACGCGCTTGCGAAACGGCTCGAAGAACAGCGCGAAGCGCTCGCGATGGCCGCGCCCTTGGTGAAGCCGGGCGGGCGGCTCGTGTATGTGACCTGCTCGGTGCTGCCGGAGGAAAACGAGGATCAGATCGCGGCGTTTCTTCACGCCAACAACGCCTTTGCGCCTATTCCCCTTTCCCTCTCGACGGGCAAGGGAGAGGCGCCGCACGCCGCCCGGGGCAGCGGCGTGCAATTCACGCCGCGTCTGACCGGCTGCGATGGTTTCTTCGTCGCGGTTGTGGAGCGGCGTGGGTGACGCGCAGCGTCGGCATTGCCGGGTGCGGCGTTGCGGGGCTCGCGCTCGCGACGTTGTTGCGCGCGCAAGGGTGGCGCGTTGTGATTTTCGACAAGCTGGAGAAGCCCGCGCCGATCGGCTCGGGGCTGATCCTGCAGCCGGTCGGTCTTCATGTTCTGGACGCGCTTGGCGTTGGCGACGGCGTGCGTGCCTTGGGGGCGCGCATCGAGCGGCTGTTTGGCTTAAGCGGAACGCGCGTGGTGCTGGACGTGCGCTACGATGCGCTGGGCGCACGCGCGCCGCGCGGTTTTGCGGTGCATCGCGGCGCATTGTTTGAGGTGCTTTACGATCGCGCGGTTGCGGCGGGCGTGGAGATCGTTTCGCGGCGCGAGGTCGTCGCGGCATGCGCAGGGCGCTTCGTTTTCGCGGACGGCGCAGAGAGCGCGCGCTTCGACCTTATCGTCGACGCGCTCGGCATGCGCTCGCCTTTGTCGACCCAGCCGCGTCTGAACCTGCCGTATGGCGCGTTGTGGGCGAGCCTCGATTGGGTCAGCGGGTTCGATCCCGCTGCGCTCGAGCAACGCTATCAAGCGGCGCGCAAGATGGCGGGCGTGCTGCCGATCGGGCGGCTGTCTGACGGCGGGGGCGACAAAGCCGCGTTCTTCTGGAGCCTGCGCCATGATGCGCGCGAGGCGTGGCGCGGCGCTTCCATCGATGCATGGAAGGATGAGGCGCGCGCGCTTTGGCCGGCGACCGCGCCGCTGCTGGACCAGATCGCCAGCCACGACGATCTGGTGTTCGCCGCATACGCCCATCGCACACTCGCTTCGCCGCTTTCGCGCGATGTCGTGCATGTCGGCGATTCATGGCACTGCACCAGCCCGCAGCTGGGACAGGGCGCGAACATGGCGCTGCTTGACGCCTACGCTTTGGCGCTGTCGTTTGATCGCCAGGGCGACCTCACGACGGCGCTTGCCGAGTACGAACGGCTGCGGCTTTGGCACATCCGGCTGTATCAATCGGCCTCGTGGCTGTTCACACCGGCGTATCAGTCCGATAGCGGGGCGATCGCGTGGTTGCGCGACCGACTTGCCGCACCGGTCTCGCGGCTTTGGCCGGCGCCGCAAACGTTGGCCGCGCTGGTGGCTGGACAATGGGGATGGCCGCTCGGAGCGATGGGGGATGGCAGGGCAGGGGAAAACACGGCCGATTCGTGAGAATGCCGTGTCCCGGCGCCGTCCAGAGAATTGACCTCCTCCGCGATGCGCCCCATGTCAGGCCATGGTTGATGCGGCCCCGAGCGCTCAGGTGCATGAGCGCGTACTGATCATCGATTTTGGCTCTCAGGTGACGCAGCTGATCGCGCGGCGCGTGCGCGAGAACGGCGTCTATTGCGAAATCCATCCGTACAACAAGGTCGACGCCGCGCTGCTCAAGAGCTTCGCGCCGAAGGCGATCATCTTCTCAGGCGGGCCGGCGAGCGTCACTGAAAGCCCGTCTCCGCGCGCGCCGCAGGAGGCGTTCGCTCTCGGCGTGCCGATCCTGGCGATCTGCTACGGGCAGCAGACGATGCAGGTGCAATTGGGCGGCGTCGTCGAAGGCGGGCACGCGCGCGAGTTCGGCCGCGCCGACATTGAGATCAAGAAGTCGTCGCCCTTGTTTGAAGGCGTCTGGGAGGTCGGCCAGCGCTATCCGGTGTGGATGAGCCACGGCGACCGCGTGACGAAACTGGCCGACGGCTTCGACGTGGTCGCCACGAGCGAGAACGCGCCGTTCGCGATCGCGGTCGATGAAAAGCGGCGCTTCTACACGACGATGTTTCACCCGGAAGTCGTACATACGCCCGACGGCGGCAAGGTGCTGCGCAACTTCACTCATCGCATCGCCGGCCTCAAGGGCGATTGGACCATGGCCGCGTTCAAGGACGAGGCGATCGCACGCATTCGCGCGCAGGTCGGCGATGGCACGGTGATTTGCGGGCTTTCGGGCGGCGTGGACTCAAGCGTCGCCGCAGTGCTGATCCACGAAGCGATCGGCGAACGCCTGCACTGCGTGTTCGTCGATCACGGCCTGATGCGCAAGGACGAGGCGGCCCAAGTTGTGACGCTGTTCCGCGATCACTACAACATTCCGCTCATCCATGCCGATGAAAGCGCGCGCTTCCTCGGCGCGCTCGCGGGCGTGAGCGACCCGGAAGTAAAGCGCAAAACCATCGGCAAGCTGTTCATCGACGTATTCGAGGAGAAGGCGAAATCCATTGGCGGCGCAGCGTTCTTGGCGCAAGGCACGCTCTATCCCGACGTGATCGAGAGCGTAAGCGCGATCGGCGGCCCGAGCGTGACGATCAAGTCGCACCACAATGTCGGCGGCTTGCCCGAGCGCATGAATATGAAACTCGTCGAGCCGCTGCGCGATCTCTTCAAGGATGAAGTGCGCGCGCTTGGGCGCGAGTTGGGTCTGCCGGAGACGTTCGTCGGCCGGCATCCGTTTCCGGGGCCGGGGCTCGCCATCCGCGTGCCGGGGGAAATCACCGCCGAGAAGCTCGACATCCTGCGTGAAGCGGATGCGATCTATCTGGATGAGATCCGCAAGGCGGGTTTGTATGACGCGATCTGGCAAGCGTTCGCAGTGCTGCTTCCCGTGCGCACGGTGGGCGTGATGGGCGACGGGCGTACATACGAATATGTGTGCGCGCTGCGCGCGGTGACGTCGAGCGACGGCATGACCGCCGATTTCTTCGCGTTCGACATGGGTTTCCTCGGCCGCGCCGCCACGCGCATCATCAACGAAGTGCGCGGCGTCAACCGGGTTGTGTACGATGTGACAAGCAAGCCGCCCGGGACGATTGAGTGGGAATGATTCAGTAGGGTCCGGCGTCTTTCGCGGACCTTCGCCAATCGGCCAATAAATCTCATAAAATCAATAAAATGTATCTCGGAGCCGCTCGCCAAGGATCGGCTCTAAGCGGAAACACGTGACGGTGTTTTTGACGGTATCGCTCCGATCGCAGAATGCGCGAAACGCCCATACCGTCAGGCTGCCGAACGCAAGCGCTTCGGCAATATGCGATCTAAGTAACGGAAACAACGAGATAAACTGGAAAACTTGACGGTGTTTTTGCTGACGGTAAAAATGGGCGGCAGAACCTGAGATTTTGCGCCAGAAGAGGCCGCCCGTGCTGACCGACATAGCCCTCAAGAAGCTGAAACCACGGGAGAAAATCTATAAGATTGGCGACCGTGACGGTATGTACGCGCTGGTGGCCACATCGGGGCTCATCACGTTCCGGTTCGACTATCGGTTCAACGGCCGGCGCGAGACGCTCACCATCGGCAAGTACGCGCCGGATGCTGGCGGACTCTCGCTATCGGAAGCCAGGGCCAAGTGCGCGGAGGCGCGCCAGCTTCTGAGCGAAGGCCATTCGCCCGCCATCAAGAAACAGAAGGAAAAGCGGAAGCTCGTCGATGCCGACAGGTTCGGCCAAATCGGCCTGCGCTACTTCAAGGACGCCCGCATGGCCGAGAGCACGCGCGCCATGCGCCGGGCGATCTACGACCGCGACATTCATCCCGAATGGAAGAACCGCTTGCTGGCGGAGATTGGACCGGAGGACCTTCGCGTGCTCTGCGCCCGCGTGAAGGACCGAGGCGCCCCGGCCACCGCCATCCATGTGCGCGACATCGTCAAGCAGATCTATGGCTTCGCCATCCTGCACGGTGAGAAGGTCGCCAATCCCGCCGATGAAGTGGGCCCGGCGTCGATCGCCCA
>ERZ761602.8005-NODE-8005-length-10869-cov-3.476512_pt1 | contig 10869 bp, 8 predicted proteins | sample MGYA00512165_ERZ761602 | MGnify/ENA primary metagenome ERZ761602 (study PRJEB28899, sample SAMN02445085) | bioreactor sludge metagenome | biome: EBPR sludge; isolation source: Thorneside wastewater treatment plant | place: Australia: Brisbane, Thorneside...
GATGAACACCGACCTGCTGACGGAGGACCTGAAGAAGAAGCGCGCCTCGAACCAATCCTTCTGGCTGATGGGCCAGCCGGACGTGGAACTGCGCGAGCGCAAGGACGGGCTGTGGGAGGTCGAGGTCAACGGGTTCGACTACTTCGACCCGAAGGCGGGCGACCTCGTCTCCGGCGGCAAGACGCAGATCGCGATGTGGTCGCTGGACGTGGACTACGACAACCGCTCGCTGATGCCGCACCAGGTGTTTTTCCCGATGGCGGATTCGAAGGGCGGCTGGAACCGACTGCGCAAGACGGTCCGCGCAGAGCTGGACGAGGACCTGCTGGAGCAGTTCCACGGCACCGTCTCGCTGCCCTTCGAGGCGGGTGAGAACCGGCGGATCGCGGTCAAGATCGTGGACGACCGCGGGATCGAGTCGCTCAAGATCATGGCTCTTGGGGACTGACCGCCCATGTCGCTGATCATCAACAGACCATGGGAATGCCCGGCGCAGCATTGGGTCGAGGCCAGGGGCGGCAAGCTGGAGATCAAGCCCGAGCGGCGGCCGGCGAGCTACGAGGTCTTCGACGCGCGCAACAACACCAAGCGCACCGAGGTGCTGGATCTGGTGAACACGATCCGGGCGCGCGTGGATGCCTGGCGCGACGCGGGCTGGCCCGGCGTGACCATCGTCACCCGCAAGCTGCTGGAGCACTGGCACGACCGCGAGGCGCGGCAGCACCCATTCTATTTCTGCCAGCTCGAAGCCATCGAGACCCTGATCTGGTGGGTCGAGGGCGCCGAGGCCTACAAGCAGGGCATCGCGATTCCCGGCGACGGCGGAGCGTGGGAGCGGCTCTGCAACAAGATGGCCACGGGCGCAGGCAAGACCACGGTGATGGCGATGATCATCACCTGGCAAGTGCTGAACGCGCTGACCTATCCGAAGCGCAACAAGGATTTCAGCCGCGCGGTGTTCATCGTGGCGCCGGGCCTGACCGTGAAGGAACGGCTGCAGGTGCTGCTGCCGAGCGAGGGTAGCTACTACGACGAGTTCAACCTGTGTCCCTCCGAGGCCCTGCGCTCGAGGCTGAACCAGGCCGAAGTGCTGATCGAGAACTGGCACACGCTGATGCCGCTGAAGGAAGCGGATCGTTCGGTGGTGAAGAAGGGGCGCGAGTCCGACGAGGCCTTCACCCGGCGGGTGCTGGGCAAGCTGGCCGCGCACAAGGACATCATCGTCATCAACGACGAGGCGCACCACGCCTATCGCAAGCCGCCTGAGGTGAAGATCAGCAAGAAGGTGGCCGCCGAGCAGGGTATCGACCTGGACGAGGCGACGCGCTGGATCGAAGGCTTGGACCGCATCCACAAGACCCGGCGCATCCAGCGTTGCTTCGATCTCTCGGCCACGCCCTTCGCGCCGACCGGCAAGGCCAGCACCGATACCGCGCTGTTCGACTGGATCGTTTCGGATTTCGGCCTCAACGACGCGATCGAGGCCGGGCTGGTGAAAACTCCGCGTGTCGTGGTCCGCGACGATGCCGTTCCTGACGCGAAGACCCTACGCTCGAAGCTCTACCACATCTATCGTGATCCGTCCGTCTCCGAGGACCTGAACCGGGCAAAAGCCGAACCCCACGAAGCACCGCCGAAGCTGGTCCAGGACGCCTACACGCTGCTCGGGGCCGACTGGCGGGAAACGCGGCGGCAGTGGCGGGAGGCCGGGCATCATTCGCCGCCCGTCATGCTCACAGTCTGCAACCGCACGGAAACTGCGGCCCGCATCGAGAACTACTTCAACAAGGGCGATGCGCACTGGCCCGAGCTGCACGCGCCAACGAAGACGCTTCGCGTCGATTCCAGGGTGCTGGAGAAGGCCGAGATCGGTGAAACGGCGTCGTCCGACAAGGATTACGAGGCGCGTCTGAAGGCAATCATCGACGCGGCAGACATCCCCGAAACGCGCCGCCAGCAGTTCCTCGCCCTGAAGAAGGAGGAACTGCTGCGCGAGATCGTCGATAACGTCGGGAAACGGGGAGCGGCTGGTCAGGATCTCCAGAACGTCATTTCCGTGGCGATGCTTTCCGAGGGATGGGACGCCAAGAATGTGACGCACATCATGGGCCTCAGGGCCTTCACGTCCCAGCTGCTCTGCGAACAGGTCGTAGGACGCGGGTTGCGCCGGGTGTCCTATGACACCGACGAGAACGGCCTGTTCCTGCCCGAATACGTCAACGTCTTCGGGGTGCCGCTTTCGATCTCGGAAACCAGTGAAGGCGGGGAGGCTCCGCCACCACCGAAGCCGAGCACGCAGATCGAAGTCGTTCCCGACCGAGGACATCTGGAAATCAGGTGGCCTAACGTCCTGCGTGTCGAGACGGTCGTGAGACCGCAGTTGACCATCGCCTGGGATAACGTGGCGCCGCTGGTGCTCGATCCTGCCAGCACACCGATCAGTGCAGAGCTTGCACCAGCCCTTGGCGGTGCGACCGATATGGGGAAGGTGACCGCGATCGACCTCGAAAAACTACCCGATGGCTTTCGTCTTCAACGCCTCATTTTTCAGGCCACCCGTAAGGCCTTTGCCGAGTTGCGTCACGGCTTCACTGGCACGCACGAATACCTCGCTGCGCAGCTCGTCAGGATCGTCGAGGCGTTCCTGAACTCGGACCGCCTCGATATCCCGTCGCTGTTCCACTCCGACCCGCTCCGACGGCGCATTCTCATCGCGCTCAACATCGACCTCGTGGTCCAGCATGTGCTGAGGAACGTCACCGAGCAGAACACAGAGCGCCTGTCCCCGGTCTTCGATGAAGAGAACCCGATTGGCGCAACCGGCCAGATGCGGACTTGGTACACCACCAAGCCGTGCTTCCCGACGACAAAGTCGCACATCAGCCATCTGGTAGGAGACTCCGCGTGGGAAGGCCATGCGGCGAACATCTTTGAGAAACGCGAGGACGTTCTCGCCTATGCCAAGAACGATCACCTCGGCTTCCAGATCCATTACATGTGGGCGGGCTCTCGGCGGCGATACGTCCCGGACTTCCTAGTGCGTCTTGCGGGCGGCACGATCCTGGCTCTGGAGATCAAGGGAACCGACAGCCCGCAGAACAAGGCCAAGCGGGACGCGCTGAGCGAGTGGGTCAAGGCCATCAACACGGCAGGCGGCTTCGGGCGATGGGCATGGGATGTCGCGTTCAAGCCCGGCGAGGCTCAGGACATCATCACGAGGCACGCGGCTGTCGCTGAGCCGGCGGAGTAGGCCAACGTCATCGGCTTCGGCGATGGCGCGGCGACGCGGGCATTGTCCGCCAGCTTCACGGCTCTGATCCCTGCGAACCGCCCGGGCGCGGTTTCGCGAACATGGCGGCGAGAACCGTCTGGGCCCGGGCGAGCCCGTCATCCGTCAAGACGAGGGACTTCGCCTTGCCGACTGGGTCTGCGATCAGCCCCTCGGCATGCAGTCGGCCGGTGATTGCCCAGTCGAGCCCCCTCCAGACGCTGTTGCCGTCATGCAGCGTCAGGCTGAGGATCGCCAGAGCCGCATTGTCGAGCTTCTCAGTGTCGAGTTCGAATTCCGCCATGCCTCCAATCCTCCGCCGGCAAGCATGACGTTAGGACCAGGATTTCTCAATGGCGCGAAGCCCTTGCGAAATCGTGCGGGGATGGCAGGGTTCGATTTCTGTTCCCTTCGGTAGTTGCCCCTGACCTCGAAGTGTTCAGACCGCTCAAGGGAATACCCCTGCGGTTTCAGTCTATTACAAGCTTTCCACCGAATCCGCGCAGTCGAGAGGTCCGGAGAAAATCGACCGGGAGAGACCGCTTCCGGGCCTCTTGGTGTAGGGACCGGTGCTCAGCCCCTCCCGCATAACCCTCGAAAACAACGAGAAAATCCGGCCGCAGCCGGATCGGGAGAACGCTTTCGCGAGGGCAAGTGGCGGAGAGACAGGGATTCGAACCCTGGGTGGAGTCACCCCCACAACGGTTTTCGAGACCGCCCCGATCGACCACTCCGGCATCTCTCCACAGCATCGCGTCTAGTCGGACTCGGCAAGCATCGCAATAGCCAAATGGCGCGGTGCAAGCGGCGTCAGACGCGGGTTCTCTGGAGGGGCGGCGTTGATGTCTGCTTGGGTTCTGGCAGGGATTGGAGGCGATCCGCGGCGTCAGCCCTTGACGACGGGCTGGCGGCCCGGGCGCAACGCTTCCATGAGCGTGTCGCCGACGTCGAGATGTCCCCGGACCAGCGCCGGCGGGGTCAGCGCAAGCCAGTTGTTCAGCGACACGTCCCGGTAGGCCGGCGTCGAGAAGACATTCAGCACCCGCACCGGCGCGTCGCCGATGTTCTCGATATAGTGGGCGAGGTTCTTCGTCACGTAGCCGACGTCGCCGGCCACGAAGTCGAAGGTGCGGGCGTTGTCGACCGCGTTGAAGACGGTCATCCGCGCGCGGCCGCTCACGTAGTACTGGATCTCGTCCGCGCTCGGGTGCCAGTGGATCTCGCGCATCGCGCCCGGCTCGATGTCGATCAGGAGCATCGCCATGGCCGTGACGGGAAAGGTGGTCGCGTCGATCATCCTCGTCGCGCCGCCCGCGCAAGGGGCCGACGGGACGTCCGCGGCGCGGAACACGTAGCTCCCCGTCATGGTCGCCGCGCCGAGCGCCTTGCGCACCTCCTCGATCGGGGCGGGAACGGGGAGGCGGAAGATGTACTTCTCGGACGCGGGCAGGCCGTCGAAGGCGCTCTCCGGAACGCCGAAGTTCTTGGCGAGCGTCGAACGGGGCATGTGGGCCATCAGCTCGGTGACGAGCAGGGTCTCGTTCTCGGAAAAGGCCCCGTCGTTGAAGACCAGCACGAACTCCGTGCCCTCTTCGAGGCCCTGGATCGCGTGGGGGGCGCCGGGAGGCACGAACCAGAGGTCGCCGGGCCCGAGATCCTCGACGAGCGTCCGGCGGTCCTGGTCGACGAGATAGAAGCGGACGCGGCCGGCGGTGACGTACGCCCACTCGCCCTCCTTGTGCCAGTGCATCTCGCGTGCGACGCCCGGGCCGAGGCGCATGTTGACGATGGCGAGCTCCTTGAGGGCGGGGCATTCGCGGATCGTCACCTCGCGCGCCCAGCCGCCGTCCTCGAGCCGGTTGTGGGCCATGGCGAAGGGGAACTTGAGGCTCGGCATGCCGCCGTTGTCGGTTACGGGCGGCACGAACACGTCGGGGTTCTGCGCCTCGGCCTCCGGGTTGCGCGGCCCGGCCACGGTCGCCCCCAGGTGACCGACAATCGGTTGGACCAGATCCGTCATGCCTCTTTCCTTCTTGGGTTCGGTTCGTCGAGCGTACACGTCGCGGCCGGCCCGTCGAGCCGACTGCGCTCCCCCCGGTCCCCGGCCGCCTGCCTCGCGGGCGGGACGACGAGCGCACGCCCCGCAAGCCGCGCCCACCCGCGGGCTCAGGGCGCCAGCGCCCGGGTGAAGACGTGGTCGAGGAAACCGGCCGCGTCGTCGAAGCGGCCGTCGTCGTCGCGCCCGAGCACCGCGCGGACCTGCACGTCGAAGTCGGCGTAATGCTGGGTCGCCGCCCAGATCGAGAAGATCAGGTGGTGGGGGTCGACGGGGGCGATGCGGCCGGCCGCCGCCCAGGCGCGGATGGCGCCGGCCTTGTCGTCGACCAGCGCGCGCAGCGGTCCCGCGAGCGCGTCGGCGATCCGCGGCGCGCCCTGGAGCACCTCGTTGGCGAAGAGCCGGCTCTCGCGGGGATAGTCGCGGGCCATCTCGAGCTTGCGCAGGACATAGGCGCGGATCTCGGCCTGCGGCTCGCCGTCGGGGTCGATCCGGCGCAGGGGCTCGAGCCAGGTGTCGAGCAGCCGGTCCAGAAGGACCCGGTGCACCTCCTCCTTCGAGGCGAAGTAGTAGAGCAGGTTTGGCTTGGAGATGCCCGCGGCCTCGGCCACCTGGTCCAGGGTCGCCCCGCGGAAGCCCCGGGTGGAGAAGACCTCGAGCGCGGCTTCGAGGATGGCCTCGGTCTTGGCGCGCTGGATGCGGGTCGGATTCTCGCGCGAGGCGGCTCGGGTCATGGTCGATGCTCCAGGGGCCGCCGTCCTCGAATGCGCTTGACGCTTGCCGCCGTGGTGCTAGCGTCCGAATTTGACCTTTCGGTCATAAAACACGAGTTTTCCCAAAGGGTCGAGCGAAAACCGCGCCCCCTTGGGCGATCGGGAGGCCAGACCGATGTCGCAACGCTCCGCTTCCGCCGCCACGGTCCCGAACGACTTGCGCGCGTTCTGGATGCCGTTCACGGCGAACCGGCAGTTCAAGGCGGCGCCGCGCATGTTCGTCGAGGCCGACGGCATGCACTACACGACCTCGGACGGGCGCCGCGTGCTCGACGGCACCGCCGGGCTCTGGTGCTGCAACGCCGGCCACCGGCGGCCGCGGATCGTCGAGGCGGTGCAGGCGCAGGTCGCCGAGATGGACTACGCGCCGGCCTTCCAGATGGGCCATCCCAAGGCCTTCGAGCTCGCCAACCGGCTGGTGGACCTCGCGCCCGAGGGGATGGCGCATGCGTTCTTCTCGAACTCCGGCTCGGAGGCGGTCGATTCCGCGCTCAAGATCGCCATCGCCTACCAGCGGGCGATCGGCCAGGGGACCCGCACCCGGCTGATCGGGCGCGAGCGCGGCTATCACGGCGTGAACTTCGGCGGCATCTCGGTCGGCGGCATCGTCACCAACCGCAAGTTCTTCGGCACGCTGCTGACCGGCGTCGACCATCTGCCGCACACCCATCTGCCGGCGAAGAACGCCTTCTCCAGGGGCCAGCCGGAGCACGGCGCCGAGCTCGCCGACGAGCTGGAGCGGATCGTCGCGCTGCACGACGCCTCGACCATCGCCGCGGTGATCGTCGAGCCGGTGGCGGGCTCGACCGGCGTGCTGATCCCGCCCATGGGCTATCTGGAACGGCTGCGCGAGATCACCCGCAAGCACGGGATCCTGCTGATCTTCGACGAGGTGATCACCGGCTTCGGGCGCACGGGCGCGGCCTTCGCCTCGCAGAAGTACGGCGTCGTCCCGGACATGATCACCATCGCCAAGGGCGTGACCAACGGGGTGATCCCCATGGGGGGCGTGCTGGTCACCGCCGAGGTGCACGACGCCTTCATGACCGGGCCCGAGCACCTGATCGAGCTTTTCCACGGCTACACCTATTCCGGCAACCCGATCGCCGCGGCGGCCGGGCTCGCCACGCTCGAGACCTACCGCGAGGACGCGCTCTTCGAGCGTGCGGCCGAGCTCGCCCCCTATTGGGAGGAGGCGGTGCATTCGCTCCGCGGCCTGCCCCACGTGATCGACGTCCGCAACGAGGGGCTGATCGCGGGCGTCGAGCTCGCGCCGATCGCCGGCGAGCCGACCAGGCGCGCGTTCCAGGCCTTCCTCGACTGCTACGACCGGGGCGTGCTTATCCGCACCACCGGCGACATCATCGCCATGTCGCCGCCGCTGATCATTTCGAAGGCGCAGATCGACGAGCTGGTCGGCACGCTCGGGGATGTGCTGAGGAAGCTCGCGTGAGGCGCGGGCCGGGCGCCCTCGCGCCGACCGCCAAACTTCTGACGTAAAACGACAGCTTGATTCTCGTCAACCGGCTGGAAGGCAAGATGAACGCACCCGGCGAGAACCTGAGGATCGACGGGGCCCGGCTCTGGGCCTCGCTCATGGAGATGGCCGAGATCGGGCCGGGCGTGGCGGGCGGCAACAACCGCCAGACCCTGACCGACGCCGACGCCGAGGGGCGCGCGCTCTTCGCCCGCTGGTGCGACGAGGCGGGCCTGGCGCTCGGGGTCGACGCGATGGGCACCATGTTCGCCACCCGCGCCGGCGAGGACCCGGACGCGCTGCCGGTCTATGTCGGCAGCCATCTCGACACCCAGCCCACCGGCGGGCGCTACGACGGCGTGCTGGGCGTGCTCGGCGCGCTCGAGGCGGTGCGGTCGATGAACGACCTCGGCATCCGCACCCGGCATCCGGTCGTCGTGACCAACTGGACCAACGAGGAGGGCGCCCGCTTCGCGCCGGCGATGCTCGCGAGCGGCGTCTTCGCGGGCGTGATGGACCTCGACTACGCCTATGGCCGCGCCGATCTCGACGGCAGGACCTTCGGCGAGGAGCTGGAGCGGATCGGCTGGAAGGGCGACGAGGAGGTCGGCGCGCGTCGGATGCACGCGTATTTCGAGCTCCACATCGAGCAGGGCCCGATCCTCGAGGCCGAGCGCAAGGACATCGGCGTCGTCACCCACTGCCAGGGGCTGTGGTGGCTCGAATTCACGCTGACCGGCAAGGAGGCGCATACCGGCTCCACTCCGATGCCGCTGCGGGTCAATGCCGGCCTCGCGATGGCGCGGATCATGGCCATGGTGCAGACGGTCGCGATGGAGGCGCAGCCGGACGCCGTGGGCGGCGTCGGCCAGGTCAAGTTCAGCCCCAACTCGCGCAACGTGCTGCCGGGCAAGGTGGTGTTCACCGTCGACATCCGCTCGCCCGACCAGGCCAAGCTCGACGGGATGCGGGCGCGCATCGAGCGCGAGGCGCTCGCGATCTGCGAGGCGCTCGGGGTCGGCTGCGCCGTCGAGCCGGTCGGGCATTTCGACCCCGTCACCTTCGCGCCGCAGCTGGTCGCGCGCGTGCGGGCCGCCGCGGAGCGGCTGGGCTACGGTCACCGCGACATCATCTCCGGCGCGGGCCACGACGCCTGCTGGGCCGCGAAGGTGGCCCCGGCGACGATGGTGTTCTGCCCCTGCGTCGACGGGCTCAGCCACAACGAGGCCGAGGAGATCACCCCGGACTGGGCGGAGAAGGGCGCCAACGTGCTCTTCCACGCCGTGCTGGAGACGGCGGGGGTGGTGGAGTGACGCGATTCAGCCTGTCTCCACGACGCCGATACTCGATCGCGGCCCGGGCGTGACCGCGTTCAGCCACCTGTCCGTTGCAGCAGGGCCGGAGACCGTTCGACTCGACAGCTTCGTAGCCGATTTTGGCGAGGTTGCGGGCGCCGAGGCGCTGGTCTTCTTCGATCCGCCCGGAACGGCGCATATCCACGTCTATCGCCGCGAGATCGCCGAGGGTGCGCTGACCTGTTCACTCGGGGCGCGCGCGGCCGCGGTGACGATGGATCTCGGCTTTGCGATGCGTATCGTCACGGAAGGGCTGCGGGCCGGGCTGCGGCCGGCGCGCGCGGAGATGGATGCGCTGCGGGCGGCGCTCGCGGCGGCGGATGAGGGGGAATGGCGATGAGCAAGGTCATCCGGGGCGGCACGATCGTCACCACCGAGGGGCGCGTCGAGGCGGACGTGCTGGTCGAGGGCGAGAGGATCGCCGCGATCGGGCCGGGGCTCAGGGGCGACGAGGAGGTCGACGCCTCGGGCGCCTACGTCATGCCCGGGGGGATCGACCCGCACGTGCACCTGGAGATGCCGTTCATGGGGACGTCGTCCACGGACGACTTCTACACCGGCACCGTGGCGGCGGCGTCGGGCGGCACGACGACGGTGGTCGACTTCTGCATCCCCGCGCCGGACGGCTCGATGCTCCAGGCCTGGGATGAGTGGGCGGCCAAGTCGCGCGACAAGGCGGTCGGCGACTATGCCTGGCACATGTGCGTCACCGGCTGGAACGAGCGCTTCTTCGACGAGATGGCGGAGGTCGTGCGGCGCGGGGTGAACACCTTCAAGCACTTCATGGCCTACAAGGGCGCGCTGATGGTCAACGACGACGAGATGTTCGCGTCGTTCCAGCGCTGCGCGGCGCTGGGCGCGTTGCCGCTCGTCCATGCCGAGAACGGCGACGTGGTGGCGGCCTTGCAGCAGAAGCTCCTCGCCGAGGGCGTCACCGGGCCCGAGGGGCATTCCTATTCCCGCCCGCCCGAGGTCGAGGGCGAGGCGGCGAACCGCGCCATCATGATCGCCGACGCCGCCGGTTGCCCGCTCTACATCGTCCACGTCTCATGCGAGCAGACCCACGAGGCGATCCGCCGGGCGCGGCAGAAGGGCATGCGCGTCTACGGCGAGCCGCTGGCGCAGTTCCTCGTCCTCGACGACAGCGAGTACCAGAACAAGGACTGGATCCACGCCGCCCGAAGGGTGATGTCGCCGCCCTTCAGGGCCAAGGAGCACCAGGCCGGGCTCTGGGCCGGCCTCGCCGCCGGCTCGCTCCAGGTGGTGGCGACCGACCACTGCGCCTTCACCACCGAGCAGAAGAAGGCGGGGATCGGCGACTTCACCCGGATCCCGAACGGCACCGGCGGGCTCGAGGACCGGATGAGCGTCGTCTGGACCTACGGCGTCGAGACCGGGCGGCTGACGCCGGAGGAGTTCGTCGCGGTCACGTCGACCAACATCGCGAGGATCCTCAACATGCACCCGAGAAAGGGCGCGATCGCCGTCGGCGCCGACGCCGATCTGGTGGTCTGGGATCCGAAGGCTGGAAAGACGATCACCGCGGCGAGCCAGAAATCGGCGATCGACTACAACGTCTTCGAGGGGGTGAAGGTCAGCGCCACGGCGCGCCACACGCTGTCGCGCGGCGAGGTCATCTGGTCGGCCGGCGCCAACGCCGACCCGGCGCCCGGCCGGGGCAAGTTCATCGAGCGCAAGCCCTTCCCGGCGGTCCACGCCGCGCTCGCGAAATGGAAGGAGCTGACCGCGCCGAGGCAGGTGGTGCGCGACCTCGCCAACCTCACCTCCGGGGTGTGACCGCCGCGGCGGGACCCGGCCCCCGCCGAGGCGCCCCGAACGCGCGGGCCCGCGCCGCGAGCGCCTGCAACAATGTTTCGCTGTGGTTCGCTCAGACTTCACGACGCTGGCCGCGAGGCGCCCGCGACCTCGCACATATCGCT
>ERZ761602.8006-NODE-8006-length-10868-cov-7.477111_pt1 | contig 10868 bp, 7 predicted proteins | sample MGYA00512165_ERZ761602 | MGnify/ENA primary metagenome ERZ761602 (study PRJEB28899, sample SAMN02445085) | bioreactor sludge metagenome | biome: EBPR sludge; isolation source: Thorneside wastewater treatment plant | place: Australia: Brisbane, Thorneside...
TGTACATCCCGCCGGACGCGCTGGAGGTCATCCTCGACGCCTTCGAAGGCCCGCTGGACCTGCTGCTGTACCTGATCCGCCGGCAGAACCTGGACATCCTGGACATCCCCGTCGCCGAGATCACCCGGCAGTACGTGGACTACATCAACGTCATGCAGGAGCTGCGGTTCGAACTGGCCGCCGAATACCTGGTGATGGCCGCCATCCTGGCCGAGATCAAGTCGCGCATGCTGCTGCCGCGGCCGGTCAGCGAGGAAGGCGAGGAAGGCGACCCGCGCGCCGAGCTGGTGCGCCGGCTGCAGGAGTACGAACGCTTCAAGCAGGCGGCCGAGGACCTGGACGCCCTGCCCCGCCAGGACCGCGACACCACCCCGGTGCAGGCGCACGTGCCGGACCGCGCCACCGTCCGGCTGCCGCCGCCGGTGGAGCTGAAGGAAATGCTGCTGGCCCTGCACGACGTGCTCAAGCGCGCCGAGCTGTTCAGCGGCCACGCCATCAAGCGCGAGGCGCTCAGCGTGCGCCAGCGCATGGGCGACGTGCTGACCCGGCTGGAGGACGGCCGCTTCCACCGCTTCGAAAGCATGTTCGCGCCCGAGGAAGGCAAGCTGGGCGTGCTGGTCACCTTCCTGGCCATGCTGGAGCTGGCCAAGGAACAGTTGCTGGACATCGTGCAGGAAGCACCCTTGGCGCCGATCTACGTCAAGTCGCTGGCGCTCAACAACACCAACGAGCCGCTGCAGTTCTCCAGCGAGTTCGACGACAGCGACGCGGCCAACGACGCCCCCTGACGCGCGCGCCCGGCGACGGGCGCCGCAGACCCCCTACGAACGACCGAACCGCATGGATCAATCGCTCATCAACCGCATCGTGGAGGCCGCCCTGCTGGCGGCCAGCCAGCCGCTGACGCTGGCGCAACTGCACGGCCTGTTCCCGGAAGAGGAACCGGCGCCCGAAGGCAGCGTCGAAGAAGCGCTGCGGCACCTGGCCGACGCCTGCGCCGACCGCGGCGTGGAGCTGGTGGAGGTCGCCTCCGGCTACCGCTACCAGGTCAAGGCCGACGTGCACGCCTGGGTGGCGCGGCTGTGGACCGAGCGCAAGACCAAGTACACCCGCGCCACGCTGGAGACCCTGGCCCTGATCGCCTACCGCCAGCCGATCACCCGCGGCGAGATCGAACAGGTCCGCGGCGTGGCGGTGAGCAGCAACATCATCCAGGCGCTGGAGGAACGCGAGTGGATCCGCGTGGTCGGCCACCGCGACGTGCCCGGCCGGCCGGCGCTGTTCGGCACCACCAAGGCATTCCTGGACTACTTCGGCCTCAAGCGCCTGGACGAACTGCCGCCGCTGTCCGAACTCAAGGACATCGGCGAACTGGAACCGCAGTTGCCGCTGGACGGCGCCCCGCTGCCGGTCAGCATCGCCAGCGGCGACGCACCGCTGGACGCACGGGACGACGACGCCCTCGCGCCCGACACCAGCGTCGAGGGCGACGACGACAACGGCGACGAGGCCGCAGCGCCCCGCGACGCCGAAGGACACGCATCGGACGGCGACGAAGCCCGCGACGGGCACGACGCAGCCGGTTCCGATGCGCAATACGACGCAACGGCCCCGTCTCAGGACGACGCGACCGTAGAAGACGACACCCCGACGGAAACCGGCGACGACGCCGGACACGCTTCCGCCGGTGAACCCCAACCCCAAGATGACGCCGCCGCCGCTTCCGACCAGGAAGACCGGGCATCGTCGGAGCAGAAGCAATGAGCAACACCCCCAAGAAAACCCCGCTGGGCAAGCTGTCCCTGAAGCGCGACAGCGCGCCCGCCGAAACCCCGCGCCTGGAAGAGCGCCTGCACAAGGTGCTGGCGCAGGCCGGCCTGGGCTCGCGCCGCGCGCTGGAGCAGCGCATCGCCGACGGCCTGGTCAAGGTCAACGGCGAGACCGCGCAGACCGGCATGTCGGTCAAGGCCGGCGACAAGATCGAACTGGACGGCCGCACCTTCGTCGCCAGCGCACTGACCGAGCCCTCGCGCGTGCTGATCTACAACAAGCCCGAAGGCGAAGTGACCACCCGCGAAGACCCCGAAGGCCGCCCGACCATCTTCGAGGCGCTGCCCGCACTGAAGGGCGCGCGCTGGATCGCCATCGGCCGCCTGGACATCAACACCACCGGCCTGCTGCTGCTGACCACCGACGGCGAACTCGCCAACGCGATGATGCACCCGTCCTACGAGGTCGAGCGCGAGTACGTCGTGCGCGTGCGCGCGCCGGAAGGCCAGGAAAGCGTGCCGGACAACGTGGTCGACCGCCTGCGCCGCGGCGTGGCGCTGGACGACGGCCCGGCCAAGTTCGACGAGATCGAACGCATCGGCGGCACCGATTCGCACGACTGGTTCCGCGTGGTGGTCAAGGAAGGCCGCAACCGCGAAGTGCGCCGCCTGTGGGAATCACAGGGCTGCCAGGTCAGCCGCCTGAAGCGCGTGCGCTATGGCAAGGTCAGCCTGCCGCAGCCGCTGCTGCGCGGCCAGTCGCAGGAGCTGCCCGACACCCAGGTCGAAGCGCTGCGCAAGCAACTGGGCCTGGAGGACGGCGCGCCGGCCGCGCTGACCCTGCAGCCGGTGATCGGCCAGCGCAAGGCCGCCAAGTCCACCGTGCACGTGGGCGGCGGCCGCAGCGGCAGCGCCTACGTCAACGGCCACAACAGCGCCGACGAAGGCCGCGAGCTGCGCCGCTTCGACCATGTGCGCGAAGACCGCGGCCGTGGCGGTCGCGGCAAGAAGCCGCATGGCGGCCTGACCGTCAGCGGCGAACAGGCGGCCAAGCAATCGCAGCGCCCGTTCAAGCAGCGCACGCCCAAGGGGCCGAAGCCGCTGCCCGAGGGCAATCCGGCGGCGTTCCGCAGTTGGTACGTGCCGGATGGCGTCGATACCGGCCCGGCCGGCCACCGGAACGCCGGTCCCGGCGGCCCGAAGAAGCCCTACGCTGGCAAGCCGGGCGGACGTCCCGGCACCGGCGGCAAGCCCGGTGGCGGCGCTGGCAAGCGCGGCCCCGGTGGCGGCCAGGGCGGCTTCGGTGGCGACCGTTTCGGCAATGACCGCACCGGTTTTGGCGCCGAGCGCGGACCGCGTGGCGCGCAGGGCGCCGCCGGCAAGCCGCAGCGCGCCGCGCGCCCCTACGGCCATCCCGGCAGTGCCCCGAGCTTCCCGTCCGACCATGCCAACCCCGGCTTCAACCCCTACGGCCAACAGCCGCGGGGCCCGCGGCCGCAGGGACGTCCCGGTGGCGGGGGCAATCGTCCGCAGCACGCCGGCCCCCGGCCCGGCGGCCGGCCGGCCGGTGGGCGCGGTCCTGGCGGCCGTCCCGGTGGCGGCGGCCAGCGGGGTCCCCGCGGCGGTGGCCACGGCTGACACGACACGGAGAAGGCGCCCATCGGCGCCTTCTTTCTTTCCGCTGCCTGTCGCGGAGGCGGTGGCCTGACTTCATGGCGACTTCACCGCCGCTCCCCGCACGGCCTGCACGCTGCGCACCACGCCGTGATCGAGCCCGTGCCCGCCGATGCAGGACAACTTCTATGACGTGATCGTGGTGGGCGCCGGCTTCGCCGGCCTCGCCTGTGCCCGCGAACTGGCCGCGGCCGGCCTGCGCGTGTGCGTGATCGAACGCAAGCGCGACCTCGGCGAACGCCTGCACACCACCGGCATCCTGGTGCAGGAAGCGCTCGACGAACCGGCGCTGCACGGCGTCCCCGCCGGCCTGCTGCGCGCGGTGCCGCGCGTGCGGCTGTACGCGCCGTCGCTGGCGAGCATCCGGCTGGCGGCACCGGGCTATCGCTTCTTCACCACCGACACGCCGGGGCTGATGCGCTGGCTGGGCGCGCAGGCAGTGGCCGGCGGCGTGGAGCTACGCCTGGGCTGCGGCTTCCGCGACGCGCAACGGACCGCGCAGGGCTGGCAGCTCCCGGGCATCGGCCGCTGCCGCTACCTGGTGGGCGCCGACGGCGTGCGCTCGCGGGTGGCGGCGCGGCTGGGCCTGGGCCGCGTGCACGAAGTGCTGCACGGCATGGAATACGAATACGACGGCATCGCCCTGCGTGAACCCGATGCCCTGCACTGCTTCGTCAGCCGGCGCTTCGCACCTGGTTACATCGGCTGGGTCGCGCAGACGCCGACCGGCGTGCAGGCCGGCCTGGCGCTGCGGCGGCGCGGCCAAACGGCGCACGCGCCTGCGCCGGACCTGGCTGGCTTCCTCGACCGCATCGCACCGCTGGTGGGCCTGGACCCTCAGCGCCCGCCGGACGCCGTGCGCGCCGGTGCGATCCCCTGCGGCGGTGCGGTCACGCTGCGGCGGAACGACGCAGCCGTGCTGGTGGGCGACGCCGCCGGCATGGTCTCGCCGGTCACCGCCGGCGGCATCCATGCGGGCCTGCGCCATGGCGCCCGCACCGGGCGCGCGTTGGCGGCGGCACTGGCCGATGGCCGGCCGTTCGCCGAACCGCGCGGTGCGCCGGTGCGGCACATGGGCTGCAAACGCGCGCTGCGCTGGGCCTTCGACCGCTTCCAGTCCGACTGGCCGGTCGACCTGCTGCTGGGCGCCGCGCCCGTGCGCCGCATCGCCGAACAGGTCTATTTCCACCGCCGCGGGCAGGCCGTGGCCGCGGACGATGTCGCCTCCACCGATTGAGCAGGATCAAGGCCGCCTTGCCCCGGTCGGCTACAATGGCGCGGACCGTTTCATTGCCCCCTACGCCCCCATGTCATCCGCCTTCGGCACCGAAACGGTGCTCGACGTCCGCCACTGGACGGACGCCTACTTCAGCTTCACCACCACCCGCGACGACGGTTTCCGTTTCGACAACGGCCAGTTCGTGATGATCGGCCTGGAAGTGAACGGCAAGCCGCTGCTGCGCGCCTATTCCATCGCCAGCGCCAACTGGGAAGAACAACTGGAGTTCTTCAGCATCAAGGTCCAGGACGGCCCGCTGACCTCGCGCCTGCAGCACATCAAGCCCGGCGACAGCGTACTGATCGGCCGCAAGCCCACCGGCACCCTGCTGATCAGCGACCTGCACCCGGGCCGCAACCTGTACCTGCTGGGCACCGGCACCGGGCTGGCGCCGTGGCTGTCGGTGGTCAAGGACCCGGAAACCTACGAGCGCTTCGAGCGCGTGGTACTGTGCCACGGCGTGCGCCACGCCGACGACCTGGCCTACCGCGACTACTTCGAGAAGGAACTGCCGCAGCACGAGTTCCTCGGCGAGGCGATCCGCGGGAAGCTGCTGTACTACCCCGCGGTCAGCCGCGAGCCCTTCCCCAACCACGGCCGCCTGACCGACCTGATGGCCAGCGGCGAGATGATGGAGACCCTGGGCATCGAGGCGCTGGACCCCGAGCACGACCGCGCGATGATCTGCGGCAGCCCGCAGATGCTGGCCGACTTCCGCACCCTGCTGGACGGCCGCGGCTTCACCGCCGCCCCGCGCATCGGCAGCCCCGGCCAGTACGTGTTCGAACGCGCCTTCGTGGAGAAGTAAGCGCGCCGCGTTGCCGGCAGCGGCATGCAGGCAACGCCCGCCTGAAATGCTAGGCTCCGCGGCGGGGAAGAACACCGGGGGAAACCGCATGCGATTCCGCTTCTTCGTGCCCGCGCTGCTGGCGGCGGCGCTGACGTTTTCCGCATGGGCCGGCGAGAGGGTGCCGCAGCCCAAGGCCGGCGACACGCCGCCGCCGATCGAGTTGAAGGACCGCGACGGCGATCCCGTCGATCTCGCCGCATTGCAGGGCAAGGTGGTGGTGGTGACGTTCTGGGCCTCGTGGTGCGGCCCCTGCCGCCGCGAACTGCCGATGCTAGGCCGCGTGCAGAAGCTGGTGGGGCGCGACTACCTGGAAGTCATCGCGGTCAACATGAAGGAGCCGCGCGCGGACTACCTGGCGGTGCTGCGCGCGAACAAGGACCTCGACCTGCGCTTCGTACACGATCCGCGCGGCGTGGCTTCCGACCGCTACGGCGTCACCGCGCTGCCCAATATGTTCATCATCGGCCGCGACGGCCGCATCGTGCGCACGCACCGCGGCTATTCCGACGACGTGCTGGAATCCTTCGCCAAGGAACTGCTGGCGCTGCTGCCCGAGGAGGCGCTGCAACGCCGACAGTGAGCCGGCCGCGCCGCGCCACGGTGGCGCAAGCATGGCGGGCGAAGCAGGCCCACCGCGGGTTCGTTGCCCTGTCGCCTTGCCTGTGCGCTTCCAGTCCTTCAACGCCCCCATCCGCAGCGTTTGACGCGGCCGCGTGGCGACGATGCCGCGCCCTTCGGCCATTGCGCGCGGAGGCGGCCGCTGCGCTTACGCCAGCGCGGCGCGGATGTCGCCGGCCAGCGATTCGGGCTTGTCGGTGGGCGCATAGCGCGCGATCACGCGACCGTCGCGGCCGACCAGGAACTTGCTGAAGTTCCATTTGATCGCCCCGATACCCAGCAGGCCCGGTTTCTCCTGCTTCAGCCAGCGCCATAGCGGATGTGCGCCGTCGCCGTTGACCTCGACCTTGGCGAACATGGGGAAGCTCACGTCGTAGTTGAGCGAACAGAAGCTGCGGATCTGCGCCTCGTCGCCGGGCTCCTGGTGGCCGAACTGGTCGCAGGGGAACCCCAGCACCACCAGCCCCTGCGGGCCGAACTCGCGCCACAGCTTTTCCAGCCCCGCATACTGCGGCGTGAAGCCGCACTCCGACGCCACGTTGACGATCAGCAGAACCTTGCCTCGGTAGTCGGACAGGGAACAGTCCTGGCCGTCGATGTCGCGCGCGGTGAAATCGTAGGCAGTGGTCATGGCCGTCTCCCGGGAAAGCCCTATCAGACACCCCCACACGCGCGCCGGCAAGCGCTGCGGCGGGCATGCCGCTTCTATCGCCCCTGCCCCTCATACCTCTTTGCATGAGCGACGTCAGTCGCGACCGCGGCAACGGAACAGCCTTGAAGCAGCGGATCGAGACGGATGCAGGCCGCCGCAGCGCCGTTGCCCGGCTTGCCCGCGCGCGGCGTATCTCAGGGTGCTTCCGTTGCCGCGGTCGCGACTGACGTCGCTCCTACAGGAGAGGCAGAAGCATCGAAGGGAGATGAAGCGCCCTCAGCGCGCAGGCCGCACTTCCAGCGCAGGCGCGAACGGGGCGATGCCCAGTGCCGCGTCGATCTCGGCCGGGTAATAGGCGTGCCCGTCCTTGATCACCAGCGCCAGCTTGCGGATGTCGCGGATGTCGCGGGTGGGGTCGCCGTCCACCAGCACCAGGTCGGCGCGCTTGCCCGGAGCGATGGAGCCGGCCTCGTCCAGCGTGCGCGTGTAGCGGGCGCCGTTCCACGTGGCCACCTGCAGCACCTGCGCCGGGGTCAGCCCGGCCTGCACGTACAGCTCCAGTTCGCGTTGCAGGGTGAAGCCCGGCAGTTCGTCCGTACCGGCGACGAGCGGGACGCCGGCGCGGTACAGGCGGCCGGTGAATTCGACCAGCTTGTCGAAGCTGCGCTTGTAGCGCGCGCCGGTGGCGTCGTCGGGGATGTCCAGCTCCGCCGCGCGCCGGCTGCGCTGCACGTCCGGCGGCAGATGGTCGGCGACGTCGGCGACGATGGGCGACAGTTGCCCTTCGCGCTGGTGCAGGAATTCGAACGTCGCCAGGGTCGGGTCGATGACGATCTGCTTCTCCGCCAATTCCGCGATGAAGTCCTGCACCGGCCTGCTGTCGAAATCGAGCGCATCGGTGCGGTCGGCGACCAGATAGAAGCGCGCCAGCGTGCGGGTGTCGGTATCCGGCGTGACGAAGAAGTTGAGCATCACCTGGTTGATGTGCTGGATCTCGTCGTAGCCCTGCTCCACCACGTCCTGCGCGCGCAGGAAGGCCGGCACGTGGCCGCTCACGCGCAGGCCGCGCTGGTGCGCGTAGGCCGCGGTCTCGCGCAGGATCTCCTTCGGGAACGAGTTGTAGATCTTGACCTGCGGATAGCCGTGGTCGGCGTACCAGTCGATCGCCCGCTTCGCCTCGGCCAGGTCGCCGATGACGAAGCCGCCCTGCGAGGAATGCGGACTGCTGCCCTCGATGTAGCCGGCCGGGATGACCCGCGGATGCAGCAGCGTGCCGGCCCGCTCCTCGGCCATCAGTTGCTGCAGGGTGGCGTTGTCGTTGCCCATGTCGCGCACGCTGGTCACGCCGGCGGCCAGGTGCAGCCCGCCTTCCCAGCGACCCGCGTGCACGTGCATGTCGTACAGGCCGGGCAGCAGCACGCGCCCATCGGCGTCCACCACGTTGTCGGCGGCCGGCGCCGCTGCCGATGCCGGCGCGACGGAGACGATGCGCCCCTCGCGCAGCAGCACGTCGGAACGCTCGCCCAGCACCGCGTGCTCGCTGTCGAACACGCGCGCGTTGCGGATCAACGTGGTGCCCGGCAGCGGATGCGCCAGGCGTTGCTGGAGCGCGACCAGCGCCTCGCCTTCGGCGGTCTGCTGGCGCGCTTCCAATGCCGCCGCGCTGGACTGCCAGCCGTCCTCCACCAGTTGCAGGAAGCCGGGGACGATGTAGGCGAACAGGCGCGGCGCGGCGTCGCGCGTCACCCAGGCGAAATCGGGAGTGAAACCGATCCCGGTCAGGCTGACCAGGTCGACGGTGCGCGACCGCTCGCCACTGCGCACGTCCATGGACGCCAGCCTGCGCTGGGTCAGCGTGCCGCTCGGCACCAGCGGCAGCCTGCCGTCGGGCTGCCGGGCCAGCGCCGCCAGCGCCACCGAGGTCGCGGCCGGCGTGCCGCCCAGCGGCGTGTACAGCGCGGTGCCTGTGAACGCGTGCGTGCCGCTGTCCGACGTGCTCTTCCAGCGGCCGACATCGCCCTCGCGCACGAACGATTCGTCCACCGGCGCGCCGAAGGTGGACACGCCGCGCACCTGGTAGCGGCGGAAGGTGCCGTCGGGCGCGAGTTCGAATTCCTCCTTAAGTTCCGGGCCGCGCCCGTTGTCCTTGAACACGAAATCGACCCGGGTGACGCCGTCCTCGCCCACGCGGACCGTCTGTTCGCCGGCCTGCTTGCCGCCGTCCACCAGCGCCACGTAGCGCAGGGTCTCGGCGGCCTTGACGCCCGGGGCCAGCAACAGCGCACAGCAGATGACAAGGACGGGCTTCACGGAATGCTCCTGCGGCGGACGGTGCGCGCATTCTGACCCAGATCGGCGCGGCGTTCGCGCCGGCTGCCCATGCCTTTCGTCATGGGTCCGTGCCGCCCCCTTCCGGTACCCTTGGGAATCCACTGTTCAGGACGCCGCGCTTCGATGACCACCCGCCTCGCCCTCGCGCTCGCCGCGACCCTGGGACTCGCCATGCCCGCCTACAGCCAGGCCGCCGCACCGGCCTCCACCACCGTCCAGGCCGCCAATCCCTTCTTCGCGCAGAGCCCGCTGCCGCTGCATTACCCGCAGTTCGACAGGATCAAGGACAGCGATTTCGCCCCCGCCTTCGACGCCGGCATGGCCGAGCAGTTGAAGGAGATCGACGCCATCGCCGGCAACCCGGCCGCGCCCACCTTCGACAACACCATCATCGCGCTGGAGAAGTCCGGCCAGGTGCTGGACCGCGCCACCACCGTGTTCTTCAACCTGGTCGGCACCGACACCAACGACACGCGCAACGAGTTGCGCGCCAACTACTCGGCGAAGTTCGCCGCGCACGGCGACGCCATCAACCTCAATCCCAAGCTCTTCGCCCGCATCAAGGCGCTGTACGAAAAGCGCGACACCCTGGGCCTGGACCCGCAGGGCGTGCGACTGATCGAGCGCTACCACACCAGCTTCGTCCGCGCCGGCGCCAACCTGAACGACGCCGACAAGGCCACGCTGAAGGCGATGAACGCCGAACTGGCCTCGCTGGGCACCCGGTTCAGCGACTACGTGCGGAAGGAAGTGAACGCTTCGGCCGTGGTCGTGGACGACGTGAAGCAGCTCGACGGCCTGACCGAGGCGCAGATCGCCACCGCCGCCGAAACGGCGAAGAACCGCGGCCTGGACGGCAAGTACGTGCTGACCTTGCTCAACACCACCGGCCAGCCGCCGGAATCGCAACTGACCGACCGCGCGCTGCGCCGGCGCCTGCACGAAGCCTCGGTCGCGCGCGGCAGCCGCGGCGGCGAGTTCGACACCACCGCGCTGGTCTCGCGCATCATGAAGCTGCGCGCCGACCGCGCGAAGCTGCTGGGCTATCCCAACCACGCCGCCTACGGCCTGGAAGACCAGACCGCGCGCACGCCGGAAGCCGTCAATGCGATGCTCGGCAAACTGGCGCCGGCCGCGGTGGCGAACGCCAAGCGCGAGGCCGCCGACCTGCAGGCGATGATCGACCGGGAGCAGAAGGCCAAGGGCCAGCCGAGCTTCAAGCTGGAGCCATGGGACTGGGCCTTCTACACCGAGAAGGTGCGCGCGGCCAAGTACGACTTCGACGAATCGCAGCTCAAGCCGTACTTCGAGATGAAGAACGTGCTGGAGAACGGCGTGTTCTACGCCGCCAACCAGTTGTACGGGCTGAGCTTCAAGGAACGCACCGACCTGCCCAAGTACCACGCCGACACCTGGACCTACGACGTGTTCAACGCCGACGGTTCGCAACTGGCAATCTTCATCTTCGACCCGTATGCGCGCGACTCCAAGCGCGGCGGCGCGTGGATGAATTCCTACGTGTCGCAGTCGGGCCTGACCGGCGACAAGCCGGTAGTGGCCAACCACCTCAACGTGCCCAAGCCGCCGGCCGGCGAGCCCACGCTGCTGACCTGGGACGAGGTGACCACGGCGTTCCACGAGTTCGGCCACGCGCTGCACGGCATGTTCTCGGACGTGAAGTACCCCTACTTCAGC
>ERZ761602.8007-NODE-8007-length-10867-cov-7.891602_pt1 | contig 10867 bp, 6 predicted proteins | sample MGYA00512165_ERZ761602 | MGnify/ENA primary metagenome ERZ761602 (study PRJEB28899, sample SAMN02445085) | bioreactor sludge metagenome | biome: EBPR sludge; isolation source: Thorneside wastewater treatment plant | place: Australia: Brisbane, Thorneside...
CCAACGCCGGCGATATTCAGGTCAACCTGCTGGACAAGAAACACCGCCACCGCAAGAGCCACGAGATCGCCCTGGCGGTGCGCGACCCGCTGCGGCAGATCGGCAAGCCCTACGGCGCCAACGTCAAAGTGGTCGAAGTCCCGCCCGGACCGCCGGTGATGGCCCCCTTGGTGGCGGAAGTGTACGGCTTGGACTACGCCGGCCAGATCGAGGTGGCCCGGCGTGTGCGAGAGGTGTTCGAGGCGACGCCGGACATCGTCGATGTGGACGATACCGTGGAGGCGCCGTCCGAGCGGGTGATCGCTCATGTGGACCGGGCGAAAGCCGCTTTGCTCGGCGTTTCGCAGCAAGCGGTCGCCGCCGACATCAGCACCGCCGTGCGCGGCGAAGATGTCAGCTACCTGCATTCCGAAACCGCTAAATACCCGATTCCGCTGCGGCTGGAATTGCCGACCGCCGAGCGGGCCGATATCGCCGGCGTGCTGGCGCTGAAAACTCGCGGCCAGAACGGCCAACTGGTGGCGCTTTCGGAAATCGTCGCGGTCGAGAAAACCCGGCGGGAGAACGCCATCTATCACAAAGACCTGCTGCCGGTGGTGTTCGTGTTCGGCGACATGGCGGGCGCGCTGGACAGTCCGCTGTACGGTATGGTCGAAATTTATCGGACGCTCGACAAACACGGTGATGGTGATCGATTGGACCAGTTTTTCGTCCGCCAGCCCGATAACCCTTACGGCTATAGCCTGAAATGGGACGGCGAGTGGCAGATCACTTACCAGACTTTCCGGGACATGGGCATCGCCTACGGAGTGGGCATGATCCTGATCTATCTGCTGGTGGTGGCCCAGTTTCGCTCGTATCTGGCGCCGCTGATCATCATGGCGCCGATCCCGCTGACCATCGTCGGCGTGATGCCGGGCCACGCCCTGTTGCACGCCCCCTTCACCGCGACCTCGATGATCGGCATGATCGCGCTGGCCGGGATCATCGTCCGCAACTCGATCCTGCTGGTGGATTTCATCAACCTGGAGGTGGCCGGAGGAGCGCCGTTCCAGCAGGCGGTGATCCGCTCCAGCGCGGTCAGGGCCAAGCCGATCCTGCTGACCGCCCTGGCGGCCATGCTGGGCGCTTTGTTCATTCTGGACGATCCGATTTTTCGGGGTCTGGCAGTGTCGCTGATCTTCGGCATTCTGGTGTCCACGCTGCTGACGCTGGTGTTCATCCCCGTGCTGTACTACGCCGCGTTCCGTCGGCGACTGGAGCCGGCTGCGGGTTAATCTTCTGGTCGTTTCGGACGAGTGGCAAAATATTACAAAAACTCAATTATTTGATAAGATAGATTTACCAGTATTTCCGCGAATAGGTCGCTTTCTTGTGACTTTTCCTGGGGCGGACCTGTCAGATAACTGTATACAAATACAGAAAGGCCAACAGCGTATGGCGAGCCAGAATCAGGCCAAATTCTTTTTTTTGAACCATGCTTATCTGAATGCTTACATCCAGCTTTATCAAGGGATTTTTCATCGGGGTGGCTTATTTTTACTGGTCGGCGAAGCCGGGATAGGCAAAACCTATCTCCTTCACAAACTGGAAAAGGAAATGCCGGCCGGAATCAAGTTGGCTTTCTGTTATTCGACCAACTTGGATTATGAAAATTTACTTGCTTTTATTTGCGACAAACTGGAAATAGCCTCAGCCGAAGGCCAACTCGAAACAAAAATAACAGCTTTAAAAGAATTTATCACCAGCAACGCCCACCAAGGAATAAAAACGGTATTGATCATCGATGATGCTCACGCGCTCGGAGAGCAGGTACTAAATGATTTGATCAACCTGTTGGAATTGAGCGTTCCGGATGGCTTCCGACCCCGCATCATACTCGGTGGAACCACGGTATTGGAGGAAATGCTGGAGCATGTCGGCGTTACCCGTCAAGGTGGCGAAGGAGTGACGCGAATTCAACTGGGACCGATGGCTTCATCCGATGTCGCCAATTATATTTCCAAAGCAATTAAAAAATCGAGCGCTCAAGCTATCGATTCCTTGTTGTCGCCAGGGGCGATAAATAAAATAACTCGCTATACCGGAGGCATTGCGCGCCTGATCAATTTGCTCTGCGAGCGGGCGTTATTTATCGCTACGTTGAATCAACAACCTGATGTGTCAACCGCTACAATTGACGAGGCCGCAAGCGAGTTGATGCTGGTGGAGAGAGAGGATGCTAAAAATAGCAGCTATACGGGTTCATTGCCCGATCTTGATCTGTTGGATGAGACCCAACTAGATGGCCCCTGGCACAGTTCGGCATCTGCGCGGGTTTTCGATGTTAGTCGCTTGGATCATGAGATTCAAGGCTCGCTCAACGATGAATTTTTGCATACCGAGCCAGAGGTTGATCTCGATCAAACTGTTAATGAATCAGGCTTTATCGATATCTCCGAGCTTCCAGCCACAGCGGTTTCTTTTTCACCGTCGAACACCAATTCAAGACAACAGCTCGATCATTTAGACTTGTCGGTTCTTCAACGAGAGGGTAGCAATAACAACGGTCGTGCTTTGATCGAAGCGAAAGCTGGAACAGAGTATCCGGGTAATTCGATTGCGATCACGCAACAGGATTACCCGAGAAATAAAAATAAACCCTCGCTTTTTTTTCAATCGCAAGCTTTCCAGTGGGCCAGTTTGGTCGGTATCGCGGTATTGGCGGGTCTAGCGGGCGGGTTCGGTAGTGTTTACATGTACTTGCATGGCGCGAAACCGACCACGCCCGCGCCGCAGGTAGCCGGAAGCGAACCGCTGAGACTGGCTGCGACCGCTCCCGTGCCGGCTGGCTCGCCAGCCCCGGGCAATGCTCTCAGGAACGAACCCGAAATGCGGTCTATGCCCGGGCAGCTTTCGGCCAGCTCGATCACAGTAGCCTCGCCGCGCGAAACCGAAGCGATCAAGGCGGTTGCCACTTCATCTTTGTTTCAAATCGAGCGCAGCGAATTACCACCTCTGTTTGTGCTGGCGCCTTTACCGCTTTTCGAGTCGATCGCGCCGAAAAATTCCGCAGCGTCGTTGCGGCCCGATTATCCCGTTGCGGAATCGCTATCCGCGTCGCCCGCTTTGGAACCGCGAGCGGGGTCCGAGCCCGGCACCACTTCGGGCGCGACTTTATCGAAGCATGAACCCGAATCCCCGGCGATTTATGAGCCCGGCGCCGTCGCCGCCGATCCGGCTGCAGAAAACGCGAGCGATGCGGCCGTTAAATCGCCGCCGAGAGAGCCGAATGTCGATATGGCCCAAGCCGCTTCGTATATGAGCAGCGGCGATGCTTATCTGGAGCGCGGCGATATCGCTTCCGCCCGGCTTTTCTATCTGGAGGCGGAGCATAGCGGTCTTCCCGCCGCGATGATCGCGATCGGTAAGACCTATGACCCGAATATGTTGAAAAAGTTGGGAATCAAAGGATTTGCCGCAGATCCCGACAAAGCGGCGGAGTGGTACAGGAAAGCGGAAAAGGCCGGTCAAGCTGAAGCCAACCAATATCTTACGGAATTGAGTCGATCAATAGCCAGCGCCCCCCCGGAAGGAGAGAATTGACGGAGAGTTTGGGAGGGTCGTTCGAGGCAGCGCATACTCTATATCAGGACTTTCGCTGGAAACTTTGATCGTCATACCCGTGAAAACGGGTATCCAGCTTTTTCAACGGCTTACTGGATTCCCGCTTGCGCGGGAACGACGGAAAGCTAAAGTCCTGTATATAAAGCTCACCGGGTTTGATCGAGCCATTCCTGCGCCGCCTTGAAGCGCGTCCAACCCGGGATGCTGGCCGACAAGCTGATTTCACGCCATTTTGGATGGCGGGCCGTTTGCTGAAAAGCCCCAAAATTTTCGAAAAAATGGGTAGTGAATTCGGCAACTCTAAGATATCGCTTCGAAAAGCGGCTCCAGCGATACACAGCTAATACGGCGCCCACGGCGATTGTCCTAACCTCTTGATCGGTTCGAATAAGAAGCGGATAGTCTTGATGGCCCAGCGAAGCGGGCAAGTATGTTTGCAGCAGAGCCGGCATGTGGTCGATTGTCAGGAAATGTAATTGGTCTGTGGCCGCAATTTTTTCAAACAAGGGGGTGGGCTTTCCGGCAACGTAGGCGAGCGCGGCGATTTCCCCGTTTTTGAGTTTTTCGAGGGCGGTTTCCTGATCGAAATGGGTGGGCTCCACCGCAATTTTCAAGGTGTCGAACAGGATGCTCGCGGTCAGTGCCGTTCCGCTGCCTTTGACATCGTAGTTGACTTTTTTGCCGGCGAGGTCGTTCGGGGTCTTGATGTCGGATCGGGCGATCAGATGGAATTCTTCGTTATATAATTTTGCGACATAGTGGATTCTTTTTTCGATTTCCGGATAAGTCCCCTGGCGCTTGAGATATTCCAGCACGTCCGATTGGACGATGGCCATATCGATTCCCTTCAAGTGCAACAGATCGTCGATATTTTGCAGAGACCCTTTTCCGATGATGGCGAAAACCCGGAGCTTGTCGGTGTCGAGAACCGTGGCCATGTCGGCGGCGATGCGGATATAGGTGCCGGCGACCCCGCCCGCGATGATCCCCACCGCAATCTTGTCGGAGCGAGCGCTCGATTGAGTTGGCATCTCGGCGGTTTTGTCGGCCGGAGTGGCCGCCCACGCCATACAGGCGGCAAGCAGCGTAGAGAGAAGTAAACCACAACGCAGTAACGTGTTCATCGTGAAGATCCTGTCGCGATTAAAGTCCCGATGCTGACCAGCCCCAGCGCTCGGCAATAAATATTTCGTGGGGCTTGAAGCGAGCTTTATAAGCCATTTTAGCGCACTGCTCGACCCAATAACCCAGATAAACCCACGGCAACTCCAAGCGTCGGGCCTCGGCGATCTGCCACAGAATGGCGAAGGTGCCCAAACCGCGCGCTCGTTCTGCCGGATCGAAAAAGGTGTAAACGGCAGACAAGCCGTTATCGAGGCGGTCCATGACCGCCACCGCCAGCAGCGTCTGGTCGCGGCGGAACTCGCCCAAGCCGGTCAGGCTCCAGCGCGAGGCGATGAACGACCAGTAATTTTCCGGGCTGGCGGGGTCCATTCCGCCGCCGGCGTGTCGGTCGCCGAGGTAGCGGGCGAACAGCGCGAAATGCTCCTCTTTGAATTCCGCGTCGAGGAGGCGAACCCGCAAGTCCCGATTTCGGTTCCAGATGCGCCGCTGGGAGCGGTTGGGCTGGAATTGCGCCACGGGAATGCGCAGCGAGCGGCACGACAAGCAGCCTCGGCAATGGGGCCGGTAAACGTGATCGCCGCTGCGCCGGAACCCCAGCTCCGCCAGTCGCGCGTACAGCCGGCTGTCGGTGGCGGTCGGATCGGCGACCAGGTTGCGCGCTTGCCGGTCGGGCAGGTAGCTGCACGGATAGTCGGTCGTCAAAAACATTCGCAGATCGTACAGCGAATCGCTGGGGTCGCTCATGGGGGCGAGGGAGGCAACAGGTCGGCCATCAGATCGGCATCGAGCCGCCAAGGCCCGTCTCGACCCGGCAGCGGGCAGTGGTGCTGCAGCAGCGCCAGAAAGGTGGCGCGGGGAATCTCCGCCGCGCCCATGCTCAGGAGGTGATCGGTGCGCACCTGGCAGTCGATGACCGCGAAATCCCAGCGCTTCAACTGCGCCGCCAGCAACACCAGCGCCACCTTTGAGGCGTCGCTGACCCGGCTGAACATCGACTCGCCGTAAAACACCCGGCCGACCGCCACCCCGTACAGACCGCCCGCCAGATGGCCCTGATGCCAGACCTCGATCGAGTGCGCGTGGCCGAGCCGATGCAGGCGACAGTAGGCCCGGTGCATGTCCGAGGTGATCCAGGTGTCGGGCATGGCGCCGCGCGGCTCCGCGCAAGCGGCCATCACGGCGGCGAACCCGGTGTCGGCGGTGACGGCGAACAAGCCCTTGCGCAAGGTTTTGCGGAGGCTGCGCGCCAGCTTGACCCGCTCCGGAAACAGCACCAGGCGCGGGTCGGGCGACCACCACAAAATGGGTTGGCCGGACGAGTACCACGGAAAGATGCCGAGCCGATAGGCCCGCAGCAGTCGGCGCGGATTCAGGTTGCCGCCGGCCGCCAGCAGGCCGTCGGGTTCGGCCAGAGCCCGATCCGGGTGGGGGAACGGCTGATTGTCGTCACGCGGATCCAGCCAGGGCAGGCGCATGAGGGGTCACCTCGTCCCGATAGGGCGAATGTTGTAATAAGTTCTGGGCGTATTCGCGCACGGCGGGGGCTTCCCGAGCCAGAAAATCGGCGATGGCGTGGCGGAAATCGGGGTGAGCGATCCAGTGAGCCGAATGGGTCAGGGTCGGCAAAAACCCCCGCTGGATTTTGTGTTCGCCTTGGGCGCCCGGCTCGAAGCGGCGCAATCCTCGCTCGATGCAGTAGTCGAGCCCCCGATAATAGCAGGCTTCGAAGTGCAGGCTGTCGTATTCGGCCCGGCAACCCCAATGCCGGCCGTACAAGGTGGTATCGTCGCGAAAGCTGATCGCGGCGGCGACCTCGCGGCCCCGGTGGCTCGCCAGCACCAGCACCAGCCGCTCGCCCAAGGTGGATGCGATGTCCAGAAAAAAGGGCAGGGTGAGGGTCGCGACCCCGCCCAGCCGCTGAAAAGTGGAGCGATAAAAAGCGTGCACCTCATGCCACTGCGCTTCGCCGATTTCCTCGCCGTGCAGCAATCGCAGCTCCAGGCCGGATTCGCGCACCCGCCGGCGTTCCCGGTTGATGTTCTTGCGTCGCTTGGCCGTGAAGGTGTCGAGAAAGTCTTGAAAGTCCCGGTAACCCCGGTTGTGCCAGTGGAACTGGCAGCCCAGCCGTTGCAGAAAGCCGCGCGCCAGCAGCGGCTCCAGCTCGTCCGGCGTCGGAAACAGCCAATGGATCGAGGGCAAGCGGAGGCGCCGGCTTTCTTCCAGCGCAAAATCGAGGATCGCCCCGACCGTTTCGGCGGGTCGCGGCTGATCGGGCGCCAGCAGCAGCCGACGGCCGGTGGCCGGCGTGTAAGGGATGGCCCCGACCAGCTTGGGGTAGTAGGCCAAGCCCCGTTGCCGGTAGGCTTCCGCCCAGTTCCAGTCGAAGACGAACTCGCCATAGGAATTGAACTTGAGATACAGCGGCGCCGCGCCCAACAGCCGGCCGCGCTCGTCCCGACAGACGAGGTGCCAAGGCAGCCAACCGGTGCTTTCGCCGACGCAGTGGTGCCGTTCCAGGGCGCTCAGAAACTCGTGGCAGAGAAACGGATTGCGGTCGGGCACCAGCCCGTTCCATTCGGTCGCGGGCAGCTCGGTGAGGGTTTCGAGGCGATCAACGCGCATGATTCGAGAGCGTCAAGGGAAATCGACAGCGATAGGGGGTGTCGGCCGGATCCAGGCCGGATTCGTGGTCATTGGAACCCGAATCGGCGCATCGGTTCGCCGCGTGCGCCCGAGGCGCCAAGTCGGCTCACGCCCTTCACCCCAAGGCCGGGGAATGGGACAATAGCGCCGTCGCAACCTCCTCGCCGACCGCGATGCGCGGTCGTGTCCAGCCGATCACAGCAGCCAGAACAGGATTGAATTTTGCCGCAGGCACAGCGAATCAAAACCGAGCCGTCAGCGATCCGAACAGGTATCCTCCTATTTTTCAAAGGAGTTCTATGGGAGATCGGATTCTGGCTGATCGCCGCCATCGCGCTGGGGCTGATCGGCGCGCTGGCCACTTTCCACCCCGAAGACCCGGCCTGGACCCATACCGCGAACGTCGCCCGGATTCAAAATATCGGCGGGGTGGCCGGCGCCTGGTTCGCCGATGTCACCTTGTACTTCTTCGGCTACCCCGGCTATCTGCTGCCGCTGGGCCTCCTGCTGGGGGGGTGGCGGCTGTTCAAGCGCGGTGCCTTGCTGGAGCTGGACGCCGAGATCGTGCTGTTTCGGGTCTTGGGTTTCGCCGTGGCCTTGACGACCGCTTGCGGTCTGGCGGCGCTGCATCTCCACCCGGCGGCGGGCACCGTGCCGGGCGCGGGTTCGGCGGGCGGGCTGGTGGGGGTGCACGTCGGTCAGTTTTTGACCCGCGCGTTCGGGTTTGGCTGGGGTAACGCCTTCATGGCGGCCCTGATGTTCGCCGGCGTGACTTTGGCCACCGGTTTTTCCTGGCTTAAGTTGCTGGATTGGGTGGGCGGCGCGGTGCTCAAATTTGTCGATTGGATCGGAGGTCGGTCGGAGACGCCAAAAAAGCGCGCCCGATCCAGGGTCGCCGACACCGGAGAGGCGCGAACCGAAGCGAGCGGTACGCCCCCGCCTGATGGCGGCGCGCCCGAGCAGAGCCCGGATCGGGCGAGGCTGTTGTTGGCGGCGTCGCTGCGCGGAGTGGCCGCAGCAACGCGGGTGTCGGCGGGCTGGTTGTCCGGAGTCGCGGCCGATTCGCTGGCTCGGTGGCGGGCGCATCGGGCCAAAACGGAACTGGCCGAACCGGAAGAGGTGGCCGAGACCGGCGTTTCGCCGCCCAAAATGCCGCGCGCCGCCGGTGGGCCGACCACCGGCCCCGCAGCGGTGGTGCCGATTGCCGGCGGCCGACACTCGGCCCGGATCGAGCCGGTGTTGAATTTGACCGATGATCGGGAATGGCATGGCCGTGGAAGACCGATGAAGGACTCAACGACCGCCGGACCCGAACCGCCAAACGCGGTGCTGGCCGACCTGACGCTGCTTCCCGCAGCGGTCGCTTCCCCGGCACCGCGGGCGGCGCCCATCGCGTCGCCGCCGCCCGCGAAGCCTCCCGCGCCGGCGATGCCGTGGTTGGCCGATCAGGATTACGCGGCGCGGGCATCGAACGATTCGGCCGGGCCGAAAGCGCCGCCGCCGAAAGCGCGCCCGGCGGTGGCCGGCTCCAGCTCGGCGCGGTCCCATGCGACGCCGGGCAGCGCCCAAATGGATTGCTTGCCCTCGCTGGATCTGCTGGACCGGCCGCCGCCGCGAACCGCCGGCTATTCCAGCGAAGCCCTGGAAGACATGTCCCGTCAGGTCGAGGTGCTGCTCAAGAGTTTCGGCATCGACGCCAGAGTGGTGGCGGTGGAGCCGGGGCCGGTGATCACCCGGTTCGAGGTCGATCCGGCGCCGGGGGTGAAGGTGAGCCAGATCAGTAATCTGGCCAAGGATCTGGCTCGCGGCCTGTCGGTGATCAGCGTGCGGGTGGTGGAGGTGATCCCCGGCAAGTCGGTAATCGGTTTGGAGATTCCCAACCGGCATCGCGCGATCGTGTATTTGCGCGAGGTTCTGGAGGCGCCGGTGTACGCGCAATCGACTTCGCCGTTGACCCTGGCGATGGGCATGGATATCGGCGGCAACCCGGTGGTCGCCAATCTGGCGAAAATGCCGCACCTGCTGGTCGCCGGCACCACCGGCTCCGGCAAGTCGGTCGCGATCAACGCCATGCTGCTCAGCCTGCTGTACAAGGCGCCGCCCGCCGAGGTTCGCCTGATTCTGGTGGACCCGAAGATGCTGGAGCTGTCGATGTACGAGGACATCCCGCATCTGTTGACCCCGGTGGTGACCGACATGAAGGAAGCGGCCAACGCGCTGCGCTGGTGCGTGGGCGAGATGGAGCGCCGCTACCGGCTGATGGCGGCGCTGAAGGTGCGCAATATCGCCGGCTTCAACCGCAAGGTGCTGGACGCGCTGGCAGAGGGGGAGGGCATCGCCGATCCGTTCTGGAAGCCGGACGGCGCGATGCCGGGCGCGATGCCGGCATTGCAGCCGCTGCCGTTCATCGTGGTGGTCATCGACGAGCTGGCCGACATGATGATGATCGTCGGCAAGAAGGTCGAGGAACTGATCGCCCGCCTGGCGCAGAAGGCTCGCGCCGCCGGCATCCATCTGATTCTGGCGACCCAGCGGCCGTCGGTGGACGTGATCACCGGTTTGATCAAGGCCAACATTCCCACCCGGGTGGCGTTCCAGGTGTCCTCGAAAGTCGATTCCCGCACCATCCTCGACCAGATGGGCGCCGAGCAACTGCTGGGCCACGGCGACATGCTGTACCTGCCGCCCGGAACCGGCCTACCCCAGCGGGTGCACGGCGCGTTCGTGGACGATCAGGAAGTCGCGCGCGTGGTCGATTTTTTGCGGCAGACCGGCTCCCCGGATTACATCGACGACGTCCTGGTCGAACCGCGCGAGGAGAGCGAATTCGGCGAAGAGGGGGAAAACGGGGCGCGCAACGGCGAGACCGATCCCCTGTACGACGAGGCCGTGCGGATCGTGACCGAATCGCGGCGGGCGTCGGTGTCCGGGGTGCAGCGCCGGTTGCGGATCGGCTACAACCGGGCGGCGCGTTTGGTCGAGGAGATGGAAGCGACCGGCGTGGTCGGACCCTTGCAGTCCAACGGCAGCCGCGAGGTGCTGGCGCCGCCACCGCCGTGATGCGGTAAACGGCCGACCAGAAGGAAAAGTCCGTCGCCCTTCTCCCGACGAGCGCGGGGATCGCGAGCCGCCCTCACCCCGAACCCTCTCCCGGCGGGAGAGGGGCTTTGCTGCCTAACTTAATGGCTGACCGTGACTTTTTTGCCCTTCGGCTGGCCGATGGCGGCCAGCAGCTCGGTGAACCAGGGGGTGTCGATGTCGAACGGCTTGCCGCCCTTGATGCGCGGGAACTCGATGGCCCGCAGCACCCCGCCGCGATCCTCGTCGTGGCCGATGACGCCGGATTCGCGGCGCATGGCGCACTCCACCGCCAGATCGACGCAGGACTTGATCAGGCGCAGATCGTCGATGTTGGCCGGAGCCGCGCGAGAGAAATAACCGGATTTCTGGACCAGGGTTTTTTCCGAGCCGATCATCTGGGCGAACTGCTCGC
>ERZ761602.8009-NODE-8009-length-10866-cov-3.508186_pt1 | contig 10866 bp, 8 predicted proteins | sample MGYA00512165_ERZ761602 | MGnify/ENA primary metagenome ERZ761602 (study PRJEB28899, sample SAMN02445085) | bioreactor sludge metagenome | biome: EBPR sludge; isolation source: Thorneside wastewater treatment plant | place: Australia: Brisbane, Thorneside...
GCATTTCCGAGTACGCGCGCCGCAGGGGTGAGGGCGCACATTTCATCGCCAGCACCAAAGGTTCGATCTGGGAAGTGGCCTGCGACGTGGCAATGCCATCGGCGACGCAGAACGAACTGTCCGGCAAGGACGCCGCCACGCTGATCAGGAATGGCGTGATCGCCGTGGGCGAAGGCGCCAACATGCCCTCGACCCCCGAAGCGGTAAAAGCGTTTCAGGACGCGGGCGTCATGTTCGCGCCCGGCAAGGCAGCCAACGCAGGCGGGGTCGCAACCTCGGCGCTCGAGATGCAGCAGAACGCCAGCCGGGACAGTTGGACCTTCGAGCAGACCGAGGCGCGCCTCGCTAGCATCATGCGCGGAATCCATGACACCTGCTACCAGACGGCCGAAGAATATGGCGCGCCTGGCAACTATGTTCTGGGGGCCAATATCGCGGGCTTTGTTCGGGTAGCGGAATCCATGCGCATGCTAGGGGTGATCTGAGACCCTGAGCGAATCTGGCGCACGCGGGGCCTGTCACCTGCCCGCCGACGAACTTCGCTGCGGCCGTTCGACGCAATCTGTCGAACGGCCGCTGGCCTGAAGGGTTGCCGAGGCGGAAATCAGCAGAAATGGGGCCTGACAGGGTCCAGACCTGCGCTTCATCCGCCCACCCCCAGTATCGAGGCCAGAAGCGGGTTCGGAAAGCGCCGGTCGCGCGTCACAGCGACGAAGGATTCGGCGATCCCGTCCAATTTGACAGCCTCGACCAGCAACCCCGAGGCGAGTTCGTCCTGCACGACAATTGGGGGAATGACGGCAAGCCCGGCATCTTCGCGCGCCAGAAGGCGCAGCATGGCCATGTCGTCGACCTCGGCGGCAATGAAGGGGGCCACGCCCATCCGGCTGGCCAGCGCATCGAAGGCATCGCGGAGCGCAGTTTCCCGTGTCGGCAAAACCACCGGCTCCCGCGCCAGAAGGTCGGCCATCCTCCAGGGACCGGGTCCGAGACGGGTCGGCGTGCCGATCAGGCTCACGGGCTGCTCGGACAGTCGGTGAACCTGCCAGGGGCTGGCCGCATCGCGCGGCGGAGCGAGGTTGGTCAGCACTACATCAAGCCAGGTGGCTTCAAGCCCCCTGAGTAGTTCGGCCTGACCGCCCGAGCGCAGGACGACCTCGACATCGGGCCGACCGATCAGGGGACGCAGGAACTGCAACTGGAAATTTCTCGACAGAGTCGCCAGCGCGCCAACACGCAGGACCCGCCGACTGCGACCCGTCTCGCGTAGCGTCGCGCTCAGATCCTCGGCCGTGCGAAAGATCGCCTCGGCGTGATCCAGCGCGATCCGGCCCGCCTCGGTCAGCACCATGGCACGGCCGCGGCGTTCGAACAGCTCATGGCCAAGTGTCTGTTCCAGCGTGCGGATCTGGGTGGACAGCGCCGATTGCGACAAATTCAGCCGTCGCGCCGCTGCTGTCAGCGATTCATCCGTGGCAACGGCGCGAAACAGGCGGAGGTGATGCAGGTTGATCTGGGTCATCGTTCTATTTTCTAAATAGATTGCCAAGAAAATATGTATTTTTCTGGCGGCTGACCAGCCGTTATCTACCCCTTCGCATCCTATTCCCCTGCGGAGACCAAACGATGGACCCCTTGTCTCTTGCCCCGCTGCCGCTTCTGGCCGCCGCTGGCCTTGCCGCTCTGCGGCCCGGGCGCCGTCCGGGTGTCATCCCGCTTGTCGCCGAGGGCGCGGCGCTTGTTGCGCTCGCGCTCGCCGTCGCGGGGGTGCTGTGGTTGACCCTGGTCGGCCCGACCGATCTTGCGATGGGGTCGGGGTTTGTGGCACTGCGGCTTGATCCCGTCAGTGCGACGATGGGCCTGCTCGTCGCTTTCGTTGGCTGGATCGTCGTGCGTTACTCGCGCCGCTACCTGGACGGCGAAGCGCGCGAGGGGCGGTTCCACGCACTGATGCTGGGAACCCTTGCCGCGGTGCTGGTCCTTGTTCAGGCCGCCAACCTTGCGGTGCTGGCGGCGGCCTTCGTCGCGACCGGTCTTGTCCTGCGTCAGCTTCTGCTCTTTTACTCCAAGCGGGCCGAGGCGCGGCGGGCCGCGGCGAAATTCATCCTCGTCTGGGGCGCGGGCGACGGGGCGGTGCTCCTGGCGGCCATGCTGCTGTGGTCCGCCTACGGCACGACTGACCTCGCCATCATCGCGGTAGCGGCGGGTGCGGGCCTGCCGCTGGCCGCGCAGGGCGCAGTGGCGCTTCTTGTGCTGGCCGCCGCGCTGAAGACCGCAGCCTTCCCGCTGCATGGCTGGCTGACCGAGGTGATGGAGGCGCCAACTCCCGTTTCCGCGCTCCTGCACGCGGGCATCGTCAATGCGGGCGGTCTTTTGCTGATCCGCATGGCAGAGGTCGTGCAGGCAAGCCCGGGCGCGATGGCGGCGCTGGTCATGATCGGGGGGTTCACGGCCCTGTTCGGCGCAGTGGTCATGCTGACCCAGTCGGCGGTCAAGACGGCGCTTGCCTGGTCTACCGTGGCGCAGATGGGATTCATGCTGCTGCAATGTGGCCTTGGCCTCTGGGCACTGGCGCTGCTCCACATCGTCGCACATTCCCTCTACAAGGCGCATGCCTTCCTGTCCTCGGGCGGTGCGGTGCAGGCTGTGGCGGCGGTGCGGCGGCCGGGGCCAGTGGCCGTGCCGGGGCTGGGCGCCGTCGCCCGCGCCTTTCTGATCGCGGTCGTCCTTTATGCCGCCGTGGCGGCAGGGTTCACCGCCGTCGCGGGAGAGAAGTCGGCGCAGGCGCTGGCACTTGGCATGATCCTTGTCTTTGGCGTCGCTTATCTGGTCGCGCAGGGCCTGGCCGATACCGCTCCCGCCGCGCTGACGCAGCGGACGGCGGCGGCGTCGGTCGGGGCGGCGGTCGCCTACTTTGCCTTTCATCAGGCGGCCTTCGCGCTCTGGGGCGGCGTGTTGCCGTCGGCACCGGTGGCGGGGGCGCTGGAATGGGCGCTGATCGTGCTGGCCCTTCTGTCCTTCGGACTGGTGGCGGTGGCGCAGGCGCTGTTCCCGCTCTGGGCGCATCACCCGGCTACGGCGGGCCTGCGCGTGCATATCGCGAACGGCCTTCATCTCAATGCACTTCTGGAACGGCTGATTGGCGGCCTGAAAACCCCAAAGCCCTTCTGATCCACTGATCCCCGGAGAGACCCATGTTCCTCAAGCCGATCGACATCGCCCCCGCCCGGATCACCGGCCTCCTTCGGGCCGCCGAGGCAGCGGCGCGTTCCATCCCGCCCGACTTTCCGTTGTCGGCCACGGTGGCGGTCAACCCATTTCTTGGTCAGACGGGCGAGGATCTGGCGACGGCTGCCGCTCGCCTTGCCCTGGTCGCCGGAGTAGCCATTCCCCGGCCCCGCATCGAACTTGCGGCCGAAGTCGCGGCGGGCCGGATCACCGACGACGATCTGACCGCGGCGCTGATCGCCTCTGCCTCGCCGCTGAAGCCCGCAGACCTTGGCCTGCTAAAGGCAAAGCTGGTGGCGAGCGCCCCGGCGCCCGCCGCCCTGCCGACGGTAGCCGATCTGGCCACATCCGCCACGGGCACCGACTGGCCTGCCGTGATCGCGCGAACCTTCGGCCTGTGGGCCGCAGGCCGGTTTGACCGGGGACAGGCATTGTGGATGCCCGCGCCCGGACAAAGCGCCTTTGCCACCTGGCAAGACTGGGCGTCACACGACCTGACGCCAGAAATCGCGGGCCTTCAGGGGTTCTGCGCCCATGTCGCGGCGAGTCCCGACACTCCCGAGCGCGCGATCCTGCGAGCAGCCGAACGGCTGGGGATCAGCGAGGCCGCCGCGCCGACGGCCTTTCACCGGCTGCTGATGGACCTTGGCGGCTGGGCGATGCATGCCCGCTGGCTCTTGTGGGAAGCGGAGTTGAAAGGCGGCAGCGATGCCACGATTACCGACCTTCTGGCGATCCGCCTGATCTGGGAGGACGCGCTTCTTGCCCTCGCCCCTGGGGCACGCGAACGCTGGGCGCAGACCGTGGCCGCCCATGCCGCGCCAGTTGCGCCCTCGCCCGACCAGGTTATAGACGCGATCCTGCAAGAAGCGGCAGAGCGCGCGTATCAGCGTCGGCTGGCCGCGGCGCTGACCGGGACCAAGGCGCAGGCGGGGCGCCCCGCATTGCAGGCCGCCTTCTGCATCGACGTCCGGTCGGAGGTGTTCCGCCGCGCGCTGGAATCCCTGGACCCCGGCATCGCAACCATCGGCTTTGCCGACTTCTTCGGCCTGCCGCTGGAACACCGCGCGCATGGCACCGACGAGGTCACTCCGCATCTGCCGGTTCTGCTGGCCCCCTCGCTCACCTCTACCGGTCACGCCGAGCCGGCACTGGAAAAGGCCGCGCGGATCGCCGCCCGCACCTCGCGCGCCTGGGGCCGGTTCAGGCAGGCGGCGGTATCGTCCTTTGCCTTTGTCGAGGCGTCGGGGGCGGTCTACGGGGTGAAACTGGTGAAGGACGCGCTCGGCCTGCTGGGCAGGCCCGCGCCTGCGCCCACGCCTCGGATCGAGGGCAGGCTTTCGCCCGAGGCCAAGGCAGCCGCCGGGGCGGCGGTCCTGAAGGCCATGAGCATGACGTCAGGACACGCACGGCTGGTCCTCATTCTCGGCCATGGCGGGCAGGTGACGAACAATCCGCATGCGAGCGCCTATCATTGCGGCGCCTGCGGCGGTCAGACCGGCGAGGTCTCGGCCCGGTTGCTGGCCGCATTGTTGAACGATCCCGAAACACGCGCTGGTCTTCCCGGCCTGGGCATCGACCTGCCTGCGGATACGCTCTTCGTCGCTGGCTTGCACGGCACCACGACCGACATGGTCATGCTCTACGAGGACACGCCTGCGCCCGACCATGGCGCCGACCTTGCCACGGCGAAGGACTGGCTGGCGCGCGCCGCCAAGGTTGCGCGGGCAGAGCGGGCGCAGAAACTGCCGGGAGCGACTGCGGCCACGATCGTTGCGCGTGCCCGTGACTGGGCCGAGGTGCGTCCGGAATGGGGTCTTGCGGGCTGCGCCGCCTTTATCGCCGCCCCCCGTGCAGTCACCGCCAGCGCCGACCTTCAAGGCCGGGCCTTCCTGCACAGCTATGACTGGCACGCTGACACGGGATTCGGCACTCTGGAACTGATCCTGACCGCGCCGGTCGTCGTCGCCAGTTGGATCAGCCTGCAATACTACGCCTCCACCGTGGCGCCCGTGGCCTTTGGCGGCGGCAACAAGCTGATCCACAACGTCGTCGGAGGCACAGGGGTGGTGCAGGGGAACGGCGGCGCTCTGCGCCCCGGCCTACCCTGGCAAACAGTCCATGACGGCGAGCGGGGTGTGCACGAACCGCTGCGGCTGTCGGTCCTGATCGAGGCGCCACAGGCCGCGATGACCGAGATCCTCGCGCGCCATGCCGGGGTGCGGGACCTGCTCGACAACGGCTGGCTGCACCTCTTCGCGCTCAAGCGCGGGCGTATCGCCGCACGCTATCACCCCGGCCTTGTGTGGACATCGGCAGGCAATCTGGCCAAAGCCGCGTGAGACTGACCATGTGCCCTGCAGCTCCGGCTCGCGCCACGGGGAGCGGGCGAGTCCAGACACCCCTGGTCAAGTCGCCGTGATCGTTCGGCAAGAGCTTGAACGCGCCAGTTTCACCTCCACATGAGTAACTCATTCTCCCAACGCCCCAGAGGTGACAAATGCTCGATGCGCGACGGCTTCTGGATCAGGTCATGGGTGCGCTGCCGCCGGAAGCTCGGCAACGACAGGCGCCCGGTGGCAGTGGGCAGCTTGTGACAGGTGCGCTGGTCGGCGGCGTGCTGGGTCTGCTCGCGGGGAACAAGCGCGCAAGGAAACTGGTCGGCAAGACCGCCGGAACCGCGCTCAAGCTTGGCGGCCTCGCGGCGGTGGCGGCCATCGGCTATACCGCCTGGCAGCGCCACCGGGGTGCTGTGGGGTCCGGGCTGCAGCTCCCGCCCGCCGACAGCGGGTTCGCTCCCGCTCTCGCGCCCGGCGGCGAAGATCGGTTGGCGCGCGGGCTCATGGTCGCCATGATCCAGGGCGCCAAGGCCGATGGCCACGTCGACGCCGACGAGCATTCCCGCATCTTCGGCCAGATCACGGCGCTGGGGCTCGACACCGACGCCAAGGCCTTTGTCATGGACGAACTTGCCGCTCCTGCCGACGTCACGCGCGTGGCCGAACATGCGGCATCGCCAGAGATCGCGGCCGAACTCTACGCGGCGGCCTTTTTGGCCATGGACCCCGACACCCCCCAAGAGCGGCTTTTCCTGACCCGCTTGCAGGCCGCGCTGCGCCTTGATCCCGCCCTTGCGCTTCAGATCGAGGACACCGCGCGGGCCGCCGCCGATGAGTGACACCGTCGGGCAGTTGCCGCGCGATGCGCCTGTCCGGTTGGCAGAGGCCACCGCGCCTGAAAACGACGCGTCGGGCCCGGCTCGGGGCGCGCCGCTGGACGCACCCCAGTCGACGGGTGCCGGTGCGATGCTTGCCGAACTGAAACGCGCGCTGTCCGGCCGACCCGAGGCCGTTCCGCTGCGTGATCTTGTTGCGGCGATGGAAGGGAACAGCTTTCCAGTCCTGACGCTGCTTTTTGCGCTGCTGCTGGTCTCGCCGCTGAGCGCGATTCCAGGGGCCACAACGTTGTTCGGGCTGGCGATCGCGGCGATCCTGCTGCAATGGATTATGGGTCGGCGCCGGGTATGGCTGCCCGCCATGCTGCTGGACCGGCGCCTGCCCGTCGGGCGAACAACGAAAGCTCTTGATTGGCTGCGTGGGCCGGTGGCGTGGGTGGAATGTCGGCTGCGTCGGCGCCAGCGCTGGGTCTTTGTTGAGCCTTTCGCGCGGGGTCCGTTAGCACTCGCGCTTACCGCCGCGCTGTGTACTCCGCTGTTTGAAGTGATCCCCGGCAGCGGAACCAGTTTCGGCGCCGCGATCGCGCTGTTCGGCGCGGGGATTCTGGCGCGTGACGGGCTGGTCGTTCTGGCAGGGGCATGCCTTGCCGCCGTCCTTCCGGTCTCGCTCTGGCTTCTGCTGACCTGACACACCGTTTGCGGGGACTTGCGCGATGCCACAACCCTTCGGTCCCGTGCTGCTGTTTCGCGGTCTCTCGGACGGCCACCTGCGTCTTGCAGCGATCGTGGGGCACCCGGCAGACGCCGCACCCCCCGAACTCCTGACCGAGAAAGGCCCGGCGCGGCAGACCGAACTGCACCAGCTGGACGGGTTTCGTATCGCCCGTTTCGACTTCGACATGCCCATGGATGCAAAGCAGGGGCGGTATGTCTTCAATGGGCAGGAAGTCACCGTCGAAACGTGGTTCGGGGCAGATCTACGAATGGCCTTTACTTCGTGCAACGGGCAGGAGCATGGCGATTTCGACCGACCCGAGCCCCATCGCAACGCAATGTGGGCCCGCCTGGCCGCCGAACACGCTCAAACCCCATTTGCGCTTCTGCTCCACGGCGGTGACCAAATCTATGCCGACGAGGACGTGAAATCCCACCCGCTGACCCGTGGCTGGCCCGACCGCTTGCCACGAGAGGTGACCGCCGATCAGCTGTTCGATATCGAACGCACCCTGCGCCGTGCCTTCGTCGAACGGTATACACGGCATTATGCGGCTGGAGCCTTTGCCGAGGTCGCGCGTCAGATCCCCGCGCTTGCCATGTGGGACGACCACGACATCTGCGACGGCTGGGGTTCTCTCGAACGCTCGCGCACGCGCTCGGCCATCGGTCAGGCGTTGTTCCGCGTCGCGCGCGAGATGTTCCTTCTGTTCCAGCACGGCGCGCGCGAGGCCGACATTCCGGCGCTCTTCGCCGATCCCGAGGGCGTGGCACTTGGCTGGCACCACCGCCTGCCCGGCTTCGAACTCATCGCACCCGACCTGCGCTCGGAACGCGGTCGGCGGCAGATCATGGGTGCGCGTGGATGGACGATGATGGAGGCGCTGCGCCAAGAGACGACGGCCGAACACGTCTTCATGGTGTCCAGCGTGCCGTTGCTGGGACCGAGGCTGTCATTGGTCGAGGCGGCGATGATGCTCATCCCTTCGATGCAGAAATACGAGGACGACCTGCGCGATCAGTGGCAAAGCCGGACGCATCGCGAGGAATGGCGGCGGATGCTGTCACTCTGCCTCGAGGTGCTCGAGCGCTCGTCCATGACGGTGCTGTCGGGCGAGATCCATCTGGCAACGCAGATCCGGATGCGCGGTGACAAACGGGACTTGATCCAACTCATCGCCTCGGGCATCGCCCATGACGCCCCACCACAAGGTTACGCCCGCGCGCTCGGCCTGCTCGCGGGCCTGGGCGAGGCGCCGCTTTCGGGCCACCCTGTCCGCATCGCACCCCTGCCCGGCCAGTCGCGGCGCTATGTGGCCGAGCGCAACTATCTGGTGCTTCAGCGCCAAGCCGGTCGGTGGCAGGCGGAATGGGAACTGGAACATTCCGGCCGCTCCCCGTCCCTCGCCCTCTGAGCTGCAGATCCCGGCTTCGCTCTCGCGCTGTACCGAGAACACAGGCCCTGTTGCACTAACCGGCTGAACACCGAGGTGACCCTTTCCCCGGCAGACCTTTCGGCAGCGCGGTCACGATCCATGCGCGGATCGACGACTGGAAGCGGGATCATGGGCGTGCACCGAATCTCGCCCACGGCTCTCGCGGAAGTCACGCCGAGCGACTGCTCCATCGTCAGCCGCAGCAGGAATGCCGGATCGCACCAGAGCGCTTTGGCCGGTTGCGGCACGCGATCGAGGCCCAGTTTCGTTGATCCATATTTGATCATCGAAAGGAGATTCGCGTCGAGAACCTCCGCCTCGGCGGCGATCTCCCTGGGTCTATGTACCGCTCAGATCCGAAATTCCTTGCGCGACCAAGGTCGCCAGCCGTGTATCCGCATGCAGTTCCGTGGCGATTTATCAAACTCCACCAGCAGGTTACGTCGCGTCTCACAACTTCTGGCCCACATGTTGTGGCGGTCACCCCGAATAGGCGTGGGGGGTTGTCCCGAAAGCGACTTTCGGCTTACCTTTCTGGGATGGGTTTGAATGCTCTTTGGTTCTCGTGCGCGTTGATGGTGACGCGCAGTCGCTTCAATCGACCGGCATTGCGCGGTGCACGCCGACTGGCACGGTCGAGACGATCCGGGAATACCCCATGACCTCTCTCGGACAAGAAACCGCACCCATGGCCTGCCGCCTTGGCAATCGGCTATTGCCAGCCCCCCTGTCGGGCGCGCCACGTCGAAATCAGACAAGCGGGCCACTCGCCGCGCCCGGTCCAGCCCTTGCAGCGGCACTTTTCGCCAGCGGCCCCGCCCTTGCGCAAACCGTCGAGGTGCCCACCCACCAGGCCATGAGCGGTGTCGAACTGACGCTATCGGTATCCGAACTCGGCTCGGGCCGGGTGTTGCAACGGTCGACCACGCGCTCGGTATCGGATGGTCCGGTCGGGCTGCAACTGGGCACTGCCGTTGTTGTCTGCTTCACGGCCAGCCGGGAGGGCTGGATCACGCTTTGGAGCGTCGATGAGTTCGACCGCCCCACACGAATCTTTCCCAACCGCTTGAGCCACGATGGCGGCGACACAATGGCCGGGGCCCCTGTTGCCGCGAACGAACGCACCTGCCTGGGCGATGATGCGCGTTTCAGCCTTACCGTTGGCGGGCAAGCGGGGGCGACCTATCAGCTGAGCCTGAACTGGACGCCGCAGGCCGACGATGCCCTGCCCGCCGATGCCTATGTCCAGATCGGACCGCGCGCCCGCTCTGTCAGCGAGGGCGATGCCAGGTTCGCCGCAACACATATCGTCTACTCCCCGACCGACTGAACCCGAGGTTTCCCATGCCGCCTTTCCGCCCCGATCGCCTGCTGCTTGCCGGTCTTGGGGTTGCGCTGGCCGTGATGCTGCCTGCCGCAGCTGGGCACGCAGAACAGCGTGAAGGCTTTACCTGCACCCTACCCGACGATCCAGCCGGCCGCAGCCGCAGCGCCCAGTCGCGGATCGTGGGCGGAAGCGCGACCGACTGGCAACACTGGCCGTGGCAGGCCTCGATCCAGTTCGACAACCGGCAGGGGCTGATCTCTGACGCCGCGCGCGATTTCATCCAGTTTTGTGGCGGCTCGATCATCCACCCGCAATGGATACTGACCGCAGCGCATTGTTTCCCTGCAGGGGTCGATGCGCGCAATACCCGACTGTGGCACGGCGGCAGCCGGGTCGGACAGGGCGGCCGCGCGCATGACATCGCGGCGATCTTTTCGCATCCACGCTGGAACGAGGCCACGATGGAAAACGACATCGCATTGATCAAGCTGGCGCGCCCGATGGAAAACCTGCCGCGCGGCGCCGTGGTGCAGTTGCAGACCCCGGTTCAGGAACGCATGTTCGCCCCGTCCGGTACCTGCTCGGTCGTCACCGGCTGGGGGCAGATGCGCTCCGGCGATCATCCGACCTCGGACACGCTGCAACAGGTGGATGTGCCGATCATTGATCTTGAAACCTGCCGCGCCGCCTATCGCGGCCGCACCCGCACACCGATCCATGACAGCAACCTGTGCGCGGGCTACAGGCAGGGCACGCGCGACTCCTGCCAGGGCGACAGCGGAGGCCCGCTGGTCGTGCCTGACCCCAATGTGCCCGCAGGCTGGACGCAGACCGGCATTGTCAGTTGGGGCCTCGGCTGTGCTGCGCCGGATTCCTACGGCGTCTACACGCGGGTGGCGGCCTTTATTCCGTGGATACAGTCCACCGTTTCCAGCAATTGAAAAGTTTCCGCCCATGCCGCCCATGCCTTCACGCCTGATCCCCAC
>ERZ761602.8011-NODE-8011-length-10863-cov-47.686066_pt1 | contig 10863 bp, 11 predicted proteins | sample MGYA00512165_ERZ761602 | MGnify/ENA primary metagenome ERZ761602 (study PRJEB28899, sample SAMN02445085) | bioreactor sludge metagenome | biome: EBPR sludge; isolation source: Thorneside wastewater treatment plant | place: Australia: Brisbane, Thorneside...
CATCGGCCCGCTTTGTCTGCGGAGCCTCGTAGCGAAGTTCGTGAGAACTTCGGCGGGCGTCCCTTGGGCTTCGGAAGGGAGAAGTTCTCACGAACTTCTCTACCAGAATCGTCGGCCCGCTTTGCCCGCGCTTCATGCGTAAACCTTGGTTTTTCCGCCTCCCGGCCCTATGATTACAAACCCTGCCGACGTTTATAGTCGAAAGACGCGCCATTTTGTGGTGCAATGGCGACGTTCCGGGAACCCCGGTTTTTCGCCTCCTGCCGCCAACCCCATCCCCACTCGCCCATGGAAACTCTCGAAACCCTCTGCGTCGCTCTCGGCTTCGCCACCCTCGCGGGCCTGAACCTCTACCTCGTCGTCTTCGTCACCGGCCTCGCCATCAACCAAGGCTGGGTCGATGTCTCCGCGACCTATCCGCAACTGGCCGTCCTCGGCGAGCCCGCCGTCCTTGCCGCCGCCGGGATCTTCTTCTGCCTGCAATTCTTCTCCGACAAAATCCCCTGGGTCGATTCGCTCTGGGATTCGGTCCACACCCTCGTCCGCCCCGTCGGCGGCGCCCTCCTCGCGATCCAGACCCTCGGCCCCACCGAGCCGGCCTTCGAGGTCATCGTCGGACTCCTTGCCGGCGGCACCACCCTCGTCGCCCACGGCTTCAAATCCGGCGCCCGCCTCGCCCTCAACGCTTCGCCCGAGCCAGTCAGCAACGTCATCGCCAGCGTCTCCGAGGACGCCGCCGTGCTCGGCGGCCTCGTCCTGATGGGCATCAACCCTGTCCTCGCGGCTATCATCTTCCTCGTCTTCCTCGGCGTGAGCCTCTACCTGACCCCGAAGCTCTTCCGCCGCAGCAAGGCCTTCCTCTGGCTGCTCTCGCGCAAGGCCCTCTCCCTCGTCACGCGCCCCGACGAGGAGAAGCTGCTCTACGCCGACCTCACCTCGTCGGAGGACCAGAAGCTCGGCGTCGTCCTCGGCGGGCGCAAGGCCGACCCGGAATGGTCCGCGAAAGTCCTCGTGGGGGCCAGCAAGCGTTTCCCCGGCTTCACCGCGAACACCTTTGGGCGCGTCGTGGCCGAGTCGAGCCGCCCCGGCCATCTCCATTTCGTCGGACGCCGCTGGTGGCGGCACTACCACGCCGACCTTGCCCTTGAGGGACTCGAAATCACGCAGGAGCACCGCTTCCTCAGCGAGGATGTCGTGCTCTACGATCTCGCCGGGACGCGCAAGCTCGTCCTGAAGCTTCCCTCGGGCCACGCCTCCATGGCCAACCGCATCGTCGAGAGCCTCCTCTCCCGTCGCGGCGAGAGAATCCCCGGCACCCTCACCCCCGCCGACCTCCTGCCCTTGCCCTCCGACCGCGTCATGCTCGCGGAGGACGGGGTCGAGGCGGCAGGGACGGCGCGGATCGTCTGATCGGTCCCGCTGCCCATGGCCGTCGTCCTGCCCATCTGGCTCTGCGTCGCCGCGTGGGCCTACGTGATGGCCGGACGCTGCCGGGGACGGGATCTGCCGGGTGCCTTTCCGGTCTGGATCATCGGCGGGGTCGCCTATGTCGTCCACGTCCTCGCGGCGTTCGCGACGCATTACCAGTGGAGCCACGACATCGCCCTCGCGGAGACGGCGCGGCAGACGCGCGAGCTGACCGGGTTCGACACGGGGGTGGGGCTGTGGTTGAACTATCTCTTCGGCCTCGCTTGGGGCGTCGAGGCGCTGCGCTGGTTTGCGACGGGCGAGGCGGTGCCGAGGGGAAGGTGGAAATGGCCGCAGCGGGTGGTTCTGGTCTTCCTCGCCTTCATGGTTTTCAATGGGGCAGTCGTGTTCGGGCAGGGAGCGGTGCGCGGCTTCGGGATCGTTGTGTTCTTGATGCTCGGGGTTGTTTGGTTGGGTGGAAGGGCGCGCTGATGCTGTCTTCCCTCCTACTCTTACTCCTTACTCCTTACTCCATCCGAACGTCGAGGGACATCCGGTTTCGAGTAAGAGGTAAGAGTAAGGAGTAAAGAGTAAGAGGAGCGGCTGAGCCGCTCAGCGGAATCCATCCCTCACCAACGAAGCCCACACCACCATCAACGTCAGCCAAGCGGCGAGCCAACCGATCGAGAGCGCCAGCGCGATCCACCAGACCGCGCGGCTCCGGGGCGCGAAGCTCGCCGGACGACCCCGGTGGCGGAACAGCAGGTAGAGCGCCAAGGGCGCGGTGAACAGGCTGAAGGGCGCCAGCCACGTCACCAGCGCGAGGGCGCGACGGTCGTCCAGCCGGGTCCGCCCGATGAAGTCCGTGGCCTTCTCCACCTCGCGGAGGCGGTGCAGGCAGGGCAGGCAGAGGTCGCGTCCGCCCCACAGGACCGCCGCCCGGCCGGAGAGGAAGCAGCCGCATTCGTCGCAGACCTTCTCGGCACGCAGGTCCGGGAAAAAGGAGCAAGCGGCCTCGCCCTCCGCCGCTGGCGAGCCTTCCACCGCCGTGTCCGGCGCGGCGTGGAGCCGGGGGAAGAGGGCGAGGGCGACCTCGGCGCGGCAGACTGGGCAGCGTTCCTCCAGCCTTTCGACGGGACGCTCCACCCGCAGGGGGCTGCGGCAGGAGGGGCACTGGAGGACGGCGTTGTGGGATTCCATCGGGAGCAGGCTATTTTTTGACCACCCGGGTCGAGGCGACGCGGTCGTGCAGGGCGCGCTTCTCGGGATCGAAGGCCGCCATCCAGTACACCCCCGAGCAGAGCGCGAGCAGGGCCGCGTAGACGAAAAGCCCCGTCAGCATCGCGAGCACGAAAAGGCTCCCGTCGCCCGCGCCTTGCTGCGCCATGGCGACGATGCCGCCCATCGCGAGGGCGAAGCCGAGCGTCGAGGGCAGCCAGACCAGCACCGTGTTCAGCGGCTTCTTCGCGAGCCAGCGCACGAAGGCTCGCTTGTAGGTAAGGCGCGATCCGTCGGGGTTCACCACCTTCGCCCCGATGATCATCTTGCCGAGGGTCGCCTGGTAGCGCCCCACCATCCAAGTGTCGTAGGCGATGCTGAGGGCGAGGTTCCCGAGCAGCCCGATCCCGTAGGCGATCGCCGCCGCCATCGTCATGTCCGCGGCGTTCCCGCCGGACGACGGCCCCGACACGACCACCACGACGTAGTAGGGCACCATGCACAGGCCCGCCGGGATCATCTTGATCATGTAGTCGAGCAGCGAGGAGAGCGTGCGCCACCAGAAACCCGTGTACTCCACGGTCTGCTCCGTGGCGTCGGCGATCCCGACGGCCGCGCCCTCCATCAGCCGCCGCACGAAGTCCGCCTTGTGCTCGGGACCGACGAGGGCCTCGCCGTAGGGCAGCAGCTCCCGCATCGGATAGACTTGGCCGGATTGGGCGCAGACCCCGATCTCGACCGGGGCCTCCTCTCCGCCGTTCCCTTCCTCCTGCGCGGCGGCGGCGAACAGGTCGCGGGCGACGTTGCGGAAGGGCGTCCAGCCCTCCATGCCCTCGCGCCAGACGAGGGATTTCGCCTTCAGCGCTCCGGCACGGTTCAACTCCAACAGGGTCGAGCCGTCGACCGGACCCTGTTGCGCCGCGAGCGCGTCGGTGTAGAACCAATTGGCCATCTTCCGCGTAGATTCTTGGCCGGGAAAGGCCCGATGTAAATGCGAAAGCTCGCCCGCATTTCACCGTCCCCGGTAGGCGTCGAGGTCGAAATCCTCGGGCAGCCGGAGGCGCCAGACCCAGTCGCCTTTCTCGATGCGATGGAGGATCCGGCCCCCGTCGTCCAAGCCATCCGGCCCGACGCTGTAGAGCAGGTAGTCCGCGCCGTCGAGCGGACGGTAGACGAAGGACTGGCCGTTGAAGGGGTCGAGGGGCGGAGCTTGGCCGCCGGGCAGGGTGATCGCGTCGAGCGTGGCCGGGTAGGTGCCGTGCTCCCGGCGATGCAAGGCCAAGGCCACGGCGATGCGGGCGTGGTCGTGCAATACTTTGGCTCGGAGCGCCCTGCTGTGGAGGCCGCCGAAGGCCGGAAACGATGCCTCGGCCAAACTGTGCCGATAGTCCTCCAAGTATTCCTCAAGACGACCGATCAGCCCTGAACCCGACGAAGCAGATGGAGGCACCAAGGAGGGAGGATGGATGGGCATGCCAGTCGGACGACCGCCCTTGCCATCCTCCAGCATCCTTTCTTGGATCGTGCGGCTGTAGAACTCCATGTTGTCGTAGCACCACCCTTTCCGCAGGTCGGGGAAGAGGAAGAGAATGCGATGCCGATGCTCCAGATGAGCGTTCAGCCACAGCTTCTGGCCTTCGGCTAGCTTTCGATACATGGCCAGCCCCATGGCCCTCTCCATCCGCAGGGCGCGCATGAAGGAAGCCTCCAGCCAGGCGACCTCCAATTCCCCGGCGAAGGAGAGCAGGTCCATGTCGCTCCACGCCTCCGCCGCCAGCCCCTCGCGGATCAGGGAGATGCCCATATCTTGGATCGTGGTGGCGACCAGTTGATGGAGCAGGGAGAGCTGGGAGCCGAGATGCCGGGAAAAGCGGAGCAGCGCCAACACGTCCTCGCCCGCCAACCCGGTCCGGCCAGTGAGCAGGGCGGCCCGCCCTTCCAGATGGAGGAGTCTGGCGACCGGGATGAAACCGCTCAATCCTGCGGAGAAGACGGGCTTGTCCATTTCGTAGGCGATTTCGAAATCCGCCTGTGGGCGGGCGAGGGCTTCGCGGATCGCCTTGAGCAAGTCCGACCGGGACTCCGTGTAGTCGAGGATTGCCTTGGCGGCGGCCAGCTCGTCCGGGAGGTCGAACCCATGCGTGAGCGGTTCGGATCGCAAGCAGCGGACCGCAGTGGTCTCGGAAGGCATGTGATCCACGGAAAAGCCGGGGATGGCCTTTTGGTCGAGGGTTCCCCAGACCGGGTCGTCCGAGTCCGGGTTCGCCCTCTGGCGGGCGAGGTATTCGGCGAAGACCGGGGCCGCGGCCACGTTGTCCTCCGGTTTGGCCGCTGGATCGGGACGCAGGTCGGCGACGTCCAGCGATTCCCCTTTGGCCGCCAGTTCCGCCGCGTAGTCCTCGAACGCTTTCTTGGAGACGCAATGGTAGGCGAAGCCCGCCAGCCACGCCGCCAAGGCCATGAAGGCCAGCACGAGAAGCGCCGCCCGCCAAGGCCATGCGGATGAGGGGATGGGGTCCATACTCATATTCCTTACTCTTACTCTTTACTCTTACTCCATCCGAACGTCGAGGGAGCTTCGATTTCGAGTAAGGAGTATGAGTAAGGAGTCGCAGGTTCACCCACCCTGAACAGGAGGCATCAAAGCCACCTCATCACCCTCTGCGAGAACGACCTCCCGCCCCGCGTATTCCCCGTTCACCGCGAGGAGGAGCTTTCCATCCCACGCGGCGAGACCGGGAACCTCCGCAGCCACCGCCGCGACGAGATCGCCGAGGCTCGCCCCGCCCGGCAAGTCGATCTCGATCCGCTCCGTCCCGGCGAGGTCGCGGAGGACGGAAAAAAAGAGCACCGTCACCTTCATCCCCTGTCGTCGATCCATTCCCGCTTGAGCACCCCGATCATGGGCAGGTTGCGGTATTCCCCCCGGTAGTCGAGTCCGTAGCCGACGACGAACTCGTCGCCGATCTCGAAGCCGAGGTAGTCGGCCTCGATAGGCACGGCGCGCTCGACCCGCTTCGAGAGGAGCACGGCGGAGCGCAGGGAACGCGGACGGCATTCCGCGCGGAGGCGCTCCAGGATCGCGCCAAGGGTGCGCCCCGAGTCGAGGATGTCGTCGAGGACGAGGACGTCGCGGCCCTCCACGTCGGGGAGCCGGCTCTGGTGGAAGGTGACCGTCCCCGAACTGGCCGTGCCGCCGTGGTAGCTCGCCACCGAGATCGAGTCCATCCGCAGGGGCAGGCGGATCTCGCGGATGAGGTCGGCGAGGAAGAGCACCCCGCCCTGGAGCACCGCGACGATGGTGAGGTCGCCGCCCCCGTAGTCCTCCGTGATCCTCGCGCCCATGCCCGCGATGCGCTCGCGGATGGCCGCTTGGTCGAAGAGGATGCGTTCGAGCCGCCCGTCGAGGGTTCCATTGTCGCCGCCTGTCACGCGTCCAAAGGACATCGCCCCCGTGACGCTTTCAACCGGAAAAGGGAGCGGCGAGACCGGAATGGGGTTGGGACCGCTGATGGGCGCTGATCTTCGCTGATTTTACAGATGGCCGTTCCAGTGGTGCGGAAGCCATCAGCGAAGTTTCGCGAAAATCAGCGGTCCCTCCGATCCGCCCGATCCCCGGCATTTGACGCCGCCCCTCTTGCGGCTTTGCTATCCCATGACCGATTCCGCCCCCGAAACCCTCGCCGCGATGCGCCGCGACTACCGCGCCGCGAGCTTGCGCCGCGCCGACCTCTCCGCCTCGCCCGTGGCGCAGTTCGCCCGCTGGTTCGAGGAGGCGGTCGCGGCGGGCTTGCGCGAGCCGAACGCCCTCGTCCTCGCCACCCTCGGCCTCGACGGGCTGCCGAATTCGCGCACGGTGCTGATGAAGGACTTCGGCGAGGAGGGCGTGACCTTCTTCACCAACTACGAGAGCCGCAAAGGCCGGGAGCTCGCGGCGAACCCCGCCGCCTCCCTGACTTTCTTTTGGCGGGAGTTGGAGCGGCAGGTCCACGTCCGCGGCCGGGTCGAGAAAACCTCCCGCGAGGAGTCGCGGGCCTACTTCTTCTCGCGCCCCTACGAAAGCCGCATCGGAGCCTGGGCCTCGACCCAGAGCGCCGCCATCCCCGACCGCGCCTGGCTCGACCGCCGCGCCGCCGAATTCGAGGCGCAATATCCCGACAACGGGCAACCCGACGGCGTACCCCTGCCGGACTTCTGGGGCGGCTACCGCGTCGTGCCGGAATCGGTGGAGTTCTGGCAAGGTGGTGCCGGGCGGAAGCACGACCGTTTTCTCTACCGCCGGGACGGGACGGAGGGGTGGACGATCGAACGGCTCAGCCCGTGATCCCGAGTTTGCAGCAACGCTTTTTTCACTAGCGAGGCGGGTGCGGCGGGCTATCCTCGGGGGGATGAATCTCGTGCGCTTCCTCCTTCCCTCCGCCTGCCTGCTCCTCGCCCTGAACGCGCCCGGAGAGGAACCGGCCAAGCAGCGTTTCGAACGCCCTTCCGACAAGATCCTGCGCCTTGACTACCTCCTCTCCCTGCCCGAGGGCTACGAGGCGGACGCGGAGAAACGATGGCCCCTCGTGATCTTCCTCCACGGGGCCGGGGAGCGGGGCTCCGACCTCGACGCGGTCGCCAAGCATGGCCCGCCGAAGCGGGTGGCCGAGGGTGAGAAATTCCCCTTCCTCCTCGTCTCGCCGCAATGCCCCGCCGACGAATGGTGGACCACGCAGCCGGTGCTGGAGCTCGTCGACCACCTCGTGGCGGAATACCGCGTCGACCCCTCGTGTCTCTATCTGACCGGACTCAGCATGGGCGGCTACGGCACTTGGCACTTCGCGACCCTCGCCCCGCAACGCTTCGCCGCCATCGCCCCGATCTGTGGCGGAGGCGTCCCCTACCTGACACGCCGGATTTCGCACCTCCCGGTCTGGGCCTTCCACGGCGCGAAAGACACGGCCGTGCCGCTGGAGGAGTCGGCCCGCCTCGTCGCGGCCTTGGAGAAGGCGGGCAGCACCCGGGCGAAGCTCACCGTCTACCCCGAGGCGGGACACGACTCCTGGACCGAGACCTACGCGAATCCCGAGTTCTACGAGTGGCTCCTCTCCCACTCCCTCCCGGCGGCTGAAAACTGAACGCCGAACCCCTTCCAACTTCCCCCCGCCGTGCTCGAAGTCATCCACCTCAGCGACACCCACTTCGGTCCCGACCGCGCTCATGCCATTCGCGGGGCGAACGCTTATGAGCGCGCCGAGGCCCTCGTCGAGGCCATCCGGGCGCTGTCCTTCACCCCCGATTTCATCGTCCACACCGGAGATGTCGTGAACGATCCCGACCCCGACGCCTACGCCCTCGCCGCCGAGGTCCTCTCGCAATTGCCAGCCCCCGTCTACTACGCCACCGGGAACCACGACGACGTGGCGATGATGCGCGAGGCCCTCGCCTTCGGCCCCTTGGAACCGCTCGTGCCGGATTCGGAGGACCGCCTCTGCTACCGCATCGCGGGAGCGGTCGGGGAGAAGGTCGAGTTCTTCGTGATGGACGCCAAAGTCCCGCCCGCCGAGGGGCCGCACGGCCGCCTTCCCGATTCGCACGCCGCCGCCGTGCTCGACCGCGTCAGCGGCACGAAGCCCGCCGCCGTCTTCCTCCATTACCCGCTCACCCCCATCGGGTCGAAGTGGATCGACGAGCACCTTCTCGTCACGAACGGGACCGAGTTCCAAGCCGCCCTCGCCGCGAAGGCCGGGGGATGGCTCCGAGGGATTTTCTCCGGCCACCTCCATCGCGGCCTCGCCCTCTATCGCGACGGCGTCCTCCAGTCCGGCGTCTCCAGCCCGGCTTGCGAGTTCACCGCCGGACCGGACGACGAATTCTGCGACTTCCTTCCCGGCGGCCCCATCCCCTTCCACCACATCACCTTCACCGCCGACGCGACCATGGTGAAGGCCCATTCCCTGCCCTTCCCCCAGCGCTCCTGAGCGGGCCGATCCCGATTCGCAAGTCTCGGTAGCTCTCCGGCTCTCTACGAAAAATTTTACAATTCTGGAAAATTAAATTCCAACTCGCTTTTCCCTGGACCTCGTCTAGAGTAAATTCTTCAGCCACCGTCCTTTGCCAGGGCTGCGGCCTTTCCATCCCCTCTCCCCTCCATGGCTAGAGCCTCCAACCTCACGATGTGCTCCTTCTGCGGAAAGAGCCATGCCGAAGTCAAAAAGCTGATCGCCGGCCCCGGCGTCTACATCTGCGACGGCTGCATCAACGTCTGCCGGGGCATCCTCGAAAAGGAGCTCCACGAGCAGGAGGAGGAGATCGCCACCGAGTTCACCGTGCCGAAGCCGACGGAGCTTTTCGACAACCTCAACCAGTACGTCGTCGGGCAGGAGCACGCCAAGAAGGTCCTCTCCGTGGCCGTCCACAACCACTACAAGCGGCTCCAGCAGTTCAGCGTGCCTGCCAAGGTCAAGGCGCACAACCAGTTCTCCAAATACGAGGACGTCGAGATCGAGAAGAGCAACATCCTCCTCATCGGCCCCACCGGGTCGGGCAAGACCCTTCTCGCCAAGACCCTCGCGAAACTGCTCAACGTGCCCTGCTGCATCGCCGACGCCACCACCCTGACCGAGGCCGGCTACGTCGGCGAGGATGTCGAGAACATCATCCTGCGCCTCCTCCAAGCCGCCGACTACGACGTGAAGCGCGCCGAGATGGGCATCGTCTACATCGACGAGATCGACAAGATCGGCCGCAAGACCGAAAACGTCTCCATCACCCGCGATGTTTCCGGCGAGGGCGTGCAGCAGGCCCTGCTGAAAATGCTGGAGGGTACCGTCTGCAACGTGCCGCCCCAAGGCGGGCGCAAGCATCCGCAGCAGGAGTACATCCAGGTCAACACCGAGAAGATCCTCTTCATCTGCGGCGGCGCCTTCGTCGGCCTTGAGGAGATCGTGAAGCGCCGCCTTGGCAAGAAGGTGCTCGGTTTCGGCGACGAGACCACCAAAGTCGCGAGCGAACCGGAGATCGAGCGCCAGCTCCGCAACATCTCGCCCGAGGACCTCCACGGCTTCGGCCTCATCCCCGAGTTCATCGGCCGCCTTCCCGTCGTCTCGACCCTGCGCCCCCTCAAGCGCGAGGAGCTGATCCGAGTCCTCACCGAGCCGAAGAACGCGATGGTGAAGCAATACAGCAAGCTTCTCGCCATGGACGGCGTCACCCTCGACATCACCGAAGACGGCCTCGAAGCCCTCGCCGAGGAGGCCATGGGCCGCGGCACCGGGGCGCGCGCCCTGCGCTCCATCTTCGAAAAGCTGATGCTCGACGTGATGTTCGACGCCCCCGACCACGAGGGTTGCACCCGCGTCGTCATCGACCGCGAAGTCGTCGAGGGCAAGCGCCTTCCCGTCGCCATCGAGGACCAAGCCCCCCTCAAGGACGGGGAGAAGGAAGCGGCTTGAGTCGGCGGGCGCAGAAAGGGCATCCCGCTATCGCTCCGTCCGGGTCCGCCCAGCCGCTTCCCGGAAGATCGGCTCCAGCAGCGGCCTCAACTGCCGGGCTCCGGCGGGCGAGAGGTGGTTCGTATCCGAGTAGAAGGCCTCGCCGTCCTTCGCCATCAGATAGATGCCCCTCTCGTCCGTGAACAGGGGCATGGGGTCCAGTAGGACCGCGCCGGTCCCATCGACCGCCAGCCCCAGCAGCTTCGCGACCCCGGCGTTTCTCTTGCGATGCTCGTCGAGGGTCAAGGCCCAGTCGTTGATGTCCCTCTTCCCGCGCTTGCGAGTTTGGGAAAACGCCAGTTGGACGTGGACGGGCTGCATCCCCACGTTCTGCATCACATAGACCTTGGCTCCCCGGCTTTCGAGGTGCGCGATGGTGGCTGGGAAATGCTTCAAGAACAGGCGGGCCGCCTCCTCGCGCGTGGACGGTCTGCCCGCACCCGGCTCGGTCAGCAAATCCCGGTTCGGCCTCCCGCTCGTGTGACCTTCGATGTACATGGGCCATCTGGCGACGAACAGGGCTGCGTCGAAGCGGGTGCTTTCCAGCAGGTCCAGCATACGCCGTTCGTCCGCAGCCCGCCCGATCTCCTCCCTACCTCGGGAAGGACCTCCCCGTGCGCCAAAAATCGGGGGAGTGCCTCCGTTCCATGCCACATAGACGGTGACGCCGAATTCCTTCCCCAAGTCGTCGAGCACGGGTGCTGCGGCCATCGCGTGGCTGTCGCCCCACAGCAGCACCTTCGGCGCGTCGGGAGATCCCGCCCCA
>ERZ761602.8012-NODE-8012-length-10863-cov-5.342709_pt1 | contig 10863 bp, 7 predicted proteins | sample MGYA00512165_ERZ761602 | MGnify/ENA primary metagenome ERZ761602 (study PRJEB28899, sample SAMN02445085) | bioreactor sludge metagenome | biome: EBPR sludge; isolation source: Thorneside wastewater treatment plant | place: Australia: Brisbane, Thorneside...
GGGTCGTTGATGGCGTCGCTGCCCGTGCTGTCGGTGTGGCCGACGATGCGCACGCGCAGGTCGCGCTCGGCCTCCAGCCCGTTGGCGAAGGCGTCGAGCACCGGCCGCAGCCGCGGCTCGATGGCGGCGCTGCCGGTGGCGAACGAGATGTCGCTGGGCACCTGCAGCCTGAGCTGGTTGTCGGCGGTGCGCGTGACCTCGACGCCGGTGCCGGCGGTCGCCTGTTCCATCGCGCGCTGCTTCTCGGCCATGCGGCGGCCCCAGAGGTTGCCGCCGATGGCCCCGGCGGCGGCACCCACCGCGGCACCGGTGCCGGCGCGGCCGCCGGTGGCCGAGCTCAGCACCGCGCCGGCCACGGCGCCGATGGCGGCACCCTGCGCCGTGCGGCGTTCGGTCTCGGACATGTTCTCGCAGCCCGCCAGCCCGAGGGCCACGGCCAGCGCGGCCATCGTGGCGCGCGATGCGTGTCGCGTCGACCTCATGGTGCCCCCACCTTGGTCAGGCGGGCCAGCTGGGCCGCCATGTCGGCGAAGTGCAGCCGGTCGGTCTCGTCGGCCGCGCGGCGGGCGGCCTCGTCCAGGCGCGTGCGCAGCTCGGGCAGCGTGGCCCGCAGCCAGCCGACGAAGACCGTGTCGTCGCCAGTCTCCACCATGGCGCGGGCGGCCGCCGGGGACAGCCGTTCGAGCGCGGCCATCAGCTGCTTGCTGTTCGCGTCTTCGCTGGCGCCGCCCTTGGCCGAGGCGTCCATCAGCGTGGCCGCGGCCTTCACGTAGCCGCGCTGCAGCGCGCGCCGCGTGGGCGTGCTGCGGCCCAGGTCGGCCCAGACGGCGGCGCTGACGTCGCGCCCCAGGTCCGCCGGCCCGTAGGCCGCGGGGTCCCGGCGACGCTGGGCCTCGAGCTGTGCCACGTTGGCACCGCTGAGCAGGTCGGTGACGATGGCCGCCTGCAGGCCCTCGACGGCCCTTTCGCCGCCGAAGCCGACGACGCGGTCGACGACGGCCGGCGCCGCGAACGGTTCCAGCGACGCCGCACCCTCGCCGAGCAGGAAGCGCACGCCGTCACGCTGCTCGGCCGCGGGCACCGTGCGCCCGGCCAGCTTCTCGCCCGCCTCCAGGGCCGGCATCACGCCGCCGATCAGCCGCTGCACCGACTTCAGCATGCCGACCTGGCGGCTCAGCAGCAGGTCGTAGGTGGCGGCAAACTCGCGCGGGTCGCCGGTGGTGGCGGCGTCCAGCCGGGCCAGCGAGCGCTGCAGGTTGGCCACACCCAGGCGCGTGGCCTCCACCCGCTCGGCGCCGGTGTTTTCCATCAGCACGCGCGGGTCCCGGCCGTGCCGCGCCGCCCAGTCGCCACGCTCCTCGGTGGCCCAGAACAGGCGCCGGTCGCGCGAGAAGCTGTCGGCCAGCGCGGCCAGTTCGCGCCGTTCGCTCTGGGCGTCGGTGCCGAAGACCCCGTAGCCGTAGCGGATGGCGGCATAGTCGTACGGGCCGATCACGCCCCACAGCTGCGTCACGCCGTCGCCCGGCTGCGCCGCCTGGTTGAAGCGGCCGTAGGCCATGATGGAGCTGTTGGGGCCCCAGCGGTTGGCGAAGGCCGGCTGGCGCATCTGTGCCACGGTGTAGGCGGTGGACGCGATGTGGTTGTGCATCAGGCCCAGCGTGTGGCCCACCTCGTGGGCCACGATGTAGGCGAGGATGGCGCCCGACTTCTCGGTGGGCAGCGGCAGACGGTCGGCCTGCGGATCGACGCCGCCGCCGAACATCGCGAAGTAGTAGCGGCCGAAGCCGTCGATGACCTCGGGCCAGATCTGGATGTGGGCCGACAGCGTCTCGCCCGAGCGCGGGTCGCTCACGTGCGGCCCCATCGCGTTGACCCGCTCCTGCGGCAGCCAGCGGATGACGTTGATCGATACGTCCTCCTCGGTCCAGTCGGGGTCCTCCTGCGGCGTGGGCGCGTCGAGCACGCGGATGGCGTTGGAGAAGCCCGCGGCCTCGAAGGCGGGCAGCCATTGCAGCACGCCGGCCTTCACGTAGGGCTTCCAGCGCTCGGGGATGCCGCGGCCGAGGTAGTAGGTGATGGGCTTGACCGGGTCGCTGACCGCCGCACCCGGGTTCTTCTTCTCGAGCCGGAAGCGCGGCACCAGGATGAGCCTGTTCTGCGCCAGCCCGGCATCGGCCTCGAATTGCGTGTACTCGACGGGAAAGAAGCCCACCCGCGGATCGCCGGGACGCATGGCCATGGGCTTCTCGGGCAGGAAGACGATCGAATGGCCGAGCACCAGCGACACCGGCTGCGGGCCGACCACGGGCAAGGCCGGGATCTGGGCCAGGAAGGTGAGGTGCGTGCGCACCGACAGCACGTCGTTGCGCACGCGCACACGTTCGATGTAGGACTTGCCGGGGTCGGTGGCCACCGGCAGCAGGCTGCCACCCACCGACGCGAAGAGCCGGCCGGTGGCGGCCGGGATGTCGTTGGAGAAGGTGGCCGTGATGTCGATCGCCACGCTGCCGTCGGCGCCTTCGGCCAGCACCGGGAAGCTGGCGATCAGGGCGCCGGTCTGCGTGCGCGAGACGGCCACCTCGATCGGCCGCCGCTTCGGGTCACCCGGTGCCGCGCCGGGCAGCGTGTCGGGCCTGCGCTCGTCGGGCGGCAGGCCGGCGCGGCGCTTCTGCACCGAGCTCAGGTCCCGCACGTGGACCAGGTTGCCGACGCGCTCGAAGCGCGCCAGCGCATTGACCACTTCCAGGCCGTTGCCGGCCACGGCGCCAGGCGGCAGCGAGACGGCCTCGGTATACCAGAGCAGCGGTTTGCCGATGGCCCCCGGCCCCAGCACCACGATGGTGCTGGCGCCCTTGCGCCAGGCCGTGAGGCGGCCCTCCTGGCCGATGCGCTCGGCGCCTTGCAGCAGTGCCGCCAGCGTGGGGGCCGCGGCGGCTGACGCAGCCGGAGCCTGGGCCTGGGCAGACCAGGGCGTCAGCGTGATCAAGCAGAGGGCCGCGCCGGCCAGGGTGGCCAGTCTGCGCAGGGAAGGTGCCGCATGGGTCATGGGGAGGATGGCTCGGAGTGGCGAGGTGGGGTGGCGAACCGGCGCGTTGACCGTGGCGGTGCCCGTGCGGGCCGCGCCCGGGACCGGGGCAGGGTGCCGAACGGTCGAACTCGGTGCGGGAAGGGGGAAGGGCCTTGGCGGTCAGCGGCAGGCGTAGTCGCCGGCTTCGTTGACGGAGACGACGGCGTTCTCGCGCGTCTGGATGTCCAGGCACTGTCGCGTGGCGTCGTTCCAGTAGTACCACTGCATGCGCCCGCCGCCGAGCCGGCGCTCGCCGGTCTGGCGGAAGCCGCGCTGCGGCAGGTTGCTGCGCGCATAGTCGATGTCGCGGTAGAGCAGGTCGCTCACGTTGACATGCGCGGCATAGCCGCCGCGCCAGGTGTTGCCACCGCGGTAGCTCGACTCCTGCCGGCGCTGCTCCACGCCCTTCGAGTAGCCGTCGCTGTACTCGCGCGCATTGCCGTAGTTGTGGTACGGGTGGTTGTAGAGCCCGTCGCGGAAGCCGCGCTCGAAGTCGGCCGTCTGGCGCTCGTCGTAGCGCCGGTCGTCGCGGTGGTGCGACTTGTGCGCCAGCGCGGCGATGCCCAGCAGCGCGGCCGCGCCCACGGCCACGGCGGCACCGGTGCTCATGCCGGGCGCATCCTTCTGGTCGCAGTCGGCGTTGGAGGCCTTGTCGATCTTCTCGTAGCGGCCGTCGCTGGTCTGCACCCTGACACAGGTCGACTTGCCCGGATGCCACCAGTACGAGAAGGCACTGGTCTCCGACTTGGACGTGTGGTGGAAGACATAGCCGCGCCGCTCCAGTTGGCCCTCGCCATCGCGGCCCTTGACGCCGAGCAGGTCGCCCAGCCCGTCGGGCACCTGGGCCTGGGCGGGCAGGCCGGACAGCACGAGCGCGGCGGCGACGGCGAGTGAGAGCAGGGAGCGGTGGGAAGGATGGCGCACGGTCAACGTCCTCGTAGCGGTTTGGTCAGGCAGGCCTTGCCATTGCACCCGTCAGGGTGCGTGCCAACGGTGACTTCATCTCAAGGCCGCGCCGGTGACTAGCCGCTATGCGAATCGCTCGGACTTCGAGTTGGGGGGGGGGCTTCTTCGGGGTCGCAGAGTCGATAGGCTTTGCTGGATAAACTGATCGCCGTCGCCTCAGGAACCGAAGTTCTGACATGTCGGGTCTTGCCTCGCCGTTCTTCGAGCAGCCTTTTCCCCGCTGGGTGGCGCGCGCCGGATCCGACGACCTCGACGAGGCGAACTGGCTGGTCCGCGACAAGGGCCAGACGCTGTGCCACCTGGTGCGCCATGGCCGAGGTCCTCTCGGTTACCGGCAGCACCGCATGGCCGGGTCGACCGTGCACATGGGGGACGCGCACACGGAGATGGCCGTGACGATGCGGGGGCGGCTCACCGGGCTGGTGCTGCACCTTTGCCCGCCGGTCGGCAGCACCTACCAGCTGGGGCGGCGCCGATGGATAACGGCCGCCGACGCGGTGGCCGTGCTGCCGCCAGGGCTCGAGTTCACCCGCTTCTGGCCCCCGGGTACGTTGGGCGCCCTGCGCTTCGAGGCCGATCGCCTTTGCGCCGAACTGCGCGCGCTGGCCGGGCCGGATGGCGCCGAGCCGGTGCTGCCCTTTGTGGTGCTGAGCTTGTCTGCCGGCGAGAAGACGGCCCTGCAACAGGCCGCCTGCGCGTTGCTGCGTGCGGCCGGACCCGATGACGACGAACGTGCGCTGACGCTCGCCGAATTCCGCCTGTACGGCCTGGCCGCGGGGCTGCTGCAATGCCGGGCCGAACCGGCGCGCGCGGGCAGCCTGTCGGCCCGGCGCCTGGCAGCCCTGGAGGACTGGATCGACGCGCACCTGGCCGAGCCGCTGACGCTCGGCCGGCTGTGCGAGCAGGCCGGCGTCGGCGCCCGCTGCCTGCAGAAGGCCTTCGAGGTGCACCGTGGCATGTCGCCGATGCGCTACGTTGCCGAACGTCGTCTGCTGGCCGCGTACCGTCGCCTGCGCCGGGCCGAGCCGACCGACAGCGTGACCGCGATCGCCATCGAATGTGGCTTCGACCACCTGAGCCGGTTTGCCCAGGGCTACCGGCAGCTGTTTGGCGAGCGGCCGTCGCAGACGTTGGCGTTGCGCTGAGGCGACGGGTGTCGGCCCGGTTCGCTTTGCGGATAGGCGGTGCCGGTGAGGCCGGTTCCACTGCGCCGCCAGATCGGCCGGCGGGGGGCGGCGTCGGCCCGTGGGCCCGGGAGAGAGATGGAGTTGCTGCTGCAGTCGAGGGTCGAGGCTGAAACGATGGGTCGGGCCGCCAGGATCCGGCGCTTTGCCGTGGCCGCTTGGCTGGTGCTGCTGCTGGTGCTGGTGGCCGGCTGCGCCAGCGTGCCGGCGCCGTGGCCGGGGCCCACGCCTTCGCAGGCGCTGCCACCCCGCGCCGACAGTGCCTTTGCCCCGGCGGCCGAGGCGCTGCGCACGGTGCACGGCGAGGCCGGCTCCGGGTTCAGGCTGCTGCGCAACAACCTCGACGCGCTGCGCTGGCGGCTGGTGCTGATCGACAGCGCGCGGCATTCGCTGGACCTGCAGTACTACGTGTGGTTTGGCGACAAGGTCGGCCAGCTGCTGATGGCACGCGTGCTGGCAGCGGCCGACCGCGGCGTGCGCGTGCGGCTGCTGTTCGACGACCTGAGCACGCTGCTGCACGACATGGAACACGTGGAGCTGCGCGACGCCATGCTGCGGCAGCTGGACCGCCACCCGCGCATCGAGATCCGGGTGTTCAACGCCTGGCAGCAGCGCGACCTGCTCGGCCGCGCGGTGGAGATGGGAGCCGACTTCGAGCGGCTCAATCGCCGCATGCACAACAAGCAGATGGTGGCCGACGGCCACGCCGCCATCATCGGCGGCGCAACATCGGCGACGAATATTTCGGCCTGCACGGCGACTTCAACTTCCATGACCTCGATGTGCTGGCGCTCGGGCCCGTGGTCCTGCAGGCGAGCACGATATTCGACCGCTACTGGAACAGCCGCTGGGTGCGGCCGCTGTCGCGGCTGGCGGCAGCCGGTGCCGACGAGGCCCCCTCGGCCGCCCACGAACGCGCGATGGCGCAGCTGGCCAGCGACCCGCGGGCGCGGCAGGTCCTGGCCGGCCTGCAGTCGTGGGCTGCCGATCTGGCCAGCCTGCCGGGAAGCCTTCTGCCCGGGCGCGGCGTGGTGCATGCCGATGCGCCGGCGCGCGACCCGGGCACGCACAACCAGACGCCGGTGGCCTTCCACGCCCTGCTGCGCTCGGCCACGCGCGAGGTGCTGATCACCAATGCCTACGTCATCCCCGACGACGGCTTCATCACAGAGCTGAGCCGACTCACCGCGCGTGGCGTGCGCGTGCGGCTGCTGACCAACTCGCTGGCCTCGCACGACGTACCCGCCGTCAACAGCCACTACGAGCGCTGGCGCGGCCCGCTGGTCGAGGCCGGCGTCGAACTGCACGAGCTGCGCGCCGATGCCGCGATCCGGCGCGACGTCGTCGACACCGCGCCGGTGCAGGGGCAGTTCGTGGGCCTGCACACCAAGGCGATGGTGATCGACGGGCGCCGCAGCTTCATCGGGTCGATGAACCTGGACCCGCGCTCCGAAGAGATCAACTCCGAGATGGGCATCGTGATCGACAGCGAGCCACTGGCGCAGGCCCTGGCCGCCTACATGGCGCACGACATGACGGGCGCCAACAGCTGGCGCGTGGAGCGTGACGGCGCGGGTGGGCTGCGCTGGGTCAGCGATGCCGGCACGCTGACACGGCAGCCGGCACGCAACGCCTGGCAGCGGGTCGAGAACCTGTTATTCAAGCTGCTGCCACCGAGGCTGTACTGATGGGCCCGACCACCATCTTCTTCGGCGCCGTGCGCCGCCTGGGCGTGACGGCGGTGCTGCTGACCGTGGCCCTGCTGACCGGCTGCGCCAGCTTCGTGCCGCAGCCGGGCCCGGCGGCCGAGCCGCCGGCGCGCTATGTCGACCTGACCCTGCCCTTCATCGCCATGGGCGATACGCAGGAACACGAGACCACCGGCTATCCGCTGCACGACAACGACAGCGCCGTCGACGCCTTCATCGAGGTGGCGCAGCGCCCGCCCGAGCAGCCGCTGTTCGGCCGCCGCGTGCTGCAGTGGGTGCTGCAGCGCCACCCCGACGAGCCCTTCGTCCACCTGGGCGACGTGATGGACCTGTCGTGCCGCTCCGAGGCCCAGCGCATGGCGCGCATCTTCCTCGACGCCGGCAGCCCCGGGGCCATCCTGCCGGGCAACCACGACGGGCTGATGTTCGGCATCTACGGCTACAAGATCCTGGATGCCGTGCTCGACCGCGACGCCACGCGCTGGAACCATGCCTGCCGGCGCGGCGCCGGGGCCGACGACCGTCGCCACAAGACCGAGAAAGAGGCCTTCAGCAAGCGCGACTTCATCAGCCTGTACCTCGGCCTCTATGCACGGCTGCAGGAGATCGTGCCCGGGCTCACGCCCGTGCCCCCGAAGGGCGACTACCGGCTGAGCTGGCGCAATCCCGATCCCAAGGGATTCGTGTCGGCCATCGAGGCGCACGTGCTCGACGGCTACCGCTACGCCGATTCCTTCCTGGCGCAGCGGCTGAAGCTGCCGCGTGCGCCGGGCGCCACGCGCGATGTCTACCTGATCGGGCTCGACACCAACCAGGCCGGTGCGCTGGTCGGCACCTGGGACACGCTGATGGGCCGCAGCCCGGGCAGCATGGGTCACGTGCACCCCGACCAGCTCGGCGCCGTGCGACCCTGGGTGGAGGAGGCGGCCCGCCGCGGCGACATCGTCGTCTTTGCCGGCCACCACAACTGGCGCGCGCTCGGCCTGCCCACGCGCATCCTGCTGCGCGAGCTGATGTCGGGGCTCGACCAGCCGCTGGTCTACCTGTCGGCCCACACCCACCGCGGCTTCTGGGCCGTGCACCGGGCGCTGGACCGGCGGCCCCTGCTGGAGCTCAACGTCAGCTCGCTGTCCGACTGGCCGGTGGCCTACCGGCGCATCCGCTTCGCCTACGACGAGCAGGCCCGGCGGCTGCTGGTGCGCGGCGAGCTGCTCCCGCACGCCGACAGGCCGATCACCAGCGACGACGACCTCATGGCCGCCTGGCAGGCGCAGGCCTGTGCGCCCATCGGGCCGGTGGGCCCGGACTTCGTGCGCTTCGACCGCGAGATGGTGCTGCGCCAGCGCCAGTCGCGCGGCAGCCTGGTCGAATGGGCGCTGGCCGCGCTGGCACCCGTTTGCGAGACCTGCGAGCAGCCGCTGTACGACCATGCCCAGGCCTACCAGGACGAACTGCTGGACGCCATCGTGCAGCTGAGCAGCCACCTTGGCCGCGACGCCCACCGGCTCCACGAGGCGCGTCTGCCGGCCTGGTGCGGCACGGCCGATTTCCTGGATTGCGTGAAGCGCCTGAAGGGCATGCAGGCGCAGGACTTCAAGGCCCATGTCGAACTGTTCAGGCGCAAGGCCGAACTGGTGGACGTGCTGGGCTCGCACCTCGACGATCTGCGCTCGCCGCAGGCCACCGACTACATGGTCTGCCGCGCCGTGCAGGCCGCGCGCATCGATTTCGACCTGACCGACGACACGCGCAACAATGACCGCGGCGAGGCCAAGCGCCGCGCCGAGCAGTTCTTCCGCGTCGAGGCCAGCGTCGGCATGGATTGACGATGCCCGCCTTGCGGCCCATCGGCCCGACCACCCGAGTCACCCAACCCGCGCCGATAGGCGCTTCATCCCGAGAGACCACCATGAACCTGCTGCTCAAGTCCCTGACCGTGGCCACGCTGACCCTGGCGTCGGCGCTGTCGATCGCCGCCGAACCCACCGCCTGGGAGAAGATCAAGACCTTCGCCCATGACAGCAAGAAAGAAGCCGTGGCCGAGGGCAAGAAGATGATCGCCGCCACCGACAAGAAGATCGAGGAGATGAAGAAGGAGGCCGCCAAGTCCACCGGCGAGGCCAAGAAGGCCCACGAGGCCAACATGAAGGAGCTGCAGGCCAAGCGCAAGGCCGCGCAGGCCGAGCTCGACAAGATGCAGAAGTCGGCGGCCAACACCTGGGACGCCACCAAGGAAGGCTTCTCCAACGCCTACAAGGACCTGCACGACGCCTTCGAGAAGGCCAAGGCCGGCCCCTCGAAGTGACGCGGTGACGATGCCGGGCCTGCTGCGACGTCGGGCGTGGCTGGCCGGGGCCGGCGCCGTGGGCATGCTGGCCGGCTGTGCACCGTACGGGCTGCTGAGCTACCGGCCCGACGATCCGCCGCTGGTCACGCTGCCGCTGGCGCTGGCCGGCGTGCGCGACGGGCGCCGCGACTTTGCGCGGCTGTTCCAGCGTGAACTGCTGGCGGCGCGGCCCGGTGGGCGCGCCGAGGACTGGCTGCACGGCGTGGCCGGCCCGCTGCAGGAGGACACGCCCTGGCTGCAGGCCATCGATGCGCGCTTTGCGGCGCGCCGGGCCGCCACCTCGGTGCTGCTGGTGCCCGGCCTCTTCGGCGACTGCGTGGACGACCAGTCGGTGCCCTTCGGCGACGGTGTGCGGCGCCCGCGGCAGCGCCAGCATGACGAGGCCTACGGCGCCTATGCCGATCTGGGCCTGCATGGCATCCGCATGCTGCCGCTGCCCGGCCGCGCGGCCAGCGGCCCCAACGGTCAGCGCCTGGCGGCCGCCATCCGGGCCGAGGCGGCCCGTCCTGGCGTGACGCGGCTGGTGGTCGTGGGCTACAGCAAGGGCGCCGTGGATGCACTGGCGGCGCTCGTCGAACTGCATTCCGCAGGCAGCCTGCCGACACAGCTGGCCCTGGTCTCGGTGGCCGGCCCGGTACTGGGCACGCCGCTGGCCGACCACTTCCAGGGCCTGTACGACGCCGTGTCGCCGCGTGTCGATCCCTTCGGCTGCAGCGCCTCCGACGGGCACGAGCTGGCCAGCATCACGCGGCGCGAACGCCTGCGCTGGCTGCATGCGCACCCCCCGGTGCCGGGGCCGAGCTACCACTCGGTGGTGGCCTGGGCGGCGGCCGACGAAATGGCACCGCCGCTGCGCGCCTCCCATGCGCTGCTGCGGCGCATCGATCCACGCAACGACGGCCAGGTGCTGGCCGCCGACGCCGTGTTGCCCGGCAGCACGCTGCTGGCGGCGGCGCGCAGCGACCACTGGGACCTGGCGCTGCCGCGCAACCGCCACCCCGATGCCTGGGTGCGCGCGCTGACCTCGGGCCGCGACTACCCGCGCGAGGCGCTGCTGCGCGCCATCCTGTACTGGGTGATCGGCGAGCCGCCCTGAACCTGGCGGCGACTCGGCGTCAGACCTTCAGCGCCGTGCGCAGCCGCTGCATGGCCTGCAGCAGGTCCGGTGCGCGCAGCCTGGCCGGCAGATCGGTCAGCGGCGGGGTGCCGAGCAGCGCCCGCAGGTGGAAGCACTCGGCGTCGCGGTCGGCCGCCAGGTCGAAGGCCGCCAGATCGGGCAGCTCGCCGTGCGCCATGCGCTCGCCCAGCCGCGCGCACAGGTAGCCCAGCGCCAGCCGCTGCCCGTGGGCATCGCCGTGGGGTGGCTGCACCAGCACGCGGTCGAGGTCGGCCGCGTCGGCCACCACCGACGGCGGCAGCTCCCAGGCGGTCATCAGCAGGCGGCCGATCTCGGCGGCGCACAGGCCCAGCTGGCGTTCTTCGGCCGTCGTGCGCGCCAGCAGGTTGCGCGGCGGAATCGTTTCCAGGATGCCCATCGGCGTGTGGGCCTGCGTGGCCAGCCGGCCCAGGAACGACAGCACGACGGCGCTG